>Ga0136653_10001657_pt1 | contig 12111 bp, 5 predicted proteins | sample LakKivw275mmetaG_FD_94866 | JGI IMG/M metagenome (GOLD analysis project Ga0136653, IMG submission 94866) | Anoxic lake water microbial communities from Lake Kivu, Rwanda to study Microbial Dark Matter (Phase II) - Lake Kivu water 275m metaG... | ecosystem: Environmental > Aquatic > Freshwater >... | reverse complement strand
TGCAGCCTCTGCCGCGTGCTCGAGGGGAGGGGAAGGCGGGCGATGACCGCCCGGCTCGGCACCAGGCGCTTCACGAAAGACCTCCGGCACGAGGGTGACGCCACCGAAGGAGTAGAGCCACACCGGCGTGAACTTGCCGTCCTCGTGAGCGTCGTCGATCATCCGTCGTGCGTCGGCCAACGAGCCGCGCGCGGGCGGGCACATGCTCCGGCCGTGCTGTGCGGCTGACGATGGGTGTTGATCGGTCGGTCTGACATGGCAGAGGTGCTCTCCCAGCAGCGCGCGGCCCACGCCCTGCGCCACTTCATCATCAGTGGCTCCCTGTGGAGCGTCTACGGGCCGAACGCCGTGGTGACGGGGTCCGTGTTCACGGGGTTTGCGCTCTCCGTAGGCGTGCGCGAGTCTCAGATCGCCTTTCTGGCGGCGCTGACCGGGTTCGTCGGCGTCTCGCAGGCGCTCACCTTCTACTGGACTCGGCGCGTTGCGAACAAGCGCCGCTTCTGTGTGGCTCTGGGGTTCGGTGAGATCACGGCCGCCAGTCTGCCCGCCGTCGTCTGCCTTCTCCTGCCGACGCATCTTCGTTTTGGGGCCGTGGCCGGCCTGCTGCTGCTCGCATACGGCTTGGGGCACACCGTCAGCCCGGTGTTCGCCAACTGGATGGCGAACGTGGTGCCGGACGATGCGCGGGCGACCTACACCGCGCGGCGGATGTTCACCATCACTTTCGTGTCGGCCGCCTATCTGCTCCTGGCGAGCCGCTGGCTGGACCTCACCTCCGGCAACGTGCGGTTCCTCGTCGTCTATGGCGTAGGGTGGCTGGCCGGAGTTCTGGGGTATGTCATGGTCGGCCTGACGCCGTTCCCGCCGATGGTGGTGGAGCCGACCGCCGGCTACGGGCGGACGCTGCTCGTGCCGCTACGGGAGCGCTCCTTTGCACTCCTGGTCGCGTTCATGGCGACGTGGACGTTAGCGATGTCGGTGGCCGGGCCGTTCTATAGCGTCTACATGCTCGACTACCTCAAGCTGACGTACACCCGGATTGCGGTCTACACCAACGTGACGCTGGTCTCGATGCTGGCGGGGTACCAGGTGGTGGGGCCCCTGGCCGAGCGGTTCGGGTGCAAGCCGATCGCCAAGATCCTGATCATCCCGGCGATGTCGGTGCCGGTCCTGTGGATGCTCTCCGGCCGGGCCACGTACCCGCTGCTGGTGCCGCTGGCGTGCCTGCTGTCCGGCTTCTCGGTCGCCGGTCTGCAGGTGGCCGGGAGCGCACTGCTGTACAAGATGGTGCCGCCCAGCCGGGAGAACAGCGCCTTCTTCGCCGTCCTGACCGGCTTCACCGCCTTCGGCGCATCGGTGGGCGCCGCCTCTGCAGGGGCCTTGAGGGGCTGGCTGGGCAAGAGCATCGTGAGCCTCGGCCCGCTCGAACTGACCCCGCCTCAGTATGTCTTCTTGATCTCGGGCTGTGTGTACCTTGTGCCGGTGCTGGCCTCACACTTCCTGGTTGAGCCCGAGGCGGAGACGGCGGTCGGCATGTTGGGCAAGCTGCGGGGCAACCTGCTCGGGCTGGCGTACAACTACGTGCTGTTCAGTCTGGCACGCGAGAGCCGGACGCGCGCACACGCCCTGCGCGGCATGGCGAGGTCTCGTGTCCCGCTGGTTGTGCCAAAGCTCTCGGCGAGCCTGACCGATGAAAGCCCGGAGGTGCGCCAGGAGGCGGCGTTGGGTCTGGGGGAGGCGAAGGCCGTCGATGCCGTGCCCCAGTTGGTCCGACACCTGGCGGACGAGGGTTCCGACGTCCGGGCGGAGGCGGCGCAGGCCCTCGGACAGATCGGTGACCCGAGCACGATCGAGCCGTTGCGGCAGGCGCTGCACGATCCGGACGCGCGGCTGCGGTGCAGCGCGGCGTTGGCTCTGGGCGAGATCGGCGGCGCCGACGCGCAGGACCTTCTGATGGAGACCCTCAGGGGCCCACTCGACAGAGCGCTCTTCCCCGCCCTCGTCGATGCGGCGGGTCGGGCCGGCGACCTGCGGACCGTGTCGCCCGGTTTGGCGTGCTTGCCGCATTTCGACTCGCCGGTCATCCGGATGCAGATCATCAACGGTGTCTGCCGCGCCCTGGGTGAGAAGAACCACTTCTACCGACTCGTCCATCGTCACGGCGTGGGGCGGTCGTCGATGACCGAGCAGATGATGCGCCGCATCGTGCGATTGCTCCACCGGGCGCCCGGCCTCTCGCCGGCGGAGCAGACGGAACTCGCGGGCGAGGCGCGTCACGCGGCCGGCGCGATCGAGCGAGACGACTTCGGGGCGATGGCGGAACACGCGCGCACACTCGCCGGGCGTGTAAAGCAGTTGCCGCACGCCGGCGAGGTGGCCCAGGCGGCGGCCTCCGCGGTGAGGGCTTACGTGGATCAGGTGTCCCTGGACCGCTTGCGGGACGAGGGCGCCGTGTTCGTCGTCATTGCGTTGACGTCACTGGCACGGCACATCGCGCGTCGTCCGTCAATGGGAGACACGCCATGACAGAGCCCCTTCGACTGGGCATCATCGGCGCCGGCACCATCAGCCAGCTTGCGCACTTGCCGGGGGCGGAGATTGCGGCCACCGTCGAGGTGGTCGCGCTCTGTGACGGACGCGCCGACCTCCTGCAGGCCGTGGCGGCGCGGCACCACATCCCGCGTACGTACGGGTCGGTCGAGGGGCTGCTCAGCGACGAGTCGGTCGAGGCGGTCGATCTATGCGTGCCGACGGTTGTGCACGATTGCCTGGCCGTGCGTGCTCTCACGGGGGGCAAGCACGTCCTCTGCGAGAAGCCGATGGCTTCCACGGTCGCGCGAGCGCAGGGGATGCTCGTCGCGGCTCAGGCCTCGGGTAGGCGCCTGATGGTCGGCCACCACAAGCGCTACGACCGCGGCTGCGAACAGGCGCAGGCCGCCATCGCGAGGGGCGACATCGGCACTCCAAACCTGGCCGTCTATCACTTCGGCACGGGCAACTGGACGCGTCCCGCGCCGCGCCAGCCCCTGACCTCCTCCGAGCCTGCACCGCCGTGGGAGTACGAGTACCCGGAGGGCATCGAGGAGGCGAAGTACCGGGCGTACTACGAGTCGCTGTTGGAGATGTTCACTCACATCACCAACCTGATCCGCTGGCTGATCGGGGACCCGGACCGGGTGCTCGCCGCGGAGCCGATGGCCGGCGCGGTGCGCGGCACGCTGACGCTCGGCTGGGGCGAGGAGGGCGCGGGGGCGCAGGCCTTCTGCGTGGACGGGCCACATTACGAGGCGAACGTCTGGAATGAGGTGCTGACGATCTGGGGCGACGAGGGGCGTGTCGAGATCACATTGCCCCAGAACGTGTACCTCAACAAGCCGGCCCGGGTGCGGCTGTTCGAGGCGAAGTCGGGCACCGATGTGTTGCTGCCGGAGGAGTATGGCTGGGCGTTTGCACGCGAGCTGGGGCACTTCGGAGAGTGTGTGCGCACGGGTGTGCCGTTCAGGACGGAGGCGGCGGACGCGATCCGGGACCTGGTGATCGCCGAGACGGCCGGGGCCGCGGCGGCAGGCAAGGTCGCGCTCCCGGCCCGCATCGACTACACGCGTGCCGAGGTGACCGAATGAAACTCGCCCTGCACACCCTCATGTGGGCCTGGGAGCCGTTGGAGGAGGTCTTTGGGTACGCGCAAGAGCTTGGTGTGTTGCGCCTCGACCTGGGCGCGCTACCGGGGGGCTGCGGCCACCTCCATTTACCAGCATCCGGAGACCTCGCCAGCCGGTGCCAGAAGCTGTTGGACCTCCTGCCTCCCGACGCGGGGTATGTGGCGGTGACGGCCGATCATCCCGGCCTGAGCGCAGCGGAGCCGGCCGCGCGCGAGGCCGCCATCGAGTACACGCTTGAGGCGATGCAGGCGGCCGAGAGGCTCGGCGCGCCCGTGGTGGGCACGAGTCTCGGAAGCGTGGGGGAGAGGCGAGACTGGACGAGCGCCGCGGCGTGCGCGGAGGCTACACTACGGGAGGTCTTCAAGCGGTCGCCTGAGGGCATCTCTCTGGCGATCGAGCTGCACGCGAACGATGTCTGCAACTCGCCGGCGAAGGCGGAGCACTTCATTCGCGGCGTGGATCATCCGCGGCTGGGGGTCACGCTTGACACGAGCTTGCTGTTCCACAACCGCATCGGGATCGACGACGCCTTCGACCGTCTCGGGGAGCGGCTGTTCCACGTGCACCTGAGGGGCGCGACCCACGAGACGTACTTCGCGATCCCCGGCCGCGACGAGGTCGACTTCGAGCGCTTCTTCGGCCGGCTGAGAGAGACCAGCTACGCGGGAGCGCTTTCGTTGGAGCTGTACGAGGTGAAAGAGCGGTACGGGATCAGCACGTTGGAGGCGCTGCGGGAGGCGATCCCGTACTTGCGCGAAGTGAGCGGGGGCGCGATCTGAGGCGGCGAGGCGCAAGCTTTACCCCGTTCCCTCGCACAGCCAGGCATACGGACAGCCCTGCTGGTCGCAGTGCTCACGGCGCGGGAAATCGCCGGCCTGAGTGCCCCGCATGGCCGCTTCCGCGCGGCCGGTCGCGCTCTGGGCCTCGCTCCGGGGATCAACCTCCACGCGTTCGTTGGCGGCGAGGTAGTGTATCGCCCCCGTGGCGGGCAACCGGCCGCGGGCCTGACCGATCGCGGCGGCGTAGGCGCCGACCTGGAACTGGTGTTCTTCGAGGGTGCCCACGTCGTCCGCCCGCCCAGTCTTGTAGTCGATAAGATGGAGCGCCCCTTCGCGGTCTCTGACCAGAGCGTCGATGTACCCCTCGATGAGGCCTGGCGCGAGGCGAGCCACGACAGGGACCTCGCTGCGCAGCTCCGCCGCGGTGCGCACCATCTCCCACGTGCGGCTGCCGGTGAACCTGACGAGGAGCGCGAGGATGTCATCCACTTCTCTCGCCTCGTGCCCCGCGAGGCCGCACTCCCGCATCGCCGCCTCGACCTCGGCGCGCGTCTCCGACACCGGCCCGCGCCCGAGACGCTGCAGCGTCCGGTGGACGACGTTCCCGCGCTCGAACGGTCGCAATCGCCCGGCGGCCACGGCATCGGTCGGCGGCGCGTAGGGGGCCAGCCCCTCAACGTACCGCAGCCTGTACCGGTGCGGACACGCGAGGTAGTCTGCCAGCTCCGTCACCGTGAAGCGGGCCTTGGCGGTAAGGTCGGGGGGGACGGGCAGCGTGCGCCCCACGATCTGCGTCTCTTCGGCTTCGTTGCCTTCTGGGATCGGCTCGCAGGCCTCGATCTGCGAGGCATGGCGCACCAGGAGCGAAGCGGAGGCGAGCCGAGACCTCGCCTCGCCGGTGGGCCCGAGCTGAACGACCTCGCCCGACCACTCCCCGAACTCCGAGTGACCGGCGAGGGCGCCGTCGGTCACTAGCGCAGGCCCGAAGGCGGCGAAGAGGGCGTCGATCCAGACGCCGCCGCCGGAGGGCACGCCGTCCTTATTGAGCTTCAGGGGTGCGCTGATGACCAGTCGGTCGCGGGCGCGAGTGAGTGCGACGTAGAGCAAGCGGCGGCGTTCCGCCATGTCGCGGGCAGCCTCCGCTTCGGCCACTGCGCCCGCAATCGGGGGAGCCGTCAGCTTCCCCGCGGCGTTCTCGGCTTTGAGCACCGGCCCGACCGTCGGGTGGAGCACTACGGGACCGGACGAGCCTCCTCTGGGCTGGCGCCACAGGTCGGCGACGATGACGATGGGCCGCTGCAGGCCCTTGGCCTTGTGGATGGTCATGAGGGTGACCGTGTTGCCCTGTTCCTCCTCGGCGGGGGCCTCACCCTCGCGGATCTCCTCGGCCCGCAGCGTCTCCACATGCTCAACGAACCGGCTCAGCAAAACCGGACCGCGGCCCTCGAACTCGCGCGCGATCTCCACGACCTTGCGCAGGTTTGCATAGCCGCGGGCTCCGTCAAACCGGGTGGCGACGATGCTCGGCAGCGCCGTCGCATCGAGCACGCGCTCAACCAGGTCGGCCAACGGCAGGTGGTGTCTGGCCGCCCGGAGTTCGGCAATCATCCGCGCCGCCCGATGCGCCCGCCGGCAGTCCCCCTCGGCGAGCTTCTCTACCGGCGAACCGGCCGGGACGTTTCCGGTGAGTCGGCGCAGCCCCTCGGCGAGGCCCCCCTCGCGGGCCAACCAGTAGAGACCCTCGTCGGACACCCCGCAGCAGGGGGCACGCAGGAGCCGGGCGAGGGCCACCTCGTTCCGCGGCTCGTCGAGCACCTCCAGCAGCGCGACTACGTCCATGACCTCGGGCCGCGCGAAGAAGCCTTTGCCGGAGACCACGTAGTACGGCACCCGGCGCCGGCGCAGGGCGCGCTCGTAGATCTGCACGCCGGTCATGGTGGGGAGCAGGATCATGAAGTCCTGCCAGTCCGCCGGCTGCCAGGTCTCCTCGTCGCCTTCGCCCCGCTTGCCCACCTTGACGTTGCCGCGCCCATCCGCGACGTAGGCGGCGATTCCGTCTGCCGCACGCTCTCTCAGCTCGTCCAGATTGGCGTCGGGGTCGGCGGCGAGGAGAAACGACACATCGACGCCGGCCTCCGGCGCAGCGCGGGTGGCCTGGAGAGGCTCGTAGTGGGCCTCGAAAGGCGCCCGGCCGGTCGGTTCGGTGCCCATTACCTCGGGGTGGCTGAAGAGGTCGTTGAAGAACGCCACCAGGCGCGGCTGGCTGCGGAAGTTCGCGGTTAGCGAGAGCGTGGCGCAACCGGCGTTCTGCTTCGCCGCGAACTCGCGTCGAGTCTCGGCGTAGACTGCCACATCCGCGCCGCGGAAGCCGTAGATCGACTGCTTCGCATCGCCCACCAGGAAGAGCTTGCCCGGCCGGAGCTTCACCTCTCCGAGGCAGGATGCCGAGGCCCCGTCCTCGGCGAGGTACCAGATGATCTCGCGCTGGACCGGGTCCGTATCCTGGAACTCGTCTACGAGGAGGTGATCGAAGCGGCGCTGCTCGGCCTCGCGCACGTCGCGGTGATCGCGCAGCAGGTCGCGGGTCAGGAGGAGCTGATCGTCGAAGTCGACGGCGCTGCGCTCGCGCTTGGTTGAGGCATAGGCCTGGAGGGCTCGCGGCAGAACGGCATGGAAGTGCGCGGTCAGGGCCGCAGCGTTCGGGTCCACGGCCTCATCGGCCGGGGCGACGCGCCTGACCTGAGAGGCGGCCTGTGTCAGCGCCGCCACGGCGGCGCGGACATGCTCGAGCTGCTCCGGCGGCCAGTTGCCCTTGCGGCCCTTGTTCCCCACTCCCGGCAGGTCGGCCAGCCGGCGCCATGCAGGCAGCGCCTGCGTCGGCAGCGTCTGCTCGTTCAGCGCAGCTTCGCTGGCCTCTAGCGCCTGCCGCCGGATGTCCGCGAGAATGTCCGCCTCATCCAGCGGCTGGATGCGACGCAGCACGTCCGCGGCTTCGCGAACCTCGGGGCTGGCGCGGACCTGAGTGAGCAGCGCCCGGACTTCCTCGGCCTGCGCCTCGTTCCACCTGCGCAGGAGGTCGTCGGCCGAGGCGCAGAGGCTGCCGGGCACGATCTTGGCGCGCTGCGATACCGCGACAGCCAGCGCACCGACGAGGTGGTCGAGCCCGAGGCTCGCGACCAGCTCCCGGAGGGCCGGCGATCCCTCGCGCAGGCCGCCGAGGACGAGTTCCCGCATCGTGTCCTGCAAGAGCAGCTCGGCTTGCGTCTCGTCGAGCACCTCAAACAGCGGGTCGATGCCGACGCGTAGGGCGTGGACGTGGAGCAGGCGCGAGCAGAAGCCGTGGATCGTGCCGATGTGGGCCGTGTCCACGCTTCGGCGATGCCGCCGCCAGTGGTCGCGCTCGATGCCGGTGCCTGCGCGGTCGGCCTCCGCGTCGCAGAGGTCACGTAGGCGCTCCTTCAGCTCGCCGGCCGCCTTGTCGGTGAAGGTGACGGCGACCACGCGCGTGACGTCGGCGCCGGCTTCGGACAGCAGCCGCCCGAAGCGGTCGATGAGCGTCGTCGTCTTGCCGCTGCCCGCGCCGGCCTGCAGCAGGAGGTTGTGGTCGGCGTCCGTTACGGCCCGCTGACGGTCGGCGTGGTCAGGCGGCTCCGGAGGTGTCAGCTTCGTCGCTCCCGTTCCGGCGGCGCCAGGGCTGCCGGCGACAGATGTCCGCCGAGGCGCAGTGCCGGGCGCACTTCGCGACATCGACATACGAGAAGCGTCCGGCGCGAACCCCATCGACATGGCCGGCCAAGGCCGGCTCCAGCGCGGCGCGGATCGACTCGATCGTCTCGGCGCCCACTATCTCCGTCCGACCCAGCGGCCGGCTCACCCGGCAGTAGGTCCAGCCGACGCAGGCGCCGCCGGCCAGTTCGGCGATTTCGGCTTCCGCGCCGATGGTGTAGAGGGGGAACTGGATGTCTCGCCCCTCCCTGATGTCACTCCTGCCCGGGAGTGTGCCGCTCTTGTAGTCGATCAGGACGAAGCCGGGGGCCACCGCACCCGAGGCCAGGAGGTTGGCGCGGTCGAGGCGACCCGTTACGAGCACGTCTTCGCGTCTGGGCAAGCGGACGGGCCGGCCCTCGTCGCGCCCGAAGGCGAACTCCGCCCGGATCGGCGACTGCGCCCCGAACGTCTGGGCCTCTTCGTACACCCAAAGGGCCATGTCGCGTCGGCAGCGCTCTCTCTCGACGGCCCACAAGGCCTCATCGGCTACCTCACCGCGACGCACGGCAGCCCTGAATCTCATCACGATGATCTCGCGCAGCTCGGCCAGCGCCTCTTCCTCCTCGCCCGGCGCGATCAAGGGGGCGCCCGGCCGGCTGCTCATGCGGCGTCGCGCGAATTGGGCGAGGACATCGTGACGGATGATCCCGGCGGCCCGAGGCTCAACCGCGGCTGTCGCGTACTCGGGCTCGGTCAGTCGGAGGACGTACTGACAGAGGCAGTCGAAGGGGCACTGCGCGTAGGCGCTCAGCTCGCTGGCGCTGAAGCGGTGATTCGACCCGAACCGAACTCTGAGGTCACCGATGATACCCTCTTCATCGAGCGCGCCCACGTACGGACCGCTCGGCTGCGCTGAATCGCGGTCTTCCTCGAGGCGCGCCGCCCACAGGACTCGGGGCAGAAGTTCGCGAGACCCCGTGGCCCTGACCAGCGCATTGTAGGCGACAGCCGATGCCTCTGCCGGCGGCGCCGCCAAGTCGAAGAAGGCGCGGTCGGCCAACTCGCGAGGGTCGGCAACGCGTTCGCTGACGGCAACCGTCTGCGATAGAGGGATCTTCTCGGTGTCGAGAGAGCCTTCCAGGAACAGCCGTTGCACTTCACGGAGGTAGTGCGAGGGCTGCAGGGGCTTGCCCTGGGCGTCGGCAGAAGGGCAACTGAGCCACAGCTCCCTCTCGGCGGCAGAGATCGCCCCGTGGAACAGCAGGGGCTCGTAGGCCTCCGGGCCTCGGCGACGTTCCAGAACCACACCCGCATCCCCGAGGCGTTCGAGTTCCGGGCCGGAGAAGAAGGGCTCCTCCCTGGCCTGGCGCGGGAACTCGCCCTCGGTCAACCCGATCACGAAGACGATCGGGAAGCGACGCTGACGCACGTGCCCGGCGTCGAGCACCGACAGTCGGTCGCCCGCGAGCGGCCGGGCTTCGTCGGGGGTGCCCTCGACGGCCTCGCGCAGAAGCTCACTGAAGGCCGTCACCGAGGTTCCCGGCGCGCCGCCAACTCGCGCGTGCTCCAGCTCGTTCAGAGCCCGGTCGAGTCGCCCCAGCGCGCGCAGGTTGGCCGAGGCGTGCGGCGCCAGGTCTGCCCGCGCGACATTGCGCCAGAGCTGCGTGTGCTCAGCGAAGGCTCGGAGTTCCACGACGCGCCGGCCGAGGGGCGACGTTGCCCGCGGGTCCGGGAGCAGGGCGAAGGCTTCCTCCATCGCGTCCGCCGCCTTGGCGGCGGTCTCTGCCAAGGCCGCCTCGTTGCGGGAAGCCAGACGGTCGCGATAAGCACCCATGCGCCCGAGCCATTGCTCTCGGCCCTCAATCACCAGCGCCTTCTCGGCCACCTGCGCGACGTCCTCAGCCGTCAGGCCGCGCCGTTCCAGCGGCTCGAAGGTGAAGCACGTGGACCGCAGGAGGGCCAGCACGTCCTCGCGTCGGTAGCCCTCAGCGACCGTCCGGTAGGCATGGAAGACCGCCCGGACAGCCGGGGAGGCCAGCGGCGGCTCGGGCGCCTCCACCGCGACGGGGAGGCCCATGCGATCGGCGACGTGCCTGATCTCTGCGGCGCGCTCGCCGACCTCGCGGCAGACGACCGCGATGTCCCCAGGCCGAGCCGTGCCCGCGGCAAGCAGACCTTTGGCGCGCGCGAGGACCTCCCGGACCTCGCGGCTGCGGTTCGGGCACCACAGAAGGTGCACGCGCTTCTGTGCGTCGGCGCGCTCAACGGCGCCCGGCGTGAAGAGGTTCGCGCGGAGGTGCGCCAGCGGACCGGTTTCCTGGTCGGCGGGCAGCCGCGTGATGCCGAGGCCGCCCAGGTGCATGGCGAGTCGCCGCCGCGTGTCCCGGAACCAAGGCGCCAGCCCCTCACGGGCGTCATCGAGGCTATGGTCCAGCGTGACGATCGTCTCCGGGATGCCCGCAGCGAGGAGCCTGAGCATGTGAAGCTGCGTGGTCGTGAAGTCGGTGAAGCCGTCCACGATCATCAGCTCCACCCGCTCAAGCGGGCGCCGGCGGCGATCCCGCAGCACGTCACAGGCCCACCAGAAGAGGCCCTCATCGTCGAACGAGCGCAGGCAGATCAGCAGCCACTGGTACGCGCAGTAGAGGCCGCCGATCTCCCGGTGCCGAGGCCGGTCGAGCCGGGCTTGCCGGATCGCCGCACAGAGCTGGCGCGGCCTCACCGCGGCGCGCTTCAGGTCGCCGATCAGCTCTCCCAGCGCCGTGGCAAAGCCCGGCAGGCGGCTCACCTCGCTCAGCTCGGGCAGCGCCCCGGCCGACGCGAGACCCCCGATGGCGTCGCGGAGGAGGAGCCGTTGCGTGGCGGGGCTGACCGCCGTCGCACACTCGTGGTTGGCGTTCAGGATGAGGCGCGCGAGGTCGGGGAAGGTGAAGATGCGGGGATCCAGCAGGCCCGGGGCCAGGTCCCCCTCCACCAGCCGCGTCCGGGCTTCCCGCACGACGCGCGCGGTCGGCAGGATCAGCAGCGCGGTGTCTTCGCCCTGGGCACGCACCTGTCGGGCATACCGCTGCAAAGCAGTCGTCGTCTTGCCGGCACCCGACAGCCCGCAGATCACCTCGACCCGGTTGGCGGCATGTGGCGCGTCACCCATCGAGACGGCCTCCCGCAGGATGACACCTTCGATGGAGGGCGGTCAGAGGCCTGCCGTGACGGATGGCGAATACAGCTTCCGAATCCGTGTGTGCCGAGGCACCCGATGAGTGCTTGAGGAGCGATGAGCGAGTTGGCGACCGATGGCATGCTGCCCAAAGAGCGTGTGGCCGCCGTGTTCGACCATCGACCGACGGACAAGGTGCCGATCTACCAGGCCGGCTTCTCGTCTCGCGTGGCCTCGGCGGTGCTCGGCCGCGAGGCCTACGTCGGGGGCGGCATCCAGCAATACCGTGAGGCGCGGGCGCTGTGGGACGGCGAGGAGGCGCACCAGGAGTACCTGGCCCGCTCGCGGCGCGATGCCTTCGATCTCGTCCGCGTGCTCGACCTCGATCTGGTGCGCCCGGCGTACTGGCGCATGGCCACCAAGCCGACCCGACGGATCGATGAGCACACGTTCCTGTACGGTGACCCCGAGGGGTCGTGGCATGTGATGCGGTTCAGCCCGGAGACCGAGCTGTACCAGGTCGCCGATCGCAGCCCGGCTCCCGAGCCGTCGGTGGACGACCTCGAGCGGACGGTCGAGGCCTCGGAGGCCGGGGTAGACGGTTACCGTCCCCAGCCCAGCGCCTTCCCCGACCTCCTCGCAGCCGTCGAGGAGTTCGGCGCCGAGCGCGCGGTGCCGGGAGCCGGCGTCGGTATCTGTGTGCCGCGGGAGAGGGTTTGGCTGGAGGCCATCGCGCTGCGGCCCGACCTCGTCGGCCGCTATCTCATGGCCCAGGCGGGGCGCGCAGCGCCGGTCGCCTCCGTGA
>Ga0136653_10001655_pt1 | contig 12114 bp, 10 predicted proteins | sample LakKivw275mmetaG_FD_94866 | JGI IMG/M metagenome (GOLD analysis project Ga0136653, IMG submission 94866) | Anoxic lake water microbial communities from Lake Kivu, Rwanda to study Microbial Dark Matter (Phase II) - Lake Kivu water 275m metaG... | ecosystem: Environmental > Aquatic > Freshwater >... | reverse complement strand
TTCCAGCTATCCGTTTTAGACAAGGAGAGCAGTGTATTCGACGGTGAGCTGAGGACCGGCCACAAGGACTGTGGTTCAGGTGGTGGTATCCCAATCACACATGAGGTTCACGAGGGTCTTCTTCACTAGTTCGATATCTTTGAGATAGACGAACTCGTCTACACCGTGGAACCGGCAGTCGTCGCGAATCGGGCCAAAACTGATGACCGGAATTCCAACTTTGGAGAAGAAGTGACCGTCGTTGCCGCCCAGCTCCCCTGCCACGGGGATTCTCCGTCCGAAGGCCTCACTTGCTGCGCGAGCGAACCTAGCGACAATAGGATGTTTGGGATCCGTGAAGTAGTTCGATGGTGTTTGTTGCGTGAACTCCAGTGTAGCTTTGACTCCTTGCGCCGACCGGAGTTTCTTGAAGTATCTTTCGAGATCCCTCTTTGCCTTTGCGTAGTTCTCATCTGGGCACACGCGCATGTCGAACCTCGCTTCGCACTCTCCTGGAATGATGTTCTCTTTCTCGCCTGCGTTGAGCATGGTGAGGGTGAATCTCCCCCAGATTTGCTTATGGGGAGAACCGGGCGGCGCTAGGATCTTTGATCTGATTCGCTCTCGAGTCTTTGCATACTGGGAGAGTCTTTGAAGGAACGGGAGCGCCTCGTCTATGGCGTTCTTCGCGATCTGCGGGTAACCAGCGTGCCCTTGTTTCCCTTTCACGACAACCTTGCCCCACAGTATGCCGCTGGCACCGATCGAAACAACGGCTGGCGAGGCATCAATCACAATCGCAGCTTCGCCACGCACATTCGCGTGATTAACTGCGTATCCAAGACCCAGTTCGCCTCCGACTTCCTCATCAGGACACGCCAGGAGGATAGCATTCGCCCTTGGTGTCCTCTCCTTCAACTCGCGCAACGCACTCATCGCACAGACAATGGCGCTCTTGTCGTCCGCGGAACCTCGTCCGAAGGCTTTGTCTCCTTCGACAGCGAGTTTGAACGGGTCATGTCGCCATCCGGTCCCGGCGGCAACGACATCGTAATGGGTTGCGAGAAGAACCGTTTCCCGTGCGCCGACATCGAGTCGCGCAATCACATTCGGCCTAGGTTTCTTGTCGGGAGCGACCTCGACTGAGTCATAAACCTCAGTCCTCAGTCCGATCGATTCAGCCTCTTTCTTGATGACGTCCGCACAGGCCACGTATCCCGTCTTCAGGTTGGAATCTGTATCAATTTCAACTAGCCGTGAAAGGAAGTCGATATCTTTCGAGAGCTCCAATTTACACCACTACTCTATGCAGTAACGACCTACTGACATGATTCAATAGACTTACGCCTTTCCATCAGCCATTCCCACATTGGCAGACACTGGTCCGAGCTCCATTCCGGTATGATTCGTACAAGCTGCGTTACAACAACGTGCCGGAAGGAGACGCTTGAACTATTCACCGAAAAGGCGCCATTCACGACTGAACTCTCCTCCCAGCGAAGAACGACACCTTATAGAATCGGCGTGTAGAGTCAAGTTCGGGTATGACGACGCCAGTCCCAGGCAGATGCCTCGATGCTGAGGGGCGATGACGAACTCTGCGACGGTCGGACCCACATATCTACAGATTCAGATTGGATTTGACAGCGCATTGTTCCCGAGTCACATGACCACATCGAGTGGTCAACCGGGGAAGAAATAGGGCACAGTCTGTTTAACCGAAGGCGCAGACCCCTTCCTTTTCACATAGTGTTCTCGAGTCTTTCGCTGTCTGATGCTGAGAACACCCTCTTGAGTGACGACATGATATTCCTCCGCCCCTATGTGGTGAAGGGCTCGTTTGACCGAGTCTTTGACTTCCTGTGTACTTGGTCCAGCACCAAGTTTGCCGCTGGACACAATTCGGAGGACCTTCCGTTCCGCTTGAACTTCAACCTCAAGTTTCTCTCGCAGATAGTCGGCTAGGGCGTGTCGGTCACCATGGAAGTCCCCACAATCGATTTCTATCATTACTTTCGCACTCAGACATCTGTGAGTCGGAGGACACAATGCCAGCATTGTGTCACTGCTCCTACGATGCTAGCTCGCTCCTTTTCGGGTTTTTGCTTCGGTCGCGCCTCGGAGACACCTGAGAATGGGCCAATCACACCCGAGCTGTGGCATTGCGATATCGCCCGGAACAAGAATTGCTGCTTTCTCTTTGCGTGTGGCCGTCTTTCATTCAAAGCGCTGGATTTAGATAGTGGGTCGTTGGACTAAGGGGAGAAAGCAACCGAGCACTATCCCCGCACAGATGTTGTGCCAAGGGACTTGAGGTTGCCAATTAGAAATAGCAGTCTACAAGGGTGAAAAAGATTGTCAATGTTCTCTGTGCCTGGAGCATACGACCGTGCAATCACAGTGTTCTCTCCGGACGGTCGGCTCTTCCAAGTTGAGTATGCCTCCGAGACCGTAAAGAGAGGAGCGACTGTGTTGGGGGTTGCCTCGCCTGAGGGCGTTGTCTTGGCCGCCGAGGAACGGGCGACCTCGAAACTTCAGGACCCCACCTTCATGTGGAAGATCTTTCAGATCGACGAGCACGTGGGAGCCGCCGTTGCAGGCCTCAGCTGTGATGCTCACGTTCTAATTGATCAGGCACGAATCTATGCGCAGAGCAATCGGCTACTATACGATGAGCCGATCGATGTTGAGATTCTGACTCGACGAATTGGGGAGATCAAGCAACTCTATACGCAGCACGCTGGTGTTAGGCCCTTCGGAATTTCAATTCTTTTCGGGGGGATAGATCGAAAGGGCAGTCGCATCTTCTGGACAGATCCTAGCGGTGCCTACCTAGCTTACAAAGCTTGGGCGATCGGGGCTGGCGGCGATGCCGCGAACGAGATCCTCGAAGCCGAGTACAAAGACTCGATAACCCTCGACGACAGTGTCGTGCTAGCTCTGAAGTGCATGAGCAAAGTGCTTGAGGACAAGATCGATGCACAGAAGATCAGGATCGCTTTGATCTCATCAGCGACAAAGAAGTTCACCAAGCTCGCGCCGGCCGACGTCGACAAATACCTCAAGAAGCTCGAGTCAGCCAAAAAGCCTGGCACCAAATGAGCGACAAGTATACAACGGCAAGGATCACCAAGAGCGGCGAGAAATTCGAAATCTTAGTCAAACCTGAGCCTGCCCTTGACTACAAGATGGGCAAGCCCACGCCGATCTCACAAATGCTTGTAATCGACGAGATCTACGCTGACGCCAACAAAGGAACACACGCATCGGACGAGAAGCTTCAGAAGGCGTTCGGAACAACTGATCCTCTTCTCGTCGCCGAAGACATCATGAAACATGGTGAACTTCAGCTCACCACCGAGCAAAGACGACAACTCGTAGAAGACAAGAGGAAACAGATCGTAGCCTTCGTTTCCCGCAACTGTATTGACCCCAGAACCGGCACACCTCATCCCCCACTTAGGATTGAGCAGGCTTTCAACCAGATCCGTTTAGTTGTCGATCCGTTCAAACCGGCTGAGGAGCAGGCGAAGGCCGTAATTGACGAGCTTCGAACACTCATACCGATAAAGATCGACAAGATGAGGGTCGCTGTGAAAGTCTTCCCAGAGCACGCAGCAAAGGCGTATGGTTCGATCAAAGGGTTCGGGACGATCACGAAGGAAGAGTGGCAAAAAGACGGGTCCTTGGTGGCCCTCGTTGAGATGCCGGCCGGACTCTATGGGTCATTCATCGATCGGCTCGGGAAACTCACACAAGGTACCGTGCAGACAAAAGTGTTAAAGTAGGCATTTTTTGGCGGAATAACTTATTACCCTAGCCCCCGCATCGTTCTGTAGCGGTTGCTTTGACGTTTGACAGTTGGCTTGGTAAGGTTGCTATAAAGTCCGAGCGTACAGCGCGAGAATATGGTCTGACTGTTCGCAGGTGGGCTAAGACTCGCGGATTCGACTCGCCAGACGAAGCGATCGAGGACATCAAGACGCGGTCCCTGGATCCATACCAGGTTCTACAGGAATACGTGACTGCCCTGCATGAACGGAAGCTAGCGCCGGCGTCGATTCATGTTCACTTCTCCGCTGTCAAGCGATTCCTCAATGATTGTGACATTGAGGTGCTTTCGGAGCGAGTCAGAAACAAGATCGTTCTGCCATCATACTATCTCGTCAGCACGGACCGAGCCCCAACAAAAGAAGAACTCAAACAGACGCTCCTCCAAAGCAAACTCAAGACGAAAGTCGCAATCGAAATGATGGGTAGCAGCGGAATGCGCATAGGCGAGGTTGCTTCACTTCGCGTCTGCGACATGCAATTCTGCAAGCCAGGCCAACCGAGCAAGGTCAAGCTGAAGGCGAGAGCCACAAAAGGCCGCAAGAACCGAATCACATTCATCTCCCCGGAAGCAACCGACATACTGCGCCAGTACCTTGGTGAAAGAATCAAGGATCCAGACCAGTACATCTTCCCCAGGACCAAAGATGACGTCGACACGAAACACGTAGCCTCGACCCTCTACAAACAGATAGTCTACGCATTCAACCTGGCCGGACTCCGCAAGAAAGAGGATTCAGAATCACCACGGTACAGCCTGCATCCGCACTGCCTCAGAAAGTATTTCCATACGAACAGTCTAGCGGCTGGCGTCGACCGTGGCCTAGTGGAAGGATTCATGGGCCACACGTTTGCCCTCGACTCATCCTACCTACGGATGAGCGACGAAGAACTCCAAAGAAACTACATGAAAGCAGTCGACCGCCTAACATTCCTAACCACACCCGAACTTGTCGCAGACAATGAGGAAGTCCAGCGACTACGCAGAGAACTCGAAGAACGCCTGACCAAGCTGGAAGCAGTCTACACGGAGCAATTGACACTCAACAAGTAGGAGAGCACATGGCTGCGCTGGGGGAAATCCGAGGGCAGAAAAACCACACTCGGAAAAGAACAGATAGACCGAGTTACCAGACATCTTTCCGGTTCTTCTTCTCGAGAATTATCTGCTTCACCTGATCTCTGAGAAGGCTCTCGTACTGGCCTAGCGTCCCGTCTGTTAGGTTCGCCTCGCCACAGTCCTTGCATGTTCTGATCCACTCCTCTGATCCGTCGCCGTGCTCGATGACCCCGCCTTTGGGATCTATGTTAGTCCCCATGCAACTGGGGCACCAAGTCATCTTGACATGGTTCTTGAGATAGCTCTGCAACCGAAGTGTGATGTCTCTTGGTAGTTCCATTTCACCAAGTCTCTTGATGGAGGCCCCGACGCTCATCTCTTCGTACTTGGCCAGAGTTCTGGCTCCCAGGGCGGTGATTGTGTAGATGTGCATATTCCCCTCACGCTCCATGTGGAGACAACGCTTCTGAACAAGGTCGATCAGGTCGCCACTCAAGCGATTTGGGGAACCTAGCTTGTCAGCTATGGCACGTACGTTCAATCGCCTGTCTGTGAAGACTGTCCTTAGAACATCGATCTGTCTCCTACTCAATAGTGTCAATCGTTACACAATTGTAACACTATATCCCATGCAGCTATTATGGCTTTCCGATCCACGATGTCTGATATGACGACCATACAGGTCTCAAAGCAACTCAGAAACGAACTTGCGAGTCTAGGCTCTAAAGACGACACCTTTGAGGCAATCATCCGGCGGCTGCTCCAAAGAGCAGGAGCCCGCAATTGAAGTCCATCTCCGTCGCTCAACTTGGCAAGAGAATTGTTGAGTTGCTCGGAATAGGCGAAGGCGAGTCATTTGAGATCATCCAGACACGAGATGGGAGCGTTCTTCTGAGGCGAGCGAACCGACTTGGCGAATCCGCAGCCGATCTTTGTGGCTTAGGAGATATACGTCCTTGATCGGCACGACTGCAATAACAAGTCGCCTTCCAAAGAAGAGCGCCAGGTTGCATTCAAGCGTCAGACTGTGGCAGGTGCTCTACTTGCGGGAAAGAGATGGTAGTTCTTGCATGATCTGTCGAGCAGATGGAAGAGGGGTCCGACTCGAGATCGATCACATCAACGGAGACCCAAGAGACGACTCTCCTGAGAACCTGCGGCTCCTGTGCCATAGGTGCAACGTCAACGAATATCACAGACGCGTTGATGCCATCGTGACAGGTCATGAGAGAGAGAAAACTGCGCCGAACTCAGTCATGTCAGAAATTGGCAAGGAGAGGAGTGGTGAGTGTGAGAGAAATGATGTTGAGGCGAGGAAATGTTCTGGGGACAGGTCTCTTCCGGATGTGAAGCACGCGTCTCTTGAGTTGATCATTAACCGGGAGAAGGAACCCTTGTTTCGGCGAATGGTGCTTAAACTCGCCATTGGTCGAAGTGAGGGTCTCACTGTCTACGATGCCTTGAATGAGGCAGCCGAACGGGTAGGCATCAGCTCCATCACGGCTAGACGCTATTTGGACAAGATGATCAGTAGGGCGGGGCCCCTTCGACTAGGTCAAGGCCGACGTGGACATGAGCTGTTACTGCCTCGTGAATCCTACTGGCTCCAGAACGGATTGGAGGAGAAACAGATTGGAGTTTGATTTGGAGGGTCTTGATCTGCCTACAACTGACGGCAAGTGCCTGTTTTCCAGATCAATTGTCAGCTCTCCAGGAAATTGGAGAGACGAATTGGCCCGCTACTGGGACAGGACCTCATCTAACAGACACGCTAACTCTAGCCTAAGACAAGCACGAATCGAACATCAAGGTTTCCTGAGAAGAAAAGGCCACAAAAGGTCACTTTTGCCCCCGGGTGCCTCTCGTTTAGAGGTGTAGTCACCTCCACGGGTGGGTGTGAACATCGAAAAAGTCCCCGAAAGAATGCGTTGAGAGTCCCATGGGTTGCTCTTAGTAGGAGTCGTCTTCTAGGGTGGGAGTTGTTCGGCTCACGAGGGCCTAGAACATGCAGCCAGAATTCTGAAGAGCATCCTCGAACATTGATAGTCTGTCGTCGGTCTGGCTGAAGAAGGTGCTCTGTCACGAGACGACAGACTACTTGCATAGTCTGTATATTCTTACTGAGCGTGCTGACGACACAGCTTGCAATCACATGTGTTAGCGCGCAAACCTTGGTGGCCACCCTGACTCTGGATCCCGGGGTGGGCGTGCTTCAATCAAGCGTAGTAGACCATACGAATGGCTTCCTGTATCTTGAGAGTTCAAACACTAGGATTGCAAGTCTAAACGGCAGGATTGTTAGGATCAGGCTATCTGACTTTGCTGATGCCGGAGCATTGACCCTGAACGAGGGCGAGACACCCGGTGCATTCGCCGCGATCGACGAAGTACATGACTTCGCATATTTCGGGGGATCACCCATCGTGAAGATCAGGCTCTCCGACTTCACACGTGTCGGAGAATTCGATCTTGGGATTGGACCACCAAACGATGGATTGGTCGACCAGGGAGGCGAGTATGCGTACTTCGTTGGTCTTCCGCACCCAACAAGGATCATGAAAGTCAGGTTGCTGGACTTCACTGTGACTTCGCTGTCTTTGAACTATGATGATATGGTGACTGCCAAGGTCATCGATTCCCAAAATGGCTTCGGCTACTTTGGAATTGCAGAGAATCAGAATACAGTTGCGGGCAGAGTGTTGAAGGTGAGGTTATCGGATTTTGCACTCGTTGATACTCTGGTGCTGGATGCCCCAGCAGACATGGTCACTGCTGAGGTCATTGATCCAGACAGTGGCTTCGGCTACTTTGGAATTGGGACGCCACCAGACGTAGGGGGTGCTGCCAGAGTGCTCAAAGTGAGGCTATCGGATCTTGTAGTCATCGATACTCTGGTCCTAGATACGCCCCTAGATTTGTACAACTTGAGCAACGGGGTTATTGACAATGGCTTCGCCTACTTCAAAGCCACGAGCCCTGAGGGAGACTGCATTGTGAAGATACGATTATCGGATTTCACGCGCATCGGGATTTTGTCGATGCCGCCTGATTGTTGCACTCGTATGATACTCTTTGACCCGGCAAATGGTCTCGAATACTATGTGACCCGATACAATGCAGTTGCAAAGTTCGACCTACGCAATTCTGTTCTCCTGGGTGAATTGAGCACACCATATACTTCAACGCCATATGCGGTTACTGTCGCTATTGACTCGGTCGATGGCTATGCATATCTCGGATTCAGTGGCGACTATGTCCCCTCATTGGTTGTGAAGATCGACCTCTCAGCCTTCAGGGTTGCTGCGACATTGACCCTGAACCCTGGTGAATATCGCCTCGTAACGGCTGCGATAGACACCGTCAACGGGTTTGCGTACTTCGTGGCACGCGGAGGGTCGGGCGGAGGACCAGGAGTTGTCGTAAAGGTTAGGTTATCAGACTTCACCAGAGTGGGAGCCTTGATTCTTGCAAGCGACATCTCGGTGGACGATATGACGCAATCCATTATCGACAGCGTGGCAGGTTACATGTACTTGATGACTTACGCCCAGTTCTTCGTGAAGATTAGGCTGTCAGACTTTGCCGTTGTGGAGACAAAACCTCTTTGGGATTTCAGCAGCAGCACAGTCGTTGCTGATCTAGCAAATGGTTACGCGTACTTCGGAACAGATGCCGGCCAAATTGTCAAGGTCAGGCTATCGGACCTAGCCGAAGTGGGGACATTGACTCCGGCTCCAAGTTCTCCCGTTGTCGCTTCTGCAATGGATCCCGCGAATGGTTACGCGTACTTCGCGACACGAGGCACAATTGTGAAGGTTGACCTCGCTAATTTCACATTTGGAAAGACGCTGATCTTGAAGTTAGGCGATACGATACAGTCCGGCGCAGTCATCATTGACGCATCCAATGATTTTGTATATTTCTTGCTGCAATCCACGAATCTGGAACCGACAAGAGTTTTGAAAATCGGGCTTTCGGATCTTACCGAAGTCGCAGCTGTTGAACTTGTCAAGTTCACCGCTGGAATATCTTTCGCTGTCCTCGATCCCAATGGCTTCCTATACTTGGCAACAGAGCACAGCACCCTGTTGAAAGTGAGACTGTCAGATTTTGCATTTGTTGGTACCCTATGCCTAGATCCAGCAAACACCGCCCCGGGACCAGCCGTGGTCGACACAGTCAACGGATTCGCATATTTCGGAATAGGGGTCTTTCCTGGCCACAGGATTGCGAAGATGAGCCTGACAGCCTCACCAACCACAACTCCTGTGCCAGAGTTTCCATCATTGCTGTTGTTCGCAGCGGTCTTCACGATTGCGACAGCCGTTATTGGATCACGAAGACGACCGAACTGCTCAACATACCAACGGAATTGACCGGATGAAAGCTTGGGTCAAGAAAGTCGTCGAAACCTCATACGGCCTCCTCTCGTTTGGAGTTAGAATTACCATAAGGATAGGCAAGCGCCTCGAAATAGTTGCCGAAACATGCCTTGTGGCTCTTGCGTGATACCTCTTCTTTGGAGTCTCGGTTTGGGGTACCGGTTGTTTGCTCCATAACTTGTGGCCAGCACCTTCAAGAGCTGCCATCGCCGTAGTCGGATTGGTTTCTCTGTAACTGGTTGGCACAGCTGACAAGAGCCTGTCGGTCTTATGGGCGTCTGCTCCAGGATACGAGTGGATTCTGCGACAATCATGAATTTCGTTTGAATGGGCATACACTGGGAGCATCATATGCACCTTCACGCTTTCCGCGGCCCGGGTTCACTCTAGTTACCCGCTAAGAGGAAAGACACCGGCAGACTTGGCAGGAATCAAAGTAGAGGGAAATGACAAGTGGCTCACCCTAATTCAAAATGCGAAACGTGAAAGCGAGAAGTCTTAAGAGGAAATTAGAGCAACGCTAGAGTACCTTGATGTTTGGAACTAACGACAAGGATTTCACTTTTCTTCTTGACCTCTCAGAGCGATACGACGAGGAAGCGAGCAACTGCAAGAAGAACGGCCAGATTTTGGCGGGTTGCGTAATGTACGCCGCGAGAATGGAGGCCACTATTCTAGCGATGGCTCTAGTACATGAGAACGAAGTCATCGCTAGTGAGACCTACCGGCGAAAGAGCGAGCGTGATCTCCGACAGTGGGGACTCAAATCACTCTTAGACCTCTCACGAGAACTCAATTGGATACCCTCATCACTCGCCGTCGGTGTGATCGCGCGGAAATCCGATATCGAACCGGACGAAGCGTTGAAGCGCGGTGACATAGGCTATTTCGCAGATGTGGTTAGAGAGGTCAGAGATATGGTTCATCCGGGTAGGTATCTACGACTCTGGTCGGGTGTCCCGCTCACGAACGAATTTGTCGAGTCGGTAGAAGAAACGGTTGGTGTCGTGAACGAGGTCTTAGAAAACAAGCTTCACGAATCAATCAGGAACAGCCCGGAATTTCAGGAAATGACTCGTAGCGGGAAGTAAAATGATGCCTCGAAGGTTGACAGGCTAACGTGTCCTTGGAAGACTTGACAGCGCCACGAGCAAGCAGACCTCGGCAGCCTACAGCAAGAGCTAGCAGGCCAGGCGCTAACAGACGGAAGCTACCCCTACTCAGCAAAGAAAGTATCTCCATACCTTCCCCCGGAAGCCTCCAAAACAAGGAAAACAGGATCCAAAACGTAACCCGCACCCCCCCGGTACCTCGTAACAAGTAACTCATACATTTCTTGGGACAACCAATAATCAACGTCAGGGTACACTACCATACCATAATCTGCCCTTCGATCGAGTCTCTCGGGTGTGGTTCAGGCGTTCAGGAATAATCCGCAGTTTTGTACGCTGGACGGTTGGGAAGGTAGAATCGGTACGATCCTCATCCATGGCCGCAAGAACTAGTCCGATTCAAAGGCGAACACGCGGCCCACTTCAAATGCCTAATCTGCGGAGCAGTAGTCAGCGAGTGAAAGCAGCTTGACGCTTCGGCAATCGGCTTCACCAGGGGTTACTTCATCCGACCGGCTTCTCACTTTCTTGCCTTATGCTTGTACGCCAGCGCCCCACCGGCAACAGCGACAGCGCCTCCAGCAGCAACGGTCGGCAAAACCCAGTCCAGTGTCCCTGCTTTTAACTGATCTATTGTGGCAGAGCCAGCAATGGTTCTTGATGTATATGCAGTTGACACAGTTGCGCTAGTAGCAGTTATCTGAGTTGTTGAACGCGATGCAGTTGATTGTGTTATTGTAGTAGTTGTCCCAGTGGCTTCAGAGAAATCTAGAAGTGATATCACCCCGTAATCATTTGAGCAAGGTGGAAAATCTGCCACGCGGTCAGCGGTATCCGCAGCACCAATTCTAAACCCAATCGGATGTAATTCACGTGGATCTTTTTGGAAGTATTCAAATATATTCAGAGGAACGCCGAGTTTGTATCTCACAGGATCGCTTGGATCTTTAGGAATAGATGTGCAGTGTTTGAATCCGTCAATTCCTGGGATTTTCTGATCTTTTTCTGGTATGAGAGTCCATTCACGAAAACGAGGAAAAAAGTCTGTACCGTCATTGGTTGTGCATGCAGTAATAGCAACATCATCAGCTTGAGGTTTGAATGCTGGTCTTCCGTTTGCGAGTATATCGAATCCCATGTTACAAAATACACTGTGCTTGGGTTTAAGCGACTTAGAGGAATAACTTTCAACGAATAAATTCAGATAATCTGTATTATGAAATAACCAGAATTTTCCCCTGGCTCCTTCGTTGTTGATTCCAGTAACAGCACTACCACAGCCTGGAGTCAGCTCTCTTACCAATGCACGATCCCAAGCATTCTCAGTTCTTTCTGCATTATCGTATTGCACTGGCTCAGGAATAAATGGAGATGTTATTTTCTCAGTGTAATGCCAATTGTCCATGATATTGGCTGGCGATGCTTGAACTCCTACAGCATTAGCCGTGCCAACTGGATTACTCAATGCCTGTTTGATTCTTTGATCAATATCTGTTGGCAGAAGTGATTTAGCCGCATATGCAATTCCGGGCCCAAGTGTTGCGATTGCCGCATCCACGAGCGCTCCTGCGCACAGGTTCCGGACGAAAGTTCTTCTGTTAACACGAACGGAACTTGAGGCAAGGTGAGTTCCTTCACGTGTCAAATCAGCTACACTTCCAGTCGGTCAAGAAGAAGCACGAAGCTCCCCTCATCAAGCGGGACCAGCCTCGACGTTCAATCCTAGTGTCAGAAGGATGAATATAGACGC
>Ga0136653_10001653_pt1 | contig 12121 bp, 10 predicted proteins | sample LakKivw275mmetaG_FD_94866 | JGI IMG/M metagenome (GOLD analysis project Ga0136653, IMG submission 94866) | Anoxic lake water microbial communities from Lake Kivu, Rwanda to study Microbial Dark Matter (Phase II) - Lake Kivu water 275m metaG... | ecosystem: Environmental > Aquatic > Freshwater >... | reverse complement strand
TACCCGGGACTGCGGACTTACCGCCGCACAGTGGCGCTCGTGGACATATCAGACACCGACAGCTATGTCTTTGATGTGTTCCGGGCACGCGGGGGCAAGAACCACCGACTGATTTACAACGGTCCCGCTCAGACTGCCACTGTCGCGGGGCTTCAGTTGCAGCCGCAAGCGACAGGTACATTCGCCGGCGAGAATGTCAAGTTCGCCGAGTTCTACGACGGTGACGTCATCGGCTATCACGGCAGTGGCTTCATGTACCTGTACGACGTGGAGCGATCCGGCAAGCCTGTTGACACGTATCTCACCGTGGACTGGAAGGGCGAGGACCTACGCGGAAGGATCGCCGAGGGCAAGGAACCACACCTGCGCCTACATGCGCTCAGTCCCTGTGATGAGGTGGCCCTGGCCAGCGGGGACCCGCCCCAGAACAAGGTCGGCAATCTGCGCCGACTCCGCTATGTGATACGTAGCCGCCTGGGCGAGAACGTGACCAGCCAGTTTGTCACGGTGCTGGAGCCATACGATACAGCGCCCTTCGTCAAGCAGGTCCGGAGGCTGCAGGTTGAGCATGACGCCGACCCCGACTCCGTGACGGCGGTTGCCGTGGACCTGGCCGATGGGACCACTGATATCATCATCAGTTGCGAGGAACGAACCAGCGTCAAGGTGGAAGGTGGCGTGGGGTTCGACGGTCAGTTCGGGATGATCAGGTTGGTCAATGACCAGGTCAAGACAATGCGGATGTGCAATGCCACACTGCTGAGAAAAGGCGAGGCGGAGTTGACGGCGCCGGTTGCGGCCTACGAGGGAACGGTCACTGCCATTGACATCTCCGACCCACTCAACAATCGCGTCATGCTCGCCCCTCCGCTGCCGCAGGATGACGGCCTCATCGGCAAGGTGATCCACTTCCAGAACGACCTGCCGCTCGACACCAGCTATGACATCAAGGCCATTACGGCCGACGGCATCTCCACCGGCGACATCACGATCATCCGCAGCTTCAAGGATAACGCGGACTTCGCCGCCGGTTACAACTACCTGGTCAATCCCGGCGACCGATATGCAGTGCCCATCGTCGTCGGTCGTGACTTCTAGCCGGTTGGGTCTCGCACTGCTACCCGAAATGGGAGGTGCTTGGTGTGTCCGACTGCATATTCTGCAAGATCGCCAGCAAGGAAATCCCGTCTTCAGTTGTGTATGAAGATGACGCGACAATCGCGTTCGACGATCTCAACCCGCAAGCCCCCGTGCATGTGCTGGTAATCCCAAAGCAGCACATCGCCGGACTTTCGGACGCAGGCGAGGAGGACACGGAACTGCTGGGCCGTCTATGCCGCACGTGTGACAAGGTGGCTGAGCTGAAGGGCATCATGGACGGCTATCGCGTAGTGGCCAACAAGGGGGAACAGGCCGGCCAGTCGGTCTTCCATCTGCACTTTCACGTTCTGGGGGGCCGGCGCATGACGTGGCCGCCCGGCTAGCCTGAGCGACCTGCGCGCTTGTGCTCTCCGCATGTGCGCCGGGGCCTTGGCGTCCCGTTCGCGGCCCGAAGCGACCGATATGCAACGAAGCATCATTGTCACAACCTCGCGCCGTCCGTCAGCCGACTTGCGCCGGCAAGCGGAGCAATGGGCCGAGCGCCTGCGTGCGCCTGCGGTGCCGAGGGAGGGCGGTCTTGAGCAACTGTGCGGGCAACACGGGGCCGACGGAGTGCTGGTCGTCTCCCAGCAGCGTGTGACCTATCACGAGCCCGAGACTGGCTTGGCCTACTTTTTCCACCCGAGCATGGCAAAGGTTCGCATTCACAACCTCGAAGCAGGCCGGGGCGATCCCATGGTCGAGGCGATGCGACTGCAGCCCGGTGACACCTTGCTTGACTGCACGGTCGGCCGCGCTACGGACGCCGTTGTCGCAGCGCACGCAGTCGGGCCGGAAGGCAGCGTCCTGGGCATTGAGAAGGTCCCGGTGATAGCCCAACTTACAATCCATGGCCTGGCGACGTACGAGGACTCCAGCCGCAAGTTCACCGGGCTTCTGCGTCGCGTGGAGGTCCTGGAGGCCGACTACAACGACTATCTGCCGACCTGCGCAGATCATAGCTTTGACGTAGTGTACTTCGATCCGGTGTTCCATGAGCCGGCGAAGAGGTCTGAGGCCATGAAGCCTCTGCGCGAGCTGGCCGACAAGTCCACGGTGAGCGCTGAGGCGCTGCAGGAGGCCCTGCGGGTTTGCCGGCGCTGTGTGGTCATCAAGCAGCGCTACGGCACGCCGTTATGGGACGCGCTGGGCATTGAGAGCATCGTGGCCGGCGGCTCCAGCCGCGTCGAATATGGCGTCGCCGAACCGTAGGAAGCAGTGCCGGCAGTACCTCACAGAAGGCCGTTGTGCGGCTGGACCTTGCAGTTGTCGGATCGGCAAAGGGGGTAGACCGGGTGAAGATCGGCGTGGTATCCGATACGCACGGCGATTTCGCGGCATGGGAGAAGGCTTGGGACGTAGTCCTGCACGACTGTGACTTCATTTTCCACTGCGGGGACATCCTCTATCACGGCCCGAAGTTCGACCCCGGCCCTGGCCACGGCCCGCGAGAGATTGCCGCCGCGCTCAACTCACTGGCGGTGCCGTTGTTGCTCGCCAGAGGTAACGGCGACTCCGATGTGGACAGTCTGGTCATCGAGGCTCCAATCCAGTCGCCGTATGCGCTGGCACAGATCGAGGGGACGCGTTTCCTGGCCACTCACGGTCATCTGCAGTCGCCTGACGAGCTCCTGTCACTGGCCGCCAGGTGGGGTGTTGACTACCTGCTCACGGGCCACACCCATGTGCCACTGGTTCGCGTTGTCGAGGGCGTTACGCACCTCAACCCCGGCACCACAACCTACCCTCTGGCGAAGGATGATGCCCTGTGCGTCCCTTCGTGCGCCGTGATTGCGGATGACAGCGTGACGGTGGTGAATCTGGATACAGGAGAGCCGGTGCCGCTTCTCTGAACCGAGAGAGGGATGACAGCATGACCGGCCGCATGGACCAGAGACTTATCTGTCCGTCGCGCCGGCGCTGGGCTGAGGATGCCGGCCTGTCGCGCGCTACTCGGGCAACTCAACAGAGTCAGTCTTGAGGTTCTCCACAACACGCCTGCTCTGCCCGTCGGGCAATTGCACCACCAAGTCAATTCCACTGTCGTCCTGTTCCACGATGCTGACAGCCACGCGGGGGCGTTCTTCCCCTTGCGGATACGGATAGAGCAGTGTGACGAATGTCGCGGGCCCCTTGCTCTTGCGGCTCACGACGGCAGTGGGATTGGGCACCACGGTGTTGCCTCCACGGCGCCAGCCTCTCCTCACTGGCTCAATCTGCCCCTTGACCACAGCCGCTTCCTGCCCGCTGTCGGGAGCAAACGCGATTGCCAGATTCGGCCCGCTGGCCTTGCTTGTCGAGATACACCCATCCTGCACGTCTGCGTCTTCGCTATTGAGCATGAACAGCACTTCATACAGGTGTTCGGCATTGTCACGCGGCTTGGCACGGTCTATCAGCACCCAGTAGCGGTTATCAACGAAGATTGCGGAGCGTGTGTGGGCGACCCTCAACCGGGACTCATCACCATAGCCGCTGCCGTAGGTGCCTCGGAAGTACACCGTACCGTCAGCAGCTCTCCATACGTGCGGTGCCGGCCCACTGGCGGTCCAAGTCGCCTGATCGGCGGCACGGTTCTGTCCCTGGTAGTCCACCACCAGCGTGTTGTGCGAGAGCGATGACAGCATGAACTGACGCCACGGCGATGTATCGTTGTAGCGGTATGTGCCCGGGTCTGTAATGAGGTAGTCCCCGTAGGCCCATAGCTCGAACGACAGGTTGTCCTCGTGTTGGTGCGCGACTCCGTACGGCCCGGCATCCACGATCAGGTAGCGGGCCTGCGGGCCCCAGTCGCTACGCATCACGTACTGCCCGGCGTAGGGGAATGCATAGTTGGTCTGCTGTGGCACAGTGCCGTACTTACCACCCGTGGCCGCCCACAGGAAGTCTCCCCGCTGGGGATAGTCCTCGAATGCGTCAGCCATCGCCTCAGGCAGCCCGGAGCGGCCGGTATCGTTGAGGGCCGGCAGCAGGCCGTTGATACTGCAGTAGAGCAGATAGTTGTACATGCTTTCCAGCCGCTCGGCGAACTTGTCGGGCAGCGGCCGGTCATTGAGCTTGCCGAGCTGATACGACCGGTGGAAGCTCCTCGCCACTCCGGCACCGTAGCCTGGGCTGAGCTCCCACTGGCTCCCATCGGGATAGACCTGGCGGTCCAACTCTTCCTGCAGGCGGGCGGCTGCCTCGGTGCGCCACTGCTCCGCCTCCTTGAATTCCGGGAGTAGCACGCCCACCACGAACAGCCCGGTGCTCTCGGTGACAAGCCAGTTGGACGTCAACTCACCCCGCGTCGGGAACCGGTAGAGATATCTGGCCATCTCCACATACGCCTTGACCATCTCCACCACCGCATCGTCGGTGAAGTTGGGGGAACGCAGGAAGGTGAAGAAAGCATTGGTCCAGTTGTCTCTCAGCCGCATCCCGACTTCGAGGGTGCGCCACTCGGGAGCCGTGTACTGCATGGGGTGGCTGCGCAGGCGTTCGGTCCGAGCGACGGGTATGGGGTGCTCCTTGCGGAAGTCCAGGAACTGGGCGACGAACTCCTTGGCGTAGCGCTCGTCGCCGGTCAGCCGGTAGCCGGCGGCAAGATCATCCCACCACGGCATCCGCAAGAACGTCAGGGACCAGTCCCAGTCAAATTCGTACTGCGGTGCGTATGTGGGGTTGTCCATCCAGTCTATGTCCGGGCCGAACTCATAACCGACGCCTCTGACCTTGAAGTAGTGGCGCATCGCGGTCTCTGCGGGCCCGTAAGGCTCGGGACTGTTGCCCACGGGACCGAGATGATCTATGAACCAACGGGGCTGTGTGCGGGTGCGGAAGTGTCTTGCCAGTGTCGCTTTGGCGCCCGCAATGTCGCCGTTGCGGTAGCTGGCCGCCACCTCCGCCATGGCCGGAGTAGTCATCTCAAGCGCCGAGAACAGCTCGTCATCGGTCAGCGAGTGCCGCTCTATCTCCGGCAGCGGCGGCCCGCTGATCCGCATCAGCCCCATAAGCGCCATCAGAGCCATTAGATGAGGCAATTCTAGACTTCCCTTCGCGCTCGGAACCGACGCGCATCGGTTGCTGTGTCAGCATTTCTGTTAGACGCTTCTGCGCCCTGTCCGCCTCAGTCTGCACGGCCTGCCACCTGTTCGCCGCAAGCCCGGCGGCACCACGACGTGAAGCGGTCAAGTCCTCGCTGCAAGAGAGGAGGATGGCCATTGGGGGGCACTGCTTGCCGCCAATACGCACAGCCGGCTGCCGATTGAGACGCCTATTGGGGGAAGCGAAGGGGAGCCCGCCCGGGTAAGGGCAGAACGGGCTCCCTCGCTTTAGCCGTAGCTATATGTTGATCTTGATATTGGCTGAGACCCCGACGCCCCCGACTCCGCGCACGCTCTTCGTTGTCGTCTTCTTGGTGGAGAGCGGGATGAGGACCCGTCCTTCCAGATTGCTTATCTTGATGCTGGCCTCACCCACGGCCTGGACCTTGTCCACCTGCGAGGGCGGCCCCACGACCTGCGCGGCGCCCACGGCGGTTGGGTCTTTGGTCCCGATGCGCATGATGGGGACTACCTTGGTCTTGGCTTGGGGCATCACACCGTTTTGGGCCATGACATCGTTGATGCCGTTGTTGATCTGGCTGCCGAACTTGGTCACGACATACGCGATGCCACCGATCTTGAGCAGGTCGCCCGCCAGCCCGCCCAAGTCAATCCCATGCGCCTTCGGCGGCGGCGCAGCGAAATTCGCTACGGCCGCGATCACGAACAAGGCGGTAAAGTATGCCATCAACCTACGCGTTGTAGGTTTCATCCGGATCCCTCCTAAAGCTTCAGGTCGGCCAGGCCGACGACCGCGCACTCGTTGACACGGTCCAGCTTCTTGCCTGGCGTCTTGGTGGATACTGGCACGTAGATTTCGACATCGCCGAACTTCTGCAGCCTGGACTCCAGTTGCGCGACGGCTTGGACGGTGTCAACCTTGGATTTGGGGCCCGTCACCCGCGCCATGCCGACCTGGATGCCTCGGCCGATGGAGAGAATGGGGACGTCCTTGTCCTGATAGGGCTCACTGGGCTGCCATGCGGAAGTTGCCCCAGAAGTCGCCAGGCTTAGCGTCGAGGGGCCGGGCTCTCCGCCGAGGGCCGCGGCGATATTCTGCGCCCATGTGTCAGCCAGACTCGCCTGCGGGACTCCGTTGAGGCGTGCGTGCTCGGGGTCGGCGGTAATGATGAGCGCGTCGCCCGCCACGACAGACGGCTCGCCACGCATCATCCCGGCGTGCACGTCGCTGGGGTCAATACCCTCGAGCAACAGGTTATTGAGGCGGCTCCTGATGATCATCGCCCGCTCCTCGGCGGTGAAGCCGCCCGCTCCGGCGCGAATGCGCAACACGACGACGTTGTCAATGGTCACTTCGCCGTCCCCTCCTGCAACCGTGTACGCCGGGCGCTCGGTGGTGCCGCCCGCGTCGTCGCAGTAGGCGGGCTCCGGCGCGGGTACAAGACTGCCGGAGTGAAGCACGCTAACGGCAAACATCATCCCTGCCAGGACCATCGCGGCCACCAGCAGCTTGTCTTGCGCCGACAGATTCTTGCCAAGCATGTCGTCATCACCTCAGCTTCGTACGTTCTTCCTGCCATCGCAGTGCAGGCAGGTTACTCTTCGGGCTTACATCGCACATATTCTCCAAGTCTCCGCCGAATCCTGCTGTCAGTACGCCCGCCGGGCGCACGTTTCTACTGCGGCCCGACTATGGTTACGCCGGTAGAGAGCGGCATCTGCCGTCCTTCCACTTCGTACATAACCTCGGCGAACGTCGCGTTGAAGCCCTGCTGCGGGTACTTCATGCGGCCTGTGTAGCGCCCCTTGCGAGGCCGCAACTCGGTCTTGCTCCATGCGGCTTCCCTGAAGTCGCGGGTGGGAGCTGAGGCAGTCCACTGCAATACCTGTACGGGAGCCACATCAGATGAGACGTGCAGCTTCAGGTGTTTGCCATGCTCGCAGGCCCACTGCAAGCGCGGCAACGGCGCACGGCCGGTGCAGGCCGCGAAGAAGCCCGCCTGCGACATTATCACCCGCGTGTAGTCCTCCAGTCCGTGGCCGGAATTGGGCACGTAGAGGATGTACCTCGGCTCCGGCAGGTCGGAGAAGTAGAGATTGGCGGCATCCAACGGCCAGTAGCGGTCATTGGTGCCTGTGATGACCAGCTTGGGCATCCGCGCCCGCGACCGGTAAGTGTACGGGTCCACTATCCGGCCCAGCGCACTGCCCTTGTCCGTTGCGATCAGGTCGGGCAAGCTCAGTTCAGTGTAGTCATCAATCTGCTCGCTGTACTTGCCCCATGCCTCGATCTGGTGCTTCATCTGTGCCGGCAAGTTCAGGTTGTCATATACCATCGGCGCGATGCCTTTGATGCGGTCGGGAGCCACCTCGCCGGTGAACCATGTGGTCCATCCGCGCTTGGATGCGCCGGTTACATAGAAGCTGTCCACCGGCGCGGCCCATTCCTGCCGCGTGTACTCTTCGACTGCGTCCATCGCCCTCACCGCTGCCTTTGTCATCGGGAAGAGCAGCGGCCAGGTCGTATCCCCGCTCTCCAGGCAGTTCTGGAACGTAAAGGCGATGAGCGCATCCTCGCGTAGCCCGTCACAGAGCGGCTGGTTAGGGATGTCGCCGAGTACCACCACCGGCGCCGAGACGAGGGCGGCCACCATCGCAAGTTGCGGCATCTCCTTCTCACCCGGACTGCCACCCGTAATTAGCAGCAGTGCCGTCCGCGGGTACTTCATGTTCGCAGGTGTCAGCAACTGCATCCGATGTGTCCAGGTGATCCCTCTCCAGACTTGTGACGTCAGTCTGATCTGCGTCACACTCGCCCCCGATGCCAGTTGTGTTTGCCCCGTCTTCTCCCACACATAGGCCGCGTCGGGAGCATTGACGTAATCGAATATGGGCTGTGCGTAGGCACTTACACAGATCAGCAGAAGTACGACTATTGTTGCCAGATGCCGTCTCAACCCCATCAACCTTTCCATTCGATACGGACAGCGCTACACCGGAGGCGGCTGCGGTTCCTGCAGACCCCCTTGTTCCATTATTGGCCCGCACCACAGAATCCTGCGTGCAGAGGTCATATCACAGTGCAGTTAGAAGTAGTATTGTCACACTTAGGAGCATACTGCTCGGTCGTCAACATATGAAATCAACCCCGGGAGGGGTATCCGATGCCGGAGAGACACGTATTGTTCTGGTTCGATGTCGAGGACTGCACGGTCACGCAGAGCGACGACGCGGCCAAGCGTCTGTGTGAGATTCTGGAGAAGCACGGCGTGCGGGGCACGATGAAGCTGGTAGGCCAGAAGGCACGCGTGATGCGCGACCGTGTCCGCTATGATGCTATGGATGCTCTGGCTCGACATGTTATCGGCTTCCATGGCAACTGGCACGGCGGCAGGCCGCAACCCGCCGAGTACATGGGACCTCTGGACTGGCTGGAGGGCGCTGCCGAGTTCGAGCGCCGCGAGCGCCAGGGGGTTGAGGACCTCATCGAGATATGGGGAAGCACCCCCGTCACCTACGGCCAGCCGGGCTGCAACTGGTCGCCGCAGGTATTCCCCGCCCTGCGCAAGTGGGGCATTTCGACTTACGTGAGCGGCTTTGGCTATGTCGGGCTGTACGCCCAACCGTTCTGGTATGGCGGCATCATCAACACTTCCCACATGTACGGATGCGACCGCAGAGGGAGGGAGGTTCGTCATTTCTTCGTGCTGGGCTTCGAGCTCGGCATGCCCGGTGCATTGGAGGAGCACAAGCGCATCTTCGACGAATCTTACCAGGCTCTTGACGATGGCGGGCTTATCAGCATCGCCAATCACCCCTGCCAGCTCGTGCTCGAGCGCTGGTTCTCAACAGACATGAAGCCGCGCGAGCTCACAGCGGCCGGCTACGAGCATTTCGACCGGTTCATCGAGTACGTGGCGTCCCATGACGATATCGAGATGATCACCGCCGACCAGTTGCCGCTGCTCTATCCCGACCGCGCGATGGGCCGGGTATTTGGTCGGGAAGAGTTACTTGTTATGACCCGGAATGCGACCGGCGGCGTGAGATTCCAGGAGTTCGACGAGCTGAGCATCTCAGCGGCGGAGCTTTTCGGGATGTTCGCGCGGTTCGTGGCGCGAGCCACCACCGAGGGGGCAGTGCCGCCCGGCGAAGTCTGCGCGTATCTGGACGGCCCGGCGATGCCATCATTGGGCACTGCGACCGGCTTCGCGGCGGCAGCCGAGGACTTCGCTCGCTGCGCGTCTGAGACGGCCGAATTCATTCGCATCCACCGCCGACTGCCGGACAGTGTGCGCGTCGGTGACGTTGCAGTGACGCCAGGTGACTACTTCCTCGCGCTCTCTCATGCGGCCGCACAACTGATTGAGCATGGCAGACTGCCGGACGAGATACCCATCAGGGAGGCCGACAATCTTCTCGATGAGCATGTGGACGAACAGGCGGCGCGCAGTGCGTGGAGCAGCGCAATGATGCTGCCGGGCTTTTCTGCGCCCAAGCTGCTTGACCAGGCGAGGCTGCAGGCGTGGACCCTCAAGCCCGCCATACTCGCCGCGCACTGAACGCAAGGGAGGCAAGCCGCAATGGCTGTTGCACGCTGGCTCGACACCCACATTCATGTCAGCAACATGGACGCCGACGGCACCGACCGCGGCGACATCTTGCCTGACCTGCTTGCGGTCCTCGACGAAAGCGAAACAGATTTGCGCTTCGTTATCAGCGGCGACTTCCCGTGGCCGTCAATGATGATGACAGACCCGGATATGATTGAAGCCGAGAACAGGTTCATCCGCGATCTGGTCGGTCGGGCGCCCGGCCGTCTTTATGGCGCTTTCACTCCCAACCCGCATTTCCTCGATGAATCTCTGGACACGATGGAGCTGTGCTTCGAGGAGTGGGGCTTCGTCATGGTCGGCGAGATGGTGCAGTACATCTTCGACTACATGATGGACAGCAACGGGGTCGTTGAGATAGCAGAGCTGGCCGCCGCCCATGACGTGCCGGTTCAAGTGCACATCTCGACATCTAACAGCGGCCCGCAGGGCCAGTTTGAGGGTGGCGGTACGGAGCAACTGGAAGACTTCATGGACCTGGCCGAGCGCGTTCCGGATGCAAAGTACGTGCTTGCGCATTTCATCGGCATGCCGACCGACGCCCCGCCGGTGGTGGATGGCTATCTGGATCAAATCGAGAGCCGCTTCGGGACCTTCCCCGACAACTTCTGGGCCGAGATCCGCGATTTCAATTCGCCTGGAGTGGGAAGCGCCCTGGAGCGCATACCGTCAGAGCGGATCATCGCCGGCACTGACTGGGTGACGCGCGTCGGCCCACCGTTCCTGCCGTATGGGATGGTTTTCGGCCACAAGGCCCCTGAAGAGAACCCCTATCCGCCCAGCGTGGCGAACATGACCCAATTCCTGCGAGAGGCCGGCGCCGGCGAAGAGGAGATTGCCGACATCGCCTTCAACAACGCCGCACGTCTGCTGAAAATCGCGGACTAGCTGACGGAGCGCCGCATTCGGCCTCAGAGCTTTGTGCCGAGCAGACCGCTGATGTAGATGTATGCTTCCTCGGTGTAGCGGGGCAGGTTCTCGGGGTCTTCGACCTCCAGCTCTATGGTCAGGCCGCCCCGGTAGCCGATCTCGCGCAGGGCCGCGATTTCCGACGGCAGGTCTATCTCGCCCCGGCCTATGCCAACAGAGGCGGTGCCGATGTGGTCCTTCAGGTGCACGGAATGAATGCGCGGGCCGAAGTCACGGATTAGCTTCACAGTATCCAGGCCAGCCGAGTGGAAATGCCCGGTATCCACGCAGATCCCGACGCGCGGATCGTCAATGGCGGCAAGTATGATCTCGAAATCCTCCCGCTCCTGCATGATGTTGCCGTAGTGCGGTTCCAGACCCATCTTGATCTCGCTGTCGGGTGGCACTAGCGCCAGGACCTGCTCGACGCAGGAGATGACGCGCTGCAGGCCACCTTCTTCCCCACGCTTCGACGCCCCGCTTGTGCTCACGTGGTAGCAGCCGAGCTTCTCCGCGAGCTCCACGCACTTGGCGATGGCGCGGGACCGTTTCCTCACATCCTCTTCATCCGCGCCGCCCCAGCCCGGCGGGTAGAGACCGAAGCAGGTCATGCCCGCCTCTGCGACCCGTGCCTTGACGGCTTGTGCATCAAATGCATCCACCGCCTCGACGCTCCAGATCATGGGGCCGTGAATCTCCATGTACTTGTAGCCGATGGCGGGCGCATTCTCAAGGGTGCCGGCGACCTCGTCATCGGCGTAACCTCGATAGCAGATGGATGCACAGACGATTCGCATGGTGTGTGTCTCCTCAGTCGTCGCCGGGCTGATTCATGGACTCGGCGGTACTACGGCGTGCCCGAGTCTGGAACATGGTGTGCCTGCTCTCTCGGAATACGTATGGCCCGCACTTCAAACACGAGAGGTGAACATGTATGCCGCTTCCGAGATGAGGTCACTTCGTCGGCTGCTACAGCTCGATTCCGCGCCGCGCTGGAAGCCCCTGGTCGTAATAGTGCTTGACCTTGCGCATTTCCGTTACGAGATCGGCGCGCTGAATGAGCTCCGGATGCGCGTTCCTGCCGGTGATGACTACTTCGACGTCTTGCAGCCGACTGTCTATCAAGCCCAGCAGTTCCTCGACAGAGAACAGCTTCAGGTGCACCGCGACGTTGGCTTCATCGAGTATCACAATCTGATACTCTCCCGACCGCAGCGCAGCACGGGCTTCGGCCAGGCCTTCCCTGGCGGCTGTGATGTCCTCGGCGGTGGGCTCGGCCTCGATGAAGCCGCGACCGTATTGCCTGATGGTAACCTGATCGGGAAAATGGGCCAGGGCCCCAAACTCACTTGACTTTCCCGACTTGACAAACTGGACGATGAACACCCGCAGGCCGGCGCCGACGGCCCGCAG
>Ga0136653_10001651_pt1 | contig 12127 bp, 23 predicted proteins | sample LakKivw275mmetaG_FD_94866 | JGI IMG/M metagenome (GOLD analysis project Ga0136653, IMG submission 94866) | Anoxic lake water microbial communities from Lake Kivu, Rwanda to study Microbial Dark Matter (Phase II) - Lake Kivu water 275m metaG... | ecosystem: Environmental > Aquatic > Freshwater >... | reverse complement strand
TTCTGCTGAGCCGCTGCCGAGAAGCATGCCGCCTGAACGGTCAGCCGCTTCTCGAGGTCGCCGTATCCGAGCACCTTGGTGGGCTTGGACAGGGACCGGATGAGACCCGCCTTGAGCATGACCTCAGGCGTCACCTCGGTCCCATCGGGGAAGACATTCAGCGAGTTGACGTTCACGACGTTGAACTCGGTCTTGAACACATTCGTGAAACCGCGCTTGCGCGGCAGGCGCTTGATGAGCGGCAACTGGCCGCCCTCGAAGCCGAGCCGGACACCGCCGCCGGACCTGGCCTTCTGGCCCTTCTGGCCTCTACCGGAGTACGTGCCGTGCCCGCTACCGTCGCCTCTTCCGACCCTGTGCGCCTTGTGGGTCGCACCGGCCGCAGGGCTCAACTCATTCAGCCGCATCGTTGGCCTCCGAAGACGTCATATCGATGTCGGGTTCAGTCGCCGCGGGACCAGTCCTCCGCAGAGAAGCGAGCGCCAGCATCGTGGCGCGGGCGACGTTGATGCGGTTCTGGCTCCCGAGCGACTTGCTGATGACATTCCTGACACCGGCAAGCTCGAGAACTGTGCGTACCGTGGTGCTGGCAATCATGCCGCGGCCGGGAGCCGCAGGTCTGAGGAGCACCATCGATGCGCCGTACTTGGCGAGCGCTTCGTGAGGAATCGTCTGGTTGACGACAGGGACCTCGATGAGCTGCTTGCGCCCCATGGCGCCCGCCTTGCGGATGGCCTCGGGCACACCGGTCGCCTTCGCGAGCCCGACGCCCACATGGCCGTTCCCGTCACCGACCACCATGAGTGCGCGGAAGCGAAGTCGGCGACCGCCCTTCACGACCTTCGTCACTCGATCGACCGTCATCAGCTTCTCTTCAATCGCAAGTTCGGATGGTTCGATCCTCGCGACTCTGGAAGGTGTCCTGGTTACTGCCTTCATTTGCGATACCCTTTTCTGCCGTACTTCGACGACCTGCCGGCCCGACTAGAACTCGAGGCCGCCCTTGCGGGCTTCATCCGCCAGCGCCTTGACGCGCCCGTGGTACTTGAAGCCGCCCCGGTCAAACACGACCGCCTTGATGCCATGCTCGATGGCTCTTGCTGCAATGAGCGCCCCGACGCGGGACGCCGAGTCCTTCTTCGACGCCGCCTTCTCGCCGCTCGCGGCAGCGACGTCTCTAGAGCTCGCAGCGGCGAGCGTGCGGCCCTTCTCGTCGTCGATAACCTGCGCATACATGTGCTGGAGACTCCTGAAGACAGCCAGCCGCGGACGGTCGGCCGTCCCGTGGAGATTCCGCCTGACCCGCTCGTGGCGGATCTTCCTCATCAGTCTCGGGTTCTTCGTCGCCATGTCACCCTATCCTTTTGTCACTTTGCCGGCCTTGCCTGGCTTGATGCGGACTTTCTCTTCAACGTACTTGATGCCCTTGCCCTTGTAGTGGTCGCACGGCCGGATAGCGCGAACGCTGGCCGCAACCTGCCCGAGCAGCTCCTTGTCGAACCCGGTCAGGCGGATGCGGTTGGTCCCCTCGACCGCCGCCTCGATACCGGTGGGCAGATGGTAGTCGACGGCGCTGCTGAACCCAACCTGGAACTGAAGGGCATCGCCTGCTTTCTGCACGCGGTAGCCGACACCGCTGACCTCGAGCACGCGCTCGAACCCGGTGCTCACACCGCGAACCATGTTCGCAAGCAACGTCCGCGTCAGCCCGTGCATCGACCGGTGGATCCGGTCGTCGGTCGGGCGTTCCACCAGCAGCTTCTTGTCCTCCATCCTGATGCGCATGTCGCGATTGAAGGTGCGTGTCAACTGTCCACGCGAGCCCTTCACCGTGACGGTATTGTCATCAGCAATGGACACCTGGACCCCGCCAGGCACGTCTATCGGCATTAGTCCTATTCGAGACATCGGTCAGTCACCCCACAGTCGGACTACCAGACGTAGCACAGAATCTCGCCACCGAGCTTCCGGCGCCACGCATCCTGGCCAGTCATGATTCCCTTTGACGTAGACACCACCGCCACTCCGAGACCACCGTAGACCCTCGGAATCTCGGTCTTGCCCGCGTACACTCGCAGTCCGGGCCGGCTGACCCTCTCGAGGCCGAGAACGGCTGGCTGCTTGTCGGCGTACTTGAGCTGCACCCGCAGCATGTCCGCGGGCTTACTCTTGACGACCTCGTAGTCCTGGATGAATTCCTGCTCCTTGAATATCTTCGCGATGGCGCCCTTCACGCTCGAGTGAGGCATGAGCACACTTTCGTGGCCGACCATCACGGCGTTCCGGATTCTGGTCAGCATGTCAGCAATCGGATCGTTAACCATAGTGCGCTCTCCTACCAGCTCGACTTCCTGACGCCAGGCACCTGCCCTTGCACGGCAAGTCTCCTGAAGCAGATACGACACAGCCCGAACTTGCGCATGTAGGCGCGAGGTCTACCGCACAGATTGCAGCGGTTGCGCTGCTGTACAGCGAACTTGGGCTGTCGCTTCGATTTCGCTATCTTCGATTTCTTCGCCATGCTACTCTCCCGCGAAGGGCATTCCCATCAGTTTCAACAGAAGCCGGGCTTCGTCGTCGCGCCTCGCGGTGGTGACGATGGTCACCTGGAGGCCGCGTATCTTCTCGATCTTGTCGTACTCGATCTCAGGGAACACGATCTGCTCCTTGAAACCGAGGCTGTAGTTCCCCCTGCCATCGAACGCCTCCGGGGAGATGCCCCGGAAGTCACGGAGGCGGGGCAGGACGATGCCCACGAGGCGGTCAAAGAAGTCGTACATCCGCTTGCCGCGCAATGTCACCATCATGCCGATGGGCATGCCCGTGCGAAGCTTGAACGTGGCAATGGACCTCCTCGCATGGGTGACCACGGGTTTCTGTCCCGTGATGGTCGTCAGGTCCTTCTCCGCCGACTCAAGGGCCTTGGCGTTCTGAATGGCTTCGCCCAGGCCGATGCCAACAACGATCTTGGTCATACGCGGAAGCTCCATCACGTTCTGGTGTCCGAGCCGGTTCTTCAGCTCGGGGAGGACTTCCTGCGTGTATCTTTCTCTTGCAGCCAGCATGGCAGTCGCTCTCCTCAGTCAAGCACTTCCTGGCAGGTCCGACAGAATCTCACCTTGCGGCCATCCTCAAGGGTTCTGATACCCACCCGGGCGGGCTTCTTGCACTTGCTGCACAGCAGCATCACATCGGACACGTGAAGCGGCGCCTCCAACTCCACGATGCCGGCCTGCCTCGCCGCCCTGCGGGCGCGCGAGTGACGCTTGATCATGTTCAGTCCCTCGACCACAACACGGTCCTCCCTGGGCAACGAGCGCCGTACTTTGCCCTTCTTCCCGCGGTCTTTGCCGCTGATGACAAGCACCATGTCGTTCTTCTTGATCCTCATGTCAGATCACCTCCGGAGCAAGCGAGATGATCTTGGTGAAGTCCTTCTCGCGCAGCTCCCGGGCAACCGGTCCGAAGATGCGGCTGCCCTTGGGGTTGTTCTTGTCGCCGAGTACGACGACTGCATTCTCGTCGAATCGAACGTACGCGCCGTTGGAGCGCCTGAACGGCCTCACCTCACGAACCACGACGGCCTTGACGACATCGCCCTCCTTCACGGCGCCGTGCGGCGCGGCCTGCTTCACGGAGACGACGATGACGTCGCCCACATGCGCATAGCGACGCCGGCTGCCGCCCGGGACGTTGATGCACATCACTTCTTTGGCGCCGGTATTATCGGCGACCCGAAGTCGAGTGTAGGTCTGGATCATTTCTCACCACCCTGGTCCGGCACGGCCGTAACCTTCGAGGAGGACTCACGGCTCACGACGCACCAGCGTTTGCGGGCCGAGAGGGGTCGCGTCTCGATTATCTCGACGATGTCGCCAACATGGCACATACCCGATTCATCGTGAGCCATGAACTTGCGGATGCGGCGCATCGGCTTCTTGTACAACGGATGGCGCCGCGTCGTCTCGACGGCCACGATGACCGTCTTCTCCGTCTTGTCGCTCACGACTCGTCCCTTGATGGTCTCCTTCATACCCATGGTCATCACCTGATCCCCAACTCTCTCTGCCGCTTTATGGTCTTGAGTAGGGCAACACGCTTCTTCACGTTCGCCAACTCGCGGTGGTTCACCAGCTGCCTGCTCGCCACACGGACACTGAGGCTCACCAGCTGCAGATCTGCCTCTTCGAGCTGCTTGTTGATCTCCGCATCGGAGAGTGCGCGCACTTCATCAGCTTTCAACCTGGCTCACCTCCCTCTCCACAAAAGTCGTGTCGATGGGCAGTTTGAACGACGCCAGGTGAATCGCCTCTTTGGCCATCTCCTGAGTCACGCCACCGAGCTCAAAGAGGATCTTTCCCCGCTTGACGACCGCCACCCAGTGGTCAGGTGCGCCCTTGCCGCCACCCTGCCGGGTCTCGGCGGGCTTCTTGGTCGCGGACTTGTCCGGGAACACGCGAATCCAGAGCTTCCCTCCGGTCCGGAGGAAGCGCACGAACACACGTCGCGCGGCCTCTATCTGCTGCGCCGTCAGCCATGCATTTTCGTCGGCGCACATGCCGTAGTCGCCAAACGCAACGGTGGCGCCGCTGTGGGCCGACCCCTGCCTGCGGCCACGATGCATCTTACGATACTTCACTCGTTTCGGTTGTAGCACGACGCCTCCTCGCCTCAGGCAGAATCTCGCCCTTGAAGACCCAGACCTTCACGCCGATGCGTCCCATGATGGTGTGCGCCTCGGTGAAGCCATAGTCGATGTCCGCTCTCAGGGTATGCAGGGGCATTCTGCCCTCATGTACTGACTGTGTTCGAGCAATCTCAGCACCGCCCAGCCGACCCGAGACCCTGATCCTGACTCCCTGGGCGCCGGCCTGAAGGGTGCGGAATGAAGCCTGCTTCATGACCCGACGGTAGGGCACCCGCGACTCGAGCCGCTCAGCGATATTGAACGCGACCAGAGCAGCCACGGTTTCAGGTTGATCAACCTCGCGTATTGTCAGCTTGACCCGCTCCTGAGCGATCCGCTCGAGCTCAAGGCGCAGCGCTTCCACGTTCTGGCCGCCACGCCCGATGAGGATGCCCGGGCGCGCCGAATGCACGGTCACAAACACCTCGCTGCCTGTACGCTCGATGTCGACGCGTGCGATGCCACACTCACGCGCCCGTCGCTGCAGCACACGGCGCAGCTTCACATCTTGCTCAAGCAGGGCGGCGTACCCCTTGCCGGCGTACCACTTGGCCTGCCACTCCTTCGTGATGCCCAGCCTGAAACCAACCGGGTTTACTTTCTGTCCCAAGTCTAGGCCTCCTCCACGAGCACGGTGACATGACTCGAGCGCTTCAGAATGGGGCTGATCCTGCCCCTCGCCTGCGGGCGGAACCGCTTCAGCGTGCGCCCCTCGTCAGCGTTGATGGCCACGATGCGAAGTCCATCCGCCGGTGTCTGGTAGTTGTTCTCCGCGTTGGCAGCGGCGGACTTGACGACCTTCGCCACCGCCCGCGCAGCCGGACTCGGCATGAACTTCAACACGGCGAGAGCCTCGTTGACCTTCTTGCCTCTCACGAGGTCGACCACGAGCCGCACCTTGCGCGGCGGCATCCCGATGTCCTTGGCAACAACCTTCACCTTCATGTCTGAAACCCCTAGCGCTTCACGGCAGCGGCAGCCTTAGCCTTGGCTACATGCCCTCTGAACGTATACGTCGGTACGAACTCGCCGAGCTTGTGCCCGACCATGTTCTCGGTGATGAAGATCGGAACGTGCTTCCGCCCATTGTGGACCGCGATGTTATGGCCGATCATCGACGGCAGCACCGTCGACGCCCGGGCCCACGTCCGGATGATGGTCCTCTCGCCGGACTTGTTGAGCGCGTCGATCTTCTTGACGAGCTTCGGGTGGCAGTAAGGTCCCTTCTTCAATGATCTAGACATGCTACTTTCTCCGCCTGACTATGAAGCGATCGGACGTCGTGCGCTTCCGGGTCTTGTAGCCCAGCGCCGGTTTGCCCCAGGGCGTCTTCGGAGGCATGCCGCGTGGCGTCTTGCCTTCACCGCCGCCGTGAGGGTGGTCACGAGGCGTCATGGCCGTGCCTCGGACGACGGGGCGCCTGCCCAGCCACCTGACCGCCCCAGCCTTACCGAACTTCACGTTCTTGCGCTCGACGTTCCCGAGCTGACCCACCGTGGCAAGACAGCTGCTGTGAATACGCCGCAACTCCTGCGACGGGAGACGCACAACTACGTAGTCGCCTTCCTTGCCCATCAGCTGAGCCGAGCCGCCGGCGCTGTGCACGATCTGGCCGCCCCGGCCGGGCGTGAGCTCGATATTGTGAACCAGCGTACCCAAGGGAATCGCACTCAGAGGCAAGGCATTGCCGGGCTTGATGGGGGCCTCGCGTCCCGAGACAACGGCGTCGCCCATTGCCAAGCCCTGCGGCGCCAGGATGTAGCGTTTGTCGCCATCGGCGTAGCTGACGAGAGCGATGTTGGCCGTCCGGCCCGGATCGTACTCGATGCTCATCACGCGCCCGGGCACATCCGCCTTGTTGCGCTTGAAGTCAACCATCCGCAGCATGCGCTTGCTGCCGCCCCCGCGATGTCGCACGGTAATGACGCCGCGGTTGTTCCTCCCGGCATTCTTCGTTGCAGGGACAAGCAGCGACTTGGTCGGAGGGGTGTTGGTCAGCTCCTCCGAGACCGTCGATACTCTGCCTCTCCTTCCAGGAGATGTGGGTCTATATGTCTTGAGAGCCATGAGACTTGCTTCCTCTACTGCTTCTCAGGGTCGACTATTCGCCCTGGCCTATACATGCCGGCGTTGCCATCTGGTCTTCTTCAGCAGCTTCTTGTGCTGATGCTTGGTGATCTTCTTGTTGCGCCACTTAAGTACTGATCCCATTACACGCCCTCAAAGTACGCAATTTTGTCGCCAGACTTCAGGCTGACAATCGCTTTCTTCCACGGAGACGTCGGCACCTGTCTCCTGCCCTTGCGCTTCGTCTTCCCAGGCACGGTGATGACGTTGACGTCAACAACATGCACGTTGAAAGCCTTTTCGACCGCCGACTTCACCTGCACCTTGTTGGCGGTGCGGGCGACCTCGAAGACGTACTTGTCCTCCTCCTGGAGTTCGGTAGCCTTCTCGGTGATCAGCGGACGACGAATCACATCATGCAGATTCATCGCTGTCACTCCCCTTGCTCCCCCAGATTGCCTCCATCCTGCGGAGTGCGGGGACCGTCACAATCATCTTGCCGGCGGCCATGACGTCGAGCGTGCTCAGAGTCGTGCACGGCTTGACGGACGTGCCAGGCAGGTTACGAGCCGACAGGAACAGGGCGGGCTGCGATTCGGGAGTCACGATGAGGGTCGATGACGAGAGCCCGGCGCTCGCAAGCATCGCCGCGACATCCTTCGTCCGCGGCTGTTGCACGTCGAGTGCCTCGACAACCCACAGGTCTCCGGAGCGCAGCTTCATCGACAGCGCGCAGGCAAGCGCCAGCCGGCGCATCTTCTTCGGGAAGCGCTGTCGGTAGGAGCGCGGGCTGGGACCGAAAACGATTCCTCCGCCACGCATCAGCGGCGACTTGATGCTGCCGCGCCGGGCGTGACCGGTCCCCTTCTGGGCGTACAGCTTGCGCGTACTGCCCGAGACCTCTCCGCGCGACTTCACCGACGCATTGCCCTGTCGCCTGTTCGCGAGCAGGCACGTCACTGCCTGGTGGACGAGGCCCTCACGAAACTCAACATCGAACACGGAGTCGTCGAGCTCAACCTCGCCGACAACTTGTCCCTGCAGATTGTGGACCGGAGTCTTCACGTTATTCACCCGCCTTCTCAACGATGACGACGCCGCCGTTGGCGCCCGGGACCGCGCCGTGTACCAGAAGCAGATTCCGCTCGGCGTCAATCCTGACTACCTTCAGGTTGGCTGCCGTCACGCGCGCACTGCCCAGGTGGCCGGCCATCCTCTTCCCTTTCAGCACCCGACCCGGCGTCGTGGTCGAACCGACGGACCCGGGAGCGCGATGCCGGTCTGACTGACCGTGCGTCTTCGGACCGCCGTGGAAGTGATACCGTTTCACGCCGCCCGCAAAGCCCCGGCCCTTCGACACGCCGGAGATCCGAAGAAGATCGCCGGGGGCGAAGCCGCCCACGTCCACGCGGTCGCCGACGGTCGCAGTACCGGCCGGAACGCGGAACTCGTGCAGATGGGGAGTTTCGGCAAGTCCCTTCAGGTGTCCCTTTTCCGCCTTGTTCAGGCGCTTCGAGCTGCCGAATCCGAGCTGGACCGCATCGTAGCCGTCCTTCTCGGCCGACTTCACCTGGACGACCGTGCAGGGGCCGGCCTCAATGGCGGTCACGCCGACGCACTCGCCGCCCTCCAGGAACAGCTGGGTCATACCTACTTTTCTACCGATAATGCCACGCACGGGAATGCTCCTCACTCGCGTATCTACAGTTTGATGTCGATCTCGACGCCGGACGCGACGTTGATCTGGGTCAGGGCATCGATGGCTTTCGAGGTCGGATCCTGGATATCGATGAGTCTCTTGTGCGTCCTGATCTCGAACTGCTCACGCGAGTCCTTGTCGATGTTGGGTGAACGCGTGACGCAGAACTTCTCGATTCTCGTCGGCAGGGGTACCGGGCCGACAACGATGCCACCGGCACTCTCAACGGCCTCGACTATCTGCCTGACTGCCTGATCCACCAGCCGGTGGTCGAAGCTCTTGACCTTCACGCGCACTTTCTGACTCGTCATATCGATGCCTCTGTTCTCTCTACCTACTGACTCTTCCTGGCAATCTGCTCGGCCACCGTCGCGGGGGCCGGTTCGTACCGACAGAACTCCATCGTGTGGGTTACCCTGCCCTGGCTCAGAGACCGAAGCGCCGTCGCGATGCCGAAGGTCTCGCCCAGAGGAATCAGACAACCGACCACGGTGGAATCGGCCTGGGTGTCGATCCGCTCGATTCTCGCCCTGCGGGCGTTGAGATCACCGATGAGATCTCCGGTGAACTGCGTCGGTGTGGTAATCTCCAGCTTCATGATGGGCTCGAGGACCACCGGCTTCGCCTTCGGCAAGCCGGCCTTCACTGCCATCGAGCTGGCGATCTTAAATGCAAGCTCGGAGGAGTCCACCTCGTGGAAGCTGCCGTCGAACGCCGTCACGGTGACATCCACAACCGGGTAGCCCGCAGGACCACCCGTCTCGACGGCTTCACGGGCGCCGGACTGGATGGCCGGCAGGTATTCACGAGGCACGGTGCCGCCCTTGATCTCATCGACGAACTTGAAGCCGCTGCCGCGCTCTCCCGGTTCGAGCCGCAGCCAGACGTGACCGTACTGGCCGCGCCCGCCGGTCTGACGCACGAACCGGCCCTCACTCTCGACGGCCCGCGTGATGGCCTCGCGGTAGGCGACTCTCGGCTTACCGACGTTGACCTTAACGCCGAACTCACGCGACATGCGCTCCACCATGACTTCCAGGTGAAGCTCTCCCATGCCCATGATGATGGCCTGGCCGGTCTCGGGATCCTGGCGCACCTTGAAACTCGGATCCTCGTCGATCAGCTTGCCGAGCACATCCTCGAGCTTCTCCGAATCGGCCTTGGCTCTCGGCTCGATGGCCATGGCCAGAACCGGCTCGGCGAACCGGATGGATTCAAAGACCACCGGGCGGGACGGGCTGCAGAGCGTGTCTCCGGTAACGGTACCTCTCAGTCCGAGAGCAGCGACTATGCTTCCCGCGTCGGCATCGGTCACTTCTTCGCGATGGTTGGCATGCATCAAGTAGAGTCGCCCGATGCGCTCACGCTTCATCTTCGCCGTGTTGAGGACCTGTGCTCCCGACGTGATCGTCCCGGAGTAGACCCTCAGATAGGTGAGCCGCCCCATGAAGGGGTCGGATACCACCTTGAACGCCAGCGACGCCAGCGGCTCATCATCGCTCGGGCCGCACACAATCTCCTGTGAGCCGGCCGGATCGCGCCCAACGACCGCGGGGACATCCAGAGGCGACGGCAGGTAGGCAACGACGGCATCGAGCAACGGACGAACGCCCTTGCCGCGCAGCGCGCTGCCGCACAGGACCGGCACTACCCGATTCGCGACCGTGAGGCGCCTGATGGATTCGACCATCAGTTCGGAAGAGACTTCCTGTCCCTCAAGGTAGGGAAGCAGGACAGCGTCATCATGCTCAGCCAGCTTCTCGACAATCATGTGGCGGTACCTTGCCACGGCGTCGGCCTCGCTCGCCGGCACGGGTCCGTATTCGAGGGGCAAGTGAGAATCCTCCGGAAACAGGATAACCCTGTTGCCGATCAGATCGATGACGCCCCGGAACGAGGATTCAGAGCCGTACGGCAACTGGACCGGAACGGTGACAGCGCCGAGACGCGATTCGATGCTCGCCAGAGTGCGGAAGAAGTCGGCCCCGACCCTGTCCATCTTATTGACGAAGCAGACCCGGGCAACGTGATAACGGTCGGCCTGGCGCCAGACCATCTCCGACTGCGCCTCAACGCCCGCCACGGCATCGAGGATAACGACTCCGCCGTCAAGCACGCGGAGGCTGCGCTCAACCTCGGCAGTGAAATCCACGTGTCCGGGCGTGTCGATGATATTGATGCGGTAGTCACCCCAGTGGCACGTCGTGGCGGCGGCCATGATGGTGATGCCGCGTTCCCGTTCCTGGTCCATCCAGTCCATGACAGCGGTGCCCTCATCCACACCCCCGATCTTGTAGGTTCGACCGGTGTAGTGAAGGATGCGCTCAGTAACGGTCGTCTTACCGGCATCGATATGGGCAATGATGCCGATATTGCGGACCCTCTCCATAGCAAATGAGCGCGTCATCGCTTTGACCGTAGACTCAAGAACAGCTCTAACTGCGGCCATATCACCAGCGGTAGTGCACGAAGGCCCTGTTGGCGTCGGCCATCCTGTGAATCTCTTCCCGCTTCCTTACAGCAGAGCCCTTGCCCTGCACTGCATCCACAAGTTCGGCGGCCAACTTCTCGGCCATCGACTTCCCGCTCCGTGTCCTGGCGGCCGTGATGAGCCACCTCATCGCAAGAGCGCGGCCGATGCGTCTGTCGACCTCCATCGGCACCTGATACGTCGCACCGCCGACCCGGCGGGGCTTGACGCGGATAAGAGGCGTTGCGCTGTCGACCGCCTTCTCGAGCACCTCGACGGGCTCGATACTCGCCTGCTGAGCGGCCAACTCCATCGCGCCATAGACGATGCTCTCGGCGGTGGCCTTCTTGCCTCTGAGCATCACCCGGTTGACGAACTTGGCAACGTCCACACTGCCGTACTTGGCGTCCGGCAGAACCACGTGCTTGTTTACTCTCTTCGCTCTTCTGGGCATGTTCTCACACCTCGATGGACGCTACTGCGGGCGCTTGGCACCGTACAGGCTTCTGCCCTGCTTGCGATTCTGGACACCCTCGGTGTCCAGCACTCCGCGCACGATGTGATAGCGGATACCGGGGAGGTCCTTCACTCTGCCGCCTCTGATCAGCACAACCGAGTGTTCCTGCAGGTTATGACCCTCCCCCGGGATATACGCATTGACCTCAAGCTGATTGGTCAGCCGAACACGGGCAATCTTGCGCAGAGCCGAGTTCGGCTTCTTGGGGGTCACGGTCTTCACCTGGATACAGACCCCTCGCTTGAAGGGCGAGCCCTTCGTCCAGATCGTCCTGGACCTCGACGCATTCTGGATGTAGTGCAGCGCGGGAGCCTTCGTCTTGGAGACGATCTTCTTCCTGCCTTTTCTCACAAGCTGATTGATGGTCGGCATACGTACCACACCTCACTATATCTGGGCAATCAAAAGAGCCGGCTAGCCAAGCCGCGGGTCCGCTCCACACGAGCCCCGGCCCTAACTAGCTGGCTCAGTGCAACGAATCGAAGAGCAACCGGTGCTTTGAGGCTAACTCCGACGGTACACTTTATCACTGGGCAACGTACTTGTCAAAGGACGACGATGGAAGGTTCTACACTCGCAAGTGTGATGGGGGCGGGGAAGTTGAAAGCACCTGCCTTCCTCTGTAGCTTTGGGTAAGCGACGACTCAAAGGAAGGAGGAGAAGCAGGTGCGCGACGATTCTATCACC
>Ga0136653_10001649_pt1 | contig 12137 bp, 8 predicted proteins | sample LakKivw275mmetaG_FD_94866 | JGI IMG/M metagenome (GOLD analysis project Ga0136653, IMG submission 94866) | Anoxic lake water microbial communities from Lake Kivu, Rwanda to study Microbial Dark Matter (Phase II) - Lake Kivu water 275m metaG... | ecosystem: Environmental > Aquatic > Freshwater >... | reverse complement strand
GTGAAGGTTATTTGTTTTTCGGATACGCCTCAATTAAAGCTCTTCCAGTTTGGCAGTTTGTTCTTTTTTGTCACCAATTAGCTCTAAGTATTTTTCGGTAGTGGAAACTCTTTTGTGACCAGCTAATTTGGCGATTGTTGCCACGGAAACCCCGGCTTCTAGCTGATAGTAAACCCAGGTGTGGCGAAGGTCATTAACTTTGGCGTCTTTGATGCCGGCTTGGCTAAAATAGCGCTCAATCGCGGAGCGGATATTCCGGACCAGAAAAGGGCGGCCGGTTTTAGTCACAAAAATGGTTTTTTCCCTAATTTGCTCAGGCCTTTCTTTTAAATAACGCTCCAGGCCGCTTTTGGCGGCCTTGTTTAAGGGGATTATTCTTTCGGAATGGGATTCGTAGGGTCGGATGGTCAAGTTTTCGTCTTTGAAATCATCCAGCTTCAAATTTGCCACCTCACTGATTCTAATTCCAGTTTGGAGCATCAATTCGACAATCGCGGAAATCCGAGAATCATTTCGGCAGGTGTCTCTTAAGGCTCGGTATTCCACTTTTGAAAGGATTCGCGGGGGCTTGACTTCGTACTTGGGGTGGGCAACCGAAGCAGCCGGGTTAGCCTCAATCAGGCCCTTGTCTTTTAAGAACCGGAAAAAGGTTTTTATCGAGTTTACCTTTCGGGAAATTGATTTGGCGGTATAGCCGTTTTTTTGTAAGTCGAGCTTGAATTCCTCAAGAAAATCTTGATTAATCGCCGTTGATTGTTTAACCCCTTTTTGGTTTAAGAAAGATTCTAATTGGGCAATATCATTTGAATATGCTAGAATAGTGGCACTAGCCCTTTTTTGATCTTTAAGAAAATCAGTAAATTTCTCCCGAGCCGTAGAAATAGGCATAGTTGTGGTATTCATACGCCTGGTATGATAGCATGATTAAAAATAGATGTCAATCCCATAATTATGATTAAAAAAATTGTCCTAGGCACGGCCTGTCTTGCTCTAATTTGCCTTATAGTTAATTTTTCTCAGCAGATCGTTAAATTATGGGGATTAACAGGCGTTCTTAAAAATAAAAACAACCAGGTTTTACTTCTTGAGAAAGAAAATCAAGTTTTGGAATCCAGGCTCAAAAAGGTGGCCGATTCTTCGTACGTGGAAGAAGTCGCCCGAGAGAAGTTAGGCATGGCCAAAACCGGAGAGGTGGTCGTGGTTATCCCTGAGTCTGATTTACTTCCGCCGGCGGTTGAGGAGTCTTTGCCTCCGCTGGTTTGGCAGCAGTGGTGGAAGCGGTTTGCTGATTAACTGGTTTTTCTAAAGGACTTTCCAGCCCAGACTGCTTTATTGACTGAACCAGCGGGTATTTGTATTGGGCTCCGGGAGCGATTTTTTGGAAATCAGCTTGTTCAGAATTGTAGATCTCATAAAACAGGGCAGCGATTTCCTCGGTGATTAATTTATTGGCAACCAGGCCAATTCTGGCAAATTGTCGAGTCAGATGATCTCTTTTAGGCTCCAGGTTGATCTTAGCTTTTTCTAAAATGTAGTTTTTGGGGAAGGGGAGGCTGGTTTTTGAAGAGATTAGTGATCCGGCAACTGCTTGTGGGGCACCCAGCTCTGCAGTAGAAAAAGGGATGACCACATAAAACTGCTTGTCTAAAACATTATTTTTCCTAATCATTTCCTCAACAAACTTGCGGTATTTTTTTATCTGGTTTAAAAGGAGGGAATTTTTTTGCCTGCCTTCCTCTTCAATAAGCAGGTTTAAATAGGAGGAGATATCTTTTCTTTTGGACCGGATAAGAATCTGGATCGGAAAAGTTAAAGAATTTAAAAGGGCGGCATAGGAATAAATTGTTGCTTCCTGTTCGGTTTCTGAAAGAAGACTAAAATTCAAAGCGTTAACCGTGAGAATAATTCCACATGAGCCGTCTTTAAGAATAAAAATGTCGTTTTGAATATCCTCCAGAGGAATTTGTTGCTGGGTGGTGGCGCGGATGGGCAGTTTTGGATCCATAAGGGAATTATAAAAAAAAAGGAATCGGTTCTCAAGAGGAACATAATACTTGACAAAGACCAGCCAACTCTCTTTACTTATAATTGCAGTTAAGAAAAAGTGAAGAGAAAAAATAAATTTAAAGATTCCATAGGAGCAGTTTTCCCAATTATTCCGTTGGTGGTGGTGGCGGTTTCGGTATTTGTTTTGGGCGCCGCAATTTCCCTAACTCAAAAAAGAACAGTAATTCAGCAAGAAGCGCAAGATCCCTGTGCCGGAAGATCAGGCTATTATTGTGAGGGAGGCAGGATTCTTAATTGTACTGGGGAAACAATTCAGGTTACTTGCCAGCAAAATTTATGTACGACTCATGATCTGGTTAATGGCCAAACTATCGATTCAATTCCAAATCTTCAAGCTTGTCAAGAGATGCAGCATTGCGATCGCTGGTTTAGTTACGGAGGAGAACAAGTTTTAGGACATGGTAGTTGGTCCTCGAGTTCTTGTGTTGCCTTTGATCCAAGAAGTCTGAACCCACCCGAAAAATGTGCGGTAGTCCAATCCGATTGGATTGCCAGAAAACCGTATCCGAATGGAGGGGTCGAATTTGCTTGCGGACAAAATTATAATCGAGTTTGCCCCGACCCCTATATTTGTTCTGAAATTACTCCTACGCCGACCCGGACTCTTACCCCTCCTCCGCTTCAGTGTGGAAGTGATTGTAATACCCTGGATGATCAATGTCCCAAAGATCAAGGTTTGGTTTGCGCTTCCAATTGGATGCAGTACGGAACTTGCGGCCGAGACTGTGGTAATGGGCTTTATTCTTTTGCGCCGTTGCCCAATTGTCCCTGCCCGACGATTACGCCTTCTCCCACCCAAACCCTGACTCCAAGCCCGACCCCCACTCGGTATTGTCCTGAGGTTTCTGGGGAATGTCGCCCTCAGATTGATTATTCTGGAGCTGGGAGGGATTGGGGTTTGGGCCAGCTGAGTTGGGAAGATGTTCCTTTTGAGGATTATTATCAGATTAATCGTGACGGCTTTCAGCAGGGAAGTGCTGATAAAGATACCATTTCTTGGCATGATCCGGAAAACCTAGTTTTGGGCCAGAGTTATCTTTATTCTGTCAATCCGGTTAATTTCGGACCAGGAGGATCAATCGATATTAAGGAATGCCCGGAAATTACCGTCAGTTGTCCGATTACTCCAACCGTAACTCCCTCTCAAACCCTTACTCCGACTCCGCCGCCTGAGTCCTGTGATCCGTTTTTGATGCTTTCTTATGGCAATGAGACCACCCCCTATGGTCCTTCCCAGCTTTATCGGATCAGAAAGACCAATTCTTCCTATTCTCTTGAGCCAGTGGGTGACCGTTCTCACCGAAAGCTTTATAACGGGATTGGTTTCAACCCGGCGGACAATTATTTGTACGGGATTCATCAGTCAGCCAACAGTCCAGGCGAGATTTACCGAATTAACATTAATAGCGGAGCGGTGGAAGATTTAGGCGTGCCCCAGGGAGATTGGCCGGGTCCGGGTCAGGAGTGGTATAAAGGCACTTTTCTGGGAAATGGAAAACACTTTGTAGTTTCCAACAGCTTAAGAATGGTGGTTCTGGATATTAAGCAAAGGCCGGCGCGGGTTGTGGCCAATCATCCGATTTCAGACGGCGGACCGTTTGCTGATATTGCCTACAATCCGGTTGACGGAAAAGTTTATGGCTACAACAACCTTCGTCAACAGGTGGAGGAAATCAACCCTTATACCGGCGAAGTTCGGTTTATTGGCAGCTTTGTTTTTGAGCCGGGAATTGTCAGTCCGCTCCATTCTGGGGGAGCATTTTTCGACGAAGGAGGAACAATGTATCTTTATGGTAGAGACGGGGTAAGCCGGACCAGTCCCAAGCAGCCAATGTTTCCTGGAGGACAGGTTCAAAATAGCCTTTACCAGGTTGATCTGGGACAAAAAAAGATTACCAAAGTTCAGAAATTGGTGGATCAAAGGGCCAATGAGCCGAAAGAATATAACAATGCCGATGCCGCTGGTTGTTTTTCGCCAGGAATTGTTCCGCCGGTGCCAGTGTCGGCTGCCTCTGTTTGCGGCTGCAGCCAAGTCAGTTTCTTTGATGAGAACTGGAAACCGATTTGCCCAGGAGAAATCCTTCCGGGCAAAAAGATCAAGGTTTTGGTTTCTGCCCAGGGCAGCAGCCAGCAGGGAGCAATTAGAATTTTTAGAAACGGAGTTAATGTTACTGACGCTTCCTGGTGTAATAATTCTGACTTAGATATGACTGGCGCTAATCCAGAAGAGGGAAGAAAGGTGGTTAGTTTAACCACCGGGAGAAGTTGTCAGATCGGAAAGATGGCTTATCAGCTTGAGGCCCTACCCAAGGGAGTGGAAAGCGGTTACTATGTTGAATTTTTAGTTCCCCAGATTAGCGGAGTTTATGATGTTTATGGAGAAATTTGCTGTGGTCGGTGCGAGGCTCAGGAAGCCATTGCGGTGCCGACCCCAGCCGGCGATTATTCAGGAGGCTGATGGTCGCTAAATTAGAATTATTTTAAAATCTAAATTAGAAAAAAATGGTTGAGCTAGAAGAAACTACAATTGAACCAAAGTCAATAAAACAAAAGCCAGGAGATCTTAAGATTGTTTTATTAATGGTGGCAGGAATTATTTTGCTTGCGCTTTCAGTTAAGCTTTTTCAACTAGCCGAAAAAAAGATCACCCAGACGGCCGAGCTTCCCGAGGAGAAGTTTAGCCCCGCCTGGGTAGAGAGCTGCCCTTCAGATAAATGTTCTCACCGTTTTGTAATTAAATTGCCCGCTTCGCCTTCACTGTCTCCGAAAGAGTATTAAAAAGGGATTAAGCTCAGTGGCCAGATCAGTTTCCACCAGCGAATGACTACCGGGGTGGGAGTTGGTCTGGGAATTTTGGTCGGAGAAGGAGATGGGGGAGTGACACTGGGAGCAAGGGTTGGAGAAGGAACCCTTAAAAGAGCCTGATAGGCATCGATTCTGCCCCACTTGGTTTGGGTGGAGGCAATCGTGTTATGATCAGCAGTTTCTTCAATGATCACTTTAACTTGCTCATTAGTTTTAGTTAAATTCGAATTCTCTGCCAGCAAAAGAGCGGCTAGCCCGGCGGCAAAAGGGGCGGCCATTGAAGTGCCTTTCTTTTTTTCATAACGGTTGTTCGGCAGAGTCGAAAGAATATCTTTTTCCGGACTTTCAATTGGCCGGCTACCCCCAGGGGCGGCGACGTCTACCCAGCTGTCTCCGTAGTTAGAAAAGTCTATTTTTTGATCTGGATTAGAATTATCAGAAGCCGCGACCGCCAAACAATTGGTTAAGGCGGCCGGGTAATGTTCATTGTTGGAATAATCATTACCTGAAGCACAGACTAAAACCGCCCCTTGTCCCCAGGCATAATCAATCGCATCTTTTAAAGCTCTAGAATAATTAGGACCGCTTAGGCTAAAGTTAATGACATTGGCTTGGTTGTTTATCGCCCAGTTAATTGCTTTAATTGTCCATGAATAGTTGCCCTCAGTCGGTCCCAGAACCTTGGCAACCAAAAGTGAAAAATTGGAACGGCCGGCAAATCCAGTAATTCCCCTTCCGTTGCCGGTAACTGCGCCAATGATTCCGGCGGCATGAGTTCCATGACCATTAGGATCACTGGTGTCACTGGAATCTAGTGAAGTGTAATTAATCGCCTTTTCAATTTCAGGTAAATCTTCATGAGTTTTGTCGATTCCAGTATCAAGGATGGCAATTTTTACCGGTTTAATTCCTTTGGCCAATCCCCAGGCTTCAGGCCATCGAATTTTGGTCAAACCCCATTGTTCTGAGAACTTAGGGTCAATTTGGTCTTGGGGTAGGGGCCAAAGATGTTGAGGCCTTGCCAGATAGTTAAGTTCGGCATATTCGACACAATGAAGATAATTTGTGTTGTAAGTGTCGCGAAAGGCCTGCTCGTTGCCAGGAACTCCCAAGATAAGAAGATTCAAAAAATTTAAATTTTCTTTTATCCAGGCAGGTTGACCATTAATGTTTATAAGACAACTAGAGGGAAAGGGAAGAGTTGTTGCTTTTACGATAATTTCTCCTGGAACGAATCCGTAAACGACTGGAGCGACAAAAATCGTCAGGTGATTCCATTCATAGATGCCACTCCTATATAATTTGACATTGATTTTCTGATTTGGCCCAGGTGCATAAAAGTCTCCTGACTGAATTTCTCCATACTGATTTTGACCGCTGCCATCAGTTACCCTAAGGCTCCATTTGGCTAATCTAAGATTTTGATCCTCCATTTTAATTGTGATTGTTGTCTCTACCCCTTCTGGGGAGCCCACAGGTTTATCTTGAGAGTATTCAGTTGAATAACGCGGCCTTCCATCACAATGGTTGTTAGTCAGACGATAGTCGCCCGAACCTTGATTCCAGATAATGGTGTAGTTAGATCCTCCAAAGCAGGAAGAAGTGCCACAATCTCCTCCATATGTAAACACCTGCTCCTCGCAAGAAGAATACTGGGAATAACTATTGACCACTCTTCCCAGTAATTTTGCTTCGGGTAACGGCTGGGCTTTTCCTTTTTTCAAAATCGTTTTTTGATTGATTGATATTAGTCCAATGATTCCCCCAACGATTAGAAGAATTAAGGCCCCTAAAGGAAAGAGAATTTCTTTTTTGGGAAAAATGGTTTTCTTTTTCATTCGGTTCTTTAACCATTATCTAACAAAAATTTATCGGATTCAATTTAGACTCCTACTGGTTTTAAGATTATTGACAAAAAGAATTCTTGTGACTAGAATTGATCTTGATGAAGCTGCCCGGCCGGTCATTTCGACTCCTCCTTTTTATCTTGGTTTTTCTTTCACTTGCTTTCTTTTGTTTTTCTTTGAGGCCTTCGCTGGCCAGAGCAGAATGGGTACCTGATCCGGAAGTCACCACGGTTGGCAAATCGGCCGAAAGGGCGCGCCAGTTGGTTTATTGGTTGTTTTCCCGTCCTTCTTTAGATAATTCTCCGGCGATTCGGGAAATCTGGGCGGTTTCCCGGAACATTGCCCTGGTTTTTTTGGTTCTTTTGGTGGTTGGCTTTGGTTTTCAGCTAATTATCTCTAAGGAAAAAACCAAATTTGAGGCTTTTCTCCCCAAATTAATGCTTTTTATGGTTCTTTGTGTTTTTTCCTATGTTTTAGTCCTGGGGTTGATTCAAATCGGCGATTTAGTAATGAAATTTTTTATAGAAAGGGTGGCAGGAGAAAATCTTTTTAATATTACCTTTTCTGGCGGAAACATTGAATCAAACTACACTGATTTTGTTGGTTGGCGAGAAAACAGCCCCGAGAACATTGAATCAATTAAAACTTCACTCCTATTGATTAAGAGCACCACCCTTACCTATAACCTTATTTTTATTGTTTTGGTCTTAAGGAAACTTTTTCTTTGGTTTCTGTTAATCGTCTCTCCCTTTTTGCCATTGTTGTTTGCCTTTCCTTTAATAAAAAATGTTGGCTGGGTGTGGATTGGTGTTTTTTTCCAGTGGCTTTTTTACGGACCGCTTTTTTCCGTTTTTCTGGCGGCTTTGGTAAAAATTTGGGAAGTGGGAATCCCTTTTGGGTTTGATTTCTCAAGGGCCAATCAGGAAAGCGGGCAAATTTTTAAAACCGCAATTAATATTTTATATGGTGGGCCGCAGCAATCCCTTTCTCCCTTGAATTCGGCTAATTATGTGGATACTTACGCCGAATACTTGATTGGCTTGATTATGCTTTGGGCAGTGATGATCTTGCCTTGGCTTTTATTAAGAACATTCCGGGATTATTGTTGTGAGCTTTTAAAATCAATTGAAGCGGCCACGATTAGTCTTTATGGCCGGATGGGAGGGGGAGGGCCGCCCTCTTGGAGCCCGGTTTCTGAAAAAACAAAGCTTGAGTTGCCCTTTAAAAAAGTCGTTGACCGGGTGATCCCGGCCACGGTTTCCCGGGAACAATCAAGCCAAATCGCCAAAATGAGAACCCAGGATTTACTAGAAACCGCCGGGTTAAAAGTTTCTTCTCTGGCTGATATTTCTCGGTTAGATATGGATTTGCAGCAGAGACGACGGGCGGTCCAAAAACTGGAACAACTAAAATCCCCGGTTGGCATGGCCAATATGGGGTTAAGAAGACAATTTTCCCTTTTTAATCAAGAGCTGATGTCTCGGGCGGCCAAAGGCGATCGGATAGCGGAAAGAACTCTGTCAGTTGCCTCCAGGGTATCGGTTCTGGATTCGAAATCCTCAGTGGCTTCGATGGCCAGAATTATCCGGGAGTCAAGGTTGGCTCAGGCGGGAAAAGAAGAAAAGAAACCAGTCACCGGCTTGCCGGTAGGAAGTTATCAGCCCGAAGCGCCCAGGGCAGTTTCGGTTGAAGATTATGAGTCGGTTAAAAAGATGTGGGTCAAGAACTATAAAGAAGGAGATATTCCTGTTTCTGAAGAAATTAAAAATAGAGGAGAATGGCTTGCTAATGAAATTGCCAAGATTTCCGATGCCATTGAAATGGTTTCCTCTAAAGATGAGGAGACAAAGCAAGTTGGCCTGGAAAAAGTTTCCGCAATTTTACCTTTCTTGCTTTTGGGCGGCTTTACCGAAGAGCAAACCCTGGTTTATCTTAAGGCCAAGCTTGAAGCGGCCAAGGTAGTTCAAGCCGAACTTGAGGAGGTCGCCAAAAGTGCCACCCAGGAAGAAGTCAAAATCGAGGTTCCTAGGCAAAAAAAAGAGGAGAAAAAGGAAATGGAATTAGGGGAGAGTTTAGAGATTGGAAAAGAAAAGAATTAATGAAGAAGGCCAAAAAATTTTTACTATTGGGAAGTTTTTTCTTACTGATTTTGATTTTGGCAGGTTGTGTTCCCGGGTTGCCAGAGAATACCAGTACTGGCTCAGCTGATTGGGCTGGGTTGCCTTCCTCTGGAGTTTCTTGTTATGTAGTTGACCAGAGTGCTTATTTTAGGCTCAGTCGGTCAGGGTATAAAAATAATGCTGAGATTCGCTATGTCCGAGTCTATGCCAGCGCCACGATTCCTTCTTATAAAATTGGGGTGACCACTCGGAAGGTAAAAGATTCTTCAAATTCACCAATGGTGGGTTACGAAATTCATGAATATACCGAGGCGGGGAATCGCGACCGGATTTCAATGCGGGAGTTCTTGTTAGCCCACGAAGGACCGATTGGTTCACGGACAAGCTTGCCGAATCAAGCGCCTTTTGATGTTTACCTTGACGAAAATGAGCTTGACCGTCTGGAAGAGGACTTTATTCAGAATTGTCAGCCAACCGGTGGGACAACGGTGGTGATGGTGCCGCCAGCCGGCACACCGCAGGCAGAAATGCCGAATGCCTTTTTTGAAAAAACTGCGATTGATCATACGGGTTATGAAATGGAGTTTAATCAGGTGCAGCAAGATCTTGGCAGTTTTTATGTTAAGGTGAGTTCGACCAATCGCTTGCCCCAGGGATTTTCCCAGATTGGAACGATTCCCATGACCTCAGTCACCGAGGCAAAAACTTACGATGTTGACTACCATTTGGGAACAATTTATCTGGTTTCTCAAACTGAACCGACGGCAATTTTCTTATACGAAGGGACTGATGAAGATCCTCGTCCAGCGAACTTGATTTCCAAGACTTTAAAACTGGACACGATAAAATTTGTGGTTTTAAATGCCTGGAATTGGTTTACGCCAGAATGCAAGCCAGTTTTGTACTTTTATCCGACCAAACCAGAGGTAAATTCGGTTTGGGTTAAGCCCAGGGGCTATTTAACCTTGACAGAACCTGATTATGGTTGGGGCTGGCAAAATCTTTGGCTGACCCCGGAAGGCAAGATTTTCTATCAAGGACGGGTTTATCCTTACTTGCACTATGAGGCGATGATTGGAAATTTTGCCCCGCCCAAAACCGGCTATCTGGTCAAAAGGCAAGATTTGCCCAATTTCTTTGATAATCTTTTGCCCAAAGTTGGCCTTAATTCAAAAGAGGCTGGGGATTTTAAAGAATATTGGCTTTCCCGCCTAGTTGATAGTCCTTTTTTTCAGGTTTCGGTTTTGAGTTCTTCTGAAATTGAGGCAATCGAACCGGTAGAGTTTTCCGTGCTTCCTCAAACCTTTATTCGGGTCAGGCTTTATTTTAAAGGTCTTGACTCTCCGGTAAAACTGCCCTTGCCCGAACTTGAAGGAGTTCTGCCACGAAAGGGTTTTACTGTAGTTGAATGGGGTGGATTATACTCCGGGTTGAACCTAAAAAATGACTAAGCCCTTTCTGGTTTTATACTTACTGATTTTAATCTTTTTGCTTTCAAAATTTTCCTCTTGTTGCAACCAATAAAAGGAAAAGTTATAGTGGTAAATATATTAACTTATTTCCTGCCCAATGCCAGGTCAACTTTTTAATTTAGGTCGATATTTTAAAAAATCATCTTCAGAAGATCAGGCTTCTCCTGCCGGAGTTCAGCCCTCAGAATCCCAGAAAATGGTGAGCCAGACATCGAGGGTACAAAACTATTCCGGAATTGGTTCGCCCCCAGCAGGAACAGTTGCTTATTCAGGGCTCGGGTTACCGCCCCAATCGGAAAAGCCGGCTGATCCTCAGGTAAAGACCCTTTCTGACTCCGACTCCTTGGCCAACCAAAGGCTGGGGATGGATGTTTTAACCAGATTAACCCAGCGGGCCAATGAAGCGGTTTTGAGAGCCGCGGCCAAAGCCACCGAAAAGAAAGTTCAGTATATCGATAGCGAGCATCTTTTGTGGGGGCTTTTAGCAGACTCGGGGATTTATCAGTTGTTATCTGAGATGAAAATTACGATCTCGGAAGTCCAATCTGAATTAGAAAAAAATTTAAAAACCGAAAATTTTTCTTCCCCGCCGCAATTTTCCCCTCGGGTCAAAAGGATTTTGGAATTGTCTTTATCAGCAGCCCGGTCTTTAAAATTTGAATTTGTTTCACCTGAACATATTTTATTGGCTTTGGTTCAGGAAAAAGAAGGCCTGGCCGCCCAAATTTTGGCTAAATTTGGAGTGACAACCGAAGCCTTAAACCAAAAAATTTTTGGGAAAAAGGAAGGCAGTGGGGAAGAGAAGAAGAAGTCTACGACCCTGGAACAATTTTGTCTTGATTTGACTCAGGAAGCCAAAGAAGGAAAACTGGACCCAGTGGTAGGCCGCTTTGCGGAAATTGAAAGAATTATTCATATTCTTTCCCGAAGGACCAAAAATAATCCTTGTTTGATTGGAGATGCCGGGGTCGGGAAAACTGCGATCGTTGAAGGATTGGCCCAAAAAATTACTAGTGGGGATGTCCCCGAATCTTTATTGGGAAAAAGGATTCTTAGCCTAGATTTAATGAGCTTGGTGGCGGGTTCTTCTCATCGGGGCGAGTTTGAAGAAAGGTTAAAAAATTTAATTCGGGAGATTAAAATTAAAAGTGGTCAAATAATTTTATTTATTGACGAAATCCACAATATGGTGGGGGCAGGAGCCGGCGAGGAGGGGACATTGGATGCCTCAAACATCCTAAAGCCTTCCTTGGCCAAAGGAGAGCTTCAGACAATCGGGACGACAACGGTGACCGAGTACCGCCGATACATTGAAAAAGATCCGGCCCTGGAAAGAAGGTTCCAGCCGGTTCAGGTGGTGGAGCCGACCACTGAAGTCGCGATTGAGATGCTTAGGGCCCTGAGAGATAAATATGAGGCTTTTCATAAAGTTTCCATTTCCGACGAGGCGATTGAGACGGCGGTCCGACTCTCTCAGAAATATATTGGTGACCGGTCCTTGCCAGACAAGGCGGTTGATTTAATTGATGAGGCGGCTGCCTCTGTTAGGCTGCCAGCGATTTCTTTGCCTGAGGAAATTAAAACTCTCCAAGGAAAAATCAAAAAACTTGAGGCGGAACTGATTGAAGCTCAAAAAATTGGCGACAAAACCAAGGAGCAAAGCTTGCTGGCCCAACTGGAGGAAGTGAAAAAGCTTTTGACGGAAAAGACTCAAGCTTTTGAACAAAAGAAAAGCACCACCACCAATATTGTTGGTACAGGGGTGATTGCAGAAATTGTTTCTCGCTGGAGCGGGATTCCTGTTTCCAGACTGACCGAAACTGAAT
>Ga0136653_10001648_pt1 | contig 12140 bp, 14 predicted proteins | sample LakKivw275mmetaG_FD_94866 | JGI IMG/M metagenome (GOLD analysis project Ga0136653, IMG submission 94866) | Anoxic lake water microbial communities from Lake Kivu, Rwanda to study Microbial Dark Matter (Phase II) - Lake Kivu water 275m metaG... | ecosystem: Environmental > Aquatic > Freshwater >... | reverse complement strand
CCATGCGCGGTGATATCCGTCTTGCGGGCCTCCTCGACGTCCTTCTCCGCCGCCTCGAAATCACGCCTAGCAATCTCATAGTCGGTCTGCAACCCGAGGATCTGCCCCTGGAGGGTGTCGTTGATCTTCTTGCGCAGGTCAGCGACCACGGACTGCGCGCCGACCACGTCCGGATGGCGCTCCCCGTAGGTCTCCATCCGGCGGCCCAGGAGGGTTTCGGCCTCCGTCAACTGCTGGCGGAGCGTCGTCAGCGTCGGGTCCTGGATCACGTAGGCCGCCGAATACAACAGGTCGCCGCCCTGCAGCCGCTTGATCGACTCCAGGCGGGTCTGGCGTTCGAGCATTGTCTTGCGGGCCTGGATGCGATTGAGTTCCAACCGCTCCAGCTTGGCGTTGTCGAGCGACGAAACCGTGCCTGGCTGCGTCCCCGCCAGCACGCTGACGTTCAGCTCCTTGCGCAGGCTTTCGACATTCGCCTCGGCCTCCACCACCTTCTTCTGCTGCGCCTGATAGGCCTCGCGAAGGGCCATCACGCCTCGTTCCGTTTCCGAGCGGCTTTGCTCCATGCGGTGGTCGCGATAGACCGAGGCGATCTCGTTGGCAATCTTCGCCGCGTCCTGCCGCGCCGTCGTGCGGTCGCCCCGGCGGCTGCTGCGGTAGATCCGGATCTCGATAAGGTTCGTGTCCCGGTACTGCTGCACCTTCATGCTGCCCACCAGCACCTTGTAGGTCTCGGACGGCGACAACGGGGCGCCATCATCGTTATACAGGCGTCCGAACTGTTCCTGCAGTTTCAGGTTCGCGATCACCTTGTAGAGGATCGGGCGGGACTGGATGATCTCGAACTGCGTGCGCAGGAAGTACATGTCGTACACCGTCATCATCTGCTGCTGCGTCTTGTACTGGAACGGCGTTACGCTGGGCATATCCTGCCGCACGGCAATGCGCGTGGAGGCCATGTACACCTTCGGGAGGGACAGCGTCACCACAATCCCCGCCACCACTACGAACAGGAACACGGCAATGACCACCTCCTTGCGGGATTTGACCATCCGCCAGTAATCCATGAAATGCGTCATTTCCTGTTGGGTATCCGCCATGCTTGCCTTCCCATAAAAGCTGATGAGGCTTGTGCAGCCTCATCAGCGCTTGGATGCGGAGCCGCGGCGACGCCATGCCGCCCGCGGATCCTCCGGATCAGAATGCGGCCTTGACGCCCGCGTCAACCGTGTTGCGGTCGAACGATTCGCGCACGTCGGAATCCCAGTTCTCGTACGTGTATCCCGCCGCCAGCGCCCACACCCGATCCAACTTGAAATTGCCGCGGAGCGAAACCGTGGCGAGATCGTCCGAACCGCCGGGGAGATCCGCGCCTTCCTCGTCATAGTCGCTGTTGCTGTACTGCCCCCGAAGCGTAACGGTCAGGCGCGCCGTGACATCGTGATCCACCGCGCCCCAGACGCTGGCGAGCTGCTGCACGGAGTACGGACGTACATTCGGCGCAGAGAAGCCGTATGTCACACCGACGCGGAAACGGGTCGGCGAAGCCGCGCGCAGGGTAGCCTCCGCGGAACCGTAGGCGGAGTCCCGTGAAGCGATGGCATCGTCGTCAAATTCCGCCATCTGGTAGCCGGCCACCACCTTGCCGATGACATCCGGGCTGAAAATCTTCTCGGCGCCCACACCGTAGGTCATCACCTGGGATCCGCGGTCGCGCGTCTGCGATTCGTTGTTGAAATCGCTCGCACCCACCATGCCAAACACGTTCACGCCCGCCCCCATCAGGTACTTGAGATAGGCTTCCGCCTTCAGGACATCCTCGTCCTCCTCGTTGGCCACTGTTTCCTCGTCATACCGCTTGATCATGTACTCGCCCATGACATTGGCGCCAACCTTGGGCGTGATCTCGGCCGACACTCCGGCTCCCACCGTGTTGAGCCAGTGGTTCGCGCTCTGGCGGACATTGGCGCCACCGGCGGTCACTTCGGGGTCATCCGTGTAAACCGCTTTGTCGGAAAGGTCAATGCCCACGCGGGGCGTTACCCGGTGCTGGAGGGAAAAACCCGCCGCGCCAAACAATTCCTCGTCATTTTGCGGATTCCCCTCGGACACGGACCGGGGATTGCTGTGCCACTTCACACTGGGCGCCAGAAACAGGTCCAGGCGGGTCCGCTCGCCGTCCCGCCAACGCAGGTCGCCGCGGACTTCACCCGTGAGGTCCAGGTTGGATTCCTTGTTCTGATCCACCCCGTCACGGTTGTCGGTGAACTGCGCAGTTGCACCCGCCGAAACCGCCCATGGATCACTGGCCGACTCCTGCGCCATCGCCGTGCCGACCGCCGTCAAGACCGCCAGAGCCACCACCATCAGACTACCGAATGCCTTCATTATCATTCTCCTCCAGTTACGGTTAGACACAACCACACTCCTAACAGCATTGGCATTGTTACGAACCGAGTCCCCCAAGTCAACCTGTTTTCTCTTGAAACGAACCTCTCCCCGTCATATACACCATGACTCATGAAATCCTTGCGAATCCCGTTCCTTGGCCTGGGATTGGCTCTCTGCCTCGCGGCCGGCTGCAGAACGCCGGAGGCAGGCCAGGACTCCGACACCATCCGGATGACCCTCCTGCCGTCAGGCATGCTTCAGGTACGCGATGCCAGCATCCCCGCCGCCCAGGTTCCCAAGACCCTGCACCGGATGGGCGCGACACCACGGACAATCCTGATCATCCAGATCGGAGACCGGACACGGATGCCGGAAGTCAAGACCCTGACCGAAGTCCTGGCGACAGCCGGCTACCGCCACGTCTACTTCAAGCGTCCGCAACACGCCAGAACCTCGGTTGTTCCGTGAGGCGCTCCTCGACATTCGGATCGGGAAGGAAAGGCTCCAAAAAAGCGCCGCACCATCGCCGGCCCCTGCCAGGCCTTCGGAGGGTGCGCGCCGGACGTGCTGCAACAGGAGGAAAGACAATGAGATGGACGATTGCAACAGTAATGACGATCGCAGCAGCCACGGTATTCGCCGACTCCGGTGTCAGTCCGACCTACATTCTGGCAATTCGGGATGCCAAACCGGTGTCTGTCTCGCTTGTACGGACGGCGGATTTTGTAGCTATTCCAATGTCTATCGTGAGCGAGCAGAAAGAACCGGCACAAAGGTTTGACGACATTCGTGCTGCCAAGCGGTTGATCCAGGACAAAGCCAAGGAGAACAAGAGACTTACCATCAAGGACGGGCCGCTATCGCTCTCCGCTCGGCCCACGTCGAAAATGAACTTCATCTCCTCCTGTTCATCATATGAGCAATCATCCACGGCTAACCTGACCATAATGATTGCGCTTGATCCCCAGGCTCCAGACGTTTTCGCTGCGGCAAGCGAAATCACGCGGTTCGTAAACGGGATCAAGTTCGCAGAGAAGACTCAGTGCAATCTCGGTCAGGTGCAACTCGCTGTGGCTGATCCTGAGCAGCATCGAACGGCTTTGCTTCAGCTCATTGCCCAGGACATGCGGCGCACGAAGGAACAGATGGGCAGCAAGGGAACCCTCGCCATTGAGGGGCTCCAGGGTCCAGTCATTGTCCGGCAGATGGATGAAACCAAAGTCGAAGTGTTCTTGAACTACGCCGTCTCCCTCAACGGAGCAGAATAGGCGAAAACGAATTGCACACCATGACCTGCTGGGCACGGCGCTGACGCGTCTCAGCCAAAGCGGCAACGTTGGTGGATGCGATTGAACAGATGAATGCGGATGCACAGACGATCGGGATCATGGTTTCAGGCCTCGTCTCGGCATGTCTGATTGTGCACCTGTGGTGGAAGGGGCAAGACTGCTCGGCAGCCGCGAAACTGCTTTGGACAATTGTTCTGATCCTTCCGGTGATCGGCTGGGTGTTCTTCGCATGCTTTCACAATCCGCCGTCTGTTCAACCCAAGGAACTGCAGGGACGCTTTTCGGGAAGAGGCGTTGGGTCGCTGCTTCTGTCAATCAGAGGGCGCCGACGGAACAACGGAGAACCATGATGGCGGCCAGAAGATGAACAAGATCGCGATGGCTACTGTGCTTTTCCTGTTGTTCATGGTTCTTGCGGTCATGACGACGGCAATAACCTATGCCATTGTTTTCGGCGTTATCTGGTGGATCGGCTCCGCGCTTGAACTCCCCGAACATTACCACTGGGTGCCATCGGCTGGGACTGGTGTTGTGTTCCTGATCGCATTGCTGGCCGCCATTCGGAACCGAATTCCAGACATTGCCCGACTCAAGTGGGACTCGGGCACAACACAGGACTGCCCCTCCCCCATCCACTGGTACGGCAGAGGGGGTCGTCTTTGGAACATGAATCCACTTGGGCCACAATCCGTTGCATCCATGGGGGCAATCGGAGGCGCCGTCTTGTGTGCCGGACCATCTCTGGCGGTTTCGGCATTCGTATCGGCAATCGAAGAACTGAAGAAGGACAGCCGAGGCTGACGGCGAGACTGTCGAAACGCCCAACGTGTCGAAAATGGATCGTGTTGGGGCGGAGAATGACTGAATGCCTTTCGCACTGGTGTACTGGGAATGATGCAGGGCGAAACCCCGACGAAAGGCGAATTGCCTTTGCCCATACGATGGGATACGATTCTGTAAAAGAAGGAGTGGTGTGATGCACGTTGCGATACCATTACGGCAAATGACCGCCACGGACAAATTGCAGGCGATCGAGGAAATCTGGGCTGATCTGGCTCATGAATCCGAGGACGTGCCGTCGCCAGCCTGGCACGGCGACGTCCTGCGTGCCCGTGAACAGCGGGTTGCGGATGGCTCGGCCCGTTTTCTGGATGTTATGGACGCCAAACAAGCCGTGCGTGAGCGACTGAAGTGAGAGTTCAGGTCCTTGATGAGGCCACCGGAGATCTGGCGGACGGCTACCGCTTCTATGAGCGGCAGGCCGAGGGACTTGGGGAGTACTTCCTGGATTCGCTCTGGTCCGACATCAACTCCCTGCGCCTGTACGGCGGTGTTCACGCCCTTCACCACGGCTACCATCGCCTGCTCTCCAAGCGGTTCCCGTTTGCCATCTACTATCGAATTGACGACCGCGTTGCCCGAGTCCGAGCCGTTCTGGACTGCCGTCGTGATCCGGAATGGATCGAAGACCGCCTGAAATGAGGTCCGAATCGGCGTGCATGGCAGGCTCGCCAGCTCGCCACCATGACGCCGGACATTGAGAAGGAAGGATGATGGAATATGGATAAGAAGATTGGCTCCTTCCGGGATCAGGCCGTGGCCGGGATGGTTGAGGATATCTTGCGCCAGCATGGTATCCACCCTCGGCCCGTCAACGCATCAGGCCACATCCTTATTGCTGGTGCGGCCCAATTCTTTGACATCTGGGTTCCAGCCGACGAAGAGAATGATGCCAGGGAGTTCCTGGTTTCAGCCGGTTACGGGGCCGATGTGACAGAGAAATGAGTCTCGAACGGCGTCGTGCGCTACCTCGTGCCCTGCGGGCACTCGGAGGCACACGGCGAGCGTTGGGAGTGCCACATGAGAAGGAGATTCAAGGTAATCGCCCTCACCCTGATCACCATTGTTGCCATCGTGGTGACCTGGCGCACTGTCGTACGCATGTATCCGTTGCGCTTCCACGACCGCCATACGCATTGCATCAAGCAGACGGGCCTTGGCCTTCGCATGTATTCAGGCGACCACGGAGGTCAGTTTCCGAACAGTGCGAACGGGTACGGTGACGCATTGCTGCTGTTGGCGCCCTATATCGGCAGCAATTCGCTCGAACTGCTGACCGGCCCCGGTTACGACACCCGTGTATTTGATGAGGCAAGAAGCAACAACCACGACGTCGCCGAGCAGGAATGCGGTCGTGTATACGTTCAAGGGCTAAGCGAATCCAACGCTCCTGACATTGTGATCTTGTTCGATAGACTCGCCACCCACGGTGCGGATCATGGCCCCCTCTGGGGACAACTTGGGCGCGAAATGCTGTTTGTGGACGGGCATATGGAGTTCGTCGCAGAAAGTAATTGGAGTTCCATCGTAACGGCCCAAGTGGCGCGATTGGTCGAAGCAGGCCTTTCGGCAGAGACGGCGAAATGGTATTACGCCCAGGAACCCAAACATGTCGTTCAAGGGTGGCGTGCGTTGTTCAGTGGACCATGAGGGGGCAACTCCCTCCCCCGGATGGGCGCGACACCACGGGCAATCGTTAATGGCCGGGAGCCCAGCCTTCGCTCTGCGCCGTGCCACGCCGTAGTTCCGCAATTCGGAACGAAGGCGGGTGCTGTGAGCTACTAAGGCTGGCGGGAGCGACGGGACTCGAACCCGCAACAACCAGATCGACAGTCTGGGACTCTAACCAATTGAGCTACGCCCCCGAAAACGGACCCGCATACTGCATGATCGCCACAAGGAATTCAACCAGAAAAAAACGACTTTCTACACATCAATAATCGGGCCCTTGCCCGGCGGCGGCATCCGCCTTCCCGCACGCCCCTGAAAGCCCCCGGCAGACGCCCGCGGAGTCCGCCACACCCCGAACAGAAGACTGACCAGGCTGACAATCAGGGCCGCCCCCATCGCAGACCAAAACCCCGCAACATGGAATCCCGGCACCAATTTCGCCGCCAACAGCAACAGCAGGGCGTTGATGAAAAGCACAAACAGCCCGAAGGTGAGGATCACAAACGGCAGCGACACAACCAACAGCACAGGCTTGACCAGGCTGTTGAGAAGCCCGAGCACCAGCGCCGCCGCCAACAGGCTCGGCCAGTCGGCATAGCCCACACCCGGCACGATCACCGCCGCCAGCCAAACCGCCACCGTAAGCATCAGCCAACGCCCCAGCAGGGCCGGCAACCGGCTCCATTCACTCCGCCCCGCAGCCTCATTCATGCGCCACATGCCTTCTTTCCGCCTTCTTCTCGCTTTGCCGCCTCTTGCCTTCCAGCATCCGCTCCTTCTGGCGTCTCGATCGCCGCCGCTTCTGGCGACGCAGCTTCTCGATAGCCTGCTGCCGGGCGCTTTTCGCCCCCAGCTGCTTCTCCTCGATCCGATCGCATAATTCCCGCCGCGCCAGAAACCGGTTCAGCTCCCGCGACCGCTCCCGCTGGCACTTCACCTCAGTCCCGCTTGGCTTGTGCAGGAGATGCACACAGGAGGACGTCTTGTTGATCTTCTGCCCCCCGCTGCCGCTGCCAAGGATGAACTTCTCTCCAAGATCCGCCTCGCGGATACCAAGCCGCTCCATGCGCTGAAACAACGCATCCCGCTTCTCCGTGGTGACAAATGGGTCTGACATACCAGTTATCTATCTGCGTGACGCCTCGGGTGAAGGCGGCCTCTCAGCCATAGCCGCGGACGAGGCTGGAGCCAGCTGTCGGGCTCGAACCGACGACCTGCTGATTACAAATCAGCTGCTCTACCAACTGAGCTAAGCTGGCATCTCCACGTCCACAACCGTCCGACTCCCCGGCCGGAGACCCCGTCATTTGCCGGGCGAACAATGCCAAAACAAAGGGCGAAAACGCAAGTTTTATCCAGCCGGAGCATGGACTCCAGCCCCTCCGGCCCTGCGGAAGAGGACCCGGCGGAGGGGCCTGCTTCCATCCCGTGCCAGCGCCGCCAGCCGCCATTGGCTTGACGCTGACCGGACACACTTGTAGCTTGGCGTCATGTTGAACGCGGCACATGTCCCAGGCAGGCAGGAAACGCCATGAAGTGGCTGTTCATCAACGCCATCAAGCATCAGGACTGGGGCGGCATGGAGAACTGGATGCTCAACCTCTGCCGCGCCCTGCCCGCCCTGGGCGAGTCATGCCTGATGGTGGGGCGGCCTTCCAGCCGATGGCCTGTCATTTGCCGTGACAATAGTGTCCCCTTCCAGCCCTGCCCGTTCGGCGGCGATCTTTCCCCCTGGGTCACCCTCCGGCTCCGGTCCATCTGCCGCGATTTCCAGCCGGACATCGCCGTCGTCAAGGGATTCCGCCAGGCCCGGTTCCTGCGCCAGGCTTGGCCTTCCACGACCATCGCCGTCAAACTCCCGGCAGCCAACGAACTGACCCCCGCCCTGGCGGATCGCCTCACCTTCCGTTATTGCGTGGACCGGGTCCTGGTGGACAACCATGCCGCCCGCAACGCCTTTCTCCAACTGCCCTGGGTACTCCCGGGCAAGATCGCCGCCATCCATAACGGCGTCGCCATCCCGGACCCCGCTTCACTCCCTCCCGAACGGCAGCGCCTCCGGGAACTCTTCCGCCTGTCCGGCAACACGCCGGTCATCGGCGCCTCCGGCCGCCTCGTTCCCGGCAAGGCATTCGATGACGCCATCCGTGCCCTTGCCGGCGTTACAACCTCGCCCGCGCCCCACCTTGTGCTCTTTGGCGACGGGCCCGGGCAGGCCGCCCTGCAAGCCCTGGCAATCCAACTGGGCGTCGGCGAAAGGATACACTTCGCGGGATGGCGGGACGACGCCCGCCGCCTGCTCTGGGGGTGCGATGCCGTCATCCACCCCAGTCTCTCCGAAGGCCTGCCCAACATCGTCCTGGAATCCATGGCAGGCGGCGTCCCTGTCGTCGCGACCCGCGTGGGTGGAACACCCGAGATTTTCGCGGATGATCTCGCGGAATATGTGGTGGCTCCGCGCGATCCGCGGGCGATGACCTCGCGTCTCCAGCGCCTCCTGTCGGATCCGGACCAGCGGTCCACCGCCGGCCTCCGTGCCCGCCAGCATGTGGAACGGAACTTCAGCCTGACTGCCATGGCGGCGGGGATACGCGCGGCGCTGACAACCGCGGCGCGCCTCCGTCATGCGGCACGCGCCATCCCGGTCGTCGCGGAACCGGAGGAATACCACTGGCTGGCGGATCCGGAACAGGGGCCCGGCTTCGAGGCTTTCCACTGGCCGCGGCAATCCAGCGCCAACGAAGTGTCACGATCCGCCAAGGCCACCGTTCACCACCTATCCATCGGCGGCAAGGACTATTACACCAAGCATTTTTCAGGCGACCGCTGGTTGCTGCGGAGGGCAGGACTTCGGCGTCCGGCGGCTCTGGAGAACTTCCGCGCGGCCCAGCGCATCCAACTGCTGGGCGGGCGAACCGTTCCCCATCTGGCCGCCGGATGGGGCATCATGCCGTTCTGCCGCAACACGTCCATCCTGGTGACGGGCGTGCTTCCCGGCCTGGCCACGGCCGACCGATGGGTGAATACCCACCCGCCCGTCGGCAAGGCCCGTCGCATCTTCGTGGATGACATGGCCCGATGGCTGGCTCATCTGCACGGCTCGGGGATCGCATGCCATGACCTCAAGTTTTCCAACATCCTGGTGGGCGAAACCGCGGGCCGCTATGATTTCATCCTCCTCGACCTGGACAACTGCCGGCTGCGGTTCCTGCGCGCGCGGAACTACGACGTGCAACGGAATCTGCACCAGTTGTTCCGGTCGTTCCAGCAGTTCATGACCCCGCGGGAAGCCTTGCGCTTCATGGCCGGCTACCGTTCCTGCGCCCGGCTCTCCAAGGAGCGTGCCAGACGCATTTTCCAGGCCGTGGAAAAGCGGCTGCAACGCCACGGATCGGGCTTCGGTGCTTTCCAGCAGCGGGAGCCACTCGCCCTACCCACCCGCCCATGACCCCTGTTCCCACGCCGCGATTCATGATGGACCACATGGTGATCCGGCTGGGAAAATACCTTCGCATTTGCGGGTATGACGCCGAGTGGGACCTGGCCCTGCGCACCCATGACCTGATCCATTCCGCGAACGCGACGGGCCGGATCTTCATCACCCGTAACGGACACATCGCGGACCAGTTCCCCGCCCCGCATCGGATGATCCTGCTCCGCTCCACGGATCCCGCCGTGCAGTTCGAGACCGTCGCGCGTGAAGCAGTCCTGGACGTTCACAGCCGCCTCTTCCGCATGTGCATCCGCTGCAATACGGACCTCGAGCCGGTGCCCGACAAGACCGCGATCCGCGACCGCGTTCATGAGAACGTGTATGCGCGGCACGACAAGTTCTTCCGATGCCCCCGTTGCGGAACAGTCTTCTGGCACGGCAGTCACGTCCGGAACACCTGCCGCAAACTTCACCTGACCCCGCCGACAATCCCTTGAAGCGGGACAAAACCCTGTCCCGGATCGTTCGCAAGCCCCCGCGAACGTCCTGCCCCTATCTCCCATCAACCATCAACCATTGCCCATTCCCCTCATCCCACCGCCTTGGGCAGAAAAATCTCATCGAAGAAGCTCCGGGCATACCGATCCGTCATCAGGGACAAGTGATCGATCACAATCTGCGTCAGGGCGGGGCGATCGCTCCGGGGATACAGTTTCTCAATAAAGTGGTGCAGTTCCCGGATCGGATACGGATCGTGCTCCCCGACAACCCCCCACTGGCTCTCGCGGCGGGAAGCCAATTCCCGCTGTTCAAAATCAAAAATCACTGTCAGCATCTTTTCCGCCCGGTTGGCATATTCCGTCAGACGCGGATGGAAGTAGATGTTCTTGCAGTTGTACTCGTACAAGCCGTTCAACGCCTCAAAGACCTCATCGGAGAACCCGATCCGTTCCGGTGTCCGCAGGTTGGAACGGATGACGTCGGTAACCAGGTTGTTGATGATGACCCGGTTATCGGCGCCCAGCACCCTGGCCACCTTGGGAGGCAGCGGTGGCAGGGGGCCCAGGACACTCAGCGCGTCCTCGTAATCACGCCCCGCATAGGCAATCCGGTCCACCAGCCGCACGAGGCATCCCTCCATCGTGATCGGCCGCGTGCCGGGTTTGCGGAGTTCCTCGAGGGGCTTGCCGGGTTTGTCGCGCGGACTCAGGTACTGGTCGGTCCGCTCGCCGCAATGGCAGACGATCCCGTCCCGGACTTCGTAGGTCAGGTTCAAACCGCATTCGTCCGTCGAGGGCCGGAACGCCAGCCGGTCCACAACCCGCAGGCTGTGCATCTCGTGGGAGAACGACTGCCGCCGGTCATCCCGCTTCCAGAAGCGGTCCAGCGCGGCCTCGCTGACATGGCCGAAGGGCCCGTGCCCGAGGTCATGGCCCAGCGCGATGGCATACGCCAGGTCCTCGTTCAGCCCCAGGGCGCGCGCAATCGTCTGGGCGATCGAAGCCATGTACAGCGAATGATCCACGCGGGTGGAAACATGATCGTTTTCGGGCGAGAAGATCACCTGCGTCTTGTAGCGCAACCGGCGGAAGGCCGTGCAATGGATGATCCGGTGCGCATCGCGCTGGTAGCACAACCGGATCGGGTCCTCCGCCTCCGGCCGCTCCCGCCCGCGCGTCATGGAACTCAATGTGGCCAGCGGATGATCCAGATTCCTCGTTTCCCGTTCCTGGGCCAGTTCCCGCAATGTTCTGTTCATGAGGTTCCTTTACCACCCGGCCCTTCCGCCGGTCGAGCCAAAACCCCGAGGCGGTAGTACTTGATCATCACATATGGAAAATCGTGCGGCTTGTAGTTCCGCAGCCGCCCGTGCCTCAGGCTGAACGACATGTTGTGGTGCAGGAACAGCCATGGGCAGTCCTCCATGACGATCTTCTCCATGGCGGCATGGATCTCATGCTTTGGGGGCCCCTCCGGCATCCGCAACGCGGATTCGTACAAGCGGTCGAATTCCGCGTTGTGGTAGTTGCAGCGGTTGGCCCCGGGTGTCTCATTCGGCCCGTAGAACAATTGCAGGAAATTCTCGGGATCGGGATAGTCAGCCACCCAGCTCATCATGAACATCTGGGCCTGCCGTTGCTCGACCTTCTTGAGGAACGCAGGCCAGTTGTTGAAACTCGGCTTGAGGACAATGCCGATCCGCTCCATGAACGAGGCCATCACTTCGGCGGATTCGCGCGTATCCGATCCGCCCGATCCGAGTTCCAGCGTCAGCTCCAGCCTTCGCCCGGTCCGCGGATCGCGCCCGCCGGGATAGCCGGCGGCGCCCAGGAGGGCACGGGCGCGCTCCACGTCGTACGGGAACCTTGTCCGTCCGGGATCCGCATGCCGCATGACGGGCGGCACCGGACCGTCGGCCGGGACTACCCTGCCGTTCTGGAACCTGACCCACTTCTCTCGGTCGAAGGCGGCCATCATCGCCTGCCGCAACAACCGGTTGGTCCCCACCACGGGAT
>Ga0136653_10001643_pt1 | contig 12149 bp, 6 predicted proteins | sample LakKivw275mmetaG_FD_94866 | JGI IMG/M metagenome (GOLD analysis project Ga0136653, IMG submission 94866) | Anoxic lake water microbial communities from Lake Kivu, Rwanda to study Microbial Dark Matter (Phase II) - Lake Kivu water 275m metaG... | ecosystem: Environmental > Aquatic > Freshwater >... | reverse complement strand
TGGATATGTCTAACCCCAGACTTCAGTCTGGGGGCAAGCAGGTGTGAGTGTCGGTGTGAGTGTGGGTGTGGGCTATGTGGATATGTCTAACCCCAGACTTCAGTCTGGGGGCAAGCAGGTGTGAGTGTCGGTGTGAGTGTGGGTGTGGGCTATGTGGATATGTCTAACCCCAGACTGAAGTCTGGGGTTAGACATATAACTGATAATCAGCCACTAACTATTAACCACTTCTTCGGAAAGCAGCGCGGTAGAGTCCCCAATGTGCTTTGTACCATTCGGGATCCGTAAGGCGTCCAAATAATGACCGGCGTGCACCCCTGGAAAACATCACCTCGATTATTCGCTTCAGATAATGCCAAAACATGTTGATCAGGAACAGCAAGACATGTTCTAAACGGGCCCATCCGGGATATTTCAACTTGGCTTTCATTCTGGCCAGATGCAAGCTAGCCTGGCAATTTCGCTCGAATGCCAGGCAAGCCGGATTACCGAGAACATAGCTGGCTGTGGCGATATTGGCGTTCATTCGCCGGAAGAATTTTCCGAAATCCCTGATGGCATCAATGGGACTTGCCCTCCCTGCAAGAAGAAACAGGTCATAACATTGCCGGAGCGACAATTCGGCGAAATAACCCCCATCATGATCTATCTGGACATGATAAATGTTTTGAATGACCTGATGCTCATTGCTTAAGACATAGGCTGAACCCCGCATGTTCAGTTTTTTGACGCCCTGAAAAACAGATTCCTTTATCAGCGCCTGACTGTCGGGATGCCTGAGAAAACGGCGATGGATCTCGACACCCGCGATCCGGTCTTCCAGGAACAAACGGGGATAATGCTTCACCGAATGGATGTAATGCGTATCGACGGGTGCCAGGGTTTTGTATCCGGCCGAAATTAAAACCTCGGCAGCCCTGACCATATCCTGATCCCTGACCAGCAAATCAATGTCTCCCATCATTCGTTCGGCAATGTCGTCGTACAGGCTGTCCAACACATGAGCCGTACCTTTGAGAAACACAGGTTTAATGCCCTGTTCATTTAACAAAACCGTTATCTCCCCAGCCTGATCGACAATTCGTTGGTTCCGCTCCCGGTTCCTGCAGGCGAATTCATCCATGTATTCCACCAGATCCAGAGGAAGATCCGGCAACAAACCAGCTTTTTTCAGATTCAGGTATAACGCCGGAAACACGAGTTGACTGGTACTTACCCAAACCACCCGCTCCCAGTCGATCTTTCCGGCCCGGATCTGATCCCGGATAGAGCCGGTTTTCTCCGGACAATGTCCCAGGGTGAGGCATTTCCCGACAAATAATATTGCCTCAGAAAAGGTCATGGTCAAAGAGTTTTTTAATGGCGGGTACCATCTGGTCATTATCCGAATAGGTCAGCTGATAGGTAGGCATCGACAGGAACCAATCGAGGAATTTTTCTGCATTCTGCGCCAGAGGGGATATCCATGAATCCGGAACCAATTGCTGAAAAGCAAAATCCTTCGGCATTCTCTCAAGGATCAGTCCACTATGCTCCCTGAACTTTACGAAAACGATGGCTTTGCAGGGCAGATTGATTCTTCTGAATCCATGCCAACCATCGGTTGTGAGATACCGGACTTTTTTATCCGTCTCCGGATAAAAAAACTCATCTGCAGATTTCAGACCGGGAAAGACCGGGGATAGCAGGTCCAGAGCCCTTGATTTGACAGACAGCGCTGCAGGAAAACTGAATGCATGCCTGAGCCGGGCATCCACCGGCACCAGGTCATCGGACAACAACAGGTATCCATGGGAGACCATCAGCGCTGACAAGGTGGTTTTCCCGCTCCCCGACTCACCGGCAAACAGCATCACCTTCCTGCCATCGCTCAGGGAGGAGGCATGAAAAACTGCCATCCACTCATCCTCCGTCTTCCGGTATATCAAGTTCAAGAGCTCAACGAAAAACCGGCCGATCACCAATCCTCCCTGGTCTGGGTTCCATTGCCCCTTGATTTCTCCATTAAACGTCAGGACCCATTCCTGATCCTGTCGATATAATTGAAAAAGATTGTTAGCGGATTGAAGGCCCGCTGATTCCAGGTGGGCAAACCTGGGATGAATCAGGGTTTTCATCCGTTCGTTTTCATAATCGACGCGGATAGACAAGTCGTTGATCTGATAGAACTTCGTTACAGCAAACCTGCCTGCTCCGATTTTTGCATTTTGGCGTGGTCCCGGTGATTCGCCTGATTCTGCAGTGGTGAACTGATTCAACATGTCCCGGACCTCCCCCACAAAGCGATTGCCTTCCCGGTGCGGTAAGCCATAGGATTCGATGCACCATTGAACGATCTCAACGTCCGGAACTCCGGCGATCAATCGCATCATGACCTCAAAGGCATGCTCTTCAAGCAATAGGTAGCGGTTGCTGTTCTCAGACCAGATGATTTTCTTACCCTCTGCGGATCTTTCGATAAACGCCATGTACCCTGGATTATGCTAAGTCCTTGTTCCCAGCGGGCGGTTCCACGGAGGTCCCGCCATTGCCACACGAAGGTACTGCACTTTCGGGTTGATTGTTATGATGCCCCCAACCGGGATCGGTTGGAAAAGAGGAAGCGACAGCTTTTCTTGGAGAAAGCAACAACATGGACCCGGCAGCCGTGAAAAGCGCATATTTGCCTGCTTTTATGAGGGCTTTCCTGCGGTCAAGCAGTTTTTCTTCTTTTTTGTCGAAACCGGACTTTTTTTCTTTCATCCAATCCATTGTTAGCTGATCAGCGCACCCAGTTGATTTTTTCCTTAATGACAACATCGCCCGAACGGATCAGCAGTATATAGGTACCCGGGTTCATGGGTTCAAAACAGACCTCATTATCGGTTTCATGGTTCAGCCAGGCTGTTGACACCATCCTGCCGCCCATATCAAAGATCTTTACTTCTGCGGGCAAGGTGACCGGGCCCATTATCCTGATCCGGTTATACTGAGGCATGGAAATAACGGTCACTGCTTTTGGCGATTTCTCCGCGATACCTGTCGATACCTGGCCGGTGTGGATATAAAACCGGCCTGTACCATGACTATCCGCAATTAATGTCAAAGAATAGGTTCCTCCGTTTTCGTCCAAGCGGGTGAACCGGCCATTCAGCCTATCCTCAAGGTAAACATCCGAACCGGGAGGAAGATTATCCGTAACAGCCGAAAATGTTACCAAGGAACCCTGACCGGCGTATAGCCCAACGGGGATTACAAAGGTTTCGGATTCATAACCGGGCAGGCATTGTATGGCAAAATTAATCCCATTGTCTTCCACCAGGCGGGTGCAGATCCCGAAAGCCGGATCCTGCTCAAAGGCACCTGCATCGTAACCCGGATCCAGTCCGGGGGTCATGCCCGGTATGAAACGGATCGTGGTTGTGCTGATTTTTTGATCTGTCGTTGCTTTCAATTCAATTTCAGGCCATGCGGTTTCCGCGCTTTTAAAGGTCCCGGAGGTATGGGACCGCATGGCAGCGGTGAAATCAACTGTTGAACCTCCATCTTTTGACCTGACGAAAAATCCCTGACCCGGTACAACCCTGTATGCGGCATCTGAAAGGCCAACGGGCAGGTAGGTTGAAGTCGTCAGATCCCAATAATAGATATTGGCAAACGAAGCATCGAGATCGGCCAGATTGGTGTTGATAAAGTTGTCGGCACCGGCAGCGGTATTCCCGTTCAGGAAAGCGGTGAACGGGTTCCCGATCAGGTTCCAGCCGGCATTGGTTACCGCCGTCCGCGTTATGGAGCGACTGCCTGAAGATACCAGTGTGCCGGTGAAGGTAACGGTTCCGCTGGCCGTCCTGAGGGCTTCATAACCTTGTCCCATGGTGAAATTACCGGCAGCATCAATATTCCCGGTGGTATACATGTTCCAGGTATTCGTATTCTCAGTGTATTGACCCAGGCCGTATTTGATATCGTTAGTCGCAATGCTGTTGTCGCCGGCCTGGACAAAAGTTTTTATTGATTGTCCGCTGACAGGTGCCGAGATCAGATGCCAGTTTGGAGATGCACCTGTCATGTAGCGGTTATAGGTAGCGTTTCCGTCTGCAGTGCCGCTGTAGATCAGGGATGCGCTATTGGTGGCATCGGAACTGAGAGCCAGCAAGCCTCCTGTTGTCAAATCACCCGCAACGGTCACTGTGGATGACGCACTCACAGTTTTTGTACCAGATCCGGACAGCACCAGGTGACCGTAAGTTGCCCCGGTAATGGCTTGGGCACCGCCGTTATATTCAACGGTGCTGGTGCCGCCAAATGAGTAGCCGGTCGTAAAGGTGGGCAAGGAATTGGTACCCCCGATTTTCAACGTGGCTCCATTGGAGACTGTCAATGTACCTGTGGCCGATTCAGTATAAGATGAAAAGTCAAGCGTACCGCCGCTTACCGTGACATTGGTGCTGGACAGGGTGTTGTTGGCTCCTGAATTCAGGGTTCCCGTGTTAACTGTCGTTGTACCGGTAAACGTGTTGGATCCTGACAAAGTCTAGGTGCCGGCGCCATCTTTGGTAACAGTTCCTGTTCCGGTTGTTATGGCCCCGCTTTCGACACCCACTCCCGTACCAGTCAGCACCAGGTTATTTCCGGATCCGGTCACTCCGCCGGTCAGTGTCAATGTACCGGAGCCTGAAGCATCAATGGTACCGCCGCTGCCGGTCAATTTCATAACACGGTCTGATGAATGGCCTGTTCCGGTATATTTCAAGACGGCAGTGGCAGCGATGGAAACGGTCCCGTTGGTTATGGTAGCCGGCGCACCCAATGAGCTGCCTCCACCATCCACATTTGCAATGGTATTGATAATCAGCGTTCCGTCACTGATTGTAGTGGTACCTCTATAGGTATTGGCGCCTGATAACGTCCAGGAACCTGATCCGCTCTTGGTTAAAGTCCCTCCTACGGTCCCTATAATGCTCGCAACCGTTCCCCCTTGTGAACCACTCAGTGTAAGGTCATAACCTGCCCCTGTGATAGTTCCTGTGTTGCTGATGTTAATTGATCCCGTCTCTCCGACGATGCTGCCAGTACCTCCTAGTGTGATCAATCCACTGTAGGTTGCAGCAGCTCCCGAATTCATCAAAGCCCCGCCGCTTGAAACACCGGTTCCTTTCAACGACAAGGGCTCACTTGCCGATAAGGTGATCCCGTTCAGATCAAGCGCTGCACCTGTTGCCGATACCACTGTTCCGTTATCGGCAGTGCCCAAGGCTGCCGTATTGTTTAATTTTAGTATGCCTGCACTGATAGTTGTCAAGCCTGAGTGTGTGCTTGCACCTGAAAGAATCCAGGTACCCGTACCTTCCTTTGTCAACGTTCCTGAACCGGTGCCCAGAATGCTGGTCAGGGTACCACCGGCCGTACCGCCCAAGGTAAGTCCAAAAGTGTTACCGGTGATGGTTCCGGCATTGCTCAGTGTAATCGCTCCTGTTCCCGCGACTATGTCCGTTGCGCTGCCCAGTGTTACCAAACCCGTATATTCAGCAGCAGCTCCGGAATTCATTAAAGCGCCGCCATCGGAAATACCCGTTCCGTTCAATGTCAGGTCTTCAGCAATTCCCAGAGTGACGCCATTCAGATCCAGGGCTGCATTTGTAGCCGAAACGACAGTCCCGGAGGCCACTGTTCCCAGGGCGGATGTATTATTCAACTTCAGAGTTCCCGCGCTAATGGTTGTCAAACCGGTATAGGTATTGGCTCCCGAAAGAGTCCATGTGCCCGAACCGCTTTTCGTGAGGGTACCGGATGTGGTGCCGAGAATACTGGATAAGGTACCTCCTTTGGTACCGCCCAGGGTCAATCCAAAAGTCGCACCCGTTATGGTTCCGGTGTTGCTCAGGCTGATCGTGCCTGTACCCCCTACAATGCTGCTGGCGCTGCCCAGCGTGATCAATCCCGCAAAAGTGGCCCCCGTGGAGGAGCTGTTAATTAAGGCACCACCGTCTGATATTCCTGTTCCATTCAGTGTCAAAGGTTCTTCAGATGTATAGGTCAATCCACTCAGGTCAAGAACCCCACCACTGCTGACCAGCGTTCCTCCCGAAACAGCACCCAGAGCAGCTGTGTTTGCAAGTTTCAGAGTTCCCACACTGACAGTAGTCACTCCTGTATAAGTATTAATCCCGGATAGTGTCAGGGTTCCGCTTCCCGCTTTCGTGAGCCCCACTGCCGTTCCGGTTCCATTCTGAAGGGTTCCGGAAAATGTTGTGCTGGTATTATCGCCTCCTGAGGTAAGAACCATTGTACCCTCTGCGCTGCTGGTTATGGTTCCGGCACCTGTAATGGAGCCTACGGTTTCATTGTTGCCTGCCAAGTCTAAAGTCCCTGTTACAGTTACTGCTGATGCATCGGGTAAAGCTCCCCCCGCCTTGCCTACTTTTATCGTGCCAAGTGTTATGGCAGTTGCCCCCGTATAGGTACTGGCGCCCGTCAGGGTCCAGGTTCCGGCTTCAAGTTTGGTCAGGGTACCGGAAGTGGTACCCAAAACACTTGCCAGAGTACCGCCTGCAGCACCACCCAGGGTGAGACTAAAAGTAGCACCGGTGATCGTTCCGGTATTGCTCAGGGTAATCGTACCTGCTTCACCATCAATCCGGCTCACGCTTCCCAGAGTGATCAATCCGGCAAAGGTGGCTCCGGTCGAGGATGAGTTCAGCACAGCCCCTCCGTTGCTTTCACCTGTACCGTTTATTGTCAGTGGTTCTTCAACCGTGTAATTGACACCGTTCAAATCCAGCACCGCACCACTTGTAATCGAGGTTCCACCGGCGATGGATCCCAGGGCGGCGGTATTGTTCAATTTCAGCACTCCATCGCTGACAGTTGTCAGTCCTGTGTATGTATTTGCCCCGGATAATGTAAGGGTACCACTTCCCGTTTTCGTGAAAGCAAGATCAGTAGCGCTGCCGTTTTCCAGGATACCGGAAAACTCCGTATCGGTGGTAGTTCCAGCGGTGAGTGTCAGGGAGCCCGCCGCACTGCTGGTAACAGTCCCTGATCCTGCCAGGGATTCCACGGTCTCACTGTACCCCGCCAGATCAAAAGTTGCATTAACGGTCAAAGGACTGGAATCCGAGATCCGGTTCGAAGCACCCAGTTTTAATGTTCCTGTACTGATAGTTGTTGCACCTGTAAAGGTGTTGGCACCTGTAAGGGTCCAGGAACCCGATCCGCTCTTGGTAAATGTGCCGGCTCCGGTTGCAATAATACCGCTCTCGATGCCGCTTCCTGTGCCGGTTAGTTCGAGGTTGTAACCGCCACCGGTAACACCACCGGTCAGAGTCAGAGTGCCCGAACCTGAGGCATCAATAATGGCTCCATCGCTGGTCAATGCCATGACCCGGTCGGATGAATGACCGCTGCCCGTATATTTGAGGGTAGCGGAACCCGCTATGGATACTGTGCCGTTGGCTACCGAAGTCGGTGCCCCCAATGAACTGTTACCTCCGCTGACATTCTGGATCGTATTGATACTCAGCGTTCCTGCGCTGATAGTTGTAATTCCTGTATAGGAGTTTAGTCCTGACAAGGTCCAGGTGCCGGCTTCGGCCTTGGTAAGCGTCCCCGAAGTTGTTCCCAGTACGCTGGCCAGTGTTCCACCGGCAGCACCACCCAATGTGAGTCCGAATGTTGCTCCTGTTATCGTTCCGGTATTGCTCAGGGTAATAGTTCCCGCTTCACCATCAATCCTGCTGGCGCTGCCAAGCGTAATCAAGCCACCGAAAGTTGCACCGGTTGCAGAACTGTTGATCACAGATCCACCGCTGCTTCCATCGCCGTTAACCGTCAGGGCTTCAGCATTTGAGTAATTGATGCCGTTAAGGTCAAGAATCGCATTGTTGGTAATTGAGGTTCCATTGTCAGTTGTGCCCAGTGCAGATGTATTGTTAAGCTTTAAGGTACCGGCGCTTACCGTGGTTAATCCCGTGTAAGTATTGGCTCCCGACAGGGTTAGGGTACCATCGCCAGTTTTCGTCAACCCGATGGTAGTAGCGCTGCCGTTTTCCAGGATACCGGAAAATTCGGTATCTGTCGAGGTTCCAGCCGTGAGCAATAGGGAGCCTGCCGCACTGCTGGTCACCGTGCCGCTACCCGCCAGCGAGCTTACCGTTTCACTGTAACCGGCCATATCGAATGTTGCATTGACCGTTAAGGCGCTTGAATTTGATATCCTGTCGGCAGCCCCGATTTTAAGAGTTCCCGCGCTGACGGTCGTTGCACCGGTATATAAATTCGACCCGGAAAGCAATAGGGTTCCGGCTCCGGATTTTGTCAGAGCCCCGGTGGTAGCCGTACTCGCACCTGAGATCGTCAGGATATTGGCGGGAACTTCAATTGAAGAGGTTGTACCGGCAGTCAATGTGAAATTCCTGTCAGTCGAGGCCGTAGCCCCCGTATATTTCAATGTACCTCCTGCCAATACAAGATTGGCAGCGGCATTCGTTGCTGCACCCAGATTGCCTGCAACTCCTCCGTTACCAATAGTTTCCACACTCAGGGTGCCAGCACTGATGGTCGTCTTACCGGTATAGGTATTGGTTCCCGATAGGGTCCAGGTACCGTTGCCTTCCTTGGTGAGATCACCACTCGTAGTTCCCAGGATGCTGGCCAGGGTTCCTCCCTGGTCACCTCCCAAAGTCAGGTTCAAGCCGGCACCGGTGATAGTCCCGGTGTTGGTTAGGGAAATGGTACCCGTTCCCCCGACAATGCTGCAGCTGGTAGCTATTGTGATCAGACCGGCAAAAACAGCCCCGGTTGATGAGCTGTTGATCACAGCACCTCCGCTGGATTCACCGGTTCCTCTAACTGTCAGTGCTTCCTCAGCAGTATAATTGATCCCGTTCAGATCAAGAACTGTGGTGCCGGCGATGGATGTTCCACCGGCTGTTGTGCCTAAAGCAGAAGCGTTGTTAATCTTCAGAATGCCGTTGCTTATCGTGGTCGTTCCGGTGTAGGTATTGGCACCCCCCCATACTAAAGTACCCGCACCGCTTTTGGTTACATTAAATGCCCCCCCACTGGGCAGGATACGGTCGCCGTTCCAGTTACCGTGGTTATTCCGCTGGCATTGAGAGTCAAGGACCCGGTCCCTAAACTGGAAATGGAGGCTCCATCTCCCAGTGTTTTAATATAATTACATGCTGCGGAAATGCCATCGCCAATAACAGGATAATTCGAAAGGCCGGTAGGTATGACCAGCCTTGATAGCGTAGATGGAACGCCGCCTGACCAGTTACCGGCTGTGCTCCAGTCACTGGTTGTTCCATTCCAGGTATTGTCACTTTGGCCCCAGGTTTTGTTGCCGGCAGCGAGGAATAAGTAAACCGCAACCAGGAATAAGCTGCGACTGATAAACAAAATTTTATGACAGATTTTATTCTGCATAACTTTTGTCTCGGTTCTTCCGGGATCTTTTAATTAATTTCCACCAACAGCATCCCGAAACAAGCCCGATTACAGTCATACCGAAAACCATCATCGAACCAACAAGAGATTGTCCGCAATAAAGTACCGAATCGTAAACCAGATACAGTCCAATCCTTTCCTATTCGTCTGAATATCAAATTTGCACATTTTAGCTCCGATATCATGCAGGAGGCCTAGATAATTAAACCAAAGATCAGATTTCCGATTTTTCAATGATAATGATTTGTGATCACTATGACAATTAATTAATCAAATGATTGTAAATGACTTGTGAACAGATGATTTTATTTTATGGACTGGATTGAATATTCCCTTGAAAGTCAAAAAGTTTGACTACTTCACCCAGGCGATTTTTTGGGTGACGGTGGCGGTGGGAGTTTTGACCGACACAATATATAAACCGTTCCGGATGGATTTCAGGTATAACTCATTGTTGATTGCTCCAGCCAATCGTTCAGAGGAAATGATCCTGCCGGAGATATCAGTAACCGTAACTCTGGCAGGCCAATCAACTGTGCCTGATAACCTTATTTTTTGCTCCCGTGGTATGAGAATTATCGAAACCTGACTGATCCTCTCAAGAGGGACTTCCAGATTGGCTGGATTGGTAACCAGGAAAAACCTGCCGGTTCCTTCACTGCCTTCCTCCAGAAAAACAGTATAGGAATTTCCGGTTTCATCCAGTCGCGTGAAAACATTCAATAAGCGGTCTTCCAGATAAACCCTGATACCAGGACCCAGGTTGCAGGTGTTGGCCCTGAAAACCAGGTGCGACGCTCCGGGAACTTTCAGGCCAATGGGAATGGTCAGGTTTTCGAAGTCATCCGGAAGACACTGGATGGCGAAATTAACCCCATTATCCTCGATCAATCGTGAATAGATGCCAAAAAACGGTTCCTTGTCAAAAGTGCCGCAATCATAGCCCGGATCCAAGCCCCCGGTCATACCCGGATTGAACCGGATCACTGTTTTACTGTTCTTATAGGACGTCGCGGCATTCAGTTCAATCTCCGGCCATGCCGGGGAAGTTTTAAAAGATCCTGATTCATGGGTCCGGATGGCAGCCGGGAAGTTTATCAGGGATGATGCTGATGCATCAATGAAGAAACCCTGGCCCGGCGCGATCCAGTCTTCCGGAGAAGAGTGATTTACCGGCTCATAGTCAAATGTTAAAGAATTCCAATAATAGATTCCTACATGTGATGGTTCAAGTGACTGTCTGTTCGCTGACAAGAAATTATTGCTTTCGTCGGCTCCGGAATTTGCATGCAGGAATGAGGTATAGGGATTCCCTATCAGGTTCCACCCGGGATCGTCTCCAACGCTGCGCGTCACTCCAATTGAAACCGAAGGCTCGATGGTCCCCCGAAAGGTGATTGTTCCGTTACCGGATCTTTGGGCTTCATACCCCTGGCCGGGTATAAAATCACCGGCAGATCCGATATTCCAGGTTGTATACCAAAGCCAGTCGTGCTGGTTTTCAACGAACCGGCCCAGGCCATATTTGTTTTCTTCTGCCAATATGCTGTTTTCACCGGCCAGGATAAAGTCGCGGACAGACTGCCCTTTGACCGGAGAGGAGACCATGTGCCATTGATTGCCTCCGGTAATAAACCTGTTGTAGGTAATATTTCCTGATGCAGTGCCCCGGGTGATAAGGGATCCGCTGTTGAGTGCATCCGAATCAATGATCAGACTTCCGGCATTGCTTAAGTCCCCCAGTATCGTCATACTGTTTCCGGGAGTGATAGTCAATACCCCTCCCGGTTCAATCATCAGATTGAAGCAAACAGCTCCTTTTTGACCCACTGTTACCGAGTGCGTACCGTTAATCCTTACCAGGGTCAGCTCTGTGGGTATGCCTGGGGGAATCCAGGTACCGTCATTAAACCAGGATCCGTTTCCGGTACTCGATTTGATTACAACGGTATAGTTTACAGTGACTACAGTCTGAACATCTGTCCCGCTCTTCACCGGCAATCCATTCAGGCTGGCGATAAAAGTGCCTGAACCGATCCTGGACGGTGCTGTCACGGTAGCCGTGTAGGTACCGTCATTGTTGTCGGTAACATTACTAATGGTTCCACTCCCGGAGGCTTTGGTGATCAGAACGGTTGCCCCCCCGCTCGTCAGAGGGTTGCTAAAAGCGTCCCGGGCCTGAACCGTTAATACCTGGGTACTGGTTCCATCGGCCATGAGATTTGCGCTGACCGGTGTTAAGGTTGATTGTCCGGCATCGGCAGGACCGGGGGTATAAGTGATGCTAACCTCCGTCTGGCTTTCCGTTCCGCTTTTGACAGGATTTCCATCCAGCGTGGCAACAAAAGTCCCGTAACCGGAAACTGTCGGAGAGGTCACAGTGGCTGTGTAAGTACCATTACCAATATCAGTTACCGAACTGATAGAACCGATTCCCGAGGCTTTGGTGATGAGTACCGCCGAGCCGCCCCTGACCAGGTAATTTCCGGAAGCATCCCTCGCTAAAACCGTCAGTACTTGTGTACTTAAGCCATCAGCAATCAGGTTTGCATTGAGTGGAAGCAAAAGGGACTGAACAGCATCAGCAAGCCCTGCCGTCTTGGTATGAATATAAAAACGTCCCGCACCCTGGCTGGCCGCTGATAAGAGTACGGAATAGGAGCTTCCGGCTTCATCCAGTCGATTGAACTGGCCTGTAAGCTTATCTTCAAGACATACCT
>Ga0136653_10001641_pt1 | contig 12155 bp, 11 predicted proteins | sample LakKivw275mmetaG_FD_94866 | JGI IMG/M metagenome (GOLD analysis project Ga0136653, IMG submission 94866) | Anoxic lake water microbial communities from Lake Kivu, Rwanda to study Microbial Dark Matter (Phase II) - Lake Kivu water 275m metaG... | ecosystem: Environmental > Aquatic > Freshwater >... | reverse complement strand
CTGCGCCCTCAAGGTCCTGATGGAGGTCGGAGACGCATCCCTGGTTCCTCTTATCACGCCTTCCTTGCAGGACAATTCAGACAACGTCCGATTGGAAGCGGTCCGAGCGCTGGGAAAGCTTGGAGGCCCGCTGGCCGTAAAACATCTCGTCCAAACGGCCAGGAAAGACCGGGCGGCGTTTGTTCGAAGGGAGGCGATCCGGTCCCTGAGAAACATCGGAACCGGGCAGCCCGGCGTTCTTAAGGCGGGTCTTCTATGCCTCAAAGACAGCTCCAGGGACCTTAGGACCCAGGCGGCCCGCTTATTGGGCAACTTCCAGGACCCGATTTCCATCATGCCCTTGCTCAAAGCCATGGCCGACCCTCACTGGAGCGTTCGGGAGAGCGCGGAGAACGCCCTTTTGAACTTTGGAAGTGCGGCCGTCGAGCCATTGATCGATGCCCTGTCCAGCAGATCCTGGACGACCCGGTTCCGCGCAGTCCGGCTATTAGGAGAGATCGGCGATCCAAGGGCGATCTCGCCTTTGGAAAAACTCCTGGCCCGCAAAATTGAAAAGAAAAAAGTCCGAGACGTCGCCGAAACGTCTCTTCGCAAGCTGAAAAAGACGACTCAGACCTAAAGGATAGATATTTTTTTAACCGGCATGAGGAGAGAGCATGAGAGTCAAGCTCAAGGCGGGAGCCGAAGAGAGTAAATTTATCGAGAGGATCGAGGAGCTATCCGGGGAGAACGTCTACGCCTGTTACCAGTGCGGACGGTGCTCAGCCGGATGCCCGGTGGCCTTTGAGATGGACCTCCTTCCCAATCAGATCATCCGTCTGGTCCAAATGGGACTGAAGGACGAAGTCCTTAATTCTAAGACGCTCTCCATCTGTGCATCCTGTTTTACCTGCCAATCCCGGTGCCCGAAAGGCATCGACATGGCCCGCGTTATGGAGGCCGTTCGTCATGTCCTGGATCCCAAGAGTAGGGACATCTTCGGCCCTAGTGACGTTTCACCCGAGCTGGCGATAGAGCTTCCCCAACAGGTCCTTGTCGCCGTTTTCCGTAAATTCAGCAAGTGAAGGACGACCATGAGACTCCATTATTATCCAGGATGCACCCTGAAGAACAAAACGACGAACTTTGACCTCTCGACGCGCGAAGCGATGAAGCGGTTGGACATCGAGCTCGTCGAGCCGGACGGATGGACGTGCTGCGGGGCCGAATATCCGCTGACGGAGGAAAAAATCGTGGGTCTGGCCGCGCCCATCCGTGTTCTGAGGCAGGTCAAGGATGAAGGCGGCGATATCCTGGTCACCAGCTGTTCTTTTTGCTATGCCGTATTAAAGCGCGCCCACAAGGCCCACCGGGATGACCCCATCAAACGCAAGCGGGTCAATGCGTTCCTCCATGACGACATCAAAATTGATCGCTGGACCAAGGAAAAAACGACCGGCTTCGAGGACTACGACGGAGAAGTCCGGATTCTCCATATTCTGGAATATCTCAGGGACGTTGTCGGCCGCGAGAAGATCCGCTCCGCCTTGAAGCGTGACCTTCGCGGGCTCAAAGTCGCTCCCTATTACGGCTGCCGCCTGCTCAGGCCACGCGACGAGATCGGACTAGACGAGCCGGATAACCCCCACATCTTCGAGGAATTCCTGGAAACCATCGGCTGCACGCCTGTGGACTATCCCTTCAAGCAGGAATGCTGCGGATCATACCTGTCCGTTTCTTTGCCCTCCGCCGCGACCGAAGCATCCTACCGGGTCCTGCGGTCGGCCAAGTTGGAGGGGGCCGAGGCCATCGCCGTCAGCTGTCCGCTCTGTTTTTACAACATGGACCACCGCCAGGAATTGATCAAAGAGAAATTCCTCGATTTCCCCGGCCTGCCCGTCCTCTTTTTCACCCAGCTGCTCGCGTGGGGCCTGGGAGTGGAAAGAAGCGTCCTGGGGCTGGATCAACATGCCGTCTCTCCCGCCTCCCTCTTCCGTGAAAGCCCGGGCCCCGAGGTGATCCTATGAAAAACGACAAGAAAGAGAAGCGGATCGGGCTATTCGTCTGCCACTGCGGCGTCAACATCGCAGGTGTCGTGGACGTGGAAAAAGTGGCCCAGGTCATGAAGGACCATCCCGGCGTCGCATTTTCCACGAACTATGTCTACATGTGTTCAGACCCAGGCCAGCAGATGATCATCGACACGATCAAGGAGAAAAAGCTGGACAGCATTATCGTCGCCGCCTGTTCACCGACCCTGCATGAAAAGACCTTTCAGGAAGCGGCCAAGCTGGCTGGTCTCAACCCCTATCAGATCGAGATCGCCAACATCCGCGAGCAGGACAGCTGGGTCCACAAGGATAAGGAGAGAGCTACCCGGAAGGCCATTAAGATCATCAAGTCCCATGTCGCTAAAGCGCGGTTGAACGAGAGCCTGGAACCGATTAAGGTGGACATCAAAAAGAGGGCGCTCGTCATCGGGGGAGGCATCAGCGGCATCCAGGCCGCCCTGGACATCGCCGACCACGGCTATCAAGTTCTCCTGGTGGAGAAAAACCCATCGATCGGCGGCAAGATGATCCAGTTGTCGGAAACGTTTCCAACCTTGGATTGCTCGCAGTGCATCATGACACCCAAGATGGTCGAGGTATCCCGCCATCCCAACATCAAGCTCCTGACCTACCATGAAGTAGAATCGGTCTCAGGCTTCATCGGCAACTTTAAAGTGAAGATCAAGAAAAAACCCCGCTACGTCTTCGAAAGTCTCTGCAACCTATGCGGCGAATGCGAAAAGGTCTGTCCCCAAATCGCGCCCGATGAGTTCAACATGGGACTGTCCTTCCGGAAGGCCATATATATGCCGTTCCCTCAGGCCATTCCCGGGACGTATACGTTGGACGCGGAGCATTGCCTCGGGCTGAAGCCCGTCCGGTGCGGGAAGTGCAAGGATGTGTGCGATAAAAAGGCCATCGATTATGACATGAAGGAGGAATTTTTCGAGGAGATGGTCGGAAGCATTGTCATCGCCACGGGATATGACCTCTACAGCCTTCAGGCCCTCGGCGAATATGGCAGCGAGAAATACGACGACGTCATCAATGGGCTCGAATTCGAACGGATCCTTTCGGCGTCGGGCCCGACGGGCGGCGAGGTCCGGCGGCCTTCCGACGGGAAGGTCCCCAAAAACGTCGTTTTCGTCCAGTGCTGCGGCTCCCGGGACACGGAAAAGCACAACCCCTACTGCTCCAAGATCTGCTGCATGTATACGGCCAAGCACGCCATGCTTTATAAACACCGCGTTCCGGACGGCCATGCGACCGTTTTTTACATCGACGTCCGGACGGGCGGCAAAGCATTCGATGAATTCTACCAGCGGACAGTCGAGGAAGACAAAGTCCTTTACGTCCGAGGAAAAGTTTCCAAAATCTACAAAGAAGGCGACAAGCTCATCGTCTGGGGCGTCGACACCCTGACCGGGAAGAAAGTCGAGGTCGAAGCAGACATGGTCGTCCTGGCGATGGCGATGGTCAAGGCTGAGGGAGTGGATGATCTCCTTAAGAAACTGAAGGTCTCGACCGACATCCACGGCTTCTTGGCCGAAGCCCATCCTAAGCTCCGCCCGGTGGAAAGCTTGAACGCCGGATTTTACCTCGCCGGCTGCGCCCAGGGCCCCAAAGACATCCCCGAAGCCGTCGCCCAGGCCTCTGCCGCGGCGGCCAAGGTCGGCGACCTCTTTGCCCAAAAGGAGCTCACCCATTCGCCTGAGATCGTCCCGGTCAACACCGATCTGTGTTCCGGATGCGGGATCTGCATCACGATGTGTCCCTACGACGCCCGGTCTCTGGACAAAGAACGGGGTGTCGTCCAAGTCAACGAGGTTCTGTGCGAGGGCTGCGGGGCCTGCGCTGCGGCCTGCCCCTCCGGAGCGGCTCAACAAAGAAATCAAACCGATGAGCAGATCTTCGCCATGCTTACGGCCATGCTGGGAGGCTGATCATGTTCGAACCCGAAATCATGTGCTTCTTATGCAAGTGGTGCACAAGCACGGCTGCAGACCTGGCCGGGACCTCACGGATGACCTACGCGCCCAATGGGGTTAACTTAAGGGTGATGTGCTCGAGCCGCGTCGATCCCCAGCACATCCTCTACGCCTTTCGCCGGGGCGCGGACGGCGTCTTCATCGGGGGCTGCCATCCCGGGGACTGCCATTATGTCGAAGGCAACTACAAAACCCTCCGTCGGGTGACCCTGTTCAAGAACATCCTCCGCGACCTGGGAATCGACCCCAACCGGTTGCGGCTGGAGTGGATTTCGGCCGCGGAGGGGAGAAAATTCGCGGAGAAGATAGATGAATTCACGAAGCAGATTCGGGCCCTGGGGCCCCTGAATCTGAACGATCAAGCCTTGGTTGCGAGGGAAGAAAAAAATGAGTAAAAAACCAACCAAATCCAAACGGACTGCCGAGAACGAGGAAAAGAAGCTCGTCCCCATTTATATCATGGGGAAGAGATACGAGGTCCCGGCGTCCCTCACCATTCAAAAGGCGCTTGAGCATGCGGGATACCTCCTCATCAGGGGATGTGGATGCCGGGGCGGGATCTGCGGAGCGTGCGGAACCGTATTCCGGTACCCCGCCTCCTACCGGATCGAGGTCGGGTTGGCCTGCCAAACCGTCGTCCAGCCGGACATGTATATCGCCCAGATCCCCTTCTTTCCGGGCAACAAGGCCGTCTACGACATCGAGAAGCTCGAGCCAACCGGGGCCGTGCTGGGCGCCCTCTATCCGGAAATCTTCAAGTGCGTTGGATGCGGGACCTGCACCCGGAGCTGCCCCATGGACATCGACGTCATGGGCTATGTCTCCAAGGCTATTCAGGGGGACCTCACGGCCGTGGCCGACAACTCATTTGACTGCGTAATGTGCGGGCTGTGCTCGGCCCGTTGCCCTGCGGAGGAAGTCCAGTATAACGTTGCGATCCTGGCTCGCAGGCTCTACGCCCGCTATTTGGCTCCAAGGGCCGTGCATCTCGACAAAGCGGTCGAGGACATCAAAAAGAAGCGGTTCGACAAGCCTCTGCAGGAGCTCAAATCCCTCGCCCTGGAAGAGCTCAAAAAACGTTATAAAGCCCTGGAAATTGAACCCGACATAGCCGATGAGTTCTGGGTTCCAAAGGACAAAACCTGCGTTTTCGAGGATTAGAGGGGCGGACAGAATATCCAAGGGAGAGAGAACATGCCATACACACCCGAATTGAAGGAACTCATCAAGAGGGTCGAAAAGACCCGGCCTGTGCGCGTCGAAAAGAAGCGCCGGGGCGAGGAATTCCCGGCCATGTCGCTCAAGGAGCGGGAGGATATCCTGAAATATCATCCCGACTTCAAGGAAGAGGGACGGACGGAAATCCTCGTCGGCCCCAACAAGGGGTACCGAATCGCCCGGGAAATGGTCGCCATTCTCCACGCCAAAAGCCGTCTCGACCCGGACGCAGTCGATCTGTCGCAGGTGGATTATGAGACCGATGTCCTCGTCATCGGCGGCGGAGGGGCGGGCACCTCGGCGGCCCTCCTGGCCGTGCAGAACGGAATGAAAGCCGTCATCGCCACCAAGCTCCGTCTGGGAGACGCCAATACCATGATGGCCGAGGGCGGCATCCAAGCCGCCACGAAGAGCGAGAAGGATTCGCCCTATTATCACTATCTGGACGTTATGGGCGGCGGTCATTTCAAGAACGATCCCGAGCTCGTGGAGACCCTGGTCGTGGAAGCGCCCAAGGTGATGGCCTGGCTGGAAAAGCTGGGAGCGATGTTCTCGAAATTCGAGGATGGACGCCTCAAGACGATGCACGGCGGAGGAACGTGCCGGAAACGGATGCATTACGCCGGAGATATCACCGGCGCGGAAATCATGCGGACATTACGCGATGAAGCCAAGAACCACCCCGACGATATCAAGGTTCTGGAGTTTTCCCCGGCCGTCGAGCTCATCCTCAATGACAAGGGCGCCTGTGCCGGAGCGGTCCTCTTCAACCTGGAAACCGAGGAATACCTCGTCATCAAGGCCAAGGCCACGGTTCTGGCCACGGGCGGATCGGGCCGGCTCCATATTCAAGGGTTCATGACGACCAACCATTACGGGGCCACGGGTGACGGCTTGGTCCTGGGCTACCGGGCCGGAGTCCCCCTGAAGTTCCTCCACGCCGTCCAGTACCACCCTACCGGTGCCGTCTTTCCGGAGCAGGCGGAAGGCCTCCTCATCACGGAGAAGGTCCGCGGCGCCGGAGCCAACATCCTCAATATCGAGGGGGAGCAATTCGTCTACGAACGCGAACCCAGGGACGTCGAATCGTCAGCGATCATCCGGGAATGTCTGGAGCGCAAAAAAGGCGTCCCGACGCCGACAGGAAAATACGGAATCTGGCTGGATTCCCCGATGATCGACTTCTTGAAGGGAGAAGGGACGGTCCGGAAGGAGTTTCCTGGCAAGTGGATCCTGTTCCACCGCTACGGCATCGATATCACCAAGGAGCCGATGCTCATCTATCCGACCCTCCATTATCAGAACGGGGGGCTCGAAATTAAAAACAATTGTGAAACCAAAGTCCCCGGGCTCTTCGTGGCCGGCGAGGTCAGCGGAGGCGTCCATGGCGAGAACCGTCTGATGGGCAACTCCCTTCTGGATGTCGTGGTCTTCGGGCGGATCGCCGGCTGTTCCGCGGCCGAATACGTCCACAACAAGTTCAAGGATGGTTCACTCAGCCTGGACCACGTGAGAAGGTATCACCGGGCCTTGGCGGACGCCCATATCGTCCTGGACAGCCGCGTGTCGCCGATGATCCTTCCGGACTATTCCAACCCCGAGGTTCGGAAAAAGCAGTTGACGACGAAATATCTTGGGACGCTGAGATAATCCATGAGCGAGGTCTTCCCATGCGCGTGAGGCAAAGAGAACGGCCCTTCGGAAAGGGCAAGCCCTCCGTTCCCCAGGGCGAGATCGTCATTCTCGAGGAGCGGTGCAAGGGGTGCAAATTCTGCATTGAATACTGCCCGCACCAAGTCCTGGTGGTCTCGAACAAATTCAACGCTAAGGGCTACCATTTTCCGGAAATCCAGAACATCGAGCTGTGCGTCAACTGCGGTTTCTGCCGGATGATTTGCCCGGAGTTCGCCATTTATACGTATGAAGTGGCCAAGAAAGCAAGCGTGTCTTAGGGATGGAGATTCCATTGAAAGGTGATGTCCCGTGAAAGCTGATCCAAAAGGAGTTCTAACCGGCTCTCATTATCTTGACGGGGACCACGCCTGTTGCGAGGGCGCTCTGGCGGCAGGATGCCGCTTCGTGGCCGGCTATCCGATTACGCCGTCGACCGAAGTCGTGGAGCGATTCGCTAGGCGCGCGCCTCTCGTGCCCGGCGCCATCTTCATCCAGATGGAGGACGAACTCGCGGCCTCCATCGCCATCCAAGGGGCCGTCTGGGGCGGCAAGAAGGCGATGACCGTAACCAGCGGTCCCGGCTATTCCCTGATGATGGAGCACATCGGCCTAGCGGCGATGACCGAAACGCCGTGCGTCTTCGTTGATGTCCAAAGGGGCGGGCCCTCGACGGGTCTCCCGACCTTGCCCGGCCAGGCGGATATGATGCAGGCCCGCTGGGGATCGCACGGCGACTATGAGATTATCGCCCTTGCCCCCAATTCGCCTCAGGAGTGTTTCAATCTGATGATCGACGCCTTCAACCTCTCGGAGCAGTACCGGGTGCCGGTCATGATGATGATGGACGAGTGCGTCGGCCACATGATGGAGAAGGTCGTTATCCCTCCCGCCGACAAGATCGAGATCCGGCCGCGGCGTTTCACGAAACTCCCCCCGAACGAATACCTCCCTTTTAAGCCGACCCAAGACCTCGTTCCCGATATGTTCAAGGCCGGCGACGGGTACCGGCTCCACGTGACCGGCTTGACCCACGACTATAGGGGCTATCCCGACATGAGTCCCGAGATCCAGGAGCAACTCGTCCACCGGCTGGTGAACAAGATCCGGTTCCACGCCGACGAAATCTATCATGTCGAAGAAACCGACGTCCGGGACGCTGAAGTTGTTGTCGTTTCCTATGGCATCACGTCGCGGGTTTCCGTCGAGGCCATTGCCCTAGCGAAGAACCAGGGGATCAAGGTCGGAATGTTGAGGCTCATCATCTGCTGGCCCTTCCCCGAAAAACGGATTTACGAACTCGCCTGCCAAGGAAAGGCCATGGTCGTGGCTGAGATGAACTACGGCCAGATGCTTCTGGAGGTCGAGCGTTCTTGCCGCGGAAAAACGCCGGTTCTGCTGGCCGGACACGGGGGCGGCACCGTCCATTCCGTGGAGGATATCGCGGCGAAAATCGTGGAGGCATACAAATGTCGGTCATAAACGAACTCAAACTGGCCAGACAAGAACAGCCGGCGAGCTGCCCCGCCGAGCATCCTATGGACAATTTCATGCGGATGGACCGCATGCCTCACATCTGGTGTCCCAGCTGCGGGATCGGGGTGAGCGTCAACTGTTTCGCCAAGGCCCTGGAAAAGTGCAAAATCCCGCTGGACAACATCGCCGTCGTCTCCGGCATCGGCTGTTCGGGCCGGGTGGCCGGTTACGTCAAGGTCGATTCTTTTCATACAACCCACGGACGGGCCATTCCGTTCGCCACCGGGCTCAAGCTGGCCAATCCCAAGCTCAAAGTCGTGGTCTTCAGCGGCGACGGCGATATCATCGCCATCGGCGGCAACCACCTTATCAACGCCGCCCGGCGGAACGTCGACATCGTCGTCATCTGCATCAACAACTTCAATTATGCGATGACCGGCGGCCAAGTCGCCTCGACGACACCCGAAGGGGCCGTTTTGCCGACCTCTCCGTACGGCAATTTTGAGACGCCCTTCAATCTTCCCTTCCTGACCGAGTCGGTCGGAGCGGTTTACGTGGCCCGCTGGACGTCCCTGCATATTTATAACCAGACGCAGTCCATGGTCGAGGCCCTGAACAAGCCCGGATTCTCCTTTATCGAGATCATCGCCCCTTGCCCGACGATCTATGAACGGCAGCAACGATTGGGCGACGGGCTCGATCGTCTTCGCTGGTACTGCAATAATAGCGAGATCCGCAATGACGCCAAGACCAAGGACGTGGACATCCAGCTGCGCAACAGGATCATCGTCGGCAAATTCGTCGATATCGAGCGCCCGACCTATATCCAAGCGATGAACGAACACTTCAAAAAGGTCCTCGGCGATAGGTACCAGCTTTACGAGGGATGACATGGAAAAAACAGAAGTCAAGATCGGCGGGTTCGGCGGGCAGGGCGTGATCCTGACCGGCTACGTCATAGGCAAGGCCGCTTCGATTTTCGATCAGAAGAACGCCACGATGACCCAATCTTTCGGTCCGGAGGCCCGGGGCAGCTCTTGCAGCTCCCAGGTCATCCTCTCCGACCAGCCCATCCTTTATCCCTATATCAAGCGGCCAAACGTCATGGTCATCATGAGCCAGGAGGCTTTCGTAAAATTTTCCCCGCAGCTCGACCCCAACGGCAAGCTGCTCATTGAAGAAGAACTGGTCGACCCCAAGGGCGTCCCCCCGACGGTCAAAATTTACGGGATCCCCGCCACCCGGATCGCCGAGGAGCTGGGCCGGAAAGTGGTCCTCAACATGGTCATGGCCGGATTTTTCACGGCCGTTACGAACCTCGTTTCCAAGAACGCCATGCGCAAGGCCATCGAGACGTCGGTCCCCAGGGGCACGGAGCCCTTGAATCTTATGGCCTTCGAAAAAGGCTTTGAGTGGGGGATTCTGAAACTCTCTTCCTGAGCCGCCCCGCGGGCGACGAGCGAACAAATCAAAGCGACTTTCGAAAGGAGGGTTTTTCGTCATGCCCGAGTTCATTTACCAGGGAATGTTTCCCAAGGGCCAAGACACGACCGAATATCGTTTTTTGACCAAGGATCATGTTTCGACGGCTTTGTTTGAGGGCCGGGAGATCGTTAAAATTGAACCCGAGGGGCTCTCTGGCCTAGCCGAGCAGGCATTCCGTGATGTCGCGTTCCTTCTCCGGCCGTCTCATCTCAAACAACTTCAGAAGATTCTGGACGATCCGGAGGCCTCCGACAACGATAAATACGTGGTCCTCGAGCTTCTTCAGAACGCGATCATTTCGGCCGAGGGCGTTTTCCCGCAGTGCCAGGACACGGGAACGGCCATCATTATCGGAAAAAAGGGCCAGGCCATCCGGACCAAAGGGAACGACGAGGAAGCCCTGTCCAGGGGTGTTTTCAACGCCTACACGCGAAACTATTTCCGGTATTCTCAGAACGCGCCCCTGACGATGTATGACGAGAAGAATACCGGCTCAAACCTCCCCGCCCAGATCGAGTTGTATGCCACTCCGGGTGACGCCTACGAATTCCTCTTCATCGCCAAGGGAGGCGGCTCCGCAAACAAGACCTTCCTCTTCCAGGAAACGAAGGCCACTTTGAATCCAGAAGCCCTGCCCAAGTTCCTGACGGCCAAGATGAAAACGCTGGGGACGGCGGCCTGCCCGCCCTATCACCTGGCGTTCGTCGTCGGCGGGACGTCCGCGGAGCTGACCCTCAAGACCGTTAAGCTTGCCTCCGCCGGCTACCTGGACCACCTGCCAACGAAAGGGAGTCTCACGGCTCACGCCTTCCGGGACCTGGAGCTCGAATCCAAACTCCTGGAGTCGTCACGCCGGCTCGGGCTTGGCGCTCAGTTCGGCGGAAAATATTTCTGCCTGGACGTCCGGGTCATCCGACTCCCACGGCACGGCGCCTCCTGCCCGATCGGCATGGGGGTAAGCTGCAACGCCGACCGCAACATCAAGGCGAAAATCAACCGGGACGGCATCTTTCTCGAGCGGCTGGAAACGAACCCGGCCCGATACTTGACCCGGATCCCCGAGATGAAGACGCCGGCCGTCAAAATCGACCTTACCCGGCCCATGGCTGAGATCAGGGCCGAGCTCAGCAAACATCCCGTGGCGACACGGTTGTCCCTGACCGGCAAGATCGTCGTCGGCCGGGACATCGCCCACGCCAAGCTCAAGGAGCGCCTCGACAGGGGCGAAGACCTTCCCCGGTATATTAAGGACCATATCATATACTACGCCGGCCCGGCCAAGACTCCGCCTGGATGCGCCTCCGGCTCTTTCGGTCCGACAACGGCCGGCCGCATGGACGACTATGTCCCCATCTTCCAGAAAAAAGGCGGCTCCCTCGTTATGCTGGCCAAGGGCAATCGCTCCAAGGTCGTGACCGAGTCCTGCCGGGAGCACGGAGGATTCTATCTCGGATCCATCGGCGGCCCGGCAGCCCGCCTGGCCAAGGACTGCATCACGGCATCCGAGGTTCTGGAATATCCCGAGCTCGGCATGGAGGCCATCTACTTGATCACGGTCAAGGATTTCCCGGCCTTCATCATTGTCGACGACAGGGGCAACGATTTCTACACTCGGTTCTGACGACAGGAAGTGAGTCAGGGGCGATTGCCGGTCGCTCCCCATTCGGCTACAATAGCGTGCGGAGCGATCATGGAATTCATCAGTATCCTTAACGATGTCCTCGGCCCCGTCATGCGCGGCCCATCGAGTTCTCATACCGCGGGCTCTTACCACATCGGCAGGACTGCCCGCTACCTGCTCGGGGGCGAGCCGCGGACCGTATCCGTCACTTTTGACCCGGGCGGATCCTACGCCCGGACCTACCGCCAGCAGGGGGTCGACCTGGCCTTGGCTTCGGGCCTCATGGGCTGGCCCATTACGGATGGGCGCTTTTTGAATGCCTTGAAATTCGCGGAACGCTCCGGGCTAAGGATCCGTTTTGAAATCGCGCCGCTTGTCAAGGCCGATCACCCCAACCTAACCCAGGTCCGGATCACCTCGGCGAACGGAGAAAGCCTCGATATTGCCGCCAAATCCACGGGCGGCGGCGGATTCGTCATCACCGAGCTGGAGGGAAGGCCCGTGGAGATCAAAGGAAAGAGTCACGAGACGCTGGTCCTGACCCGCAGAGGGGCCGAGGCTGCGGTCAAGAAAATTATGGCCGCGTCCGGCCGGCCGACGGAGGCAACCTTCAGGAAAACAAAAGGCCGCGAAGTCCTTTTATCCTTCCGGAAAGATCGACCGATG
>Ga0136653_10001640_pt1 | contig 12160 bp, 8 predicted proteins | sample LakKivw275mmetaG_FD_94866 | JGI IMG/M metagenome (GOLD analysis project Ga0136653, IMG submission 94866) | Anoxic lake water microbial communities from Lake Kivu, Rwanda to study Microbial Dark Matter (Phase II) - Lake Kivu water 275m metaG... | ecosystem: Environmental > Aquatic > Freshwater >... | reverse complement strand
ATTAGCGCCTGTTTTTCTTTATTGGGCAGCTTTTTTTATCATAGCAGAATCAGAAAAGTTTTCCACAGGATGATTTGAAAGTTCTATAAATGTTCGGTATACTAATTATAATCATTAAATATCTATGCTAAACCAAATAATTACTAAAAGACAAAAACAATTTTTGGATTATATTAAAAACCATATTGTCAATAAGGGCTACTCACCTTCTCTTGAAGAAATACGAAAACATTTTCGTTTGGCTTCTAAGTCAACAGTCCATCAACAAATTCAGGCGCTAAGTAAAAAGGGTTTTTTGACTAAATTTGATTATAAAACCAGAGGTATTTCAATTATTCAAGATGCGCCTATTTTATCGTCTGAAATATACACTCCGCTATATTATGATTATAGCGATGATAGCCGACCAAAATATGACGCTATTGATAATTTTTTGAATAAAATAATCTGCGGGGACGCTGTCACCGTTATGCGACAAATACCCCCAGAAAGTGTTGATATTATTATAACCTCTCCGCCTTACGATGAAATAAGAACCTATAATGGCTATAATAAATTTAATCTGCATAACACAGGCAAGGAAATTTTTCGTGTTTTGAAGAATGGCGGCATAGCGGTAATGGTAATACAGGATCAAACAAAAAATTTTGGAAAGACCCTCACCTCTTTTAAGACCATTATTGATTGGTGCGATAATATCGGTTTTAAATTATTTGAGTGTTTAATTTATCGCAAGTATGGTGCAGAAGGCGCTTGGTGGAATAAAAGATTTCGCGTTGACCATGAATACCTACCCATATTCTTAAAAGGTGAAAGGCCTCAATATTTCAATAAAGAGCCATTAAAAATCCCGTCAAAACATGGTGGAAAAACAATGACCGGCGGTGGTACTCGTTTGACCAATGGCGTCAGGATACCGACCAGACCGATTACTATAAATCCTATGAAATGTCGGGGCACTGTATGGGAATACCTAACTGCTGGCGACGGTAGCCGATTAAAACATTTGCATCCGGCAACTTTTCCTAATCAACTGCCCTACGATTTTATTACTTGTTTTTGTCCCGAAGGGGGTATTGTGCTTGACCCCTTTATCGGCAGCGGAACAACTGCCGTAGCGGCAAAAAATTTAAAAAGACAGTTCATCGGAATAGATATTTGTCAGGACTATTGTGATATAGCCGAGAAACGTCTTAAGGAGGAGGCAAAAGACAGTTTATTTTAGAAAAAGATTCTCTATATCTAAAGTATATTCAAGGGTCTTGCCGCTGGTAATTGCCAATGATAATGGATTTTTTAACATTAATTCGTTATACCTCCCTTGACTTGGTTTGATGATGCCTTTATGAAACTGGAAAACATTATACTGCCCCCAGTACCAATTTTTACTAAAGTATTTCCAGCCGGTCTTTTGTTCTAATATACTAAGAAATGAAATAGCCCTTTCTTTTGTAGTCTGATTAAATTGGTCTTTATCAAAATTGACTAAATTTCCGTTTTTATCGGAAATTTTTATTTTATCCCCACCCCTTTTCCCATTGTTAAGTTTTTTCAATTCAAAAAATAAATTATTTAAAGCAAGCATCAGCCGCGAAACTGTGTAGTGCTCATTATAAAATAAGTCATTCAAAGATGTATCTTCTACCTCCGCTCCAAGAAAATTAAGCCAGCCCAAACAGTTATCGGGATAGTTGAATAAATTCTTAAATGTTCCATCTGTATATAATAGAGGGCACAGCGAATCAATAGGCAACTTAATTTTTTCTGCCTCGCCAACAATTCCAAGCAATAAATGAATTGTTCCCAAAGGATACTTCGTAGGAAAATTATGCTTCATATCAAAATTCCTCAAATTATTCGCTGAAATGCAGTTTTTTAATTCAGCCCAGTTTTCTGGTAAGTGTTTTTTATTGTATAGGAGCATATGGTGTCCCACGCTTCTTACCTCTTTTCTAAAAATCTCCATATCCAAATAAACACAACCCCTTGGTTTTATGCCCTTCTCAATAATCAAGATCTTGCCATCATAGAAACCAACAACTTTCCATCCTAAATAGTTAGACATAAATAAACCGCATAACAAACCGTCGCTGTCAGGACTGACAATACAACTTTGATTTCTTTGAATAATCCACGGATTATCATTTATTAACTTTGAGTAATCTAAAATTTTATTTTTTATTTCCATAGTATCATAATATTATTGCCCAGTTCATTGTCATAAATCTAATTCGGCCAATTTTCTATAATCAATGCATCTTTTTCTTTATTGGGTAGCATCTGATAAATTTGTTCGGTGATAAATGGCATAAACGGGTGGAGGAGTTTTAGCGACTCCCGTAACACAAACAATAATATCGCTATAGTGTTTTCTTTTTCGTTTTGAGATTTGGCTTGTTCAATATAAACATCACAAAAAGTGTGCCAGAAAAACTGGTAAATTTTTTGCGCCGCTTCATGAAACTGAAAATTGTCAATGTCTTTGGTCATTTCCTTAGCGGTTTCTTGCAAGGCGTTTAAAATTTCTTTGTCGGCCTCCGAAGATTGCTTGGGGGCAGACCTCCCCAGAACTGGGCTCAAGCTTTCAGGAGGTCTGCCCCCATTCGGCATTTGCGATAGCACAAAACGGGCTGCATTCCAAACCTTGTTGGCGAATTTTCTCTGGGCGATTATTTTTTCTTCCGAAAAAGAGATGTCCTGCCCCGGCGAATTGGCAAAAACCAAAGCCATTCGCAAAGCATCTGCCCCGTGCAAGTCAACGACCCCTAAGGGGTCAATAACATTGCCTTTTGATTTTGACATTTTTTGCTTGTCTTTATCCCTTACCAGGCCGTGTAAATAAACATACTTAAAGGGTGCTTTGCCGGTTATATAGATACCCAGCATCACCATTCTGGCTACCCAAAAGAAAATAATGTCAGCGGCTGTTTCCATCACTGTCGTGGGGTAAAAATACTCAAAATCCTCTGTTGTATAATTTAATTTACTTTTTATTTTTGAGATTTGAGATTTGAGATTTGAGATTTTGCGACCTTGCGATAGCAGGGTCGCAAATGGCCACTGTCCCGATGAAAACCAAGTATCAAAAACACCCGATTCTTCAACGAGGTTTTCTGAAGCGCAGTTGGGGCATTGACTGGGCCTCTCCGAAGTGATAATAGTTCGGCCACAGCCCCCATCATTAGAGTTTATTTTTCTGAATTTATAAGTATAAGCAAAAACCGGGGTCTTTTCATTTATCTCCTTATTTGGGTTATGCTTTTTAAGTGCCTCAATAAGCTTTTGCCTGTTTTTGTATGTTTTGTAGTGCGTTTTATCTTTTAGGTCTATGGCACCAACCGTGGTCTTGATGGCTTTCGTAATTACCCCAAACCCGAATATCTCTTGCGCCTGGCTGTTTTCAAAGGTAACTGTATCCCCTACTTGTAATTGATGGTCGCGGATTCGCCAGGTGCTGGTTTTACCATCAAGAACTTGCGGTACAACGCTTTCGTGAAACCCCATTTTTTTAGCAGCAGGATTTTTGATGTCGCATTGCCAGGCAGGTATTTTAATGCCCCAAGGAATTTGCCGGGAGATATTCCAGTCGCGCAGATTTTCCATCCATTGCAGAAAGATTTTTTCAAAGCGGCTTGGGATAAATTTTACCTCACTATTTTTTACCGCTTTAATCGCTAAATCGCGCAGGGATAACCCCCCGCTTTTTGGTTTCTCGGTCATTTTTACAAACCACTGGTTTTCCATTAGGGTTGGCTCAATAACGCTGCCGCATTTGTAGCAAACAGCCAAGTTATGTTTATAGTTATGGTCGGTTTTCGCCGGATTTAAAAGTCCTTTGGCAATCATATCCTGCACTAATTTTTCTCGGGCCTCGCTTATTTTCATACCGCTGTAAGGCCCGGCCAATTCGTTCATTCGGCCGTATCTGTCAATAACAATCTTTGGAGTGGGGATTTCATCTTTGTGCCTTTGCCAGATTTCATAGTCGGCGAAATCGTGAGCCGGTGTTATTTTTACCGCTCCCGTGCCAAAGTTCATATCAACCGATTCATCGGCAATTATCGGTATTTCTATATTAACCAAAGGCAATGAAACTTTCTCCCCTATTAAATGTTGATATCGTTTGTCTTTGGGATTTACCGCCACCGCCGTGTCGCCCAGAATTGTCTCTGGCCTCACCGTCGCTACAATAATATATTCTTGATTTGACTTTTTGGTATTGGGTATTTTTTCGTTATTCGGTATTCGGGTTTCGGGTTTATTTAAAACAGGATATTTTAAGTAATATAGTTTATCAACCCTTTCCTCATATTTTATTTCAAGGTCAGATAATGACGTCTGGTGTTTCGTGCACCAGTTGACCAAGCGGCTGCCTTTATAAATTAGGCCATCGGCTTTTAGTTTTTCAAAAGTATTATAGACAACTTCAATGATATCTTTATCTAATGTAAACTTATTTCTCGTCCAATCGCAGGAGGCCCCTAATTTTTTCAGTTGGCTTTCCATTACTTGTTTATTCTGCAGGGTAAAATCCAGCATATCCTTGATTAACTGCTTTTCGGGGATATCGCCTCTGTGTTTCCCTTCTTTCTCTAATTTTTTATCAAAAACCACCTGGGTTTCAAAACCAGCGTGATCGGCGCCGGGCAGCCACAGAGAGTTGTCCCCCTTCATACGATGATAACGAATCATTATGTCCTGCAGAGTAACAAAAAGCGCGTGCCCGATATGCAATGCGCCGTTAGCGTTTGGCGGTGGCATTATGATGGTAAACGGCTTTTTGGAGGATTGCCCTGAGCGGGCCGAAGGGTCAATTTTGGGCGTGAAATAACGTCCCTTTTCCCAAAGGGCATACATTGCTTGCTCGCTGTTTTTCGGATTGTAGGCCTTGTCCATATATTCTCTTACGCGTGATGTGAAATTATTGACGACATTGATATTGTCCGAGGGCAGCCCTCCCCAAAAACTGGGCCCAAGATTTCAGGAGGGCTGCCCTCGGACATTTACCTTGCTGTCAATAATTTCACATCACGCATATTCTTTTATCTTATGGTTTTTTCCGTTTTTATTCAAGAACCGCTACGTTCATCCTAAATAAAACCGTTGTCATATTTTCACGATCGTGAGAATATAACAACGGTTTGGAATAACACAAAAAGGGGTTTTGGCCCCTTTTTGCTAAAATTCTATTAACAAACTTCTGAATTCAAACTACATTTGTCCACCTGCCTGTCCCCCGCCCATTCCTGGTTGAGATGGCGGAGTTTGCTCTCCTGGCTTGGTCATAACTTCTTTACCTCCTTTTTTCTTTGCTTTGATAGCTATTAAGATAATAATCAGAACAACTACAAGCGCGATAAGTGCGATAAAAAGTGTTTTCATAATATATAATTGCTATTCTCTGGACCTTTGGCTTAGTTTTCAAAAATTATTTTATTTTACTCCCCTGCCTTCTGTTCGTCAATTTCACCTGTGGAAAACATTTCAGTTGCCCTACTAGATTATAGACATTTCCAGCGCCCATTATTATCACTACCTCCCCGCCCTTGAGCTTGGTCTTTAGATAATTAATGATTTTATTTTGAGGCAGATACATAGCCCACGGCCGATTTATTGCTTTTATTAATTTTTGGGTATTAACCTTTTTCTTTATATTCTCGCTTTCCCTGCCCTTTACAGTGTAAATGTCGGTAATGATAAGTTTATCAATGCAGGCAAGAGCTTTCTGGAAGGTTTTTACAAATTTTTCAAACAAATAAAAGGTTCGCTGATATTGGTGCGGCTGGAAAATCAGCCAAATTTTGCGGCCGTGAAATTTCTCGCTGATTGCCTGTAAACTGGCTTGGATTTCTGTGGGATGGTGGGCGTAATCAGAAACAAGGTCAAAATTTTTATTGTTGATTTTAAACCTTAAAAACTCAAGCCGCCGCCAAACCCCACGATATTTGGCGAGGGCTTTTAAAGCGATTTTATCGCTGATTTTCAATAATCTTACCACCTGTAGCGCCGCCAAAGCATTAGAAACATTGTGCTGGCCCGGCACTCGCAGAATTTTTTTGAGCTGTTTTGCTTCTTCTTGTTTTAATGAATAGTAGGCAACTTTGAACCTTGAACTTTGCCTGCCCCGTAGGGAGCTTGCTCTCCTTCGGGGAACTTTGAACTTTTCCAAAACTTTCAGCACATTTTTGTCATCTTTGTTAGCAACAACAGCATTTTTGACTTGCCGTGTATATTGTCCAAAAACTTTCATAATGTGCTGAAAGTTTTGGAAATAGTCCATATGCTCTTCCTCTATATTGGTCAAAACCAAAATATCCGGATGGTAATGCAAAAATTTGGCTTGATAGTCGTCCGCCTCAATCACTAGATACTTGCTTTTGCCCAGCCGCCAGCCCGGTTTTGTGCCAATGATAAAAGTAGGGTCAAGCCCGGCCTTAATTAAAATTTGAGCAATCATTGAGGCCGTGGTTGACTTGCCGTGCATCCCGGAAACAGCAATCAAAAAATAAGACCTGGCCAAATCAGCTAAGGCCGCAGCTCCCGAAAGGCATTTAATTTTCAGTTGTTTTGCTTTTTTAAGTTCGGGGTTATCAGCTGGTACTGCCTCCGAATAAACAACCAGTTCAATGTCTTTGGTGATGTTTTTAGCGGCCTGGCCAATAAAAACCTTAATCCCCTGTTTTTTCAATTCAGCGGTAATTTCTGATGCCTCTGCGTCCGAGCCCTGCACCAAATGCCCTTTTTGTTTGTAGATAGAGGCAATACCCGAAATGGCAATGCCCCCAATCCCAACGCAATGAATTTTCATATTACTCTATTCTACCAAAAAATCGCTTTTTATTGAAGCAGTTTTTTGGTAGAAATTCTGTGTCTGATTATTCTTGCGATCGCAGAGTTATTCGGATACAGGATTGTTCTTTTTTAAAATCGGGCTATCATTATGAGCTCATCTCCCCGGAAGAAATTTTTGATTATGGCCTCGGGTTGGGCGTCTAATGTTTTTTGATACAGCCATTGGGCTTGCTGATGGGTGCCGGTTGTTGCTTCAACTATCTTTAATTTTGAGCCGCGGGCTTTAAGGTATTCAATAATTCTTTTGAGCGACTGCTCAATTAAAAAAGTTGCCACTCCCCTGCCTCGGGCTGTTTCTTTAACTGCGATTTGCTCTAATTCCCAAACCGCTTCTTTTCTGAAACCACCCTTTTCTTGCCACAAGATATAGCCCAAGATATCGCCATTTTCTTTTGCCATGAAATACTGCATTCTCGGAAAACTATTGAAATTGCAAGCAATCCATTTTCTAGCTTGCGATAATTCCTTGAGCCCGCTAAAACACTGGCTGGTGATTTTGGCCACCTCTGATATGTTTTTCTTGGTTAGTGTTTGAATCTTTAGCATAGTTTTGAGCAGTTTACGGGGGACGGACCCCCGTTAACTACCGAGGGTCCGTCCCCCGCTGTGCTGGAGTTATTCCACGGTGACGGATTTGGCTAAGTTGTGTTGCTTTTATGTTAATGAGATGGACTATACACAGTTGGAAACTGGCATAGTCCATCTCTTTTTGATTGTTAGGTATTAGATACCTAACAAATTTTTAATCGCCGCAATTGCATCACTGCCGCCCTCGTCGTCTTTGACGAGGATATGGTCGGCCTGCAAATGCAGGCGGTCTTTCTCAATGATCTGGCGGGCAAGCTGGATCCTGGTTTCCAGCTTGTCCGAGTCGTCGCCTCTTTTTGTCATTCTTGCCCTCAAGCATTGCTCGCCTTTGGGCAGAATGACACAGTTTTCGTAGTCAATACCCGGAACTGAAAGAAAAGCCAGTAATGTTTGTTCCGGATACTGTTTTTTTATGTCTATGGCGCAATAGCCAGGCATCATTATGCCCGGCCTATGGTTAGAAAAAACGACTTCCAAATCGCTTTTTCTTACACCATAGGCATAGCCGTTGAACAACTCAACGGCCACGAAACAGTTGGTCCGCGTCAATGCCTCAAACCAGGATTGAGACACGAAGTTATACTCCGGATTTCTTTCCGGAGACAATTCGTCTGGCCGGACCGAACGGTCGGTAACCCGGGGGACAAAAATTAAGTCATTGGGGTGCTCTTCATATAAACGGTAGAGCACCGTGCTTTTGCCAGCCCCGGGCAACCCAAGCAGGCATAACAATTTAGCCATTACAGCCACCTCCTTTCCAAGGTAATAAAAATGGTTGTTATCCTGACCAAACAAACAATCTTGTTATTTGCTTTATCGGAATAGCAACCAGAGAGAGAAATCCCTATTCAATCAATTTTAAGATTCGCAACATTTTTCGGGTTGGGGAAACAAATTCTAAATCTTGCAGCTCGGCCTGACTATACCATTTAATGTCGGCGACCTCATCTTTATCGGGAGTAATTTCATTTTTTAGAGTGCAGAGATATAAAAACCAATGGTGGATATCAATGCCACGCCGGCAGGGATCGGGGTTAATCACAATATCCAGAAGTAATTTCCGTTGTTTAATGAGTCCGCCTGCTTCTTCCCCTACTTCCCTCGTCAAGGTTTCAAGAGGCGTTTCTTTCTTACTGATATGGCCAGCTACGACATCATATAAATAAGGATGCTTTCTTTTTTTAATAATCAGAAATTTTTGAGGTTTTTTGAAATTATCAACAATTAGAGCGCCGGCGGTAAAATGCATCCAGCCCGTTTTTGTTTTTTTAATTTTCAAGGTTGGGTCAATTTCCAAAACCCGAGATCCTTGTTTTAAACAATCCGGGCAATAATAAAAAACCTGATTTCTTTCATTAGTTTTTTCTTGAACTTTGGGGCTATGACAAAGAAAGCAATACTGCCCTGCTTTCATCTTAAGTAAATTGATTGAATTGATATCCATAAAATATAATCAAGGGCATCAAGAAATAAATCTGATGCCCCGAGATGTGTATGTAAATAGTGATTTTGATTTTTTATTCCCTAAGCGAGAGAGTGCTTTGGGAATAAAAAGAGTATCACTATGATATTCTTTTCAAGAGCCAGCTTCATTGTGCCTCCAAAGAATGGCTTTCACAATGGACAAAAAAAAGACAAAAAAGCCGTATCTGATTAAAAATGCCATCACACTTGATATCAGATACGGCTTTTTTGATTTTAAAACCATAGCTCAATTCCTGCGATCGCAGGAATTGAGCTATGGTTTTATTTTACTAACCAAATACGTAGGTTGCTGGGATAAAGTTTTAAAAAAAACTCGCTGATTGAGCCGTGGATAGTGAGGTTCAATTGCTTTTTGGTTTTTTGGGAGACGATTTTGATTAAGGGCGCTATAATTTTGCCCTGCAGTTCGTAGCGGTCGTAAGCGTAAGATGATGGTGGTAATTCGCTATTTGGAACTTCCTGGCCGATTTTGGCCAAAAGAATTTTTATAATTTTTATTGCGGCTTTTTGCGAGTGAAGCTCTTTTGATGTTAAATTTTGGCCCTTGATCAAAATGCGACCGGTTTTTTCCATAATAATAACATCGGCACTCTTTTTTTCACCGGCGAATTGCTCGGGCGAGAAAACACGATTGGCTGTTTGGCCGCTGGCAAATTCCTGAACAACCACTGTGTTTTTTGAAATGAATTCCGAGTAAATTTTTTGCCCCAGGGCTTGTTCAATTTTCACTCCCCTATCCTCTAAGCCGTCCAGCCACGAGGCATAACCAAGCTGTACTTCCAAAGAAAATTCCTTTTTTAAGATAGCGCAAATATCAGCTAAAATTTCTCGGCGTTGGTCAGCCGGAAGAACAAAAAGAACGATGTCTTTCTTGGTGGTGGAAACGGCCTTAACGCCAGCTCCTAAATCGTCAATCTTGCTGGCTTGGTGATGGATGATGGAATTGACCGCATTGGCCGTATTGGATAAAAGCCCCAAAAGCAAAAAGAGGGCCTGGTGGCGATCTACGGATCTCAGAAATTCCCGTAGGTTATCGGTTCTGTGGCCATTGCTTAAAAGAGTGCCCAATTTTAGCAAAACGTCACCGCTTAAAAAATTCATTACTTTTAAGCAGCTGTCATTCCAGAGGCCTTTACTCTCGCCAAAGGTTGATTGAGGAAAGTTGTGATGGAAAAAATCAGCCACGGTTTTGGTGGTTTCTTCCAAAGGCGAAGTGGAAAATGGAAAGGTGCCTCGCGGTTCGCCAAGGTATAAAAGCCCGAAATCCATCGGCCAGGAGCGATGCGAAGGAATTTTGAACAGTTCATCAAGCCGGCCGCCTTCAAAATCCACTTGGTCAATGAGCTGGTACTGCTCGCCGATGTTAAAAGGAAAAACCAGCGTTTTGGATTTTTTGAGCAAATAATAAACCGGATAGACCGAGTCAAGCAAAGTGGCAAAAATCGTGGCGCCGCTGGTTTCGGCTCCTCTGTAAGCAGCCAACATTTTCCAGGCGGAACGAAAGATCAGATTAAAGCGAAATTTTTTGTTTTTAATAAGCTCGGATGATTTTTGCTGCCTCCAGTCCTTAAGATTTTGTAAAGAGACGTCTTTATCCTGAAGGTGTAATGCCAAAGCCAGAGCCGAGCACAAAGCCCCCGAAGAACCGCTGCCCCCAAACGGCATCTCCGAGAGTAAGTGAATTCTAAATGGCTGTTTTTTAAGTTTGCGGCCCCAATTTTTGTTAATAAATTGCACTAAACGAGCTTGGGCTAAGTGGTCATATTGGTCGGGTTGAAATTTTCCTTTCCGCAGGGAGTACGATTGGCTGTTAAGGCCAATGGTGACGTTTTGCTCTTTGGTTTTAGGCAAAGATTCCAGGCCTACGTAAAGCCGCAATGGCAGTTTTTGCAGCAGCATCAAGCCGCCCCAATAGCCAACATACTCACCCGCCCAGGTGAAAAAATGCGGGGCGGAGACCACAATTTGACACTTAGAAAAAAATTCCCTGTACGTTTCCGGGAATCTTTTTTTAAGCATCGCGCTGTTTAACGAATCCCGAATTTCAGGCATATGTTCAGCGGTTATCTTAGAATAATTCTCTAATTAATTCAATATAGAAAGCGTTTGACCACGCCTGGCACAAGCATCCTTCGGCTCGTAGATTGATGGCCGAGCTTAATTCCGAGTGATGGCCCACCATCCCTTGCCATAAAATATCAGTGGTGCTGGCGGCAAGGATTTTTTCAATGTAGGGCCAGAATTTCTTTTTGTTGGTTTTAGTCAGCATCAAAGCCGCCAGATTATTGATAAAAAACCAACTATCACCCTGATGATAACTAAAAGCGAGTTCTCCGGTGTGCTCGGCCTGAAAATTGCCGCTTTGGAGATCCAAGGTGGCTAACCCTCCCCACTCCAACCAAAGGCGGGGCAAGATATTTGCAAGGCCTTGCTGCCATTCAGCTTTCGTTAATAGTTTAGGATAAGCCAAAGCCGCTAAAAAAACGTTGGGCCGCACAGTTTTATCGGGGGTTCGGTTGTCAAAAAGGCCATCGGCTAAAATTTCGCCGTCCCAGAAGTTTTCTTTCATATGTTCCCGCTTTTCTTTTTCCTGACTGTCATAGAAAAATTTTTTTCGCCAAAATTCGTAATAAGTGGAGGCCAGACGAAAAGCATTTAGTAATAGGGCTTGTATTTCTATGCTATAAGGAGTCCGTTCAATGGTGTCCATCCAAGTGGATTGAGGGTGGTGGGCAAAATAATTAGTGTTTGGATTAACCTGGCCGTTTTTGAAAAATTCTTCAATAGCAGCCAGCAAAAATTTTCTCCTGAAGGAAAAATTTTCCGCTCGTTTGAAAAGCCAGCCCCAGCCATCAACAGACGAATCGTTTTTTTCGCCTTTGATTATGGCGATGAGCATTGCTTCAAAAATCGTCTGGGCACAGTTTTTCTTAATAAAAGAAAGGGCCTTGAGAGAAAGAGCGGTATCTCGCTGCCAAGATTGAAAAAACCAGGGCAAACCAGCATAAAGCATCCTGGGTTTTTTGTTTTCATTAAGAACTAAGAGCCCCTTTAAGGAATTTTTGGCGCAAAGATAGGCCATTTTTATTTCAGGGTCTTTTAAGCCCGGCTCGTTGAAGAAAGGCGATAATTTTTTTACCTCTTTTTGTTCTTTTTTCTCTAAACTTTTTAGATTATTAGCTACATAATTAACTTGGCTAATGGCTTTTTGTTTATCGGTTGCAGCAGCAAAGAT
>Ga0136653_10001637_pt1 | contig 12165 bp, 10 predicted proteins | sample LakKivw275mmetaG_FD_94866 | JGI IMG/M metagenome (GOLD analysis project Ga0136653, IMG submission 94866) | Anoxic lake water microbial communities from Lake Kivu, Rwanda to study Microbial Dark Matter (Phase II) - Lake Kivu water 275m metaG... | ecosystem: Environmental > Aquatic > Freshwater >... | reverse complement strand
TAATATCACTCTGTCAGGCAGGTCAGAAAATTTCTGATTTGCGGTTTTTATTAATAAAACTTGAATTATTCATTGAATTGAAATAATATAAGCCTGCCAAAAGGGGGGAAAAATATGAGTAAACTGGCTATCTTCGGGGGAGAACCAGCAGTAAAAAACAGGTCTGATGACATTTTCAGGAGAAATATCACAAAAGAGATGGAAGATGCTGTTTTAAAAGTTCTGCATGAGTGGAAGATGTCTTCCACTGATATCACAAAAGAGTTTGAAAAGGAATTTGCACAGTGGCATAATATGAAATTTGGACTCGGATGCAATACCGGCACAGCTGCGATACACTGCGCAATGTATGGCGCAGGAGTTGGCGCTGGAGATGAAATTATATGCCAGAGCACAACATACTGGGCAAGCTGTCTGCAGGCATTTTCCCTTGGAGCAACTGTTGTTTTTGCTGATATTGATCCTGAAACATTATGCATAAATCCGGATGATATTGAGCACAGAATAACAACTCGCACAAAGGCAATTATTGTTGTTCATTATGCCGGTTATCCTGCTGATATGGACAGAATTTTACCCATTGCCAGAAAACACAATATAAAGGTCATAGAGGATGTTTCTCATGCGCACGGAGCTCTTTACAAAGGGAAAATGGTCGGTACATTCGGCGATGTTTCTGCATTTTCATTGATGAGCGGTAAGGCATTTGCAATAGGTGAAGCAGGCATCATGCTCACAAATGACAGGGATATCTATGAAAGAGCCATACTTTTTGGTCATTATGAAAGACATTCAGAGATTGAAAACCCTGAGCTTAAAAAATTTGCCGGTCTTCCCTGGGGTGGTTATAAATACAGGATGCACCAGATGTCCTCTGCGCTCGGTCTTGTTCAGATAAAACAGTTTCAGAAAGATATGGTTGAAATTGACAGAGCAATGAACTATTTCTGGGACCTTTTAGAGGGATACCCTGGAATAAGGGCACATAGACCCCCAAAGAATTCTGGCTGCACAAAGGGTGGCTGGTATGCTTCACTGGGCAGATATATCAAAGAAGAACTTGGAGGTCTTTCCATTACAAAATTCTGTGAGGCTTTAAGGGCTGAAGGTGTTGGATGGGCTCAACCCGGCTGCAATAAAGCCCTGCATATGCATCCTTTATTCCAGAGTGTTGATGTGTACAGAGAAGGACTTCCAACAAGAATAGCCCATTCAAACCGAGATGTAAGAGAGAAAACAGGAAGTTTACCAAACTCAGAAGCCCTTCAGAAAAAGGTATTTGCTGTACCATGGTTCAAGCATTTCTATCCGGATAGAATAAAAGAATACGCTGACGCCTTCAAAAAGGTGATTGAAAACTATAAAGAACAACTTCTTCCAGAGGATAAAGGAGATCCTGAAGAACTTGGTGGCTGGTTTTTGAGCAAAAGATAAAAAGGAGAAAACATGGAAAAACTTGCAATGGACGGCGGGATTCCTGTGAGAAAAAATCCGATGCCTGCAAGGGTTATGTTTGATGAAGAGGAAAAACAGGCTGTAATGAGAATCATTGAAAAAATGATGACAGGAAGCCAGGTTCTTGATAGGTACGGAGGAATTGAGGTCGATGCTTATGAACAGGAGTTTGCACAGTTTTTTGGGAAAAAGTTTGCAACAGCGGTAAGTTCCGGTACAGCAGCAATTCACTCTGCCATTGCCGCATTACACCCAGAACCAGCAAGCGAGATAATCACAAGTCCTATTACAGACCCTGGCGCTGTGATGCCTGTTGTTTTCCAGCAGTGTATCCCTGTTTTCTGTGATGTTGAGTATGAAACTCTGAATCCATCACCTGAATCTATTGAAAAAAATATAACTGAAAAGACTGTTGCCATAATTGCAGTCCATCTTGCAGGATTTCCAGCAAAGATTGATAAAATCTGTCAGATCGCTTCAAAATATAAAATCCCTGTTATAGAAGACTGTGCGCAGGCGCATGGAGCTAAATACAGAGGAAGATACTGCGGCAGTTTTGGAACACTTTCTGCTTTCAGCCTTATGTCAGGAAAACATACCACAAGCGGTGGTCAGGGCGGTATGGTGCTGACTGATGATGAAGGTCTTTACTGGGAGGCAAAAAGATTTGCTGACAGGGGTAAACCATTTAACAGCCAGGAAACCACAAACCTGTTTGCGGGTTTGAATTACAGAATGACTGAACTTGAGGCAGCGATTGGAAGGGTGCAGCTGAAGAAAATATCAGAAATTGCTGAAAAAAGGAGAATAATTTACAAAAAACTCAGGGAAGGGTTTGAAAAACAGCTGAAAGCATTCAGAATTCCTCCCGCTGAACAGGACTCAGAACCAAACCCATGGTTTCTATTTATACATGTGGACAGAGAAAAATTGAGGGCCTCCAATGAAATTCTTGCAAAGGCAATCTCAGCAGAAGGCATACCTGTTGGACAGAAATATGTTGTTCCAATGCATCAGGCAAAGTGGATTGTTGAAAAGCGCGCTTTTGGAAAAAGTCAATTGCCATGGTCTCTGCCAGGAGCAAGAGACATTGATTATACTCATATGTGCCCTGTTGCCGAAAAGGCACTTGAAGATCATATGACCCTTTTCATTCATGAATATTATGAAAAACAGGAAATAAATGATATCATAGAGGCATTCGTAAAGGTTGAAAAGCATTTTTTGAAATAAGGGAGAGGAAATGAAAGAAATTAAGATCGGAATTATAGGGTTTGATACATCACATGTTTCTGCATTCACAAAACTTATTAATGATCCGTCGGATACCTTCCATGTCCCTGGCGGCAGGGTTGTTGCTGGAGCGCCAACATTCAGCCCTGACTTTGATTTAAGTTATAACAGGGTTGAGGGATTTAAAAAAGAACTTGTTGAAAAGTATAATGTCAAACTTTATGACAGGATTGAAGATATGCTTGATGTCGTTGATGCCGTGCTGCTTGAAAGTGCCGATGGTCGTCGCCATCTGAAAGAAGCAGAACCTGTTATTAAAACAGGAAAACCAATGTTTATAGACAAACCATTTACTGCAGGTTATGCTGATGCTGCAAAGATTGTTCAGCTGGCAGAAAAATATAAATGCCCGATCTTTTCCTGTTCTTCTTTGAGGTTTGATGCAAATATTCAGAAGGTGAGAAATGATTCTGAACTCGGAAATGTTTTAGGCTGTGATGCTTTCTCATCAGAAAGCAGGGTGGATGTTATGCCAGGTTTTTTCTGGTATGGAATCCATGGAATTGAAATTCTTTTTTCGTTTATGAAAACAGGCTGTCAATCAGTTCAGGTATTTAACACTGATTCTGCTGATATAGCCACTGGCATCTGGAAAGATGGAAGGATTGGAGTTTACAGGGGTATAAAGAAAGGTGCTTCCTCATATGGAATGACGGTTTTCGGAGAAAAAAAGGTCTGCCAGACAACGTATAATCCTGATATTCCGATGTACTCAATGCTGATCAAAGAAATCATGAATTTTTTTCAGTCAGGTATTCCGCCTTTCCCGATTCAGGAAACCCTTGAAATCGTTGCATTTATGGAAGCATCACTCCTCAGCGAAAAGGAAAAAAGACCTGTAAACCTAAAAGAAATAATGGGCTGATTTTATTTCAAGCATTCTGCTGGCACCAGCATTGTTTCCCTGCTGAAGGAAAAAACCCTGGGCACATTAAACATCACAGGAGAAGGAGTATAAAGCTTGTGATGTGATAACATCCAGATTTTTCCGTCCTGGCCTGCCGGTACATCCGCAACAATAATTTTTGTACCCTGGTACTTTATCTCTTTACCATCCCCATCAAAAATTTTCACAGGCACAACACTCTCACAATACATTGCCAGTTTTTTTGTACCGGAAGGAACATAAAAATATAACTTTCTCTGCCAGTCCGAAATCACAATATGATCAACAACTGCAAAAGGAAGCCATTCAGGAAACATTATTATAAAAGTGATCTTCTGGTCTGACACTGACATTGAATAAAGACCCTTTTTCTCTGTTTTTATATTGATGGGGTAAACTTCTCCATCAGATGGAATAAACTGGTTAAACAAAACCTTTCCTGAAGGATCCCTGATAATAGTTCTGTCTCCCGGATAATTTTCTCTTTTCCCAACCTTGATTTTAATGGTTAAATCATCGACATCTTCAGGTACAAAAAATTTGAAATTATGACTGCCCCAGAAAGCATGAGTTGTAATGAATTTTTGTTCTGATGAGGGGTTTATTTTTTTTACAGGAGGAACAAGGTTATTCAGATTGAATGACCTGTGTTCAAAATCATATGGTTTGTATTTATCTATACCATCTTTTATCATAAGGTCAAGTTCTTCAACAGAAACAGGTTTTATGCTTCCCCATTTTTCCTTATTTTTGATATCCCATTGGTGCCTGAGTTCTGCATCAGCAGTTTCATATCTATTTACAATTAACTGGTGCATCCTGTAGACATGAACCATTGTTGAGTCATATATCCGCCACATAAAACCAAGAAGTTTCCTGACTGCCTGCTTTCTTTCCTCTGTCTTTGGTTTTGCAGTTTGATATTCGTAGTAAAGCCTGAGATACTGGATATATTTTTTGTAATCATTTATCCTTGCCTTCACCTCTGGTTTTTTTGCAAGTTTGTCTGCCTCAGCGATATCCCTGAAAGATAGAGCAAGTTCGTGGTCAGTAAGCATGAAGGATTTTGCCCATCTTTCAAGCATTCTCTGCATCGGCTCTCTTGCCTGTTCAAATGCCTTTGAATAAAAATCATCAAGAATCTTTTTTTCATCCAGATCAGGATTCCACAATAACCTTGAGGATAAATACCATGTTATCCCGACAGCACCGCTGCTGTAGGTGCTTTCAGAAAGAAATGCTGCAACATTACTTTTTCTCCAGAATCTAATCTTTTTCGCAGGAGTTTCAAGATAATTAAAGGTCGGCATATCCTGGTTCCAGTCAGGAATGGACCAGTAATCATAGAGACCGAAAAATTTAATTTTCCTGCCCCATAATTCAACAAGTTCATCCCCTGAATAACCGGTCCTCTGAAAACCATAAGGGACAACAACAACATATACATTTGGCTCAAGTTCTATATCCGGCACACCCGCATGTTCATTGTAGGCAAGAAGACTGACAGATTTTCCCGGAAACCTCTTTGCGACCTCTCTTGCAACATGGTTTGCAAGAAAAAAAACCCTGTCACTGACAGAGCCGATTTTTTTGCATTCCGCGCACTCACAGTGTCCACCACCATCAGAAGGTTCCACACTTACAGCAAATGAGCCAGGACCATCCGGATCTGCATCAATCTGTCTTTTCAGTTGAGCAAGTCTATCCTTTACATAGAGATCTATGAGCCCTGGGTTTGAATAACACGGCTTTGTTTGCGGGCTCCATGGCTGTCTTTTACCACCTATTTCTGCAAGATACTCCGGATGCTCCATCAATATATTTTTGTTTGCTGTGTTGAATGCTTCTCCTGCATGGCCGCTTATTCGTATTTCTCCTCCGAGGAAATTTTTTCTCTTCCAGTCTTCCCATTTCTTCTGAAGTTTCATTTCTGGATCCAGTGGAAGTCTTCCACCGAATCCACCGGTTCCGAAAAAGTCCCTCTGAAGAAATGCCGGCTGTTCAACGAGATTCAATCTCACATCAATCCTTTTCAATTCAGGAACAACCGTCCAGTTTTCTCCAGGGAAAAACCATCTGTATCCCAGTGTTTCAAGATATCTGTAAACTCCATACTGGATACCGGCAGGTGAATTTCCTGATATAAAAAGTCTTTGGTTGCCATCAGAATAAATCGCAAATGCTTCTTTTCTCATGCCTTTCAGGGCATCTTTAATAGAATCAGGCAGAATTTGAGAATCTTTTTGCAGTATAAAAATTCCGTTCTCACTCTTTTGTGTGATAACACTGAAATTTACCCCTGTTGCTCTGTTCAACCAGTATGCAAGTTCATCCGCAATCTCCCTGATTTTCAGGGATGAACTTTCTTCAATGAAAATCTTATTACTGTAAAAAGATACTGAACCCTGTCCGATCAACTCTAAAGACCAGAATAATACAAAAACTGCAATCAAAATTAATGTTTTTTTCATCTTACTCCTTTTGTTCTGTTATTTGTTTATTGCCGGACATATACTATAATATAATAAATTTACCAAATTCTTATAGGGAGGTAAATAATGAAAAAGAGAAGGATTTTTCTCTCGCTTCTGGCTCTGGGTTTTCTTGCAGGATGCGCAATGGTGACGATTTATGTAACGTTTCCAGAAGAAAAAATTAAAAAGGCAGCCGAAGACATTGAAAAAATGCTTGAGTCCAGGATTGACAGATCTTCTATTTTTTATTCCCTGAAAAATTTCATTTCAACCCCTGTTTTCGCTCAGGAGTCATCTGTTTCTTCTGAAATCAGGACAGATTCTCCAAAAATCAGAGAAGCCATAAGCCAGATTAAATCATGGGCTGATGAACTTGCCTCTTATAAAAAAGAAGGATACATCGGCGAGACTCTTGATTATCAGGTTGGAATCGTTCAACTGCCTCAGGATGTTGAACTGGCAAGAAAGGTAAAGGATATAGTTCAAAAGGAAAACAGGCAAAGAAACATTATCCTTGATGAAATATTCAGAATTAATAATGTTGCCCCTGATCAGCGCCAGACCTTCAGAGAACTTTTTGCAAAAACAAAACTGAAAAATGTTAAATCTGGAGAGTGGTTTCAAAACTCAGATGGTTCCTGGGTTCAGAAAAAATGAAATTAAGAATTTTAAATGGCTGTGAAGCCTCAGCAGAAGGAGCAATCTCCGCTGGTTGTGCATTCTATGCCGGTTATCCAATAACTCCACAGAACAGGTTTCCGGAGTATATGAGTAAAAGAATTTTAGAAAATGGCGGAGTATTTATCCAGGCAGAAAGTGAAACATCTTCAGTAAATATGCTTTTTGGAGCAGCGGCAGCCGGTTTCAGGTGCATGACATCGTCATCAAGTCCTGGAATATCACTCATGCAGGAAGGAATTTCTTACCTTGCTGGATGCGAACTGCCTGCAGTAATAGTGAATATGAACAGGGGAGGTCCAGGACTTGGTGATGTTACACCAAGCCAGTCAGATTACTTTCAGTCGACAAGAGGCGGAGGGCATGGAGACTATCGCACAATTGTTCTTGCTCCATGGTCATGCCAGGAAATCCACGACCATACCTATCTTGCCTTTGACCTTGCTGATAAATACAGGAATCCTGTACTTATTCTCGGTGATGGGCTTTTAGCCCAGATGTATGAGACAGTCCGGCTGAAACCAAAAAAGAAAAGATTTCCAAAAAAACCATGGTCCCTTGATGGGTGTGCTGGAAGAAAACCAAATTCTTTGAAATCTCTTTTTTTGACCCCTGGTGTTCTTGAAGCCCATAACTGGAAACTTGCTGCAAAATGGTCAAAGATGGAAAAAAGAGAAATAAGGTGGGAATCTTATTACTGTGAGGATGCAGGTTATGTGGTGATCAGTTTTGGCACCTGCGCCAGGATTGCAAAGGAAGCGGTTGAAAGAGCAAGAGAAGAAGGTATGAGTATAGGTATTTTCAGGCCGATAACCCTGTGGCCCTTCCCATATTTGCAGCTTGCAGAGTGTTTAAAACGTGCAAAAAAGGTTCTTGTGGTTGAAATGAATCTCGGTCAGATGATAGAAGATGTAAAACTTTCAGCAAGAAATTCTGACGCAAGAATCTTTTTCTATGGAAGACCTGGTGGTGGAGTGCCTGATCCTGATGAGATTTACAGGGAGATAAAGAAAAAATGAAATCAATATATCAAAGGCCGGAAAGTCTTACACAGGAAAATACAATATATTGCCCTGGATGTGGACACGGAATCATTCAGAAACTCATTGCAGAAGTTATTGATGAACTTGAAATAAGAGAAAAAACAATTGGTGTTGCTCCTGTTGGTTGTGCTGTCCTTTCTTATAACTATTTCAATTTTGATGTGACAGAAGCCGCTCATGGAAGAGCGCCTGCTGTTGCAACCGCGATTAAAAGGCTTCTTCCAACAAGGATTGTTTTCACATACCAGGGAGATGGGGATCTCGCCGCAATAGGAACTGCTGAAATTATACACTCAGCAGCAAGAGGAGAAAATTTTTCTGTTTTCTTTATAAACAATGCTGTCTATGGAATGACAAAGGGTCAGATGGCCCCAACGACACTTCTCGGACAGAAAACAACCACCACAACAAAAGGAAGAAACCCCAATTTTCATGGTTTCCCAATCAGGATGTGTGAACTTTTATCCTCCCTTGATGGTGTCACATATCTTGAAAGAACAACAACAAGTGAAATCTCAGGCATCCTTGCGACAAGAAGAGCAATAAAAAAAGCGTTTTTGTGGCAGATGCAGAACAGGGGTATGTCCTTTGTTGAAATACTTGCCAGTTGTCCTACAAACTGGAAGAAAACCCCATCTGAATCAATGAAATGGATAAAGGAAGAAATGGAAAAATATTATCCTGTAAAGGTATTTAAAGAACCTGCTGAAATAAGATGATTTTTCTTGTTCCGCTCTCCATGTTTTTTCTGTTTTTTTTCTTTCTGATTCTACTTTTTCTGTTTTTAGTTGTGCTTCCAATCCATGCTGTAAGAATTGCTCTTGAAAAAATCGGACTTTCTCCTGTTGTTGCATTTTTTGTGCTTCTCGCATCCCTTGCAGGCAGTTTTATCAATATACCTGTTGCGGTAAAAACCGATACTGGATTTGTTCTTGCACATAATTTTTCTGCATCTTTTCTTAATGATATTCCTTTTGATGGTCAGGTGATTGCGATAAACCTTGGTGGTGCAATTATCCCGCTGTGTCTTTGTCTTTATCTTATTCCGAAAGCAAAATTTCTTCCCCTGTTTTTTTCAACAATAATTTCTGCCATTGTGTGCCATCAACTTTCATCGGTGGTTCCAGGGATTGGTGTTCAGATACCGGCTCTGATTCCACCGCTTGTTTCGGTTTTACTTGCATTTCTGTTTTCTCCGGGAAATAAGATCCCTGTTGCTTATGCAAGCGGGGTTCTTGGTGTCCTGATAGGTGCTGATTTAATGAATCTGGGAAATCTCGGTGATTTTCAGGGAATGATGAGTATCGGTGGCGCCGGTGTTTATGATGGTATATTTCTTGTCGGAATTATTTCAGCACTTCTTGCTTAGATAAAAACGGGTTGACAAACTTCCGGAATATCAGTAAATTATCTGTATAAAATGGAGGGGATATGATAGGGAAAAGTATCAATCTGTGGGTTGCACCGCCTGGCAGAGATATCTACGATGTTCTTTCAGTTATCAAGGATGCCGGATATGATGCGGTTGAGCCAAATCTTGATGAATCAGGATATCTCTCAACCGACAGCACCGAAAAAGAGATTGAAAAATTCAGAAATCAGGTAGAAAAGAAGGGACTCAGGATAGCCAGTGTCAGTTCAGGGTTGTTATGGAAGTACACATTGAGTTCCCCAAATGAACAAATCAGGGAAAAAGCCCAGAATATCATAAAAAAACAGATTGAATGCGCAAGAATTCTCGGTACTGATGGAATCCTCATAATTCCCGGTGTTGTTCAGGCTGATTGGTCGGCTCAGGAGGAAATCGTTCCATATGATGTTTGCTGGCAGAGAACTTCTGAATCAATTAAAAATCTCATTGAATTTGCTGAAAAAAACAGGGTTTGTCTCTGTCTTGAGCCTGTGTGGAATAAGTTTCTCATCAGTCCGGTTGAAATGAAGAATTTTGTCGAGTCCTTCAGGTCAGAGTATGTTGGTGTCTATTTTGACACAGGCAATGTTATGCTATACGGTTATCCTGAAATGTGGATAAAAATTCTCGGTAAACATATCAAAAAAATACATTTTAAGGATTTCAAAGTTCAGATAGGAAACATCAATGGATTTTGCATGCTTCTTGAAGGCGACGTTAACTGGCAGGCAGTGATGAAAGCTTTAAGAGAAATAGATTTTAAAGGTTATGCCACAGCAGAATTCTGGGCTTACAGGCACTGCCCTGAGACTGTTATATACCATGCATCAATAAGCATGGACAGGATTCTTAAACTGTAATGGAAAATACACGGCAGGAAATCCTTGGTTTGTTGAGGGGTCAATATATAGGTAAAATCCCTGTCTCTCTTTATAAAATAGACCCATACGATGATAAAAGCTTCTGGGCAGGACATTCAAGTTTCCACAGGTTACTTGAAAAGATGCGAAGGGATTGCCATAACTTTTTCTTTTTCAGACCTGCCACAGGATTTTTCTTTTCAGCACCTGGCTCAATTGAGGTAAAAGAAGAAAGAAAACAGGATACAAGAATTTCAGAAGTTGTCACATTAACAGTTGAAACAGAAAAAGGTACTCTAACCCGCTCTGCGAGAACCACAAAACTGAGTTCGGAACAATGGGTGCTTAAACCATGGATAACAAACTCTCATGATATAGAAAAATTCCTTTCTCTTCCATACACTCCGTATACCCCTGATATGGGAAATTTTTTTCAAAAAGAATCGCAGTACGGTAATAAATCAATACCTGCGATTTCTCTTCCTGATCCCGCGGGTGTTGCAGGTACACTTTTTGCGCCGGGAGATCTCTCAAAGTTTCTATCAGAAAACGAGAAACAGGTTTCTGAAATTTTTGAGGTTTTCACAGAGCGACTTCAAAATGTCTACAGAGCAATCTCATTGCAGGTCCACAATACAATAATAAGAATTCGGGGTGCAGAATATCTTACTCCGCCAGTATTACCTGTTGAATACTTCCACAACTACCGTGAAATTTTCAATAATCTGATAATCAAGCCAGACACAAAGCTCATAAATATACTTCGTTCTGGAAACCTTAATTATATCTGTTACCACTGGCACGATATGAAGGAAGACCTCCTGCCTTATGTTTTGAAGATGGGGATTGATATACTTGAACCGGCTGTCAATACCGTTGAGTTTCCTCTGACAGTATCAAGAGTAAGAAAGGTTGCGGGTCCTGATATAACCATTATGGGAGGTCCTGCACTTGAAGAAATTGAATTTCGTTCTGCATATGAGATTGCTCAGGTCTGCAAAGACTCCATTGTCCAGAATGGGAAAAGCACAAAATTCATTCTCATACCTTCCGGTGTTCCTTCTTCTATCCCTTTAGCAAGCCAGACAGAAAAAAATCTGTTTGTGATGATAGATACAGCAAGGCAGTTCAGTTTTTAATCGTTTGTTTTTATTTTAAGCCCCATTTTCAAGGCAAACAATATCCACTCTGTTTTTGCTTTCTGCTTTTATCTCAATATCTTTTTCTTTCTTCTTTATCAACAGTCGCACCTTACCCAACGGTGTTGATACCTCTGCCTCTATCTCAGGATTTACCCGCGTCAGTATCGGCTTTATCTCTAAATAGCCCTGTTTCCATCTCGCATTTACTGTATGCGATATCTCATAAGGTATATTCTGCACCATCTTGTTCTGGGTATACCAGGGCACATGTTCAGGAAATGGTTCCCTGCTGATGTATGTATCATAACAGTTCTGCCATGCCTCAAGATATCTGGTGTCTCCTGTCAGATTAGTCATATATGTGAGAAATTTCGCCTTGTATCCACAGACAAATTTCCCTATCGGATGTCTCTGGTAATTATCAGGATTTCTCCTCATATCCCATGGGTCTCCAGGGTTTTCTCCATACCTGTACTGATATGCCCAGTAATACTGTCCATCTTTTTCTATCTGACTCTCAAGAATAAATTTCGCCCTCTTTTTCAAAAATTCCTCAACCTCTTCATCCTTTCCCACCCTCATAAGATAATCTATCGCCACCTCTGCCTCAAGCAGCGCCATCCATGTCTTGGTTATCTCATTTGCCACTCCTCCCTGTATCCCTGCTGCTCCTCCCTGGTCTCCTGTGGATCCTTCTTCCCTCATGCACATTATCATCCTTCCTATCGCTTCCCTCACCTTCTCCCTGTATCCCTCAAATCCATAATCCCATAAGTATACCAGACTCCTCAAACTGGCTGCATCCCTTCCATAGGTCCGCCTCGGCCAGTTTGACCTGTCTATCTGATAATACCTCTCCGCTGCTGCCTTCGCACAATCAAGAAGATATTCATCCCCTGTCTCAAGGTATCCATATAATAAAC
>Ga0136653_10001636_pt1 | contig 12172 bp, 12 predicted proteins | sample LakKivw275mmetaG_FD_94866 | JGI IMG/M metagenome (GOLD analysis project Ga0136653, IMG submission 94866) | Anoxic lake water microbial communities from Lake Kivu, Rwanda to study Microbial Dark Matter (Phase II) - Lake Kivu water 275m metaG... | ecosystem: Environmental > Aquatic > Freshwater >... | reverse complement strand
GTATTCCTCATCGTATAATTTACCCGTGATATCAGATGTCAAAGCTTTTTGATAAGATAAAAAATATTCTCGTTGATGAACTGGGCGTCGACTCGGCTTCCATCGTGCCTGCCGCCTCATTTATCGACGATCTCAATATGGACCCGGATGACCTTGCCGAGTTCTTTACCACAATTGAAGACAGCTTCAGCAAACCGGGAAATAAATTCGAAATACCGGAGAAAGACGCTGACAATCTGGTCACCGTTCAAGATATAATAGATTACCTGCAGGAAGCCGGCGTCGAGGATTAAGTGCCTTTTTCCCTGCAGTTCGTTATTCCATAAGACGACAATTCCAGAATAAGCTCTTTTAACAGCTTCATCCACCTGCGTCCCGCTATCTCAGTACTAATTTTGATCTGCCGGTTACCCCGCCTGACGGCCTTGTTTTTAAAAGCGCTTATCCTGTCTATAGCCTGAATATCACGGTCACCGCAGGATACGGTTACGTTATCACTGTCCCGAACAATCGATTCGATTTCTGCCGCGATGGCTGCCTGCCGCAATGCCACAATATACAATAAATTGGTAACCTCTTCGGGCATACTGCCGAACCTGTCGATCAGTTCCTCGCTTATGCTGCTTAATTCTTCCGCAGAGACCATTCCTGCCAACCTGTGATATATGTTGAATCTCGTCCTCGGATTTTCGATATAGTGATCCGGAATAAAAGCCGGTACCTTTAAATCAATCGATACGCCGGCCGACTCCACCTTTTTCGACACACTGCGGCCCTCTCTCCGGGCTTTGATTTCGTCGACTGCCTCTTCAAGCAGCTGACAATAATAGCTGAATCCTACAGCGGCGATATTGCCGCTCTGCTCAACCCCCAGCAGATTACCTGCTCCCCTTATCTCGAGATCTTTCATGGCGACAGCATAGCCTGCGCCCAGCTCGGTTGCCCGTGCAATCACCTTCAGCCGTTCAATTGCCTGGTCGGTCAGGTTTTTGCCCGAATCAAAGAGGAAGTAGGCATATGCCGAATTTGCACCACGTCCCACCCTGCCGCGCAGTTGATAAAGCTGGGTCAATCCCATTTTATCCGCATTATCAACGATCAGAGTATTGACATTGGGCATATCCAGCCCCGACTCAATAATCGTTGTGGTAACCAGCACATCGCTCTTGCCCTGCATGAAGTCGGACATGATCTCTTCAAGTCTATCCTCCGCCATCTGCCCATGCGCCACCGCTATCCTGGCCTCCGGCGCCAGCCCCACCACCTTCAGCGACAGCTCCCCGATGCTATGAACCCTATTATGTACGAAGAACACCTGTCCGCCCCTCTCCATCTCCCGCAGCAATGCTTCACGAATCAGCCTGTCATTGTATTCGCCAACATATGTGATCACAGGCAGACGGCTTTCCGGCGGTGTCTCAATTGTACTCATGTCACGTATACCGGAAATCGCCATGTGCATCGTCCTGGGTATGGGTGTAGCGCTCAGTGTCAGCACATCGACTGATTGCCTTATTTTCTTGAAATGCTCCTTGTGCACCACGCCGAAACGCTGCTCCTCATCGATTATCACCAGCCCCAGGTCTTTAAACCGCACGTCCTTTTGCAGTATCCTGTGTGTGCCAATGCAGATATCTATCGAACCCTCGGCCAGCCCTTTTATTACATCCCCCTGCTCCCTGGCGGAACAAAAGCGGCTGAGCACTGCAACTTTTACCGGAAATGTCTTTAACCTGTCGCTGAAAGTGGCCATATGCTGCTGCGCCAGGATTGTGGTCGGTACCAAAATGGCCACCTGTTTTCCATCCATGACAGCTTTAAATGAGGCGCGCAGGGCGATCTCAGTTTTTCCATAACCGACATCGCCGCAAACCAGCCTGTCCATAGGTCGTACAGACTCCATGTCCGCTTTTACTGCCTCGATGGCCTCTATCTGATCAGGAGTTTCGATGTAGGGGAAAGAAGCCTCCAGCTCTTTTTGCCAGAGGGTATCCCCGGAGAAAGCCATGCCCCCTCCTGCGACCCGACCTGCATACAACTCAATTAGCTCGCCGGCTATATTTGCCACCGATTCTTTTACCTTTTGCTGCGCCCTGGCCCATTCCTGTGATCCCAGCCTGCTCAGAGCTGGAGTTTTCTCACTGCCTCCTATATAAAGACTCACCCTGTCGACCTGGTCTACCGGCACATAAAGCATGTCTCCACAAGCATATTCCAGCATCAAGTATTCCCTCTCCACGCCTGCAGAGACCTTCCTGGCGGTACCGGCAAATCGCCCGATGCCGTATTCCACATGAACCACCGCATCACCTATATTGATATCATTGAGGAAAAGATGGTGCCTGACAGGTCTGATTTTGGCAAAACGCCGCTTCTTGATGGTTCCGAAGAGCTCCGCATCGGTCAGCAGCAAAAATTGATTGTCTAGCTGCCATCCTCCATCCAGCGAACCCTGAATCAGGGAAATAGAATTATATGGCGGCAGCCCTTCAAGGGATCTTGATGCGTCTATGCTGATACTCCGTTCCTGCAGCAGTTCCCTGATCCTTTCAGCTTGCTGGCTAACGATCAAAACCCTGCCATTCTCCCGTCTTAATTCAGACAACCTGTCTAGAAAAGCATTAAATTTCGCTGAAAAATCCGGGACGCCCCTGATGGGAAGACGGTAACGGTATTGATCCCGTTCTCCATCTTCATCCCAGGGGCTGAATTCTACAATCCTGTCCCGAGCTTTGATCTTGTTTTCGATAGCTTCCCAATCGAAGCCTTCGGCTACTCTATGTACATCGCCGCTTGCCGATTTATTCAAACTGACGAGCTCCGTTCTGATGCGCTTTACCTCGGATTCAATCTGCTGGATATCGTCCAACAGCAGAATGGCGTCTTCCGGAAGATAATCCAGCAAATTTGCAGTATCGTCACCCGACGTCTCATCTGCGGGAGGGATGGAGATAACCGGGACCTGTGCCATAGACCTCTGTGATCTGGCATCGTACAGCCGCTGACTATGAATAATATCCCCGAAAAATTCGATCCTTGCCGGCGAATCGTGACCGCAGGGATAGACATCAACAATGCCGCCTCTTTTGCTGAAAGTGCCGGGTATCTCCACGACATCCTCAAATTTATACCCGGCCGATTGCAGCCTCTCAAGCAGAGCAGACTGATTAATGCTCATGCCGTTTGCTATCCGGATGCAGGCTGATTTATACCTGTCAGGATCTATAGACCTGCTGATCAAAGATGCCGCACAACTCATAATAAAGGTAGCGGGCTGCCCGATTTCCACCTCGTTATTGCAGCCGGCCAGCAGGGAGAACAACTTCATCCGTTCGGAATTGATAACAGGATCGTCTGATGAGCTATTGCCGAGCAGATCCGCTTCCGGGAAAAACAGCGGCGCAACCGTGTCAGGCAGCCATAGCTTCAGCTGTTCAAAGCATCTCCGGGCAGCCTCAGCATGTGCGGTAACCAACAGCACTGTCTTTCCGAGACGTGCGTAAATAGCTGTTGCCAGCAGCGGTATAGTCTGGTCGGGAAGGGATAACCTCATCCTTGCCTGCCGCCTTTCATGCAGTGATTTAAGCAGGCGCTCAAATTCAGGCAATCCTTGCAGTAACTGGCTTATATAATAGAGTTTCATATCATATGGTTGAGGGGACGGTTTCGACCGGTGCAGTCCAGGAGGGATTTTAGCACAGCAATTTAGAGGCAACCAAACATAACTCTGCCGCTAACACCCAACATACCCGTACCCTACGGCCGCAAAAATCGAGGGGAAAAGACGATAAATCGAGAATTGCACGGATAGCTATCCCAATCTGCCCGGCAGGTTGAGCGATTTGAGTTAGTTACCATGTTGATATATTATTTCTCAAGATTTTCAATTTTAATACACGCCTTTATGAATAGCCACCATGGGTTCAGAATTGATGCGAGATAAGAGAGTTATTGATGTCATCAAACTGCTGATCGGTCTGGCGGCCTGTTTCGGCGCAGGTTTGATCAGCTCGCTTTTCACGCGGGCAGCCACAACCAACTGGTATGTATTACTGGAAAAGCCAACTTTCACTCCACCCAATTGGCTGTTTGCCCCTGTGTGGTTCCTGCTCTATGTCCTGATGGGTATATCAGCATTTCTCGTATGGCGAAAGGGTATCGACATATTTCAAGTCAGAGAGGGACTGATCATCTTCATCATTCAGCTTGTGCTCAACACGCTGTGGTCTTACGCCTTCTTCGGATTGAAATCACCGCTCTGGGGCCTCGTAGTAATTGTACCTCTCTGGACAGCCATACTTTTGACCATGATAAATTTTTATCGGGTATCCAGAACTGCGACATTTCTGCTTATACCTTATATTCTATGGGTAAGCTATGCCACCGCCCTTAATTTCTCTATCTATCTTATGAATCCATGAATAGGAAAGAAGTAAATAGGTGTCTGCGATATTGCCTGCGAGAAATGTCCGTGTACATTTGAGATGGGGATATTTAACCTTTGATGCAACTCAGCGACTTTATCCCTGAATTGGAAGACCTCATTGAAAGATCACTGGATGAGGACCTATCGGGCAGTGACATCACGTCCGATGCTCTAATTCCGGCTCATGTTAAAGGCACGGCCAACTTCATGATTAAAGCTCCCGGCACACTGGCGGGAATGGAAGTGGCCAGGCTTGTGTTTGATATTATCGATCCTTTTATCAAACTCTCCAGCCTGATGGCAGACGGGAACCGGGTCAAACCGGGGGATATTGTAGCCAGGGTTGAGGGCGATGTGACCGGCATTTTGAGAGGCGAGCGCACAGCCCTCAATTTCCTTCAGCACCTGAGCGGCATAGCGACACAAACATCTCAGTATGTTGATGCGGTCAGGGGGCTACCCGTTAAAATACTGGATACGCGTAAAACCCTGCCCGGACTGCGCCTGCTGGAGAAGTACGCTGTATCCGTCGGCGGGGGCGCCAACCATCGAATGAATCTGGGTGATATGGTTCTTATCAAGGACAACCATATAGCGGTGCTTCGCCGCCGTGGACTGAGTATCGCCGAGATAGTCCGCCAGGCGAGAAACAAAACGCCGCAGAATATCAGGATCGAGATCGAAACCACCAATCCCGAGGAGGCTGCGGAAGCTGCCGGCGCAGGAGCGGATATTGTCATGCTGGATAACATGAACCTGGATCAAATGAGGCAGGCGGTCTCGTTGGTCGGCCATAAGGCGATCGTGGAAGCTTCAGGCGGAGTAAGCCTGGATAACGTACGACTGATCGCAGAAACGGGTGTCGATTGGATTTCAGTAGGCTCACTGACACATTCCGCCAGGGCGCTGGACATCAGTATGAAACTGACATCCTGATCTGTGGCTGTTTTTCTATATTAATAGTCGATTAATACAACACCATATTTTTACGAATACAGGAAAAGGGGCGCTTTTCAGCGCCCCTTTTTTCTATTTACTGCGTGCCCGGGTGAGTAGTGCAAGAACGGTAGTAACCAGGATGGCGCCGATGGCGATGATGGCCCAGACCCACAGCGGGGTTGCAGTCTCGGCAGGCGCAGGGGCGGGAGGCTCGGGCGCAGCTTCAGTCTGCAGGCTGAAGGTTGCGGACCAATCGCTCGGGATGTTCTGTCCGTTGACTTCAAGGGCCTTCACACGCCAGAAATAATTGGTGCCATAGTCCAGGGCGCCATCATACTCATAGGCAGTAGTGGCGACGATGGCGCTTACGACCAGGCTCTTGAACTCAGGATCCGTGGCGAGGTCGAACTGGTATTTAGTTGCCTCTTTCCAGGGGCTCCATGAGAAGGGTACCGGCTTTACTATGCTTGAATAGAGCATCTATACCTTTATATATATAGTAACTGGTGAAACCGGCTATCAATCCCATATTCGTGATATTGGCACCCAGCGCCAGCAGCCCGCCGTCCTGAAATATCAGACACTGCACAACCAGCACACTGCTTAATATAAGAACTGTGGTCCACGGTCCGAGTAATATAGCCGCCAGCACTCCCATCATGGGCACCTGCTTCTCTCCCATTTTCTTGTTTGTCTCTTTGACCTCCACTGCAATTGCCGCAACTGCTACCACTCCTGTGGCCGCCGCAACAGGCGCGCTTAGAAAGCCATCGGGTATATGCATGCTACCCTCCAATTTATCAGTTTTTAATGAGGCAATAACCCTACACCTGACACCTTGAGCACAGCCCCAAAATATCCAGGCGCCTCATGCCGGCTTTAAACCTGTATTTTATCAGCGCTGAAGTTGCCAGCGGTTACCGGTCAGCCGAGTTTATCTTTGCTGTCCAGCATAATGGTGACAGGGCCGTCGTTAACAATATTGACCAGCATATGTGCCCCGAATATGCCGCATTGAGTTTTTAAACCCGTTTCCGAGATGCGCCGGATGAAGTAATGATACAGTTTTTCCGCCATCTCCGGCGGCGCCGCCGAGGTGAAGCTGGGACGACGTCCCCGGCTGGCATCCGCCAGCAGCGTAAACTGGCTTATCACCAGCATTTCAGCTTTTATCTGCAAAGCTGAAAGATTGAATTTACTATTGTCATCACTGAACACCCTGAGGTTGACGACTTTGTCGGCCAGGTAATCTGCGTCCTTCTCGCCGTCATCCAAGGCCACACCAAGCAGTATGAGAAAGCCCTGGCCTATCCGGCCGGTCACCCTGCCGTCAACCGTAACCTCTGCTCCGGCCACACGCTGCAAAAGTGCTTTCAAGAAGTATCAATCCTCATTACAATCCTCACTATTTTATTAAATACTGAACCGGATAACAACGATGAATACCTGTATTCCGGATCAGACACAGGAGGACATTTTTGTGCACAGTATTGTATATCGCATATGTAAATTTCTATAATTGACACTACTGGGGTCTTGCGTTACAATCAATCCTAACCGAGCGACGATGCTCACGAGGTTCCCTATGAAAGAGATGCAAATCGACAGCATACGTGTCAGCCTGATGAATTATCAGCACGTGGTTATTCTCAAAGAAAGGCAGACAGACCGCTACCTGCCCATCTGGATAGGTCCGGCGGAGGCCGATGCAATATCCATGAAATTGCAGAACGTTGATGTTTCACGTCCCATGACACACGATCTGCTGAAAAACACCTTCTTTGCCCTTAAATCGCTATCCGGGACCAATATATCAAGGATTGTGGTCAATGACCTGCGGTCGGATACTTTTTATGCCCAGATAGTGTTTGAATTCACCGAGGGTCCACCGGTGGTTGAGATTGAGGCGCGTTCTGGACGCAACCGCTTGCAGGATATGGAAAGGGAGACCAAATTATCTCTGGTATGGCAGGGCCATGAATTTAAATCCACTATTGTGAACAGGTGGCAGGACGGGAAAAAACACTTTATGGAAATCGACGGCGGGGAAGGCTGGGTATTTGAAGTGTTCTACGATGAACATAATAAACGGTGGCTGCTCACCAAGATGAAACTCGATTCCCGTCCCAGCGATGCTATAGCGCTGGCTGTGAGGGTCACCGCGCCCATTTACGCGGAGGAATCTGTCCTCGATAAGGCCGGTATCATCCTCGATGGCGAGTCGGGTAAGATCACAGCTCAACCCAGGCAGGCCGGTGACGGCACCGTCAACCCTGAAAAGATCAACGATCAGGACATAATGAAATATCCGGCGATTTACGATTTCATTAATACGCTCGACCTGGATGATTTCGGCAAAAAGAAGTCCTGATCATTGAGCACCTGCAATATATGATACCCGGCCGTATATTTACTATAGTAATCGCTGCCACTTCTTAAAATGCGTAGTTACTAAGGCGTATACTATGTTGCCAAAAATCAATGGATTTTCCGTTGACTGTTAAAATACAGGCTTGTTATAATGCAGTGATTAAAAAAGACGGCGAACTGAAACCAGACAAAAGACAGCTGCTCAGAGGATTTTGGTTTCTCTTTAATGTCGGTTGGTATGTAGCACTGAGCCTGATACTGCCAACAGCCCTCGGCCTGTGGTTGGATGCTCCAGAGCGATTGAACAGCCGGCCACTATGCACGTTAATTGGCTTTGTACTTGGGACATCGGCAGCCGGATATGGATTATATCGCATGCTGCGCCAGTTTATTGACGAGCAAAAGAAAATGGATGCAAAAAAAGAACTCGATAAAGGAGCAGGACAGTGAGTAAACTTGGTTGCTCCAGCCGGTTAATGGTTATCCTCGCCATAGTCCTTCTAGCACTTTTACTGACCTCATTTGTGATGGGCCCCCTGGGCAGCAAATTCTTCAATATCAGCGTGCCGCAGGATTTACAGGTCAGCAAGCCACATGTTGTGCTTCCCTCGGAAGCGATGTTCCATATAGGTGAGTTCAAGGTCACCAATACCCTCATCTCATCCTGGGTAACCATCATTTTGCTTTTCCTCTTATTCTTCTTTGCTACCAGAAAGATGAAGATGATACCCGGCAGGCTGCAAAGCTTTGCCGAGGTGGTTGTAGGCGGCATTTACAACACCATTGAGGGCGTTTCCGGCCCCAAGCACGTACGCACCTTTTTCCCTATTGTCACAACAATATTTTTATATGTTGTCACCAATGCCCTGCTGGCGCTTGTACCTCTGTGGGGCACATGGGGCCCGGTTGAACATATCAGTGAAGGGTCCCACTCAGCCACCGTTGTCGTGCCTTTCCTGCGTGCCGCCAACACAGATGTTAACCTCACGCTCTCGATCGCGCTTGTCTCTTTTGTGTTTATCGAATACCTCGGATTTTCCAAAATCGGCCCGCTCAAGTACGTGGACTCATTCTTCCAGTTCAGCTCACTGGGCAAGGCATTCGGAGAGCTTTTCAAGGGCCACGTGAAACCGTTCCTCAGCGGACTGGCATTTGGATTCATCAATATCTATGTGGGGCTTCTGGAGATATTGAGCCACTTTATAAGAATCATCAGCTTTACCTTCCGTCTATTCGGCAATATGACTGCAGGAGAAATCCTGCTTGGCGTTATGACATTCCTGGTGGCCTTCATAGCACCTGTGCCATTTTATGGGCTGGAAACCCTTGTGGGTTTTCTGCAGGCTATGATTTTCGCCGGCCTGACACTCGTATTCGGTGTAATGGCAGTAACCTCGCACCATGAAGAGGGTGCTGAACACAATTAATCTGTACTCAAGTAAAAGGAGGGATCTAATGGACGCTGAAACTATGAAAATGCTGGGTGCTGGCCTTGCCGGTGGATTGGGTATGCTTGGGCCGGGCATCGGTCTCGGCCTTATCGGCCTGGGCGCCATGCAGGCGCTGGGTCGCAATCCTGAAGCCAGGGGCGTGCTCCTGACAAACATGATCCTGATCGGCGCTCTGACGGAGGCGGTCGGCATCTATGCTCTGATCATAGCCATACTGCTCGCCATGGTAGTCTAATTCCTGTTTATTGTTGAGGAAGGACCGATTCTATTGTCGTCCTTCCCGGCGCCGGCAATAAACGCCGACGCCCTTTAAGAAAAAAAACAGGATTGGAACTTTGAGGTAAATATGGAAAGTATCGGAATAAATTGGCAACTGCTGGTTGCATTTCTGATCAATTTCCTTGTCCTCTTCGGGCTGCTCACTGCGATCCTATACAAGCCGGTCCTTAAAATGCTTGATGAGCGGGCCGCCAAGATAAAGGAGAGCCTTGAACAGGCCGAGAAGATAAAGGAGCAGACGAGCCGCAGTGAAGAGCAGATCAAAGCTGCTGTCGAAGCTGCACGCAAAGAAGGTCAGGTGATCATCACCCAAGCTTCTCAGATAGCCGACAAGATCAAAGAAGAGGCTAAAGAAGGTGCGCGCAAGGAAGCAGACGCAATCATAAACAAAGCCAGGGATGAGATCAAGCTCGAACGCGATAAATCCATCGCAGAGCTGCGGTCAGAGTTCTCCAGCCTCACTATACTGGCGGCTGAAAAGGTCATCAATGAGTCTCTTGACGCGCAAAAACACCGCAAACTGATCAACGAGGTACTGGACCAGAGTAATACGTTTAAACAGAATTAGGCGGGATAGACAAATGATATCGACGATTTCTGCCAGGCGCTACGCGCAAGCGATCTTTCAGATCGCGCAGGCGAACAACAACCTGGACGAATGGAAAAAGGAGCTCCGCAAGCTGGCTGACCTGATGAAGGACAGAGAGATTGTGGATCTGATAGATCATCCCAAGGTTTCATTCAACCTCAAAGCGGAATTGATCAAACAGAAGCTTAATACGTCCAATGAGCTTGTTCTTAACCTGTGCTACCTGCTTATCCTGAAAGGCAGGATAAAAAACGCGGAACAGATAGCCGATGAATATGACAACCTGGTCGATGAACAGCGCGGCATCAAGCACGCGGTGGTCACGACCGCCGTCCCGCTGGAGGAAAACGACAAACAGAAGATAACCGGTCAACTCGAAAAAATAACCGGCAGGAAAGTTACCGTTAAGCTCAAGGTCAATCCTTCCATACTCGGCGGCATGGTAGCCCGCATTGAAGATACTTTAATAGACGGCAGTATCCGCAACAGGCTGGAACTGCTGAGGAAAGACCTTGTAGAAGCTACGAAATAAACAACCATTAAGGGGGTGAGCAGATTGAAATCCCAGGAAAAAGATATAGTATCGGTAATCAAGGAGCAAATCGAGCGCTTCGGCGCCACTGCCACCATGGTAGACGTTGGAACCGTGGTGGAGGTCGGCGACGGCGTTGCCCGCATACAGGGCTTGCGCAAAGCCAAGAACAATGAACTTCTGGCATTCCCCAACGGCATCATGGGACTGGCCCTCAACCTGGAGGAAGATAATGTGGCCGCCGTGATCCTTGGTGAATACAGCCATATTAAGGAAGGAGACGAGGTCCATTGCACCGGCCGCGTGGTAGAAGTTCCCGTCGGCAACGAGCTCATCGGCCGCGTCGTCAATACACTCGGTCAGCCCCTTGACGGCCTTGGTCCCATCAAGACCTCCAAATCCCGGCCTGTCGAACGTATCGCCCCCAACGTCGTTGACAGACAGCCGGTCAATGTATCCGTGCACACCGGCATCAAATGCGTCGACGCCCTGGTGCCCATCGGGCGCGGACAGCGTGAGCTGATCATCGGCGACCGCTCCATCGGCAAATCCGCGGTTGCCATCGACGCCATCATCGCCCAGAAAGGCAAAGACCTTATATGCATCTACGTGGCGATCGGCCAGAAGACGGCCAAGGTTGCCAATACTATTGAAACGCTGAGGAAATACGGCGCCATGGAACACACCGTAGTGGTGGTTGCCACATCGTCCGACCCGGCGTCAATGCAATACCTGTCGGCATACGCGGGCTGCGCAATCGGCGAGGAGTTCATGGAGCAGGGCAAAGACGCCCTCATTATATACGACGACCTTTCCAAGCATGCATGGGCCTATCGCCAGGTATCGCTCATTCTGCGCCGTCCTCCCGGACGCGAAGCCTACCCCGGCGATGTTTTCTACCTGCACAGCAGGCTGCTTGAAAGGGCGGCCAAGCTTTCCGCCGAGCTGGGAGGAGGCTCGCTTACTGCTCTGCCCGTTATCGAAATTCAGGCCGGCGACATGTCGGCATATATTCCAACCAATGTCATCTCCATCACCGATGGACAGATTCTGCTCGAGACCGACATGTTCAACGCAGGCATCCGCCCTGCGCTTAACGTTGGCCTCTCCGTTTCCCGCGTAGGCGGCAATGCCCAGACCAAGGCCATGAGGCAGGTGGCCGGCAAGTTGAGGCTTGACATGGCGCAATATGCCGAGCTGGCTACTTTCGCTCAATTCGGCGCTTCGGACCTGGATAAGGCCACCCTGGCGCAGCTCGAGCGCGGCAAGCGCATGATTGAGATACTCAAACAGCCGCAGTATGACCCGCTTTCACTGGAAAATGAGGTCATGATACTGTTTGCCGTCACCAACGGATATATCGACGATGTCCCGGTTGAGAAGGTTTCGGCCTTCGAGAATGCATTCTATAAATTCATGCTCAATAACCATCCCGCGGTCGGCAATAAAATTGCGGCCGACAAGGCATTAAAACCTGAAACTGAGGCAGAACTCAAAAAGGCCATAGCAGAATTTAAGCAGAGCTCTGCTTATTGAGGCGATTAGATGGTAAGTCCAAAAATACTTAGACGGCGGATCCGCAGTGT
>Ga0136653_10001632_pt1 | contig 12184 bp, 9 predicted proteins | sample LakKivw275mmetaG_FD_94866 | JGI IMG/M metagenome (GOLD analysis project Ga0136653, IMG submission 94866) | Anoxic lake water microbial communities from Lake Kivu, Rwanda to study Microbial Dark Matter (Phase II) - Lake Kivu water 275m metaG... | ecosystem: Environmental > Aquatic > Freshwater >... | reverse complement strand
TCACCAGGAGCGCACGCACAGGGTTGTAGAGGAGCACGAGCCCCGCCATGGCAAGCACACTGAGTTGGAATGAGGTCTGCCAGAGCAACCGTGGCTCCACGCCGACCATGACCGCGGCGGCAAGCGCAAGCGCGGTCGGGGCATGCTTCTGCCTGCCGGCAAGCTCGGCCAGGAGAAAGAGGGTCAGCATTGCGGCGGCCCGCACGACGGGTGGCCTCACGCCCGTGAAGAGCGCGTAAACCCATACGGCCGCTATGCCGAACCAGACGTAGAGGTAGCGCCTGCGACCAACCGCAGCGAGCATGATGGCGAGGACTCCCGCGGCCACGATACCCAGGTGCAGCCCCGATATCGAGAGCAGGTGTGCCGTACCGGTGCGCGCGAAGGCGTCGAGCAGGGCGTCGGGCATGCCTCCGCGACGTCCGAGGAGGAGCGACCGGCCGAGAGACGATTCCGGTTCCGGAAGCACTCTCGCGATGACGTCCGCAAGCCGGCGGTTGAGGGAGAGCAGAATCCGTTTGACGCTCTGCTCGCTCTCGGAGGGAAGGACCTCGAGAGATGGACAGAACATGGTCGAGTAGATGCCCCTGCTTGCGAGATAGCCGGCATAGTCGAAGTCACCGAGCGACCCGGGCTCGTCGAGTGAGCCGTGGAGCGAGACGGTGTCTCCGTAGTGCAGCGGTCGCGGGTCCGGTGTGGTGACAAGCACCATGCCCTCGAGGAGCCGGGGCTCCCCGGGCGCCTCGACGTGCACGCTTTCGAGGAGAACCTGCGTGTAGCGACTGGTCTGCTCGGGCTCCTCGGCAATCACCGCACGAAGCGAGACGTTGCTCAGACCGTTGCACGACGAGACAAGTCCGGTTTCATCCTTGGGCACGGAGGTCTCGTAGCGCACGACGCCCAGCAGGGCGGACACGACGACACAGACGCCGATCAGGCCAATCGTGGTGCGTGTCGGGCGAGCCAGGAGAAACACGAAGCCGACCACCGGGCACAGCACCAGCGTCCACAGCGGGTCCCGGGTGGCGGCGATTGCGACCCCTGAGATGAAGCCACAGCCGGACGCGAACAACCACATACGGGGAGCTACTCCGCGACCGTGATGAGGTCCTTGAGGCTCTCGTACACGGCGCTGCCCACGCCCGGGACAAGCATCAAGTCCTCGGTGCGGACGAATGCGCCGCGCTCAACCCTGAAGTCGACGATGGCCTGCGCGCGGTCGGGGCCGATGCCCGGCAAGGCGTCAAGCAACCACGGGTCGGCGCGGTTGATGTTGACTCTCTGTGGCGTCGCATCGTCGGCCGTCGGAGTCACTGTGATGCTGAGCGACAGGGTCGGCGAATCGCACACCGCGCCTGCAAGCAAGAGCAGCTCCGAGAGCTTGGTAGCGGCGTCGGCCGTGTACAGTCCGGCGTGTGCCACGTCGCCGGAAATCGCCACGGACATCCTGGGAGCAGCCGTTCTGATCTCTTCAGGTTGCAGCGGCGCGGAGGCATACCTCTGCGCGAAGGTGGGGTAGGAGACAGCAGAGCCCAGCGACGACCGCCGTGATAGCGGTCACGAAGTAGAGGCGAGCGGCGGCCTCAGAGCCCATGGCTCCGGACAGCCTTCTGCAATCGGTCGCCGGTGCGGTAGAATGCGTTCATGGGGAGCGAGACGCGTACTATCACCGTCAACCGGAAAGCTTATCACGACTACATCATAGGTGATACCTATGAGGCGGGCATCGTGCTGCAGGGCTCGGAGATCAAGTCCATCCGGGCGGGCCACGTCAACCTCAAGGATGCGTACGCGAAGGAAGACAAGGGCGAGCTGTGGTTGTTCAACTGTCACATCTCACCCTACGACGCTGCCAGCTACCACGGGCACGAACCTGACCGTCCGCGTAAGCTGTTGCTGCACCGCAAGGAGGTTCTTGAACTCGCGGCCCTGACGCAGCAGAAGAGTTTGACGCTCGTTCCCGTTCGACTGTACATTAAGGGTGGAGTCGCCAAGGTGGCGCTGGCGGTGGGGCGCGGCAAGAAGCTCTACGACAAGCGCGCCAGCATCGCGGAGCGTGACGAAGAGCGGGAGCTTGACCGCGTGATGAAGCAGCGGGCGCGGTAGGGTCCGGCAGCCCCTTGGGGGATTCCAAAGGCATGGGGGCGCGTGGGTTCGACAGGGGAGGGCCTACAGGATTGCAGGTTGAGGTGCCATCTACCTCATTAATCAGGTGGCAAAAAACAGACGAGAACGATCTAGTTCCCGTCGCGGCCTAAATAGGCTGCGCGTCCACCTCGGCCTCTCCCCGGTGGGTTGAGAGTGGGCGCCGAAATGCCGGGGTGCCCTGGGTGTGGGCCAGCGACAACCAGGAAAGATGAGCTGGATGGCCTGACCGGACTCGGTCGGCGGACGACGGTCAGGTGACTATTTGGCGACCGACTAAACCTGTAGCAGATTCTGGCAACCCTTTTCTGGACGGGGAGTTCAACCCTCCCCCGCCTCCACCACTTGCTTACTCGCCGTTCGGACGCGACCCGGTTTCCGGCAGCCTGACGCGCAGCAGGACGACCTGCCGCGCCACGGGCGCTGTCCGACTGTTCTCCTCGAAGCGTCGCCTGCAGCCCCTACCTGTTGCCTGCGGCACTGGCATATACTCTAGTCGCCCGCACGGACTTCGTTTCGGCTTCGTGTGCCGGCAGAATGAACATCATCGATGACCCATGACGTGAACTGCGACGTTGTGGTGGTGGGTGGAGGGCCGGCCGGAAGCACGGTCGCGGCGAAGCTTGCTCAACGCGGCATCGATGTTGTGCTGGTCGAACGCATGCGCGTTCCGCGCCGCAAGTGCTGCGCCGGTGGGCTGACGGCAGGGGCGGCGAAGCTGCTTCCCCCTTCGGCCCTGTCCGTCCTGGAGAACGAGATCCGCGGAATCCGAGTCTCGTCCGTCGGCGGGCGCAGCGCCCGGTGGATTGCCGATGGCCCGTTCATGTACACGGAGAGCCGTCAACGACTCGACCTGGCACTCTGGGAAGAGGCCGGCCGCTGCGGGGCGCGAGTCTTCGACGGCCAGGAAGCGATTCGTGTGGAGAGTGCGGGTGGCGGCGTGGAGGTGACCTGCGCCGCCCTGATCGTACGCGGCCGCTTCCTTGTTGGCGCCGACGGCGCCGCAGGCGGCGTCGGGGGACTGTTCGGGACACGGCGAAGGCACGTTGCCGTGGGCGTGGCGCTCGAGTTCGAGCAGGAAGAGGCGGGGGAGGGTCGAGATACCGGGATGGTCGACCTGCTGGTGGGCCTGCCCGGCCGGACCTATGGCTGGGTCTTCCCGAGATGCGGAGTCGTCTCGGTGGGCATCGAGATTCATGGGCGCTTGAAGGATAGGGAGTCGGCGTTGCAGCAGGTGTGCCAGCTCGCTGGTGTGCAGGGACGAGCCGCCCTGTACCGCGGCGTGCATCCCATCCCCACGTGCGTGGACAGACGCGCGCGGGTCACATTGGACAGAGTTGTGCTCGTTGGCGATGCCGCCGGCCTGTGTGACCCGCTGACGGGGGAAGGCGTGAGGCATGCGCTGTTGAGCGCCGGCTTCGCCGCGGATGCGGTCGAGCACGCTGTTGCACGCGGCCCCGAAGCATTGCAGGAATACGAGAGGGCGGTCAACGAAGCCATCGTTCCCGAGCTGAGGTCGGCCATGCTCATACTGCGCCTGCTCTTCCGTCTGGAACCAGCCGCGCTGTTCGTGTTGCAGCACGATGCGAGAGCGCGCCGCGCAGCCCTGGCTGTCCTCAAGGGGGAACTCTCGTACTGCGAGCTCCTTCGTCGCGTCGGCGGCATCCGGGGCTTCATCGAGTTGATTGGAGGGGCCGCACGTTGAAGCAGACGGGCTACCACCGGATTGGAGTGGCGCTTCTTGCGAGTGGCGCAGGCGTCCTCGCGGGTTCGCTGCTGCTGTTGCGCTCGGCGCCGGGCGCGTCCACCGGCATCGCGCTGCTGGTGCTCGGGGCTATCGTGCTGGTGCTGGGAGACTCGCGCCCGCGAGTCTCTCCTGAACTGGCGCAACTGCTGCTGCACGCAGGCTACGACAACCTTGCCCGCTTGCTGGAAGAGCTGGGACTCAGAAGCGCGGCCATCTACCTTCCTGCATCGCTCTGCCATGGGACGCCGCGCGCCCTCATTCCACTGAGCGACACAGGTTTGGTGCCTGCTTCTCTGGCCATGGCCGAGGACCGCCTTATCGCGCGGTTCAGCGACGCTCCGGATGGCGTCGGATTGCTCGTCAGCACTCCCGGGACGCAGACGCTCGGGCTGCTTCCGTCCGGCGTCGGCACTTCGACCGACGAGCTTGCGGCCAGCCTGCAGATGCTGACCGCCGGCACCCTCGACCTTGTCCGCAGCGCGGAGTTGCACGAGGTCGACGGCCTTGTCTCGGTCGAGTACCGCGGCGTGAGCAAGGACCGCGAGACGCCGGCATTGGCGGTCCAGCAGACTGTCGGCAGCCCGCTGGCGGCGATTGCGGCCACGCTGACCGCCGAGGGCCGGCAGAGGCCGGTCATCATCGAGTCGGAAACTGAGGGAAACGAATCGCTCTTGGTCAGGTTGAGGCTGATGTGATAAACGAATCGCTGTCCGTGACGGACCGCTACATCGTTGCGCTCTCCGCGCTGCTCCTGGGAACGAGCATCGTTTTCGCGTGGTCGGGGGAGACCCGCACGCAGGTATTCTTCAGCGTGTACCTGATAGAGGTCCTGGCGTTCAACCAGCTTTCCGTGATGATGAGTCGCCGGGCACGCGCATGTACCGCCAGGGTGGAACGCGTGCTCGTAGTCTGCTTCGCGATACTCGTTCTCTGGGAGATTGTGCGCATCATTGGAGCCATGTAGTTGAAGCCGGCTTGGGCCGCTGCGCATCGACCGGCGGGGCGCGGCCGCGCTGGCCGTGCGGCGTGCGCGGCAGGCTGTGCCCTCGTGCTCCTGCTCACGAGCTGCGCACCCGCGTCGCCCGCAGTACTCGTGCCACACGAGAATCCTGCCACCGCGGCCTCGCGATTCAGCCCCGGCGACCTCTTTCTGCATGTCGCTGGTTCGCTGCAGCAGCTCGCGCTGCAGCAGTACGGGTCGGCCAGGGAGGCGCTCTCGCAGGTTGACGCAGGCGAGGCGCACATTCCGGAGGCGTTGCGGCACATCTGCGTGCGCTACGTCGAGCTGTGTGATGAGCTGGCTCGGACGCTCGACGGTCTTGACAGGTCGCTCTCCACGGCGGAACGGCTGCTGGAGACGAATGAGATAGCGGCGGCTCGCGCTCAGCTCGACGAGGCCCGGGGGTTCCTCAGCCTGGCGGAAGACCAACTCGACTCTCTGGAGAGCGCCACCACGGAGGCGATGGCGCTCGTCGGTCGGTACGGGACCGGGGGGGCCGCGCGTGCCGCGGTGACGGAGGCGCGCACACGGCTGGACGACGCGATTCGACGCCTGCGCGAGTTGACCGCCGAGTACCTCAGGCGGCTTGACGCCGCGACGATGCAGTTCGAGCGGCGCGTGTCGTTCGTGAGCCCCTGGCTGACGTGCGATGCGGAAGTCGACGCCGTCTGGGTGGGGGAGCAGGTCGTGGTGTCCGGTGTGCTGTCGTCGCAAGGCGGACCGCTTGCCGCCCGGACGGTGCAACTGCTCGTCGACGGCATCGCAGCCTACGAGGCGGTCACGGATGCCGGCGGCGCGTACGCCTTGCAGGTGACGGCTCCGTACCGGTACATGCCTCGGATGACGCTGCAGGCACGTTTCTCGCCCAGGGGCGCAGACCTCGCCTCCGTCCAGTCGGCTGCGAGCGCTTCCGTCGAGCTCACCGTCCGCTACTACGAGACCAGCATCGAGGTCGGGCTCCCGCGCGAGCTGCAGCCCGGTGTGTCGACCAGGCTCCTTGGCCGCCTGAGTTCCATCGGCGCCGTGGGTGAGCGCCCGGTCGAGGTGCTTCTCTCGGGAGAGATGGTTGGACATGCCGTCAGCTTCGATGATGGCGCCTTCGTCTGCGAGATGCGTGTCCCGGCTGCCGCGCCGGAAGGCGACGTGCAGCTTGCGGTGAGGACGCCATCCGTGGACGAGATGAAGACGGGACCTGTTGACACGAGCGCCGCGGTACGCGTGAGCCGCGTCGCGCCGTCGCTGTCGCTCGGCTTCCCCGGCATCGTTCTTATGCCGAGCGTTCGGCTGCTCGATCAACTGCTGGGACAGCGGGGGGTCACCGACGACGGGCTGCCCGTGCGAACGGCGCTTGATTCGCCTCTCCCCCTGACGGCTCCGGCGCTCGTCGCGCGCATTGGCGATGAGGCAGTGCGCGTGACCGGTAGGGCGGGTGAGACATGGGTGACCTTCCCGCTTCGGCGTTCCGTCTGGACGGTCGGCATCCAGACCGCGCGGCTGGACGTCGTGCCGTCAGAGCCGTGGCACCGTCCCGTCACGCGAGAAGTCAGATTCCTCGTGGTGAACCTCATCCTTGTGCTGCTCGCGCTCGTGGTGCTCTGCTGGATAGTCGTGATGATGGCGTATGTTCGGCGAGGCCAGGTTGAGGCGGTGGTCCACCTTCGGGCGGAAGCGCCCGTGCCGGCTGCCGCCCCGCCTCCGCCGGTTGTGGCGCCGGGATTCGCGGCGGCTTCGCACCGGCATGCCATCGTGAACCTGTATCTTGCGGCCGCGCGGCGCGTGGAAGGACTGACCGGACTCGCCTTCGGGCGTACGGTGACGCTGCGGGAGTTCCTCTCGTCGTGCGGCGCGCTCATCGGGCGGGCCGGCACGTTCTTTGCCCGGCTGACGGCTCTCGCCGAAGAGGCACTGTACTCGAGACACGACATCGGCGCCGCGGATGTAGCACGCTCGCACGAGCTTGCTGATTTGGTCGAGGGTGAGATGGCGCGCGAAGCCCCCTGCGCTCGAGGGGGCAAGACGTGACCGGGCGCGCGTGGGTCAACGCGGTCCTTGCTGCCGGCATCGGAGTCGCGATGCTCACATGGCTGCATCCAGCGGATACCGACTACAGCGCGGCCGGCCGCGGTTGGAACGGTCTTCAGCGGACGACGCGTGAGCTCAACGCGGTGACGCTTGCGGCCGCCGGCGAGTATGCCCTGCTCGCGCCGCCGGGCACGCTCATCCTAGTGCCTTCCATGCTTCCCGAGAGGTCCGTGCTGGGGAATGTCAATGGATTCGTTCGCGGCGGCGGCGTTCTCGTGCTGCTGGATGACTACGGCTACGGCAACGACGTGCTGGAGGCACTGGGCGCGCCGATACAGTTCTCCGGCAGACCGCTCGTCGACCCTCTGCACTGCGACACGAATGAGACCATGCCGAAGGCGAAGGTGTCGACGGTCTCGGCCGCGGATGCGGAGGCGCTCACGATGAATCATGGCTCCTGGCTTGTGCTCGGAGCCGGCGCCGAAACGTGGGCGCGCTCGTCCTACTTCAGCTACGGCGATGCCGACAACAACCGGAAGTGGGATGGCGGGGAACCGGAGGGCCCGCTGCCGGTCGGAGCGAGCTGGGTCTGCGGTGAGGGGCAGGTCGTTGTGGTTGCCGATGCCAGCCTGCTCATCAACTCGATGGTGGAGCGAAGCGACAATCTGGAAGTCCTTTCGCGGTTCGTGCGTGCGCCGGTGTACATCGACCAGGCGTACCACGCGGCTGACACGAGCCTGGACCGGAACAAGCAGCGCATGGAGAGGCTGCGTGTTTTCCTGTCGTACCCTGCCGCGGTGGCGGTGGCTGTCATCCTTCTGGCAGGTGCGGCACTGTGGTACGGCTGGTATGCCCGCAGAGCGGAGTAGCCGGCCAGGGACCGGGGTTCTGGGTTCCAAGTTCTGAGTTCAGGGTTCTGGGTTCATTGGCGCAGGGCGCCGGGGTGCGTGAGTGCTTGGGTTACTGGTGCTGGAGTTGCCGGAACCAGGAACCGGGAACCAGGAACCAGCAGGGTTCTGGGTTCTGAGGTCTCATCCCCCAACGCAGAACGCGTGACGCAGAACGCGTAACTCGGCTCCTGGCCGCCGCCCTGCCCCGCCGGGTCGGTAGGGGGACCGACCACTACGATAGTCGCCAGCGCAGGCGCAGGCGCACGTTTCGTCAGGGACGCATGCTATAATCGGCGGCAGTGGGATGGCGATAGATCTGGTACGGCTGCCCTCTGCTATCCTCGATGCGGTCGACAGGGTCGTGGTCGGCAAGGACGACATCAAGCGAATGCTTCTTGTCGGCCTGCTTGCCGGCGGTCACGTGCTCGTCGAAGGCTTGCCCGGCACGGGCAAGACGACGCTTGCGCGCGTGTTTGCGCTCGCCGTTGGCGGCTCGTTCCGTCGTATCCAGTTCGCGGCTGACACCATGCCGTCGGACGTCACCGGGTTCTACGTGTACCGCCCCTCGGGCGAGGCGTTCTTCGTCAACGGACCCCTGTTTGCCAACGTGGTGCTCGCGGACGAGTTGAATCGAACCAGCCCCCGGACTCAGGCAGCGCTGCTCGAGGCGATGCAGGAAGGGCAGGTCACGGTCGACGGCGTCACCCATCACCTGCCCCGGCCGATGATGGTAGTTGCGAGCCAGTTGCCCTATGGGGGGCCCGGCACGTACCCGCTCATCGGAGGAGGCATGGACCGCTTCCTCTGCCGCATCTGGAGCGGCCTGCCGCCAGCCGAACACGAGCGCCGTGTGGTGACGGACATCGACCGGATCGAGGCCGCGGAGGTTGAGGCGGTGGCCGAACCGCAGGATATCCTTGCCGTTCGGCGTCTCGTGGCTGAAACCCATGTTGCTTCCGCGGTGACCGACTACACGCTGAAGCTCGTCGAGCACATCCGGCGTGATGCCCGCGTGGCCCAGCCCCTGAGTCCGCGTGCTTCCATCGGACTGCACAAGGCCGGCAGAGCCCTGGCGTTTCTGTCAGGGCGTGACTACGTCCTGCCGGACGACGTGAAGTACCTGTTCCCGTTTGCTGTCCATCACCGCGTCATCCTGACCGAAGACGCCGAGGCATCCGGCGCGACGCAGGATGCGGTCATCGCCTCCGCGCTCGATGAGGTTCCCGTTCCGAAAGAGCCCGCGTAACGCGCCGCCACAGGAGAGCGTTCAGCGCAATGGCCGATGCTCGCGAAGATGAGCTCGCGGTCCCCGTCTCCGTCCCACCCACGCGGGTGCGGTGGGCGCGGCAGGCGATACGTCTGACGCTGCCCTATCCCGCGTTGCTGCTCGTAGCTGCGTCTCCGTTCGGCGGTGTGGATACCGCGGTTGTCTCGTCTGCGATTGCCGTCGCCTATGCGGCACTGGCGCTGGCGAGGTGGCGACCGGGCAGGCTCCTTGCATCGCTGTTTGCATGCCTCACCATGCCGTACACCCTGTACCCGCTCGCGGGGTTCGCGGGGTTGCTGAGCGTGCTGCCCGTGTTGCCGCTGTTGTTCGACGCACTGTCGCGCAACGCCGTTCCCGGCAGGGACGCTCGACGGTCGGCCTCGCCGACCCCGCTGGCGTCGTCGCTGGCGCTGGCTCTTGCCGGTGTCGGCCTGTTCGCTGCTTTCGTCGGCTCGGAGGTGCTGCTTGCGTCCTGCGGGCTGGTGGCTCTGGCGCTCGGCATTGCCTCTGCGGTTGCGGTGCTGAGCCTCGGGCGGGAACCGCTGGAGGCGGCGGCCGAGACCATCACCGTGGTTGCCGGCCACCCGGTCCAGACGCACGTACGCGTAGGCTCTTCGACAGGCATCTGGGGGTGGGTCCGGGTGCTCGATGCCGGAATGGCCTCGCGGGTGACTCCGCAGGTCTTCCGCGTCGGCGCAGAGCCGGCCTCCCTGGCTCTGGACGTCACGCCAACCCTGAGCGGACCGTCCCGGGTGCAACTGGAAGTCGTGCTCATCGACCGGTGGGGCCTCATGTCCGTGTCGCGGACGGTGCATGCCGTCTCCCTCGAGGTCGTGCCGCGAACCCGCGGCGCCGAAAGAGTCGCGCGACTGTTCCTGCAGGGCGCGGTGGGCGCCGGAGGGCTGACCGGAACGGAGCTCTCCGGGGTCGTCCGGCGGTTCCTCACGGGCATGCGCGGCGTCGAGTATCAGTCGAGCCGGCTCTACGCGCCTGGCGACAGGCTGCACGACATCGACTGGAAGCATACTGCTCGGCTGGAACGATTGACCACGAAGGAGTACGCGCAGGACGCCTCGTCGGCCGGCATCATTGCAGTGAGCCTCCTGGCCGGCAACGCTGACGAAGCGGACCGGCTCGCCTTCGAACTGCTCTCGGCGGCGCTTGCCGTGGCGAGGCTGGCGTTCTCGGCCAGGGTGGTGTCGTACGGGCGAAGTGAGTACGAGTTGAGCGCCACGCTTGGTGACCGCGCCCTGGTGCGCGAGTCCCTCGATGTGATGCGCCGCATAGTTGTCGCGCCTGCCGCTCGGCGCGTGCTTCGCGTTGCCGGAGTGCAGCGGGTCGCCGGAGCAAAGGCTCGACTGGAGGGGGTTTCGGCGCCGGCGGCGGTGCGCATGCGCGAGTTGCTCGGGCTGGAGGAGCGGGCAGTGAGGCGGGCGGTTGAATCCAGCCCGCTCACTCTGGCGCTTGCACGCGCGGGACGCCAGGCGACGGCGGGATGGCTCGTGGTCATCAGCACGCTGCGGTACGATGGCGAAGCGGTGGACACCCAACTCCACGCCATGGAGTCGAAGGGCGTGCGCACGCTGCTGGTGAACGCCGGCTCCCGGCCGCACTGAGCAGGTGTCGAATGCTTGAACGCGTCAACGAACCTTCCGACCTCAAGGTGCTCTCGCCGGATGAGTTGAGTCTGCTGTGCGACGAGTTGCGGCGGACGCTCATTTCGACCGTCACTGAGACCGGGGGCCACCTGTCGTCGAACCTCGGCGTGGTCGAGGTCACTGTGGCCCTGCATCGCGTCTTCGACTCGCCGCGTGACCGGCTTCTCTGGGACGTGGGGCACCAGTCCTACGTTCACAAGCTGCTGACCGGTAGACGCGGGCGCTTCGGCACGCTGCGCAGCCGGGGCGGGCTGAGCGGCTTCCCCGACCCTGAGGAGAGCGAGCACGACGCATTCGTCGCCGGCCACGCCGGCAATTGCGTCTCGGCGGCCCTCGGCCTTGCACTCGCGAGGGACAGACGTCGCGAGACGCATCATGTCGTCGCGGTGACGGGCGACGGTTGTCTCACCAGCGGCATGACCTATGAGGCGCTGAACCATGCCGGGCATGCCGGGACGCGGCTCATCGTTGTTCTGAACGACAACGGTCTGTCCATCTCTCCGACCGCAGGCTCGCTCTCACGCAGACTGCACATGCTGCGCACGGGGCCGGCGTATTCACGGCTGAAGCGGAGCACCGACCGGCAGTTGTCTATCCTCCCGAAGGGCGCGAGCCTGCGGTGGCTGCTGCGCCGGCTCAAACTGGGGGCCAAGGCGGCGGTGACGCCGTTCATGCTGCTGGAGGAGTTGGGGCTGACATACCTGGGACCGGTCGACGGGCACGACATCGCCCTGCTGGAAGAGACGCTGCGGCGCGCCTGCACGCTTCGCAGGCCGGTGGTCGTGCATGTCATTACGCAGAAAGGTAGGGGCTACCTGCCGGCCGAAGCGGACCCGGTGACCTACCACGGTCTCGCGCCGGCGCGGGCCGGCGAGCCGGCCGCGCACGTCGAGACGTTCAGCGATGCCTTTGCCGGGACGATGAGGGAGCTGCTCGCGGCCGATCCGAGGATCGTCATAATCACGGCGGCCATGATGGACGGCACGGGGCTGACGGAGGTTGCCCGTGAGTTCCCGGGCAGGGTGCTGGACGTAGGCATAGCGGAGTCGCACGCGGTGACTCTCGCCGGGGGGCTCGCGGCGGGAGGCCAGCGCCCGGTCGTTGCCATCTACTCCACCTTCCTGCAGCGCGGCTTCGACCAGATACTGCATGACGTGTGTCTGCCGGGGTTGCCGGTCGTCTTCGCGCTGGACCGGGCCGGCCTGGTCGGCGAGGACGGCAGGACGCATCACGGCGCTTTCGACCTCGCCTATCTCGGGCTCATGCCGGGCATGACCGTGCTTGCGCCGCGCGATGGCGCGCGGCTGAGCCAGATGCTTCGTTGGGCGCTCGAACGCCCGGGGCCGGTTGCGATCCGGTATCCGAGGGCGGCGGCTGCTACGGTGGAGGGGGCAGGTGTCACGTCGACGGAGGGCTTCGACGGTCGCGCCCAACTGCTTCGGGGCGGCGACGACC
>Ga0136653_10001629_pt1 | contig 12188 bp, 9 predicted proteins | sample LakKivw275mmetaG_FD_94866 | JGI IMG/M metagenome (GOLD analysis project Ga0136653, IMG submission 94866) | Anoxic lake water microbial communities from Lake Kivu, Rwanda to study Microbial Dark Matter (Phase II) - Lake Kivu water 275m metaG... | ecosystem: Environmental > Aquatic > Freshwater >... | reverse complement strand
GGTTCAAGGATATACTGGCGATGACCTTTTCCGCCCAAGTCTTCACTCTTCCCGTTTTGGTTTACAATTTCGGGCAGTTTTCTCTCATTTCCCCGATTACGAACGTATTGATCATCCCGGTCCTCACTTTGGTTATGGCGCTGGGATTCGCTTCAGGGATTCTGGGCATGATCTTCAGCCAGGCAGGATGGATCCTTTCTCTGCCTTTATGGGTTTTACTGGATTACGTTCTGAAGGTGGTGGATTTTTCCCTTTTTGCATATTTGGATACGGGGAGGCCGCATTGGATTTGGTTCCTGGCCATTTACTGCTTTCTCGGGTTTATTCTGTGGAGATTCAACAGGAAAAGGAGAGAGGAGGCTTTTTAGAGGGCTTGTGCTATCATATGAATTGATAAAATGGAATTGCCGGCCGATAAAAAATATCTTTATATAGGGAAGGCTTCGGACATCAAGAATGGAAAAGACAGGTTTATTTACAGGCTTTTTGAGATTTTTCCCGGTTTTTTGGTTTGGTCCACCTTGATAAGCATGGTCCTTCTTTCATGGCTGAAGCCCGCCCTGACCGCCTATTTCATAATCGCTTTCTGTACCTATTGGCTTTTAAGGACCGTCTATTTTTCTGTCCATTTGCTGGCTGAGTATAAGAGAATGAAAAAAAACCTCAAGATCGACTGGATAAAGGAACTGGAAGCACTGCCGGCCACCAAATGGAAAGATATCTATCATCTCATAGTCCTTCCGATGTACAAAGAGGATTTTCAGGTGCTGAAAGGGTCTTTCGAGGCTTTAAAGAAGTGCAGCTATCCTAAAGACAGGATGATAGTCGTATTGGCTACGGAAGAAAGAGCGGGGGAGGAAGCCAGGGCTGCAGCCGATAAAATATCCGAAAGATATGGGAAGGAATTCTTCAGGTTTTTAGTCACTTGCCACCCTTCTGACATACAAGGGGAGATTGCAGGCAAGGGTTCCAATGAGACCTGGGCGGGAAAGAAAGCGAAGGAAGAAATCATAGACGTCCTGGAGATCCCTTACAAAAATGTCATCGTTTCCTGCTTTGATGCAGACACTCAGGTATATCCGCAGTACTTTTCCTGCCTGGTCTACCATTATCTGACTTCCGCCAATCCTTTCAGGGCGAGCTACCAGCCCATACCTCTTTATATGAACAATTACTGGGAAGCCCCGTTTTTTTCGCGCGTCGTGGCTTCCTCCAACGTTTTTTGGCAGATGATGCAGCAGCAGAGGCCGGAGAAGATAGTGACCTATTCTTCCCATTCCATGAGCTTTCAGGCTTTAGTGGAAATGGATTTCTGGCAGGCCAACGTCGTTTCCGAAGATGCCGGCATATTCTGGAAATCATTCCTTTTCTACGACGGAAAATACAGGATAGTTCCTCTCCACTATCCATTGTCCATGGATTCTTGCGTCGGAGAAACATTGTGGGAGACGGCGAAAAACCAGTATTGCCAACAAAGGAGATGGGCCTGGGGGTCAGAAGGCATACCATATCTTCTCTTCGGGATGATGAAGAATAAGAAGCTGCCTCTTAAAAAGGGATTCACTTATTTGTTTTTAGCCATCGAAGGATTCTGGGCTTGGGCGACCAACGCCCTTCTTATCCTGTGCTTGGGCTGGCTGCCCCTGCTTTTGGGAGGGAATGAATTCACCAGCACTGTTTTAGCTTACAATCTGCCGGTGGTGACCAGGGAATTGATGACTTTTGCCTTGATCGGGCTGTTCATCGGGGCTGTCATAAACGACCTGCTCACAAGGCCGTATCCTGCGGCTCGCAGTGGTAAAAAGAAGATTTTTACGGTTTTGCAATGGCTTTTTTTCCCTTTCGCCCTGGTTTTTTTCGGAGCCTTGCCGGCCATAGACGCTCAGACAAGGCTTATGTTTGGGAAATACATGGGCTTTTGGGTCACGCCCAAGAAAAGGAAAAGTTGATTCAGAGGGATATTCGTGTTAATTTCGTCTGTAAAGGATAGGTCGGAGTGGCGGAAAGGCAGACGCACTGGACTTAGGATCCAGTGGGGAAACCCGTGAGGGTTCGAATCCCTCCTCCGACACATCGAAAAACCGCCGGCTCTGGCCGGCGGTTTGCTTTAAGCTATTTCTATCTCCCTTTTCCCTCTTTTGTCTGTTTTCGGAATCCTGACTGTGAGGACTCCTTCTTCTACAGAGGCTTTTATGCCGTCTGCGTCTATTTCCTCTGGCATCAAGAGGCTCCTGTAAAAAGGGCCCCAATAGCATTCTTGATAAAGGTATCTCTTCTGGGATTCAGCGAAATCGGACGGCTTTTCCCTCATCCCCTTAATCGTCAGTACGCCGTCTTCTATGGATACCTTCAAGTCTTTGGAGGATATCCCGGCCACGGTGGACTGGATGATCATTTCTCCTTCGGTCTCGAAAAGGTCGATTGATATTTTGGCCCCTTTTTCCTCCCTCGGGATGAAATCATCCCCTTTGTCGATTTTTCCGGATCCTATTTTCATTTTTTTGAAAGGTAGCATACGCTTTTTAATTTTTTTAGCTTTTCGAACCCGGAAAAGACCAGGGCGGCCAGCACCGCAAGGACGACGACCGGACCGGCAAGCTGGAATATCCCTTCAGATTCCATTATAAATAAATCGTACAGGCCGTGCAACAATATCGCCGTTGAGAATCCCGTCAGGACCATTTTCAAGCGCTTTTCAGGACAGCAGAAGGAAAGGGCGAGGAAATATCCCAGGGTTCCCGAACAAAGCCCGTGCAAAAAAGTGGCCCCTATGAACCTGACCCAGCTTGCCGCGAACATGTCCACCACCCCTTGCTCGGAAAACAGGTAAAGCATGTTTTCTGCGGCGGCGAACCCTAAAGCGGAAACGATCATGTATATCATCGCATCCACCGGCTCGTCAAAGGAATGATGCAAGAACACTCTCATTCTCACCGTAAGGTATTTGAAAATTTCCTCGGTGGAAGACACCGCGACGAAGAAGGAAAGGATCGCTATCAAAAAAGGATCCAAAGGAATCAAAGAAATCTCGCGCAATATTCCAAGCTCTATTAAGCAGGCCGGAACGGCCATTATCATCCCGAAAAAAAACACTTTCAGGATGTCTCGGTTGGATTCGGGCAGGGAATCCTTGCCCAAATAGAAAAGAAGCCAGACGATACTCGGGGCTAGACCGAAAAAAATCAAAAGGGGATAGTTCATGCTATTTCGGCCATTCTTCTACAAGGATGGCTTTTTTCCTGTTTTTTATGGGCAAATTTTGGTATATCTCCTCTGTGATGAAAGGGATGAAAGGGTGCATGATCTTCAGAGAATTGAGAAGGACATAGAGCAGGACCGTCTTGGTTTTCATCTTTTCAGATTCGTTTTTTCCTTCTGCCAGCTGATTTTTGGCTTGTTCTATGAAAACGTCGCAGAAATCGTGCCAGAAGAATTATAAGCTTCGTGGCAGGCTTTTCCGAATTGGAAGGTCTCGATGTCCTTGTCCAGGCTTGAGGAGATCTTAGACAAAGCCTTCAGCACATTCTTTTCTGAAGCAGTCAAACCTCTTTCTTTCATCTTTTCAGGCAGGCTTATCTCTTCTTTCCCGACCTGGAGCAGGACGAACCTGCTGGCGTTCCATATTTTATTGCAGAATTTCCTTCCCATCACTATGCTGTCTTCGGAAAACCTCATGTCCTGGAGCTCGGTGACTTGGTAGGCGATGCCGAATCTTACTGCGTCGGCCCCGTATTTTTCGATCAGCCCTACGGGATTTATTCCTGTTCCCAGGGATTTAGACATCCTTTGTCCTTCCTTGGTCATCACGGTGGGGTTGATATAGACCCTGCTGAAAGGGGGTTTTTTTGTAAACTCGAGCCCGGAAAAAATCATCCTCGTCACCCATAAATTTATTATTCCTTTGTCTGTAAAAAGGTCGCAGGTGGGATAAAAGGATTCCAGGTCTTTCGTTGCTTTCGGCCATCCCAAAGTGGCGAAAGGCCAGAGGGCCGAGGAAAACCAGGTATCCAGGACGTCAGTTTCGCCTTCAATGGGTATTTTGTGCCCCCACCACAATTGGCGGGAAATGCACCAGTCCTTGATGTTTTCCAGCCATTCAAGATACACTTTTTCCCATCTTTTTGGGAAGAAAGCGACTTTCCCTTTTTTCACTGCAACGGCCGCCATTTTCGCCAGTTCGTCCATTTTTAAGAACCACTGCTTCGAGGGCATCGCTTCTACGGTGGTCGAACATCGGTAGCATTTGGGAATCTGATGGGAATAATCTTCAATTTTTGCCAGAAGATTCTGCTCCTCTAAGTCCTTCAGTATTTTTTCCCTGGCTTCCGCGACCTTCAGACCCCTGTAGGGGAGTGGAGCGTTCTCGCTTATTCTTCCTTTTTCGTCGATCACCTTGACGGTCTCAAGGCCGTGGCGCAACCCGATTTCATAATCAACAAAGCTGTGGGCCGGGGTCACCTTTAAAGCTCCTGTTCCGAATTCAGGATCGATAGTCCTGTCCGCTATAACCGGTATTTCTTTTTTGACCAAGGGAAGAACTGCTTTTTTCCCGACAAAGCTTTTATATCTTTCGTCTTTGGGATTCACGGCGACGGCCGTGTCTCCCAGCATGGTTTCCGGCCTGGTGGTGGCCACTGTTATATGGTTTCCCGGCTCCCCCTTGATCTCGTATCTTATATGCCACAGCTTCCCTTTTTCCTCCGCGTATTCCAGCTCCAAGTCTGACAGGGAAGTCTGGCATCTGGTGCACCAGCTGATGACCCTTTCTCCCTGGTAAATCCATCCTTTTTTCTGGTAATGCAGGAAGGCCTCCTTCACCGCCAGCGTGTAGTCTTCGTCCATGGTGAACCTGGTCCTGGACCAGTCCATCGAAGCCCCCATCTTTTTAAACTGTTCCAGGATTATGCTTCCGTACTTCTTTTTCCATTCCCAGACCCTTTCAATGAATTTTTCCTTTCCCAGATCGAACCTTGTCTTCCCTTCTTTTCTTAAAAGTTTTTCCACCACGTTCTGGGTGGCGATCCCCGCGTGGTCGGTCCCCGGCAGCCATAGGGTTTTGAATCCCTGGAGTCTTTTTTTCCTGATCAGAATGTCCTGGACCGTCGAGTTCAAAGCGTGTCCCATATGAAGCTCTCCGGTGATGTTCGGCGGGGGAACGGCTACTGAGTAGGCTTTCTTTCTGTTGCCGGGGAGATTGTCCGGATTGAAAAACCCGGATTCTTCCCAGAATCCGTATATTTTCGCTTCGGTTTCCTTAGGATCGTAAGATTTCGAAAGCTCCATATGTTTTCATTCTACCACGAAAAACAATTTTTTTATCATTTCAGCCTCAGGTTTGGGTCTGCTTTGATTTTCTGCCAAGGCTTCGTTCTTTTTGAATGAAAAGAGGCGGCAACGGCCACAATGGCTGCATTGTCCGTGCAGTATTTCAGATCCGGGATATAAAGAGCGATATTGGGGATTTCCTTTTCTATCGATTCGGAAATCTGTTTTCTGAGCTCTTTGTTTGAAGCCACTCCTCCTCCCAGAAGTATTGATCTGACTTTGAAGCTTTTGGCCGCCTTCAAGGTTTTTTTTATCAAAACGTCTATTATCGCCTGCTGGGATTCTTTTGCCACCTGCCTTACGTATCCTTTGCTTTTTTTTCTTTCCTGGCTGTTGTAGAAAACGGCGGTCTTCAGCCCGGAAAAGCTGAAGTCGTAGTTCTTCTGGCCTATCATCGGCCTGGGAAGCTTCACATTTCCTTTCTTTGCTTTTTCAGCCTCCCTGGCGATGGCAGGACCGCCCGGGTATTCCAGCCCCAGGATCCTGGCAATCTTGTCAAAGCATTCTCCTGCGGCATCGTCCCTCGTTTCACCGATGAGCCTGTATCTGTTTTGGCCCTTCATCAAGATCAGCTGGGTGTGCCCGCCGGAAACCACCAGACAGATTGCCGGAAGCTTTATTCTTTTTTGCTTTTCGTTTTGGGGCAGCCAGTTGGCCAGGATATGGGCTTCGACATGGTTCACCGGCACTATCGGCTTTTGCCAGGAATAAGAAAGGGCTTTGGCGAAGTTGACTCCCACCCACAGTGCAGGCTCCAGCCCCGGGCCTTCGGTCACCGCCACCAGGTCTATTTCGGGAGGTTCATAGTTTTTCAAAAAAAGTCTCAGCCTTCTTAAAAGTTCCGTTTCTTTTTTGAGGATCTGGTCGATTTTTCCAAAATCGTTCTTTTTCGTTTTCCTTTTTTTCAACAGCTTTGCTTCTTTCAAAGCGTTCATCAAAACGGGCACCAGGTTCTTTTGGTGCTCTCTTTTGGCTAGGGTAGGGTGGATCCCTCCCCATTTTCGGTGCAATTCGACCTGCGAGGAAACGACATTGCCCTTAAGGAAGAACTTCCCGTTTTTCACTTCAAGGACGGAAACTCCGGTGTCGTCGCAGGAGGTTTCAATGGCCAGTATCCTCATATTTTCTTCCCCCTTCATCTTATCCCAACTATTGATTTTTTTCAATTTCTTGATTAAGATTATGATAGTTTCGGCCCTATCGTCTAGTGGTCAGGACACCGGGCTTTCAATCCGATAACAGGGGTTCGATTCCCCTTAGGGCCGCAAGACAAAAAGAGCGCGGGTTTTTGCCCGCGCTCTTTCATTTTACTCTCTTTATCTGTTCAGAAGCTCTTTTATCCCTTCTGCCAGTCTGATTATGGCTCCTGAAATGGCAGCCAATTTTCCTTCTATATTTTTGAAGGTCCATTCCCAGTATTCGTCCGTTCCCCAGTCTTCTTCCCATTCGCTATCTTCCTCTTCCTCCTCCTCTTCTTCTTCGCCTTCAGAATCTTCAGGATCGGGATAATTAACCTTGCAGGAAGGGCAAGAATTTGTTCTTTGGTTTTCTGTATCCTGTTCAGAATTCCAATCGTAGTCATTTATTGTTTGGACGGAATTCCAATAATCTTTGTACCCTTGGGTGACGATATCTCCTGTATCTTCCGGAGTGGCTGGCAATCCGCCGCTATCGTCATTATAACCTCCTGGTTTCCCTGTCTGGACTTCTGGGTTCCAGCTATAATATTCCTGCCAGTCAAAATTCGGGTCAAAATCTCCGACAGACAGAACTGAATCCCAGTAATTCCTATATTCCTGGCTGGCGGTCCCTCCCGTATCTTCCGGAGTGGCTGGCAATCCGCCGCTATCGTCATTATCACCGCTGACATCCTTCCAATCGGGGGGAAGATCTCCAATCTCCTCTTCGAGTTTTTTTTCATTAAGATCAATGACGCCGAAATAATCATTGATTTCGTTCTGCCATCGGTCGATACGATTTTGAAGATATTCGACATCTCCCCACATCTCGCTGTATGCTCCTCCAGATTCTATGATTTCGATCCTTTCTCGCGCCGTTTCAATCCATTGGTCTCTCTCCCTAATGTGCATCTCAGCGGTGGCTATATTATTCAAATATCCGTCTCCGGCTTCCGTTACTTCGTTGTTTATCCACTCATAAGCTTTAGCCTCCAATTCTGTTGCCAGTCTCGCGCTCACACCCCATTCATCCCAGACATACCATTGTTTGGTGACAGGGTCGTACACTTTGGCCCCAGGGACTGCGACAGGAGTGCCGCTGATCATTTTGTATATCGGGCTTTTTATATATGAATAACCGAAACAGCTGTTGCAGGTGAATTCTGTAAAACTGCGGGAATATCCGGCTTCCTTTACGATATTGTATGAATCGAGGACGGCGATCATTCCCAAGGCGTGCCTGTATGCGGTCGTGTTTTCAGGGTCTCCGTTGTAGATGGTGCCGTTGTATAAATCGGCATAGGCGTCGCGAAAAGCATATGAGATCTTATCTATATATTCCTTAGCAGAAGGATTGGCTTTAAGCAGGCTGTCTACGAAACCCTGGAGTTCTTCTGGCAGGGTTATATTGTCTGCCGTTTTTCCTCCGCTGCTGTCATCGCTCGATCCTTGTCCGGCCTTGCAAACAAGGAAGCTGCTGATTGTTCCCTCTACGTATTGGGTGATGGTTGTGGCATCCACCACATTGACTTTTCCGTCTCCGTTGACGTCCGCCCTGAATTTCTGCCCTTCGGAAAGATCTACTGTTTTGGCGGCATAGTTTGAAATCAGGGAAGCGTCTATCAAATCAACGTCTCCGTCCAGGTCCACGTCCCCGCAAGAGGTGCAGGGGGGAGTACTGGTGGCAGTCCCTTCCAGTCTCAGGCTCGTCTTGCAGGTTTCTTCGGTCGTGAATGTGTGGAGCCCAAGATACATATATGCTCCGCAGAACTGTCTTTCTTGGCAGTATCTGTTGCTGCCCTCGTCGTACCACCAGAAATTTTGGCATCCGGAAGACTGGCTTGACGACCCTGGCTGGATAGTACATCCGTAAAGTTGGTTGAGCTTGGCTGTGGTCGTCTTACCCGCAAGCCCTGTTCCCTTGGTCAGCCCCCATGGGGAAAGAACTTCCGCTTGGTATTTTTCCTGGAACCAGGTTACGGATTCTGCGGTCTTGGCGTCAAAGCTGCCGGTGATGGTCCTGGTATAAAGCCCCTCTTTCTGCAAAGCAGTCTGCAAAGCGGTCACGTCTCCAGATCCGCTTCCGAAGGTGATGCTGTTGTTGAAATCGTAGCACCAGGACTGCCCGATATCCGTTCCTGCCTCGTCAAGCTGCTGCAGCTGCTCCTGGAGCTGTGCTATCTGATTTTGAAGCTCTTCTATCTGGGCTTGCAGCTCTGAAACGGTGATGGCTCCGGCCAAGTTCGGCTGGAGCAGCAGGAACAGGGAAATTAATAAGGGAATGGCGAACGATGTTTTTTTGCGCATTTTTTTTATCTGCCAGAAACGTTTGCTGGCAAGGTTATTCTTATCTCAAGATAACATCTGAGGAGACAGTGTCAACCTTTTTCATTCCAGATGGATCCTTTTTTGGAAAGCGTCCGCTTTCGCCTTCAAATCAGGATGGTTTTTCAGCCCCGGATCTTTCTCTATTATCTCCTTGGCCGCTTTCCTTGTTTTTTCTATCAGGGCCACGTCCCCCAAAGATTTCATGGCCAGGTCGGCTATTCCCGACTGCCTTATGCCGATGAAATCTCCCGGGCCTCTGATCTCCAGGTCTTTTTCCGCCAATTTGAATCCGCTTTCGCAATCGACCAAAGCTTTGAGCCTGAGTTCCGTTTTCCTGCTGGGCGAGTCTGAGAACAGAAAGCAGTAAGACTGGTATTCGGATCTTCCCACCCTTCCCCTGAACTGATGGAGCTGGGCCAAGCCGAACCTGTCCGCCCCTTCTATCATCATCACCGTGGCGTTGGGAACGTCTATCCCGACTTCAATGACCGAGGTTGAAACGAGTATGTCTATCTTCCTCCTTTTGCTGACCGGATTTGAGAAATCCTTCATTATCCTCTCTTTTTCCTTGAAGGGAAGCTTTCCGTGCATCATGCCGACGTTGAATTCGGGGAACACTTCCTTTGACAGCTTTTCGTATTCTTGCTTCACCGCTTTTACTTCGGCCCATCCCTGGAGCTTTTCTTCTTCAGGGATATCTTCTCTTTGGCTAAGCTCTATCCTCGGGCAGAGCACGAAAACCTGCCTTCCTTTCTTCACCTCTTTTTTTACGAACCGGTAGGTTTTTTCCCTTTCTTCCGGCAGCACAATTTCAGTGATTATTTTCTTTCGTCCCTTGGGAAGCTCGGTTATCAACGAAAGATCGAGGTCTCCGTAGACGGTCAAAGCCAAGGTGCGGGGGATAGGGGTGGCGGTCATGGAAAGCAAATGAGGGGTGCCTGAGGAGTCATCAGCCAGAAGCTTCGCCCTCTGTTCTACTCCGAACCTGTGCTGTTCGTCGACGACGGCTAAGGCCAGGTTCTTGAACTTCACTCCCGGGCTTCTTTTTCCTCCTCCTTGTATCAAAGCATGGGTTCCGATCAGAAAGTCTATTTTTCCATCCTTAGCCTTTTCCAAAAGCTTTTTTCTTGAGATTTCAATGCTGTCCGTCTTGAGCTTTTTCGAAAAGAACTTGTCTTCCTTGCCGGTCAGAAGCCCTACGTCCAATTTGAAATTGTTCAGTAGCTTCCAGATGGTGTTGAAGTGCTGCTTCACCAGAACTTCGGTCGGGGCCATCAAAACGGCCTGGTATCCGTTCTTGATGGCATTCAATACCGCTATGGCCGCCACTACCGTTTTTCCCGAACCCACGTCTCCCTGCAAAAGCCTGTTCATGGGCCTGGGTTTTTCCAGATCCTTCAATATCTGCCAGGCCGTCTTTTTTTGGCTGTCGGTTAATTTGAAGGGCAAGGATTTGGTGAATTTCTGGATGTACTCGAGCCTTATCGAAAGCTGGGGAGCTTTGAGCGAGGAAAGCCTCATTCGGTAGCGCAAAACAGCCAGTTCAAGAAAAAACAGGTTTTCAAAAGAAAATCTTTCCTTCGCTTTTTTGGCAAGCTCCAAGGAATCTGGAAAATGAATCTGTTGCAAGGCTTTTGAGATTCCTAAAAATCCGTATTCCTTCCTTATCTCCTCCGGCAAAGGGTCTTTGACGCTGTTTTTGATCTCAGAAAGTATTGATTTTATGACGTATCTGAGCCACCTTGAAGAAAGATTTTCCGTTTCAGGGTAGACGGAAATGATCCTGGCCGTATGGGTCAAGGAATTTTCTTCGCCCTGGTACATTTTTTCGAAAGAAGGGTTGGGCAGGTATATCCCGTCCTTGCCTTGCAAAATCTTTCCTGAAAGAGAAAGAAAGTCTCCCTGTTTTATCATTTTTATCAAATACGGCTGGTTGAACCAGACTATCCTCAAGGCGCCGCTTTCGTCTCCCACCAGGGCCGTGGTCAGGGACATCTTTTTTTTCCAGGTCCTGGAGCTTTCGATTTCCAGGATTTTCCCTTGCAGGGAGCACTGTTCCCCTGCCCTTGCTTCAGCTATCTTCTTTACGTTTGAAAAGTCCTCATATCTGTAAGGAAAGTGGTAGAGGAGGTCCTGCACGTTTTTGATCCCGAGCCTTTTCAGCCTTTTTTTGTATATTACGCCGACATGGGAAAGATTTTCGACAAGGGTGGATGGGTCCATTGGATCAGTTGAAATGATTTTATTCGATTATATCCGATTTTCCGCCTTCTATCAAAAAGGAAAGGCAGCACACTTGAGTGCGCTGCCTTTAGCCTGAGTCAGGTGACTACCTGGCTCAGGTCGAACACGGTCTTTGCCTTGCGGGGAACGGGAAGTTTCCCTACGGGGTTTCCTTTCTCGTCCTTTTGCCATTCCAGAATCGGCCTTCCGTCAAATTGGACGAGAGCTTCCCTACCCACCAGCTTCAAGCACAGGGTGCTCCGTCCTTTCACTTTTTTTCCGTTCCTGAAAAGCGGGTTCCGGAATACCTTCACCTTCCAGGCTGCTGTTCTGCACATCTCCTTCAGCGCTTCCTTGGCCTTGTCGTCCTCCTTGAACTCCTTTGAAGGAACGGGCTGGAACGTGAAGCGGACGGTGAAATAGGGGATCTTTCCGTTGTTCGAGGAAAACCTTCTCTGGAAGAAAGCGTCAACCAGGAGATAACCGTTTGATCCAAGGTATCCTGGCACGCTTTCTATAGAGCAGCTCTCTTCTTCGAAAATCTCCCTTCCGTTGGCATGGCCTTTCCTTTCTGCCATCTCTTCTGGAGCTTCCGGGTCTATCTCTTTCAGACCGTCCGGGACAGCTCTCAGATTTGAGAAGCTGAATTGGATTAAGAACATATCAATCTTTCTGAAATGCAGTGCTGGTTCCACAAGTCCTCCTTACAATGCCGCATTTTGCTCGTACACAATACTATACCAGTTTTCTGGTATTTTGTAAAGGAGAGAGGATGAGGAGTTCAATTATGGGAGATTTCTCTTATAGGTCCTCTTGTCTATTTCTTCTTCCTTTTCCAGGAATTCTTTTTCGATATCGAGGCCGAGGGCGATGCCGACGCAGAAAACCATGTTTATCATATCAGCTATCTCTTCTCCCGCCTTGTTGGCAATCTCTCTGTCCTGATCGACGTTCATCCCTGAGATTTTTCTGCAGGCCTTTACCAGCTCTCCCAGCTCTTCCGTAAGCAAAAGCAGCCTTTCGTGAAGCGTTTCGTCTCCAAAGTTCCTTTCTTTGATCTTTTCTGAGACGTATTCTTGGAGATGGCTGATAGCACCTGTTTTCAATTGCGCTTTTTTATCCATGCTTTTGCGC
>Ga0136653_10001627_pt1 | contig 12192 bp, 13 predicted proteins | sample LakKivw275mmetaG_FD_94866 | JGI IMG/M metagenome (GOLD analysis project Ga0136653, IMG submission 94866) | Anoxic lake water microbial communities from Lake Kivu, Rwanda to study Microbial Dark Matter (Phase II) - Lake Kivu water 275m metaG... | ecosystem: Environmental > Aquatic > Freshwater >... | reverse complement strand
CCCGTCATAAAGGATGTGCTCATAAATCTCATCCGTCACTGCAATCACTCCCCATTTCAGGCAGAGGTCGGCGATGAATTGTAATTCCTCGCGTGAAAAGACTTTGCCGGTGGGGTTATTGGGGGTGTTGATGATGATGGCTTTAGTCTTGTTATTAAAGGTTTGAGATAGTTCTTTTTCATCGAAATGCCAATCCGGTTCGTGGAGGGTGATAAATCTCGGCTTCGCATTACAAAGAATGGTATCCGGGACATAGTTCTCGTAAAAGGGTTCGAAGACAATGACCTCTTCGCCAGAATTGACGATGGCCATCAGAGACGAAATCATCGCTTCGGTTGATCCGCAACAGACCGTAATCTCTTTTTCAGGATCAATAGTGACACCATTATACCAGGCAAATTTTTCAGCGATCGCCTGACGAAGATTGGGGGTCCCCCAGGTGATGGCATATTGGTTCAGGTCTTGCCGGATAGCCTTCGCAGCGGCTTCTTTAATCTCTGCTGGGGCTGGAAAATCGGGGAACCCTTGCGCAAGATTGACCCCTTGGTGTTTGAGGCAGATGCGGGTCATCTCCCGGATGACCGATTCCGTGAACCTTGAGGCACGTTCGGAGGAAAGCTTTTTCATGGCCGATTCCTTAGTTGAAAGATCAATGCTGTCATCTTATGGGATGGGAGGGGTCTTCGTCAATACCAGATATTTAAATATATTTTGTAATTAAAAGTAATATTTTGTAATAATTTTCTTGACAAAATAGTCCACTCCAATTACAATTTGTTTACGGGAGGGAGATCATGTCAGAAGGGATGATGAGTACCAAGGAGGTTGCCCAATATCTTGGAATCCATGAGAAACAAGTCTATGCCCTGATCAAGTCGAAAAGAATTCCATCAACACGAGTGACCGGGAAATGGGTCTTTCCGAAAAAGCTGGTCGATGACTGGATCAATTCGAGTGCCAAGAGTGGCCTTGAGCAAGCGAGACAGAGAACCAGAAAGATTGAAGGGGCACTTCTGGCTTCCGGCAGCAACGACCCTATCCTTGATATGCTTCATACCTATATGAAGAAATCATATCCTGAATTCTATATCTTTTCTGCGAATACAGGAAGTACCGATGGACTCAAGGCCCTGAACATGGGTTATACGGACATTGCCTGGTCCCATCTTCTTGATCCGAAAAGCGGGGAGTATAATATTCCCTTTCTTGCCACCTATCTCCCCAATGTGAAGCCGGTTGTGATCAATCTTTTTGATCGGGATCTCGGATTTGTGACTGCCCCAAAGAATCCGCTGGGCATTCGGGGATTTGAGGATCTCACCCGGAAAGGGATTCGGTTTCTTAACCGTCAGAAAGGGGCGGGTACCAGGGTCCTTTTGGACCACCACCTCAAGAGTTTGAAGATTCCATCTTCCAAAATTTCTGGATATGAAAAAGAGGTCTATACCCATTTCGAAGTTGGTCTCTCGATTCTTTCTAAGGAAGCGGACGTGGGCATCGCCACGATTGCCGTCTCCAAACTTTTCTCTCTTCCATTCATCCCCATCACCCGGGAGCGATTCGACATGATTCTTGATAAGTCAACCTATTTCGAAAAAGGCGTGCAGGCATTCATGGAGGTTCTTCATTCGGAAGAGTTTCGGAATAGGGTGGCGAGGCTTGGAAACTACGATTTCGGAAAGTCAGGGAAGATCCTTTACTCAGAGAACTAAGCTAAGGAGGAAAGACAATGAAAGTAAAGAAGTGGACATCGGTTGCATTGCTGTTGTTTGTTTTTTCTTTGTGGTATGCCGGTTTGGTCGAGGCACATGAGAAAAGCATCATCCTTTCCACCACGACGAGCACACAGGATTCAGGACTTCTCGATGTCTTAATCCCAGTTTTCGAAAAGAAGACGGGGTTTTTCGTCAAGACGATTGCAGTGGGCTCTGGTCAGGCCATGGCCATGGGACAGAAGGGAGAGGCAGATGTGCTCCTGGTTCACTCTCCAGCAGCAGAAAAAAAGTTTGTTGCTGAAGGCTATGGAATAAACAGAAGGCTCATTATGCACAATGATTTTATTATTGTGGGGCCTCCAGAAGACTCAGCTAAGATCAAAGGGTTGAAATCGGCCTCTGAAGCCTTTAAGAAGATCGCCTCAGCGAACGCACTATTTTTGTCCAGAGCAGACAAGTCAGGCACCCATGTAAAAGAGATGGATATATGGAAAGCCGCAGGGATCAAGCCTGAAGGAGAGAAATGGTATCAGCAGACCGGGCTTGGGATGGGTCAAACATTGAATGTCACGGCTGAGAAGAAAGGGTATACTCTTGCTGACCGAGGGACCTATCTGGCGGTGAAAAAGAATCTCGGTCTCGATATTTTGGTTGAGGGGGATGCTATTCTTCTCAATATCTACCATGTTATTGAGGTGAACCCTGCCAAATGGCCCAAGGTCAATGTTCCGGGCGGAAAAGCCTTTGCTGACTTCATGGTCTCTAAAGAAACTCAGGACATCATCAGGACCTTTGGCGTCGATAAATTTGGCTCACCTCTTTTCTTTCCAGATGCAGGGAAAAAGGAAGAAGAGCTTGGGAAGTAAATTCAAAGAATGAAAATACTCCGGAAATATGGGTTAAGGTTACGGTTACGAAGCCCGTTTGGTTTAGGGTTAAAGGGTTACGTCAAGTTCTTAAGACCAACAACGTAACCGAATGTCGAAAAGACCCGACCGCGGGACGAAACGGGCATCTTTACCGTTGCCGTTAGACGCACCCCTTATTTTCTACATAATCGGGTTGACCAAGGCTCGGAGTTTGGAGAAAGAAGATGGACCTTATCTTTGAGGGGATTAAGAAGGCTTTTTGGTTATTAATCACTTTTGATCCTGAAGTGATGGGGATAACCTTTCTATCGCTTCAAGTCTCTGGGACAGCCACACTCATCAGCCTCCTGATTGGAATATCAATTGGAGTGACCGTTGCCCTTTCCAAATTCCCAGGAAGAAGGATCGTGGTCAGCCTCATTAATACGGGAATGGGCCTCCCCCCTGTCGTTGTCGGCCTTTTCGTGACCATCTTTTTATGGAGAAACGGCCCTCTCGGTTTTTTTGGAATCCTCTATACGCCCGTGGCGATGATTATCGCCCAGACGGTCATCGCCACTCCCATCGTAATGGGTATTACTTTGGCAGCGATTCAAAATCTTCCCGAGAAACTTCGACTCCAGATTTTAGCACTCGGGGCAACCCGGATTCAAATGATCTGGATTCTGATTAAGGAGGCGAAGCTCCCCCTTTTGGCGGGAGTGATGGCAGGATTTGGTGGTGTGATCTCAGAGGTTGGGGCCTCTATTATGGTAGGAGGTAACATCAAGGGTTATTCTCGAGTTCTGACAACAGCAACCGTCATGGAGACGAGCCGTGGGAACTTCGATATCGCGATTGCCTTGGGTATTATTCTTCTCCTGCTTGCCTATCTCATCAATTTGATTCTAACTCAGATTCAGCAGAGAGAAAGACCGAGATAAATTGCAGGGGGCAGTAAACAGTGGTCAGTGAACAGTAAGGAGAAGTTAGAGTACATAAGGCGGAAGACAGAAAACAGAAAGTAGAATGCAATAGGCAGAATGCGCCTGCCGCAGATAGGGAATTTGGAATGAAAATGGATGAGAAAGAACCTCCCCCAATCTTAGAAGTTAAAAATCTTGAGGTTAGAAGGGGAGGACTGAAGATACTTAATATCCCGTCTCTTTTCATTCGTGAAGGTGAAATTCTTTCTTTGATTGGACCGAATGGAGCCGGGAAAACGACTCTCCTACAAATCTTGTCCTATCTATTAAGACCCTTTGAGGGCGAGATCTTCTTCAGAGGGAAAAAGGTCGAAGCCAATCATTCTATTTTGGAATATCGAAGGAAAGTGGCGATGGTCTTCCAGGAACCTCTCCTATTTGATACGACGGTCTTTAACAATGTCGCATCAGGTTTGAAAATTCGTGGAACGAAGAGAAATGAAATTCATGATAAGGTGAAAGAGCAACTGGAGCGATTTGGAATTAGCCATCTCATTGACCGTTCGGCAAAAACCCTTTCAGGAGGAGAGGCCCAGAGGGCGAGTCTTGCGAGAGCTTTTGCCCTTCAACCCGAAATTCTTCTCCTCGATGAACCCTTTGCCTCCCTTGACCCTCCCACCCATGATTCCTTGATCGAAGATCTGGAACATATCCTTCGTCAAACTCGGACAACAACAATCTTTGCCACTCATGACCGGATGGAGGCCCTCAGGTTTTCAGATCGGATTGCAGTGATGAATAAGGGAAAGATTCTTCAGATCGGTTCCGCCGGTGAGGTGATGAATCAACCCATGGATGAGTTTGTGGCCTCCTTTGTGGGAGTGGAAACAATTCTGAGTGGGAGAGTGACTAAACGAAACGGGGGAACCTTTGTCGTCTCCGTCGAAGGTAAAGAGATTGAGGCTGTGGGAGATGCTCGTTTAGGGGACGCTGTGGTTCTATGCATTCGTCCAGAAAACGTGACCCTCTCGACCCAAGCCTCCCAGGAGGGATCAAGTGCCAGAAATGTGATTCCCGGAAGGATTTTGAAGATTACTCCTCTGGGATTTTATCAGAAGGTTCAGCTCGATTGTGGATTTGATCTTGTCGCCTATATCACGAATCATTCTTTGGAAGAGTTATCGCTGGCGGAAGGGAAAGAAGTGAAGGCCTCTTTCAAGGCCACCGCCGTCACAGTGATCAGGAAAGGGGAGAATTAATAAAGCTCAGTAAATATGCTTTCTCTCATTTCAGCCCCGCCTTGCGCAGGGCGTTGATGATGCGATCGATTTGAGACTTATCCTTATACGGGAGTGTTTGGGCATACTGATCGAGGGAGAACTTGGGATTGATCTTTAGAACCTCTGCGGCTGCGGTGCGTGCCTTCTTATCTCGCCCTGTTAGGATACATGCGGCAGTGAGGGCGATTTGGGTAAGCTGACTCTTGGGGTCTTGCTTGACTGCTTTTCTCGCCTGTTCTACAGCTTCATCATAACGACCAATCATGTGGTAGGCTACACTCGATGCAGCGAAGTACATACCCGGGGCGAACGGATCCAGACGGAAGCCCTTTTCAAATAGCGGAATCGACTCCTCCGGCCTTCCCGAACAGTAAAAAACGATGGCTGAAAGGAGAAGGACCTCAGGCGAATTCGGATCGAGGGCCAAAGCACGCTCTGCATGAAAAGCCGCCTTATCAAACTGCCCCCGTCATCGAAAAGATATAGGCCACTTTTGAATGGACTGCCGCGTCCGTATCATCCAGGGTTAGGGCCTTCTCCCCTAACTCGATGGCCCTTTCCAGCGACTCCTTCGGGGATTTGCTTGTGCCGAGCCGCACTTCACGTAAGTGCATGTTGCCCAAGCATGCGTACGCCTTGGCATAATTGGGGTCAAGGAGAATGGCTTCCTCGAAGAGCTTCCGGGCCAGGGCAGTGTGTTCTTTCGTGTAGTGAAAAAGATGTTCATAGGCCTCCATGTTTTTCAGAAAAGCCTCCACGTTGTTCGTGCCTCTTCCCGTCTCTCCAAATTTCTCTCTATGCAACTTGACGTGCAGTGCTCTCATGATCTTCATGGTGATCTCGTCCTGCAGGGCAAAGATCTCCTTGATGTTGCGATCATATCGTTCAGCCCAAATGTGATGGCCCTTAATTGCATCGACAAGTTGTGCAGAGATGCGGACCTTCCCTCCTGAACGACGGACACTTCCCTCCAGCACATAGCGGACTCCAAGTTCCTCGGCGACCTGGTTGACCTTCACGGGCTTCCCTTTGTATATCAACGTTGAATTGCGCGCAATCACAAAAAGGTATGGACTCTTGGAAAGAACGGTGATGATTTCCTCGGTCATACCATCGCTGAAGAACTCCTGCTTTGGATCGTTGCTCATGTTGATAAACGGGAGCACGGCAATGGACGGCATATCAGGAAGGGGAAACGCCATCTTCTCAACAGAAGCAACCTTGACTGGAGGAGGTTTCAAATAGGCTTTCCAGATTGCTAACGTGATAGCTCCCAGAACTACTATGATCGCGACAATGAGGGCTACCCAACGATATCGGCTTAGCCAGGGGATCTTCCATTTCCTGGATAGAGATACCAGAGCTTCAGGTTCTTTAAGAACGCGATCAATAGATTCTGTTTCAGGTTTTTCTTCCTTTTTCTCTTTGAGACTTGCAGTAAACCTTCCCCATGCATCAGCGTTTAATGTGTCCTCATATACAATAACCACATCATCTAAAGTTGCTCCTATCCTGTCTATTGCAAATTTAAGCCTGACATTCTCTTCACTGCCTTTGTACTCAAAGAGATTTGCCCAATTATCTTTTTCTGCTTCTGTAAATTGATAAGTTTTGCCAATCCCCTCATCGTATTCTTTTCTCCTCCCGAGGACTTTGAACAGCGGGGCGTCTTCCAGGTTGGGGAGAGCATATTTCCATTTTCTATAAATCCTTGGCAGCAAATTCTCCTTTTCTGATGATCCGGCTGAACCTCCAATTGATTCGTTAAGTAAGGCAAGCAGATCGAGGCGTTCTTCCAGGGGGATGGGGATGATTTTCTCTCTTTTTTTCATCTCGTTAACGACAAAAGCGATTAAAGAGAGGTAAAACCTTCGCGATGGCGAGTTGAAATGAAGGGTCAATGCAATTTTGTTTCGGAGGTCAATATGGAGCTTGAACTGATTCAGGTCGATTATTATTTGCTGCTTAGCATTTCTAACCATTTCTTCAGTCCTGCTGACCTAATTTAAAAGATAAGGGATTTTATAGGGTTAGAGATAATTCAAAATAATCTGATGGTTCGAACCGTGAGTTATTATATCAAATGCGAAAATTAATTCAATTCGTGGATATAAACCATGATAAGGAAACCTCTAAAGATGCCAATTTGATATCTCCAACATCTTGATATCTTATGGGTAAATTATGAATAGGGATTTGCTGAAAATGCCGATATGAAGCCTCCAGGAAGGCATGATCCCCTTTTGGAGGCTTTTTATCTTTTGGTCTTCGATAAATCCAAACAGATTATACCTTAAAGGAGGTAGTGAACCATGGTAAAGAAAATTTTCTTGGTGCTGATATGCTCCATTGGCTTAATAATTTTTGTATCTACACTTTATAGTCAAGGTTCAAAGAAAACCATCACACTCCCAAATGGTGAGGTGGTTTGTGACTTAAATGGGGAATGGGATGCTCTATATGAAAACCTTGGAGCCTTCCAACAAAGGTATGGTAACCTTACAGACATTTTGAAGATAACACAACAGGATGGTTCTTTTGTAGGAGTAAGAATGATTGGAACTATCTGGGTGCCAAAAGGTGATATATCAATAACAGGTGAACTCGATAAAAACGGGTTTAAGAAGGTTCAAGTACGTTTTGGCTGGGGCAATGATTTAGACTGCAAGGGCCAAATCAGCGAGAATGGTAATCAGATAATAATTGATGGTGGTGAGAGGATCAGAGTGACCCTCACCAGAAAATGAGGGAATTCTTATTCCTAAACAGTCGTTAAACCATTTATTAAATATTTAACCCCGAAAAGGAGGCCGGGGTCAGACATCGGAAATACGGTATTTGCTTTTTCTTGCCTTGATTAGATTTTCCTCTGTTCGTTTTAAAGGATGGAAGAAAGGTAAGCTGATAAGGCACCCCGATAAAGAAAGAACTAATCTTGCAATTTGGCGGGGATGAGTGTAAATCTTCTTTTCTGTTTAAACCGATAAATAGAAAAATCTTTATGATCAAGGGTAAATATTCTTGGGACCTCAAGAATTTCTGCAACTGCCACCAAGGTTGCATCGGCTAAATCCATCGGTAAGTCGCGATATTGTTTCATCAACTCATGACAACGGATAAGAAGGCCTTTTTCTAAGGGATAAATTTCGATTCCTCCTCTCTGAATAAAGAGCCAGAAACTATCCTGAACTTCCCACGAAAAGTTCAATAAGTAGAAGGATTCTGTAAGAATAGGCCATGTCGTAATAAGGGGCTCTCTTATCTCTTTGAGGATCTCGATGCAGAGGGCGTGATACCGATCATCCTTATCAAAAAAAGCCACGATAGGGCCCGTATCAATAAGAATCAAATTTTTCTCCCGAACCTTTTTCTCATAATCTCCTCGCTTCTTACGGCAAGGTCACCTTTACCGCTTCCACCTTTCCCTATCAAGTCCTTAATGAGATCGTAAGGTCGTTTCCGTCTCTCTGTGAGAACCCGGGCACAGTAATCCGAAAGCGATTGCTTGATGACTTCCGCTTTGCTGGTCTTTAGTGTTGAGGCCGTCTGTTCGAGCAACGATTCAGTCTTTTTATCGAGACGTACACTGAGAGGCATCACTCATCACCTCTTTTCGATTATTTGTGATACAAATTGTATCACAACCAATGGTATCTGTCAATGTTTGATACAATGCATCCGCAATCCCTCAGTTTCGGGTATTTTATCCCCCTTTGGCAAAGGGGGATAAAGGGGGATTTTAAAATTATGCTGAGAAAATCTCCCCTTCCCCCTCTTTTCCAAAGAGGGGGATAAGGGTACTTTTGTATTAGTTGAACTCATAACTGAGGGAGTACATGCATCTCTCATTTCAGCCCCGCTTTGCGGCAGGCGTTAATCAGATTATCTGTTACGGATTGGTCCTTATATGGGTATACCTTTGCAAAGCGATCCAGTGAGAAGTTGGGATCGATCCTGAGGACTTCTGCCGCTTCAGCACGGGCCTCCTGCTCACGGCCCATCATGATGTATGTAGCCGCCAACCCAAGATGAACAGTGATATGATCGGGTGAACGCTGAATCACTTTCTTAAATGCCGAAACCGCCTCCTCATACCGCCCCGTCATCCAGAAGACACCACCGAGGTTACGATAATAAAAGAGTGGGCCGTAGGGGTTGAGTCGAATTGCTTTTTGGAAGAATGGGATGGCTTCTTCAGGTCTACATGCGAATTGTAGGCTTACGGCATAAAAGGCAATGGCAGTTGCTGAATTAGGATTAAGGGCCACCGCTCTTTTCCCCTCGATAATCGACTTATCATATTCTCTTTTTTGGGTATAGAGATGACTCAAAATTGCGTGGGCCTCGGCAAGAGTATCATCCAGTGCAATTGCTTTTTTGATCGCTTTGATACCTTTCTCGGTAGATTCCTGAGGAGAATTAGTAGTGCCGAGCCAATAATCAATCACGTGCACCCAGGCTATGAGCTGATAAGCCATTGGAATATCTGGACACATGGCAATCACTTCCTCTGCTATCTGACGAGCCAAGTTATTGCTCTCGATATTTTGACGTTCGATGTAACCACTCCCTTCCAATATCTTCAAATAGCAATCGAGGCCTTTCTTCCCACTATAATGTTTCCCGCTTCCTAAAGAGAGTTCCCCTGTTGTTAATTTCACTTGAGTGGCTGTCAAAATATTCACGGTGATCTCATCCTGCAGTATAAATATGTCTCTCAAATCACGATCGTAACGCTCTGCCCAAATGTGGTGGCCTGTGAGGGTATCGATCAACTGGGCTGTGATCCGTATGCGGTCGTCCGACCTCTGAACACTTCCTTCCAGAACATAACGGACACCCAGCTCTTCGCTCACCTGCTTAATTTTCACCGGTTTTCCCTTGTAAGTGAAGGTAGAATTCCGTGCAATCACGAACAGTCTTGGCACTTTGGAAAGGGCATTGATGATGGACTCGGTGATCCCATCGCAGAAGAACTCCTGCTTTGGATCGCCACTCATGTTAACAAATGGAAGCACGGCAATGGATGGTTGGTCGGGTAGGGGATAGACCATCTTCTCTGGAGAAGCGATCATATTTCTGTAAGGGCCCCAATAGGCTTTCCAGATTGCTAATGTGATGGCTCCCAGAACTACTATAATCGCAACAATGAGGGCTACCCAGCGATATCGGCTTGGTCGGTGTATCTTCCTTTCTTCCCTCTGAGGGACTGGAACTTCTGGTTCTTCTGAAACAGGACTGATTGGTTCTGCCTTCGGTTTTTCTTCCTCCTTCTTTTTGAGACTTGAGATAAACCTTTCCCATGCATCAGCGTTTAATGTGTCCTCATATACAATGACAACATCATCTAAAGTTGCTCCTATCCTGTCTATCGCAAATTTAAGCCTGACATTCTCTTCACTTCCTTTGTACTCAAAGAGGTTTGCCCAATTATCTTTTTCTGCTTCGGTAAACTGATAGGTTTTACCAATCTCTTCATCATATTCTTTTTTCCTTCCAAGGACCTTGAAAAGGGGTGCCTCCTCCAGGTCTGGGAGGGCGTGTTGCCATTTCCTGTATATCCTTGGCAGCAAATTCTCCTTATCTGAAGATCCGGCTGAACCACCAACCGATTCGTTAAGTAAAGCAAGCAGATCGAGATGTTCTCCCAGGGGGATAGAGGTGATTTTTCCCAGTGTTTTCATCTCGCTAACGACAAGGGCAATCACTGAGAGATAAAACCTTCGAGATGATGAGTTGAATTGAAGGGTTAGTGTGATTTTGTTTTTAATTTCGATATGGAACTTGAATTCATTCAGGTCGATTCTTATGGGGTATTTGGCATTTTCTACCATTATTTTATCCCCTCAAATCTCATTGAAAAGATAAGAGATTTCATTAAAACCAGGGATAATTGAAAATTTTCTGATGGTACGTACCGTCAGATATTTTATCAAATGCGAATATAAATTCAACCCAAAAACTATTTCAATGAAAAGGAGAGAATCTATGAATACCAAAATTCATTCTACGAGTCGAAGAGTGTTTCTAAAAGGGGTAGCGGTTGGAGTAGGTGGATATGCTTTTGGTTCTTTGTTGATCCATCCGAAAGAGGCCATGGGGCAATCCATCGAAGACTATTTGGAAAAAGTTCCCATGGAAACCCGCTGGAATATTGCTACCGGCGGACTCATTTTTTGGTCAGTCTCTTATCTTAAGGAAATTTACGATACAAAAGGACGGGAACAATACCTTGAGCATTGGAAAAAGACCTCTCCATTAGTAGCAGCCCGATCTAAAGGAAATGCAGATCGCCTTGGTTTTACTGGTAACGATGCCAAAGCGGCGACTGCAATTATCCCGGCCTCCCTTATCATCGTTTATGGTCCTAAACAAAAATTTGAAATTGATGAGGCCACACCCGAAAAGGCAAGGATTAAATGCGTTAATTGTGAACTCTGGAATGCTGTACAGGCAAGAAAAATTACTGATGACCTTTGTTCTGTCCATTCCCAGTACTGGTGGGATGGTTTTGTCAAAGCGATGAATCCAAAACTGACTTCAACCCTTGTTAAAGCCCGTCCCCGGGGCGATTCGGTTTGCGAGTGGGTGATCGAACTTAAGGCATGAAGTCAGCGAAGAAGATTATGGAGGATTTAATCCTCTTTAAATGGGAGGAGAAAAAATGATTAAGTTTATGGTTATATCGGCAGTCATCTTGAGTATGGTTATGACCTCCAATCCCGCAATTTCAGCAGATCCCCCTAAAGTTCTTCTCCTCCTGCGCGATCCGAGGCCAGAATATATAGATAGAGTGGTGGCGCAAGAGGCTGATGTGATGAAGGGTATGATTGAAAAGGCAGGTTTTAAAATAGTGGTAGCCACAACCGATGGAATGCCTATCAGAGGTTCTATAGAAACTCTTACGCCCGATTTAAAGTTATCGGATGTAAAAGTGGACGACTATGTGGGCATTATCATCCCCTGCTTTGGTGGTGGTGGAGCATTACCAAACACACAGGTTTCTCCGACAGCAGTTTCGATCATTAAACAAGCTGTAATCAAAGGGAAGCCAGTGGCTGTCTCAGATGCCTCCGTTATCATCTTAGCGGAAACAGGGCTTTTGGTAGGTAAGCGCTATGGTTGTTCCGTTGATCCACTTGGAATCGGCCGGCGTCCGGATGACAGATTCACCGGTGCAATCTATGGTGGCCAGGGTGTTGTTCAAGATGGGAATATCATCACTTGTGGCGTTTGCCCTCTGGTTTCAACTGCTTATGGCTTAACTGACTGTACTGCTGAACTCACCCAGGCATTCATAACCTCACTTACTACCAAAAAGTAACCATGGGGATTAGATAATGTCCTGGTGTCAGGGTATGACACCTATCGCCCAAATCGATTTCATGCTTCGACAAGCTCAGCATGATCGGAAAAGTTACCT
>Ga0136653_10001626_pt1 | contig 12195 bp, 9 predicted proteins | sample LakKivw275mmetaG_FD_94866 | JGI IMG/M metagenome (GOLD analysis project Ga0136653, IMG submission 94866) | Anoxic lake water microbial communities from Lake Kivu, Rwanda to study Microbial Dark Matter (Phase II) - Lake Kivu water 275m metaG... | ecosystem: Environmental > Aquatic > Freshwater >... | reverse complement strand
TGATTGAAATCCGGGCTGTCCGAAAACTTGATGAAGATGACCAGATTGTTGATGGTGCCAAAGTGCGGAACCCTGTCATTGCGCATCTGCGCCCTGCTCTGGCGGAAGCGGTCATACTTTTCGTCCAGCTCATTGCGGGAAATATTGACTCCGGCAGTCAGATTCAGGGCCAGCGGATCGCTTTGCCCCACAATGTATTGCGAGGAGGTCACACCCTCTCCCGAAGGGATCGCCCAGGTGAACCAGCCCGTCCGTTTGTCCTGTATGATGGTAAAATTATTGGCATCGTGCAGCCAGTTGTGGACCTCGTCCCCGCTGGCCAATACGTTTATTTCCGTGCCGTCGGGCTGTGTGACCACGACCGGTTGATCTTTCAGGGGTGCGCCAAACAGACACGCCGCCAGAATCGCTAAGGCAAGTACCAAAACCGCTCTTTTCATAAACAATCTCCGGATTATATCGTTTTCTTTTATTATTATGCAGATTTCATTCCTTAAACCGCAATTTTCTGTCAATCAATCTTTTTACTTCCCCATTTTATTCCCTTCTTCATCCATCCAATCATTACTTGACCATTACGGTACTACTACGGTACCAATACGGTAAATAACCGTAATGATACCGTAATAGTTAAGTAATGGTACCGTAATTCATGTATGCAGGATGGCTGGAAGGCAAAACCAACGTGGATTTCCGGGGTATGGGGATTAATGGGTTTTGGACTTCAGGGAAGGTGTGCCGAAGAAGTGTCAGATATGGAGTTCAAAACCAACGTTGATTTCCAGGGTATGAGGGTTAATGGATTTTGGACTTCAGATACAAGGTGTCAATGAATTCAGGAAAAGGTGACAATGAAGTCCAGGCGCGGCAGGATTCATTTATCATGAAAGCTATCGTTGCGCCTGAACTCCATTGACTAAGGGATTGGGTTTAGAAGAAGTTGAATTTTTTCTGGGCGATGACCCCGAAACTGAGTTTGTTGGTGTCACTGCCGAGGGTGGTGGAGCGCAGCGTGATGCCGTCGTTGTTGCCGATGACGAGCATGAACTGATAGTCTCCTGAGTCGTATTCAGGCCTGTGGAGAAGCTGTTGTGGTCGCCGATTTGTCCTTCCAGTTTATCAGAATTCCTGTCCCAGACAGGGAAGTATTCGATCATCCAGGCGAGATTATTGAGGATAACGACCCCGGCGCCGATGCCGGTCAGGAATCTTTCCTTGTCAGCGTCGTAGCCGAGGTTGATGTTGCCGAGCAGACGGTTCCACTCGGGACGGTTCTGGGCGGACAGGATGACCATCATGTTCTGACGGTTCTTGTCAATTTCCAGCGGATTTTCGAAGGCGAAATACTGAACATTGGCCTGCGCCTGAACGGGCCATTCCTCTTTGCTGAAGCGCCAGCCGAGCTCTACGAAGTACTCGCTTTGCTTGCTGATATGCCCCAGCCTGAGATCAAAGGATTTGATGATGGCCTGGCGATAGATCAATCCAACATTGGCACCGTCATCCATGCCGAAGAAGTTGCTCAAAGCGCCGTCCAGCCTGCCTTTAAAGCGGTGCTGGATGTCCAGTTCGCTGTCCAGAGTGCCGAGTTCGGTGGGTGTCACCAGACTGAAAAAGCTTCTCTGATAAGCGTTCAGGCCCATGACGAGCAGGGCAAAGACCAGAATCAGGATTACTTTTGATAATCTCATTGAGTGATCCTCCTTTATTTGATTACAAGGGTTTGGCTCTTTTTTCCAACTTTATTGCAGGAAGTGGTGATGTCCAAACGGTCATTGACTTTGAGGTTGTTGATCTTGTAAAGCAGGGCTCCGCCGTCATTGCTGTCCTGCAGGGAAAGCTTCTGGCGGATGATCTCTTTCTTGTTCAGGGTGACTACTATTTCGCCGATAAAGTGGTCGGCGCTGTCCTTGACCTGATGCTTGAAGCTGACAGTCAGCAGGTTTTCCTCTTTATCAAAATTGGCAGTTACAGAGGCGGCGGGATGAGCAGACAAAACAACGCTCAAGCCGAGTAATAACACTATCAGAAGGATGGTATTTTTCATGTTGATATCTCCTTAAGGTTTTATATTCATAGATTAATCCATTGTCAGGCGGTGTCAAGCAGAGATTGTACACTCATCTATAACAGGAATGACGGGTGCGGCTATGGTGTCGGTTTGCAGATTGGTAATCTGTTGGGAGCCGGGTATTGTCAATGCCCGGCTCAAAAAGAAACGGGGATGAATATCCCCGTTTACAGCAGATGAATATCTACGCTACAAGTAAAACCGCAGCTAATTGAGCAGGAACACCTTTTTCGTTAAGCTGAAGCCTCTGTCCTCCAGGCGGATCAGATAGATTCCTGAGGGCAGTTGTTTCTGCCGGTCGTCAGTCCCGTTCCAGGACAGGGTGTGCTCACCTTTCTCCATAGTCTTGCCGGTCAGGTTTTTCACCAATTGCCCTTTCAGGTTGTAAACATTCACAGATGCAAATGTGGCGCGGGGCAGATAAAAAGAGACCTTTGCTTCTGCACTGAAAGGATTGGGGGAAAAGCTCATTCTGAGATTCTGAATCGGGTCGGGCTGTATGGTTTCTTCCTGAATGCCGGTATTGGCGAGCGCACCTCTGGCACAGAACAGAACGCCATTGGTCAGAAACGGCAGGGCAGGATTATAGGGGACTTTCAAAGGCAGCCAGATGAACGCATAGAGCGAGTCGCTGCCGGAAGGGATGAGATGCAGTCTTGCCCGGCTGAATTCATGGTCATCGCTGTTTAGCAAATCCTGTCCGGGATTCCAGTTGTAAAGCTGGACCAGTTCATTATCCTGATTGAGCGCCTTGAACTGAACTTCCGTGGCAGAAGCTGCTTGCACAATCAGTTTCAGTCCGTTATCCAGAAAGGCGATGTCGTTCATTTCAGTGGGCACTTCATAATTGGCAAGCTGCAGTATGTTGTGGTTGTTCAGATCTAGTATAAAGACATGCAGGGTGTCGGGGGTCTGGACAGGGGGGATTGCGTGGCCGATGTTCCTGTCATGCATCTGGATCAGGGCATGGCCAGCGTCCAGCAGATTGATCTGGGTGATGTTTCCCCGCGTGTTCAGATAATGGGTCAGTTCGGTCAGTTCACTATTTTGATATCTGAACAGGCGGTTATTCAATGAAAACAGGATTTGCCCGAATTTGCGCTCATAGGCCTTGGCGACCAGTCCGGGATTGCCGTCTCTGGCTGTGACCAACTGCCAGTCATTCAGGTTTGATGAGGTTTCCAGACGGATGCCGAAACCCCAGGTATTGAAGCCGAAGGTGTCGCCATTGATGCGATAATCATAATGATAGTCCTTTTTGTAGCCGACTCCGGCACCTGTAGCTCCGGGCGCGTTGGAGCAATAGTAGGTCACGTCCAGGACGGGATCAGTGTAGCTGTTTCCGGCAGGACCGCCGCATAAGTCCTCTTCAATGTCCCAGACCCCGGCGGGATTGGGATGTTCAGAATCTGATAAACTGCGGTGCAGAAATCCTCTGCGGCGCTGGATGATAGAACCGTAAATGTGTACGGTGCCGCGCTCCAGGGTGGGACTGCTTTCCGGCCAGAGCGGATTGTACCAGGGGTAGTCAATGTTTGGGGGCCAGGGATAGTTTTCAGTTTGGGGATAATGCCTTCTGTGCAGGTCGATCTTGTCCCAGACATAAGGATTTCCGGCTAAGATCACGGCCGGAACTGAAGGATGGGGATGCTGGTACTCAAAAGTGAAAACGCCGTCCCTGTGGGAGTCGCCATTACCATCGCCCAAAGCGTACAGACTGGCATAGATCCAGACTCCGTCAGCGTCAGAACCGCAATTCGGTTTATATCTCAAACTGTCCTGAGGGTCACGATAACCGTATTGGACGTATATGCTCCGGCCGGAAACCAGCGCCACCATATCGTTCGAATTATATGAGGAACCAGGCTCTGTACCATCAGGAGCTTGTCCAACAGGGGTTCCGGTCAGGGTAATGTTATCCATTATATAAATATCATATGGTGAATACCAGGTCTGCTTGCCGCTGAACTGGCCCTTGATCCACAGGGGGCAGTTAACCATGAAAGTGCCGGATTGCGTGCTGCCCGTTGGACCGGGTGTCCAGAGCGTGTCTTTTCTGGTCACCCAGTTGCGGAACAACCAAACTCCGTTTCGGGGCGGATATTGGGTCCAGACATCTAAAGTATCGATATCAACTTCAACAACTAAACCAATCCAGGATATATATGAAGCGCCGTTGACGGTCACCATCATGATGCGGTTCGGGTCATTCACGGCAGGTCCCACAACCTGGGCATACATTGGTATCAGGGTATACTGGAAAGGAACCGTCGGCACGTTTTCCCAGCAGCCCTTGCGAAAGACCTGCTCATAGTTCGGAGTGCCGCCCAAAACTTCAATTTCACCGGAAGTGACTACAGGATCGTAAAAGGTAGGCCAGCCGTTGTTATTTCCGCCGCCCAGCTGCTGGATGTAGATGTTACTATTTGACCGCACCGGTCCATACAAAACATCAGGTCCCCAGTATTTGATGATGGTGTCATTCGTGGTTCTGTTTACATCACAGAAATTTCCGTAGAAGCCGGTAGAACTGCCTTCCAGCCTGCCATGCTCAGCACACATGTCCTGATACATATAGCAACTGTGATACTGGCCGTCGTATTTATCGGAGATGGGCAGCCTGTCACTGCCCTGCACGGGAGCCAGTTCCAAAAAACTTACGCCGTTGTCCTGAGAGATCATCCTGATGATGTAACCTCTGTCTGAAGCGGTGAGGATAATTTCCTGCCCGTCCTTCATCAGGGTCGGCAGGCCATCATAGTCTCCGGCTCTGGTCAAGCCGGTCTGGAAGGTCTGCCCGCCGTCAAAGGATCGCTTAAAGATCAGGTTTTTGGGTTGATTGTTGTGCGCGAGGTCAGGAAAAGTTCCCGTGTAGCCGATAAAACAGAGCATCAGGGTGTCGCCGTCGGCATAAACTGCCTGCCTGCCTGCAAACTGGATCAGGCTGCCGGGGTCAAAGACCGGTTCTGCAGTTCCGATTCCTACCGTCAGAAATGAACAAATTGCTGATAAAATGAATAGGATTATCAGTCGCCTACTCATGCCTTCCTCCTTATAATGATTATCTTTTCTCAGGGGATTTCCGATGTTCCCCTTTAATTTTATCCAATTCAGAATGCTGATAACAAGACAATCAGATTACTAATGCCCAACCAATATTTATATATTTTTACCTGAAGATTCTGTCAATCAAAAATATCGCCGGGGCGAAGAAGTGTGCAAGTTGATTGATATTACGAAGTCTGGAAGATGTTATAAGTTGCGGCTCAGTAGCCTTTGCCCTTGCCCCTGATCAGGACATGGATGCGATTGAACATCTGGCGGAAGCGGTAGACCATTTCGGTGGAAGGATTGAGCTGATGCAGCATGCGTTTCAGGAAAGTGTCCCAGTTGGTGGTTTCGTGGTCCTGGAAAAAGCCGATGTCAGTCAGGATGTCTTTCATGTAGGCCTGTATCTTGTCCAGTTCTTCACGGCTGACGGCAGGTTCTGTCTGCCCTTCGGCGACGTCCTGCGCCTTTCTGCTCTTTATTTTAGCTGAAGAATCACGCACCGGATAAGACCAGATCTCCCAGGCTGCCAATGCCACGGACTGGGCTAAGTTCAAGGAAGGAAAATCAGGATTGGCAGGGATGTGACAGCGCAAAGGGCAGAGTTCCGCTTCCTCATCGGTGAGGCCATAGGTCTCTCTGCCGAAGACGAGGCCGTGCTTCAGGTGCGGGTTTTCATAGAAGTAGCCGCCCAGGTTCCAAGGATTGAGGTCCACGGGTTTGAGCTTTCCCACCCTTCTGGAAAAGGCGATGACGCGGTCCAGATCCTTGACGGCATCTGCCAAGGTGTCATACAAAACGGCATTGTCGATGATGTGCTCGCTGTGCATGGCGAGGTAGAAATCGTTCTTGTGCGGGATGGAACCAACGATGCGCAGATTGGGGATGCAGAAGTTGTTGAGGATGCGCGCCACGGCGCCAACGTTGCCGGCGTAGATGGGCTCCACAAGTATGATGTACAGGTTATTCAGAGCGGGAGACTGCATGTGAGACGGTTCTTTTTACTTTTTGTTGTCATTCCTGCGCAGGCAGGAATCTTCCAGGATACCAGCTTTCGCGGGTATGGCATAATATAGAGTGATTCCTCTGTATGAACTTCAGACGGGGGATTCCTTACTTATTGATGATCTGGGCCAGCTTGGCGCCCATCTGAGCGACGTTGGGATTGGGATCTGCCTTCCATTCCTTGACTGTTTTCTGGGTGACGTTAATGAAGTCGTGGGTCTTATCCCTTTTGCTGCGCTGCATCAGGATATTAGCCAGTTTTTTCATGGTCATCCAGATGGTGCGGATGCGCTTCTCGTCAGCGTCCTGCAGCCAGTTTTTGATGGCGGCATAGCATTGGGTGGGGCGCATTCTGCCGACCTGGGTGAGCAGGTGCGTGATCTTCTTTTGGACTTCATCACTTTCATCATCCAGCAGGACGTTGATGAAGTTCATTATGTACTGGGGATCTTTGCCTGCGATGTTTTCCATGCCGTGCATGGACATGGCGCGTTTCTTTTCATTGGTTGATTTGGCCCAGACCGGCATCTGTTTCTTCATTTCATCGCTGTGGTATTTCCACATTTCGAGCGCGATAGTTTCGGATTCCCAGGGTACGGATTCTATGGTCTTTTCGATGGTCTTGATGATGACTTCGGGTTCGTCCTGGCGTTTGTAGTAATAGTAGAATAGGGCTGTGGCGCGGATGCCGTAAAGCTTGTGATCCAGCATGGCGCTACAGATCTTGTCCAATTTGCCCCTTCCTGTATAGTTGGCAAGGCGCTTGCCCAATTCCTCACGGGTAAAGTAATTGGACGTATTTGCCAGTTCCATTATCTTCTCTTCGGCTATTATAGTATTGCCTTTGTTCAGGGCTTTGAAGATCATATCGACCTGCTCATCCATCAGTTTCAGGTCGTCGCCTGTCAGTCTGCCTACCTGTTTTATCATTTCAGCTCCAGATGTAGTTTATTTGTGAAATCAGAACATTCTTCCCTTGGTTAATGCAATGCGATGTTGTTCATAATTAGGTTAATATCTTTTGTTTTACAATCGGCGTTGCTTGAATATGCTGTAACTATAAAACAAGCTAATCAAAGATTGATTTCTGTCAAGCAAATTTATTCAATCAGTACTGACATTGAGTTAACCCGGTAGCTTTGGAACAATACATGGCAGCAGAGTTACACTAAACCTGATTAGATCGGTTTTTCTTCTTGACAGATAGTATTGCACGTAATTCTAATCTCAACAGAGATTTTCAATAGATATGGTAAAACCAACTGGTTATTAAAAGCTGCAGTTGAACATAGCCCTCGCTACGACTGTTTTTGAGATCGTAATAAAGACCAGAATATAAATTCCGGCATTGAGAGGTAACAATGTTCACAAGAGCTTTGTCAATTTTATTCGTTATTATAATCCTGTTTAGCGTGATGACTTCATGCGACAAGAAATCCACAGAACCCAAAGTGTGTGCTACTCCAACTTTTAATCCTGCCGCCGGCACTTATAACACTTTTGCCTGAGTGACGATATCTTCAACAACAGATGATGCCACCATCAGATTCACGATTGACGGCACCGATCCTACCTTAAATTCAATGGTCTATTCCAATTTTATAACTCTGCTGACCACCACAACCATCAAAGCCAAAGCGTATAAATCAGGCTGGACACCCAGCGAGGTGGCATCAGCAACATATATAATCGAATAAACAAGTGAATGAATTAGGGGAGAAATAATGTTCAGAAGAATTCTTGTCCTTGGTTTAGCATGTATTTTATTCCTGACCGTAATAGTTAGTTGTTCAAAAAAGACCACCGAGCCAGTCGATGATGACGAACCTCTGGCACCTATAGTTTCGGGATATGTGGTGGTGTTGGATCCAACCATGATCCCCTACTTTGAATTTGCAGAAGACCATATCCTCTTTCCGTCCTTGCCGGGAGTGCCGTTACCCAATCTGGACGTGAACGTGATCCTGGTCAGTCCGCCCTGCACGGAAGCGCCGAATGGCTTTTTGCGCAGGATCACGGGCATGAAAAAAACCTTCAGGGGAACCGAAGTCAGCACAACTGATGCCTCCCTGGACGAGGTTTTTGAGCAGGGAGACATTGTGGGCGAGGATCAGGACCTGGAAACAACCAAAATCATTTCCTCCCAGGCGATGATGGATGGCGTGACTTTCGTTTCCGATGCCAAGGATCCCACCAGGTTCAGTTATAACGTCAACCTGAGTCTGTCCAGGTTTGGCGTCACCCTGAACCTGAACGGTCCCATCACCTTCAGTCAGAGCTTTGGTTTCAATGCACGCATCAGATGGTTTCAAGTCTCAAAGATCAACTTCACTTCTCATACCGTGCAGGGCGTGGATCTGGATGCCACCCTGAGTCCGACCGCTTTGAACACTTCGGTGGGATGGGATACGACTCTCTACAGGCATCAAATGAGCCCCTACACTTTTTGGATCGGTCCAGTGCCGATCGTGATCGTGCCTGTCATCAGTGTGGACCTGTATGTCACGGCGGGCGGAGAGGTCTATATCGGCGCCAATCTGACCCAGTCCCAGACCATTGACGCAGGCATCCACTACAACAAGAGCAGCAGCCCCAAATGGAGCACCAGTTCAGACAGACAGGTTCAGCATCCCACTTTTACGCCTTTACTGAGCGGCAGCGGTGAACTGGAGGTGGGGGCAGGTCCAAAGCTTTCCTGCTTGCTGTATGGCCTGGTCGGTCCCTATGTCGGTGCATTCGGTTATCTGAACATGGAGGTCGCGCCATTGGAAGTGCCCTGGTGGACTTTGTCCCTGGGAGGCAAGATCAGTCTGGGCATTGATTTGAAGAAGATCAGTAAAAGCATCCCCAATCCCAGTTTTGATGTGCTGAACATCAGCACGCCCATTGCTCACGCTGATGTCAATCAGTGCATAGCGCCGGTCTATAGTCCCTTGCCCGGATTGTATCACTCAACTCCGCAAACGGTAACTATTTCCAGTGCAACAGCGGGTGCGACCATAAGATACACCACCGACGGCAGTCCTCCCACATCCAACTCAACTGCATATACAGGACCATTTGAATTAACAGAAACCGCCACCCTGAAGGCCAAAGCTTTTAAGGACGGCAAGACGGAAAGCCAGGTTGCTACAGGAGCTTACTCCATCATTCTGATGTATGCAGACGCTCCGGTCATCAGTCCGCCCGGCGGAGTTTATGATTACGGGCAAAGCGTCAACGTAACCATGTCCTGCCCGACCGCGGGAGCAACGATCCGTTACACCACTGACGGCAGCACTCCCACTGCCGCTTCTGCAGTATATTCAGGACCATTTAACATTGCCACGACCACCACCGTCAAAGCCAAAGCCTTCAAGGAAGGCTGGATGCCAAGCCCCTTGGCTTCCGCCGCTTTTGCGATCGGAGGCCTGGACGATGATTTCATCTTTGTGCAGGGAGGCTCTTTCAACAATGGCATGAGCCTGATTCCCAACGTCAGCGTCAGCAGCTTCTATATAGATTTATTTGAACTGACCCAGGAAAAGTATCAGGTGGTGATGGGGACCAATCCGTCCTACAACACCGGCAATCCCGAATATCCGGTGGAATGGGTGACCTGGTTTGATGCCATTGAATTCTGCAACAGGGCCAGCCTTTTGGAAAGCCGGACACCGTGCTACACCTACTCAAGCTATGGCACCAATCCCGATAACTGGCCTGCAGGCTGGAACGCCACAGCCGCCAATCATGCCAACATCAACTGCAACTGGAACGCCAACGGATACCGTCTGCCGACGGAAGCGGAATGGCATTTCACAGCCAGGGGCGGAGACCAGTCCCAGGGCTATCTGTTCAGCGGCAGCAATACCTTGAATGACGTCGCCTGGCATCTGACCAATTCCGGTTTCCCGCCATCCACCCGAGCCGTGGGCCTGAAAGCGGCCAATGAGCTTGGATTCAAGGATATGAGCGGCAACGTCTGGGAATGGGTTTGGGATATCTACGGCAATTACCCCAATCCGGGATTGACACCCCTGGAGAATCCCCACGGCGCTTTGACAGGGGCATATCGTGTTTTACGGGGTGCCAGCATACTCTGCCACTCAGGATACTTTCCGCTGCTGCACAGGAATTACCTGAACCCCACCTACAGCTTCATGGACGTTGGTTTCAGAATTTGCAGGAATAATAATTAGAATTGCCTTAATTCAGACTTTATGACTTTTGCTTTGCCTCCTGCCGGGCACCTGCGCCCGGGCATAGGTGTTGAGCAGGGGGCCGGGGAGAGGAAACCATGTAACAATTATGGACGAGGGCTCTTAGCTGATGGTTAAGTGGATTATGATTAAAGACTGTTAAGTTGACTATCCCTTTTGGCAATCAGACAAACAGAATCCTGTGTTTTGCATGATGTAGATTCTTCATAAATCAGTTTGAATCCGGCATCAGTGATTTCGCTGATGATGTCACTATGTTTACCGATATATCTGATTGCCAGATTATTCCTGATCAACAGCCTGGATTCACTATCAAAGTATTGGTTCAGCTCTTCATCACGGAAGTCATCGCACATCGTGTTACAGATATAGATTCCGCCTGCTCTGAGATTTTCATGGATGTTTTCCAAATAGAGCTTTCTGTCTTTCCCGATAATGCAGTGCAGGCAATTGTTATCCAAGGCGATATCAAATAACTTATCTGCCCGGTATCGGTTTTGAGCAACATTAACTATCGAAAACTCTGCCTTTGAATTTATCAGTCCTGCTTTCTCAATTGCCCATTCAATAGCAACCCGCGATACATCAATGCCTGTTACCCGATAACCCATAGTTTCGAGCCAAAAGGAGATGTCGCCTGCTCCGCAACCAATATCCAGGACTCTCCCTGTTTTTAGAATCTCTGGATGATGGAAAATCATTTTCAGCTGTCTGATCTGTTCAGCAATATCCTCAGCGCAGTCCCAACCCGGCAAGCCCTTTTCCCTGTTTCGCTGATACACTGCATCATGTGCTGCATAGTTTATTTGATAGGGTTTGTTATTTTTGTGTTGCATACATTAGCTACAATTCTTTAGTCGTCTTGAAGTGCAGCTTGGCAACTTCGCCTAAACGCTGTTTTCCGTACTGTGCTATGAAATTAGCGGCTGCATCCTTAACTCCTGAGCTTGCTCCCATGGGGAACTTCAGCTTGTAGAAACGGCACATGGTCTGAAAAGACTGAACAAGCTGATAGCGCGCAATGATGCTGGCAGCTGCCACTGCCAAATCTCTTTCCCCATCCGGGCGTTCCATTGTCTGCATGTCGGGATGCAGTTTTTTGAGCAAAGCGGATGCCTTTTTGGCAGCGCTGAACTGGTCGATGAAGACGCCTTCGATCACGGCATGGCGTTTGATCAGATTATCCAGGATTTTGCTGTGGCACCAGGCGAGCAGGTCATTGAGGTTTTTGCCCTGAGAAGCAAACTTGGCATAGAGTTCGTTGTATTTCTGAGGCTTTAAAACCAGGCATTCGATGTTGTTCTTATAGTCATGATAAAGCTGTTTGGCAATGTCAACGATCTGGTCTTTTTTGAGTTTCTTGCTGTCGCAGACACCGATCTTGATCAGCTTTTCCCTGTCTTTTTTATCCAGGTAAAAACCGCACACGATCAACGGGCCGAAATAGTCGCCCTTGCCCGTTTCATCACTGCCCACCCAGTGTGACCAATTGTGCTGCGGGACTTCTGCTTCCGTGCTGGGCTGACCCAGACATTGTTCCAGAACTTTTCTGAGCGGATTGCTGCTCTTGGCTCCGATCACGGTGGAAATTCCCTTTTTCACTGAGTAATACACATTCAGCAGGATAGTGTCTTTCCCTGATGCAAACTCCAGTTGGACCCCATAGGGGATTTCCCGTTCACCGGAAAGCTGCAATCCCGCTTTACTGCACACGGGCAGCAGGTCCGCCAGGTAATTCTGGATAGCTTGGTGCATTGTACCTCTTTTTGTCATCCCTGCGCAGGCAGGGATCCAGCCTGTTATAAAAAAGATTACCCACAGAGGCACAGAGGGAAAAGAGAGAAAGGAGATTTTATTTAACGCTTCTTCTCA
>Ga0136653_10001625_pt1 | contig 12198 bp, 4 predicted proteins | sample LakKivw275mmetaG_FD_94866 | JGI IMG/M metagenome (GOLD analysis project Ga0136653, IMG submission 94866) | Anoxic lake water microbial communities from Lake Kivu, Rwanda to study Microbial Dark Matter (Phase II) - Lake Kivu water 275m metaG... | ecosystem: Environmental > Aquatic > Freshwater >... | reverse complement strand
GTTCCTACTGGTATTAGTTTACCAATGATCACGTTTTCCTTCAAGCCGCGGAGCTTGTCTTCCTTGCCTTCGAAAGCGGCTTTAATGAGGATCCTCGCCGTTTCCTGGAAGGAGGCGGCCGACAGGAAAGAGTCGGTGGTTAGGGCAACTTTGGTGATTCCAAGAAGTATCTGCTGGTCTTTGGCTGGAGCCTTGTCTTCCTTCTTCAGCCTCGCATTCTCCTCTAAAAATCTTGATTTCTCCACCACTTCCCCCGCATCGAAAATGCTGTCTCCTTTTTCTTTTATCTTCACTCTTGAGAACATCTGCTTTATGATGACTTCGATGTGCTTGTCGTGGATGACCGCCCCTTGGGAGACGTATATTTTCTGGATATCCCTTAGAACATACTGCTGGGTTTCTTTCATGTCAGTCAAGGAAAAAAGCTCTTTTAAATCCACGTTCCCCTCGAAAAGCTGCTGCCCTTTTTTGACAGGCTGGCCGGGAACGACCCAGATGGCTCTTTTTAAAGGAACGGCGTATTCCAGAACGTCTGTTTTTTTCGCTTTCTTTTTCGGACCATTGTCAAAAACTTTGATTTTGATGATCCTCTCCGGGGTGATTTCCAGCACTTCTCCGTCCGTCTCGGAAATCGAGGCTTTCCCTTTCGGGATCCTGCATTCAAATATTTCTTCCACTCTGGGAAGCCCCTGGGTGATGTCTCCTCCGCCGGCAACACCTCCGGTATGGAACGTTCTCATGGTCAGCTGAGTTCCAGGCTCTCCGATTGCCTGGGCAGCCACTATTCCCACGGCCTCCCCAAGCCCCACTATCTTATTTCTGCCCAAATCCCAGCCGTAGCATTTCTGGCACACTCCGCTCTTGGTCTTGCAGCTCAAAGGACTCCTGACCGGTATTTCTCTGACGTTCGCCTCGTCTATCTCCCCTGCTTTTTTCCAGTCAATAGCCTCTCCCTTTTCCACGATCGTCTTTTTGGTCGAAGGGTTGATTATCCTCTGGGTTGCCACTCTGCCCACTATCTTGAATCCGATGTTTTGGCCGATCTTTTCCGCTTCTTCTTTCTTTATCACCACGCCCTCTGAATCCTTGCAGTCCTCTTCCGTCACTATCACCTCATGGGCGACGTCCACCAGCCTTCTGGTGAGATACCCCGCCGTGGAAGTTCTGAGGGCGGTATCGGCAGTCCCTTTCCTGGCTCCGTGGGTAGAAATGAAGTATTCCAGCACGTCCAGCCCTTCTTTATAGGAATGCTTGACCGGCAATTCTATGATCTGGCCGGCCGGATTGGTCACCAGCCCTTTCATCCCCGACATCTGGACCGGCTGGGACCAGGATCCCCTGGCTCCGGAGCTGATTATGGAAAATACGGGATTGGATTCGCCCAAAGTCTTAGGAACCAACTTCTCTATTTCTGACTTCACTTTCTGCCAGACTTCGATCGCCCTGTCCTTCTTTTCCTCCCTGGACAAAAGCCCTTTCCTGTAATGGGAGTCTATATCTTCTATCTCCTTTTCAGCTTTGGCCATTATGACCGGCTTCTCTGGCGGAACCACCAGGTCATCCATCCCCCAGGTGATTCCGGACAGAGTGGAGTATTCGAACCCCAGCTTCTTTATCTTGTCCAAAGACTCCTGGGCGGTTAGGTTGTCTGAAGAATCTATCACCGCGCCGACTATTTTCTCAAGCTTCTTTGAGTTTATTTCCTCGTTGACGAACGGATACCCTTTGGGAAGGGCATTGTTGAAAAGAATCCTTCCCACCGAGGTTTCAACGATGCCGTCTTCCATCCTCACCTTTATCCTGGCCCTCAGGTCGATCACTTCGGAATCAAAGGCCAGGATGGCCTCGTTCTTTGATCCGAAAATCTTGCCTTCTCCCATCGCCTCTTCCTTCATTTTGCATATCCAATAGACTCCCAGGGTTATATCCTGGCTGGGGGCGACTATAGGCATTCCTGTGGCGGGCTTCAAAAGATTCGAAGCCGAAAGCATGAGTTCTTTGGCCTCTTTTTGGGCCATATCGGAAAGCGGAAGATGGACGGCCATCTGGTCTCCGTCAAAGTCGGCATTGAAAGCTTTGCAGGTCATGGGATGTATCCTTATCGCCTGGTCTTCGATAAGGAGGGGATAAAAAGCCTGGATGCCCAGCCTGTGAAGGGTCGGAGCTCGATTCAGCAGGACCAGCTTGTCTTTCACGCATTCTTCAAGCATCGCCCAGACTTCGGGAGTCTCCTCTTCTATGAGCTTGCTTGCGCTCCTGACGTTGTAGGCCAATTCCCTGTCCAGTATTTTTTTGATCACAAAAGGCTTGAAAAGCTCCAAAGCCATCCTTTTGGGAATGCCTACTTGGTTGAACTTCAATTCAGGTCCGACGACGATGACCGATCTTGCCGAATAGTCCACCCTTTTGCCCAGAAGGTTCTGTCTGAACCTGCCCTGCTTTCCCTTGAGCATGTCAGCTAAAGACTTTAACAGCCTTTTGCCTCCGGTGGTGGCGGTAGTGGTCTGCCCTTTCCTCATGGTATTGTCTATCAAAGCGTCCACCGCCTCCTGAAGCATTCTTTTCTCGTTCCTGACAATGACATCCGGCGCGTTTATCTCCAAAAGGTATTTCAAACGGTTGTTTCTATTGATCACCCTCCTGTAAAGGTCGTTCAGATCAGAGGAGGCGTATCTTCCTCCGTCAAGCTGGACCATGGGCCTGAGCTCCGGAGGCAAGACCGGCAAATGGGTCAAAAACATCCATTCTGGCTTGATTCCGGCTTTCAGCATTTTTTGGATGACCCTGGCCCTTCTCAGGACCTTTCTTTTTTTCTCAGGAGTGGTGTCTTCAGCTTCCTTCAAAAGGCTTTTGAAAAGGCTTTTCCAGTCGATGTTGGATAAAATCTTCCTCAAAGTTTCCGCCCCGGTCCCGGCTTCAAAGATCTCCCCGTATTTAAGGGACAGATCGGTATATTCCGTCTCAGACAGCACCTTCAGTTCTTTTATCCCCTGGACCTCTTCCATAGTCCTGCTCTTCAGGTTTTTCAGCCTTTCCAAACGGGACTTGGCCTGCTTTTCCTCTGCCTTCCCTTCCTTGAGCGAGGATTTCTCCTTTTTGACTTTCTGTTTGTATTCTTTCTCTATTTCCTCTATGATCCTGGCTTTGGCAGCCTCGTCAACCTTCGTTACAATGTAGCTTGCAAAATAGATTACCCTTTCCAGCTGCTGCATGGGTATGTCAGTTATGATGCCCATCCTGGAAGGCACCCCCCTAAGAAACCAGATGTGGGAGCAAGGGGAAGAGAGCTTGATGTGCCCTATCCTTTCCCTCCTGACCTGGGATTTGGTTATCTCCACCCCGCATTTGTCGCAGACCACCCCTTTATATCGGATGCCTTTGTATTTCCCGCAATAGCATTCGTAGTCTTTGGAAGGCCCGAAAATCTTCTCGCAGAACAGGCCGTCTTTCTCCGGCCTCTGCGTCCTGTAGTTGATGGTTTCAGGCTTTGTGACTTCTCCCTTAGACCAGCCTAATATGACTTCGGGCGAAGCCAGCGATATCTTTATTGATTTTAAGTCTGCGACTTTCATGCTTTTTAAGGTTAATTTTCGTCCTCTTTGACAATTCCTTCTTTCACGTCGAAGTTCAAAGCCAGCGATCTCAGTTCCGCGACTAAAAGGTTGAATGAAGCGGGTATGTTGGGACTTTTTATCTCTTCCCCGGTCAAAATCGAGTTGTAAGTGGCCGCCCTTCCGATGACGTCGTCTGACTTGATGGTTAGCATTTCCTGGAGAATATGGGCTGCTCCGTAACCTTCCAGCGCCCAGACTTCCATTTCCCCGAACCTCTGCCCTCCGAACTGGGCTTTACCGCCCAAAGGCTGCTGGGTGATCAATGAATACGGCCCAATGGATCTCATATGGATCTTGTCTTCCACCATATGGACCAATTTCATTATATATATGTAGCCGACGGTGATCTTTTCCGGGAATCGATTCCCGGTTTTCCCGTCGTAAAGCGTCACCTTCCCGTTTTCAGGAAGATTCGCTTCCTTCAAAGCCGCTTTGATGTCCTTCTCGGTAGCTCCCGACAAAGACGGGGTGACGGCTATGTATCCCATCTTCTTTGCCGCCCATCCGAGATGTGTTTCCAAAATCTGGCCGATGTTCATCCTTGAAGATACTCCCAAAGGATTCAAAACAATGTCCACCGGAGTCCCGTCTTCCATGAAGGGCATTTCCTCTTCAGGCAAAACCTTGGTGATGACCCCTTTGTTTCCGTGACGGCCGGCAACCTTGTCTCCGGCAGTTATCTTCCTCAGCTGGGCGACTTCCACCCTGATCCTTTTCACCACTCCTGGCTCCAATTTATATCCGTCCTCCCTGGAAAAAACCTTCACCCCCACCACTCTTCCCCTTTTCCCATGGGACATGAGCAAGGAGGTGTCTTTCACTTCTTTGGCTTTTTCCCCGAAAATGGCCCTCAGCAGCCTTTCTTCTGCAGTCAGTTCAGCCTCCCCTTTGGGGGAGATCTTTCCGACCAGAATGTCGTTGGGCCCCACTTCCGCTCCGATCCTGACGATTCCTTCCTCATCCAGGTCTTTCAATTTGTCCTCCCCGACATTGGGTATGTCTGCAGTAGTGGACTCCGGCCCGAGCTTGGTCTCCCTGACGTCGCAGCTGAAGTCTTCCAGATGTATCGATGTAAAAATGTCGTCTTTCACCAGCCTTTCGGAAATGATCACTCCGTCTTCGTAGTTCTCCCCTCTCCAGGGTATGAAAGCCACGAAAAGGTTGGTCCCCAAAGCAAGCCTGCCTTTCTCAATGGCCCCTCCGTCTGCCAAGACCTCTCCTTTCCTCACTTTTTGCCCTTTCTCGACAACCGGCCTCTGATGCAGGCACGTGTACTGATTGGTCCTCACGAAGTTGGTGAGGTCGTAAGAATTGACCTTCGCCCTTTCTCCGTCTTTCGATTTGACTTTAACGTGGCTGGCGTCCACTTCTTCAACTATTCCGTCTTCAAGGGAAAAAACAGCCTGGCCGGAGTCAAAAGCCACTTTCCCTTCCATCCCGGTTGAAACCAAAGGAGTCTCCGGCTTCACCAGAGGCACTGCCTGGCGCTGCATATTGGATCCCATCAATGCACGGTTGGCGTCGTCGTTTCTCAAAAAAGGAACAAGGGAAGTAGCTACGGAAATGCACTGCTCAGGGGAAACGTCGACGAAGTTTATCTGGTCTCTCATCACCACGGTCGGCTCCCCTTTGACCCTTGCTTCCACTTTTTCGGGAATAATATTGTTTTTATCGTCAACCGCCAGCACTCCTGAGGCGATGTTATACCTTTCTTCCTCGTAAGCGTTCAAATATTGGATTTCGCTGGAAATCTTGCCTTTCTCAACCTTGAAATACGGAGTTTCTATGAATCCGTATGGGTTTATCCTGGCGAAAGCGGCCACGTGCCCGACCAGTCCGATATTAGGGCCTTCAGGAGTCTGAATAGGACAAATTCTACCGTAATGGGAAGGCTGTACGTCCCTCACTTCAAACCCGGCCCTCTCTCTGGTCAATCCTCCAGGTCCCGTAGCAGAAAGCCTTCTCTTGTGCTCCAGTTCGGCCAAAGGATTCTCGTTGTCCATGAATTGGGACATTTGGGACGAGCTGAAAAATTCCTTTATCACCGCCATCACCGGCTTTGAGTTGACCAGCTGGGAAGGAGTGAGGGTGCTGACGTCCAAGGTGGACATTCTGTCTTTTATGATTCTTTCCATCCTCATCAACCCGACCCTCATCCTATTCTGCAAAAGCTCGTTTAAAGCCCTGACTCTTCTGTTGCCCAAATGGTCGATCTGATCGGGATTTGAGTCTGGCGTGTTATTGAGCCTTATTATCTCCCTGATCACTTCGACGACATCTTCTGGCTTCAAAACCCTGTCTTCAATTGAAATGTTCAGGGACTCGTTTCCCTTGGAATCCTTCTGTTTTTTCCCGGAAGATTTCGCCAGCAAAGGCAGGCGCTGCCATGTTTTCCATCTCCCGACCTTGGACAGGTCGTATCTTTCAAAATTGAAAAACATGTTCTTGAAAAGTTCTCCCGCGCTCTCCGGAGTCACCATTTCCCCGGGCCTAAGCCTCTTGTATATTTCAACCCAGGCATCGCCTTGGGTGGCGACGACGTCTTTGGCCAGGGTCTGCTCTATGAATTTAAGCTCGGGATCGTTATCCACGTCCGAAAACATATCCTTGATGGTTTCCGTGCTGTCGATGCCCAAAGCCCTCAGCAAGGTGGTGGCGGCCACTTTTCTTTTTCTGTCTATTTTCACTCCTATAAAACCTGACGCTTCTGTCTCGAATTCAAGCCAGGCTCCCCTGTTCGGGATGATTTTGGCTCCGAAATATTTTTTGCCCCCGACCGTCTGAGCGGTGAAAAATGCTCCGGGCGATCTTATCAGCTGGGCGATGGTCACCCTTTCCACCCCGTTCATGACAAAAGTCCCTCTTTTCGTCATCATGGGAAAATCGGCAAGGAATATTTCCTGCTCTTTCACCTCCTTGGTCTTCAAATTCACCAGCTTCGTTCTCACTCTGAGAGGGGCTTCGTAAGAGTCGTCATTCTGCTTGGCTTCCATCTCCGACTTGTATTTCGGCTCCTCTAATTTATAACCCAAAAACCAGAGTTCAAGCTCTTTTTTGGTGTAGTCCCTGATCGGGGATATTTCGGCCAAAAGCTCAGGCAGTTCCCTTTGCCAGAATTTGTCCCAGGCCTCTGTCTGGATTTTAAGCAGAAAAGGAGGAGGGAGCTGTATCCTTGATTTTCCAAAATTGCTTATCCTGACTGAAGATTCTTTTGGGGGCATAATTTTATTGGTTACTGCTTGGCAAACAAAAAAATACCTTAAACCGTCGCTTTAAGGTAAATGCATTATTTAATTTTTCAAAAAAAGGCCCTCAGAATTTTATAATCTACAATTATAACAGAAATAAAAAACAAACGCAAAAGTAAAATATGCACCTTCGATTTTACCCTTCCCAAGGGAAATGTCAAGGTTTTTACCAGACTTCAGATTTTGATGAATTCTTTGATTTTTGAAACCGGAACGGCTGCCACTTCCCCTTCCGGACCGATCTGGACCAGGCCTACCAGGCTCCCTTCTATATCAAACAAGGAAGAGCCCTGCATGTCTTCATTTTCCAGGATATTGGTCTTGACAGCATTGCCCTGCAAGCTGCTTATTATCCCCTCGTTCACAGAATAGTAAGAGCCTGTTTCGTTATCGGACAGCATTCCGGCCAAAAAGACCCTTTCTCCGATTTGTTTTTGATTGAGATCGGCGAAACCAACTGTGCTGAGATTAGAGCTTTTCAGCCTGACCAGAGCCAGGTTCATTCCTTCGTCTCTTTTCAACACTTCGTAGGAAGCAGGCTTCCCTTCGACGGAAAAAAGGAAATCATTCCCTCTTGGTATCAGGTCATTCAAGGTGACGATCAATCCGTCAGAAGTGACTGCCAGGCCGGATCCTTCCAGCACCTCTCCTCCTTTTGTTTCCGTCCTGACGCTGATGATCGAATTTTTGACTTTCAAAGCCGCTTCCTGCAAAGCTTCGTTCTCTTCGATATATATCACGCTTTCTTCCGTGAGGTTTATGGGTTGCTGGTCAAGATCGTACTTGTAAAAAAGCGGGCGCTCGATAAAATAGGGCCAGAATATCTGGTCTGCGAAAATGCCGCCCACCATTCCCACGACGAAAATTATTACGATCTTGAAAACGTTTTTCAGCATAAGAAGATCACTTCACCTCAACCTCTTCTTTGAAAGGCTTCCTTCCCTTGATTCCCTGATAAGGGAGGAAAAAAACGACATCGCCGTCTTTGGCGTCTATCTGCGCCCTTTCCCCTTCTTTCAGTTCGCCTGAAACCACTTTCAGGGAAAGAGGATCCAAAATCATCCTCTGGATCACTCTTTTCAGCGGCCTTGCGCCTAGATTCGGGTCATATCCCTTTTCGGCCAAAAGGCTCTTGGCCCCTTCCGTGACGTCTATTTTTATACCACGCTTCTCAAGCCTGCTTATAACCTTGTCCAACTCAAGCTCCACGATCTTCCTTATCTCTTCTTTGGAAAGGTAGTTGAAAATCACTATCTCGTCCACCCTGTTTAAGAACTCAGGCCTGAAATATTCCCTCAAGGCCGTCATCACTTTTTCCTTCAAAGAATCCCTTTTCTGCTCCTCCCCTTCCATGAATCCCAAAGCCCCCATTTCCGAGATATGCTCGGACCCTATATTCGAAGTCATTATTAAAATGCAGTTCTTAAAGGAGGTCACCCTCCCTTTGGCGTCAGTCAGCCTCCCGTCTTCCAATATCTGGAGCAGTATGTTGAACACTTCAGGATGGGCCTTTTCAATCTCGTCCAGCAGAATCACGGCGTAAGGCCTTCTTCTTATCTTTTCCGTCAGCTGGCCGCCTTCCTCGTACCCGACGTATCCCGGAGGGGATCCGATCATCTTGGAAACGCTGTATTTTTCCATGTATTCCGACATGTCCACCCTCACCAGGGCGTTCTCGTCGTTGAAAAGGAACCCTGCCAAAGCCCTGGCGGTTTCGGTCTTCCCGACCCCTGTCGGGCCCAAAAAGATGAAAGAGCCCAACGGCCTGTTCTCTTCGGAAATGCCGGCCCTCGATCTCCTTATGGCGTTCGAGATGGCGACTATGGCCTCTTTCTGCCCGATCACCCTTTTCTGGAGGCTGTCTTCCATTTTTTCCAGCTTCTTGGCTTCCTCTTCGATAAGCCTCGTCACCGGGATCCCGGTCCATTTGGAAACGACCTGGGCCACATCTTCTTCCGAAACATCCTCTTTCAGAATGTGATGCTTTTTCTGGAATTTCTCAAGCTCATTTTCCTTCTTGGTCAGTTTCTTCAGGAATTCGGGAATCACCCCGTATTTCAGCTCGGCCACTTTCTGAAGGTCGGCCTCCCTCTGAGCCACTTCCACCTGGAAGTTGCTTCCGTCGATTTCCTTTTTCAACTCCTTGATTCCCTTTATCAAATCCTTTTCCGTCTTCCATTTCAGTTCTATATTCTTTGCCTTTTCTTTGACGTCAGCTAAAGTCCTGTTGATGGCGGCCATTCTTCTCTTGGCAGAAATGCTTTTTTCGCCTTTCAGAGCCTCTTTTTCTATCTCCAGCCTCTGGATCTCCTTTTTGAACTCTTCAAATTCCAAAGGATCCGATTCTATCTCCAGCCTTAATGCGGAAGCTGCCTCGTCGATGAGGTCGACGGCCTTGTCAGGCAAAAACCTGTCTGAAATGTATCTTGCGGCAAGCTCGGCAGCGGCTATCAGGGCCGCGTCCTTTATCTTCACTCCGTGGTGAAGCTCGTATTTTTCCTTTATCCCTCTCAGGATCGTGATGGTGTCTTCTATGGTCGGCTCTGCGACAAAAATGGGCTGAAACCTCCTTTCTAGAGCAGGATCTCTTTCAATGTATTTCTGGTATTCCTTCAGAGTGGTAGCTCCTATGGCCTTCAGCTCCCCCCTGGCCAAAGCCGGTTTCAAAAGATTGGAAGCGTCTATGGCTCCTTCAGCAGCCCCTGCGCCTACCAAAGTGTGGAGCTCATCGATGAATAAAAGATATTTGCCTTTGGCTTTGTCCATTTCCTTCAAAAAAGCCTTTATCCTGTCTTCGAATTCGCCCCTGTATTTGGTCCCTGCCACCATTGCCCCGAGGTCCAGGGCGATTATCTCCTTGTTTTCCAGGGATTCAGGAACGTCCCCTCTGACGATCTTCTGGGCCAGTCCTTCGACTATGGCCGTCTTCCCGACCCCGGCCTCTCCTATCAGGACGGGATTGTTTTTAGTCCTGCGGGACAAAACCTGCATAAGTCTCCTTATCTCGTTCTCTCTGCCTATGACCGGATCCAGCTTCCCTTGCATGGCAAACTGGGTCAGGTTCCTGGCGAATTTTTCAAGAATCTGATACTTGGATTCAGGGTACGGGTCGGTCACTTTTTCCCCTCCCCTTATCTGCTCCAGAATCTGGGCCGCCTTCTCGTAATCAAGCTTTTCCACTTCCAAATTGGAAGATCCTCCTCCTTTGACGAAAGAGGCCGAGTTCAAAATCTGTTTGGCTCCGGTGTCCGTGGCCAAAAGCGCCAGGAAGAGGTGCTCTATGGAGATGAATTCGTCTTCCATTTTCATCGCTTCCTGCTTGGCCCTGTCTAAGACCTTGACCATGTCCTGGGTAAGATAAAACTGCCCGAAACTCTGAGGGGTGAGAATATTCGGTATCTTTTGCAGGGCGTTCTTGGTCTTCCTTTTCAGGGATTCGATATCTATGCCCAGCTTTAAAAGGGAGATATATGCTATATTCCCTTCCTGCGAAAGCAATGCCAAAAGCAGATGCAGAGCGTCTATCTGCTGCTGCCCTACGCTCCTGGCTATGTCTTGGGCGCTCATGATCGCTTCCTGCGCCTTGTGAGTGAAATTTCCTCCTCCGTTCATCTCTTTTTATATTACCAAAGATATTACTTTTGATCAAAAGCGGCGCGATACTTGAGTATAGTTCGGAAAATTTCGGCTGTCAAAGGCCGGAAAACATTCAGTCTTCCCTTTTCCCGAGGGTGATAGGCAGCGTTTCTTCTTTACCGTCCCTCATAATTTTAAGGACGACTATGTCTCCGGGATTGTAATCCATCAGAATTTCAGACAAGGGATTTTCCCGGCTGACCTGGCTGCCGTCGAACTCAAGGATTATATCGCCCCTCTTCAACCCCGCTTCTTCCGCAGCTGACCCTGAAACAACGGCTCCTTCTGTCTCTTCTCCTTTTTCATCCATGCCTATTAAGGCTCCGTATCCGACCGGCAAATCAAGATTTTCTTTTATCTCAGGGGTGATGATTATATAGTAGATGCCCAAAAACGGATAAGCTATCTCCCCTTTTTCTTCAACTTGCTTTATCCCCCTTTTGGCATCGTTAATGGGAATCGCAAACCCTATATTCTCTGCTTCTTCTGACATGGCGACGTTCACTCCTATCACTTCCCCTGCCAGATTAAGCAAAGGCCCTCCCGAATTCCCCTCGTTAATGGCAGCATCCGTTTGAATCAGGTCTTCCAATAATTCCGTTTTCCCTCCTCCTGAGGCGATAATGTCGCGCTCCAGGCCTGAAATGACGCCGGTGGAAACCGTATTCTTGAATTCCCCAAGAGCGTTCCCTATAGCAATGACCGTCTGCCCTTCCTGCAAGGAATCCGAATCTCCCAAGGGAAGCGGGGTGAATTTCCTGCCTGTCTCGATCTTGATCACGGCCAGATCGTTCAGCGGGTCCTTTGCCAGAACTGTGGCGGGATATTTTTCCTCATCGTTGGTCAGGACGGTGTATTCAGCGTCTTCGTCCGACACCACGTGGCGGTTGGTCAGAATCAGCCCGTCTTCTGAAATAATGAACCCAGTTCCTCCTCCGACCTCAATCTCCTCTGTCTCTCCTTCTATGTATTGAGGTATTTCGAATCCCTCCCAGAAAAAATCCTGAAAGGGGTTGAAATAGTATTCCTCGAGCACCGGAAGGTCCTTCGTCACCACTATGCTCACGACCGAAGGGAAAGCCTGGTTGACTGCGTTTATGACCTTCTGCTCGTGGGTGGTCTGAGGGACGTACTGCTGCTCTGACGTTTTGTCCTGCGAAACCTGCTCCTGGGATACAGAGCATGTTTCGCAACTGTGGCAAGCGAGGAAATAGTCGCTCAATGCTCCTCCCAACGCGCCGAAAAAGACGGCAAACAGGATGCATAGGGAAAAATACAAGAATCTGGTTTTTTTTATTTTAATCATATTCTTTGTTTCTCTGAAACTTTCCCTTATTCTGTTGGTCAATTCCAGGAATTCTTCTTTTGGTGAAGGCGTAAGATTATCCATAACGATAAAAAATATCCTGTTTGAATAATGATATTTTACAAAATTACATTAAAAACTGCAATTTTCAGCTTTTTAAACCCAAACGAAGAATCTCTTGGATTATTTGCTCTCGTTACTCAACATTAGTTTTAATAAAAAAATAGTATCTTCTTTGAGTTTAGATTTAATCCAGGGTTTTTGTTTTTCGCTTATTAGTTGTCCAATACCAGATAAAATTCCACGGTTAGGAACATTTCCAACAAAATCAATGCATTTTTTAAGATAATTAGAAAATTTCATTCCAGTTCTGTTTTCTACAATTTCTTTATTC
>Ga0136653_10001623_pt1 | contig 12202 bp, 8 predicted proteins | sample LakKivw275mmetaG_FD_94866 | JGI IMG/M metagenome (GOLD analysis project Ga0136653, IMG submission 94866) | Anoxic lake water microbial communities from Lake Kivu, Rwanda to study Microbial Dark Matter (Phase II) - Lake Kivu water 275m metaG... | ecosystem: Environmental > Aquatic > Freshwater >... | reverse complement strand
GGTCCTGCAGCGGCCAAGAGTGAAGGGGGCGCCGCACTAACCGCTTGTCACGGAGGAACCCGTACTTGAGCACACCCATTGAGCCGTCCACACAGCCTCCCGATCCGGCGCCGAAGCGAACGGGCGCCGGGTCCTACTTCCTTGTCGGATGCATCGTCGCGCTGGTCGTCGGCCTCCTGGCCGCAATCGCCATCGTCCTGATCGTCTGGCGGCCGTGGGCCCACCGCGGCGGGCCGCCCGAGAAGGGCGCCGAGCAGACGACCACCGAGGGGACCCTGACGACCACCGAGGGCACCCAGCCCGGCACCGGAACGACCGCGGGTACGTCGGCCCTGGAGATCCTCGCGGGGAACCCCGCCGCCAACGGCGCCTCGTACAAGCTGTTTGACACGGCGGGCACCGTCCTGGCGTCCGGGACGCTGCCGGCTACCGCCAACGTTCCCGCGGGCGCCAAGTGCAAGCTGGTGGTCAACAAGACGGGCTACCAGCCGTGGGAGGGTTGGGAGGCCATTGGCGAAGCGAACTCGACCCAGAACATCTCGGTGGCGCTGGACAAGATAGCCGCCAACACGGTCAGGCTGACCGTCTGCACGCAGACCGGCCGCCGCGCGACCCAGTGGTGCCCCACAACCACGCGCAAGGAGTTCATCAAGGGCCAGGAGCCCGGGTACTGCACCCTCCACAAGGCGCCGGTGACCCGGGTGCAGGTGAAGGTGTGCACGGTGACGGGCCGACGCGCCAACCGCTACTGCCCGAGCACCGTCATGAAGACCTTCGACTCCGACCGCGTGCCGGGCTACTGCACGGTACACGGAGCGCCTCCGCCGCAGCAGAGGACCGTCACGGTCAACATCTGCCTGGACAGCGGCAAGCGGGCCACGAAGCACTGCCCGAACGTCGGTCAACGGACCTTCCCGGCCAACGACGTGCCGGCCTACTGCACCGTGCACCGACCGCCGCCACCGGGCAAGCCCAAGGCCACCGTCCGCATCTGCGATGCCAGCGGCCAGCGGGCCGGCCGCTACTGCCCGAGCACGCACACCGAGCGCATGGACGCGAACGCCATCCCGCCCCCTTGCACCATGCACACGGAGCCGCCCGGCAAGTCCTCCGCCCAGAGCGCTCAGTACAAGTGGTGCCCGGAGTGCGGGACGCGGAACCGCGCCGTCGCCCGCGTGTGCCGCACGTGCGGGCACCGGTTCTGACGCCGACAGGAAGAGCGTCATCCACTGAGGCTACGGCCTGAAGCGCCGTAGCCTCAGCGCGTTCCCGACCACGCAGATGTCCGAGAGGGCCATCGCCGCGGCGCAGACAATCGGGGCGTAGGCGCCGAGCACGCCGAAGGCTGCCAGGGGAACGCCGACCAGGTTGTAGACGAAGGCGAAGAAGAGGTTCTGCCGGATGTGGCGCATCGTGGCCTCGCTCAGGCGGACCGCGCGCACCACGGCGGCAAGGTCCCCGCTCGTCAGGATGAGGTCGCCCGCTTCGGCGGCGACGTCCGTGCCGGTGCCGATGGCGAGGCCGATGTCGGCTTGAGTCAGGGCCGGTGCGTCGTTCACGCCGTCCCCCACCATGGCCACGCGCTTCCCGTTCGCCTGGACCTCGCGGACCAGCCGCACCTTGTCCTCCGGCAGCACGTTCGCCTGCACCTGGTCGATGCCGACCTCCCGCGCCACGAAGTCCGCGGGCGTCTGCGCATCCCCGGTGACCATGACCACCTCGATGCCGCGGGCCTGCAGTGCCTCGATGGCCTCGCGCGCACCCGGTTTGGGTCCATCGGCCAGGGCGATCAGGCCCAAGGCCTTCGAGCCCAGGCCCACGGTGACGACCGTCTTCCCGGCGCCCTGCAACCGCGCCCGCGCCTCCCGCAAGGGCAAGGTGTCAACGCCCTGCTCGACCATGAGGGCCTCGGTGCCCACGGCTACCGGCACGCCGCCGAGGGTGGCCTGCGCCCCGCGACCGCGCAAGGCCCGGAAATCGGAGACGCTCGTCCCCGTTATGCCCCGGTCGCGGGCGGCCTTCACGATGGCCCTGGCCAGCGGATGCTCGGAGGCGCTCTCCACCGCCTCCGCGATCCGTAGGACCTTCCCCTCGTCCACGTCCGGCGCCACCACGACGTCCGTCACCTCCGGCTTGCCCGCGGTGATCGTCCCCGTCTTGTCCAGCATGAGCACGTCGATGTCCTGCGCCGCCTCCAGGGCCGCGGCGTGTCTCACGAGCACGCCGTGCTCCGCGCCGAGGCCGGTGCCCACGGCGACCGCCGCCGGCGTCGCGATGCCCAGTGCACACGGGCAGGCTACCACGAGCACCGAGATGCTCGCGACGACGGCGCGCGCGATGGCGCCGGGCCCGCCGATCACCAGCCACCCGACGAAGGTGAGCACGGCGAGGCCAAGGATGACCGGCACAAAGACCGCCGATACCCGGTCGGCGATGCGCTGGATGGGAGGCTTGGAGGCCTGGGCCTGACGCACGAGCCGGATGATCTGCGCCAGCGCCGTCTCTTGCCCGACCCTCGTCGCTCGGAACCGCAGCACGCCGTCCTCATTGAGGGTGCCGCCGATCACTTGGTCGCCCGGGCCCTTGGCAACGGGCATCGATTCGCCGGTCACCATCGCTTCGTTCACGTCCGAATCGCCCTCGATCACGACGCCATCGGTGGCGATCTTCTCCCCGGGCCGCACGATGATGATGTCCCCGGGGCTGAGCCGGCTGACGGGCAGCTTCACTTCCGTGTCATTGCGAACCACCGAGGCTTCCTTCGCCGCAAGTTCGGCCAGCTCGCGCAGGGCGTGGGAGGTGCGCCGCGTTGCGCGCGCCTCCAGGTACTTGCCGACGGTGATGATGAGCAGCAGCGTGGCGGCGGCGTCGAAGTAGCTGTGGGCGTGAGGATCGAGGAGCATCACCACGAGGCTGTAGAGGTATGCGGTGGTCGAGCCGACGGCGATGAGCACGTCCATGTTCGTCGCGCCGTGACGGAGCGCCGACAGCGCGCTGCGGTAGAACTCCGCTCCCAGCACGACCTGCACGCCCGTCGCCAACGCGAACATGAGGTAGACGTGACCGGGGAAGTGCGAGAAAAAAGCGAGGACGAGCAGGGGCGCCGTCAAGCCCCCGGCGACGGCGATCCGGCGGATCTGCGCAGAGTCGGCCGCCGACTCGCTTGCGTCCCGGCGGGCGCGTTGCGCCTCAGCCGCCTCCTCCTCGGGCGCCTGCCGGGCGGCGTAGCCGGCCGCGCTGATGGCTCCGGCCAGAGCCTCCGGGTCGGTGACCGCATCGTTGTAGCGGACGGACGCGCTGCCGGTCGCGAGGTTCACCGCCGCTTCCAGCACGCCCTCGGTACGCGTCAGCGCGCGCTCGACGTTCGCCACGCAGCCCGCGCACGTCATGCCCTGGATCTCAAGGGTCGCCTGTCGCGCTGACATAACGGGGCACCCCGAGTGGCACGGGCGGCTCGCCCGTGACTCCACCCCTCCTCAGCCCTCACGCGCGGGCCGCGCGTGCCACTCAATCGCTCGCCTCAGAACCGGATCGCCATGGCCTTCGGCGGGCAGACCTTGACGCAGATCCCGCACGCGATGCAGGTCGCTTGGTCGAAGATCACCCGCTGGCTTGGGCGCTCCACGTACAGCGCCTCCACCGGGCAGCTCGTGACACACGCGCCGCAGTGCGTGCAGCGCTCCTCGACTCGAATCACATCCTCGCTCAGCGGCTGCACGGTGACACCCAGGGAGTCAAGCCACGTGACGCCCTCTCGGAAGTTGTCCTCCTCGCCGGTCAGCTCCAGGACCACGAAGCCCTTCTCGTCCGGGGTGACCTCGGCGCGGAGGATGTTGAAGTCCAGATCGTGCGTCTTGATCAGGTCGTTCACGACGGGTCGGTTGAGCTGGTGCAGAGGGAAACGCAGGACAACCTTGTGCGATGCCATCGTCAGATACCTCCCCCGTTGACCGGCCGTTCGGGCAGGAGCTTGAAGGTGTACTCCGAGTCCGCCGACGGCAGCGGTTGTACCGGTTGGGTCAGGGCGAAGTGCCCGGTCTTGATCTCGTCCTTCAGGGCCTCGGCGATCTCACGCGCCTTCGAGTAGCTGGACAGCGAGGCGGTCGGCACTTCCTTGCCCTGCACGGTAATCTTCCCGCTGCGTATCTCCGCGTAGGTCACGCTTCCGAGGTCCGGCGTCTTCTCGAAGTACGGATAGCCGCGGCTGTAGTCGGTGATCGGTGCCGTGATCTCGGCGTCCTTCACCGCCGTGTACTGGGCGATCTCGGCGTTGAGCAGCGGGATGGGGATGCCCAGCCCCACCTGGAGCGAGGCCCCGTAGCCGCGCAGGCTCACCCCGCGCAGCCACTCAGGCTTCATCTGCTTCAGGTCACCCGAGACCGTCAGCGTGCCCGCGCCGCCCTTCGGGACGCCGTTCTGGTGGCGCGGTACGGTCGGGTTGTGCTGCGTGCCCCACCACGTCACATACCCCACGCCCCCGCCCAGCCAGATCCGCGTGCCCAGGCCGATCGTCTTGTAGAGCGGGTCGTTGAGCAGCGGGCTGAGCTGTCCGGCGCTGCAGAAGTTCGCGCTCCCCAAGTCCGGCTTCAGCACGCCCATGTAGGTGTAGATCTCCCGCTCCTTGCCGAGGTTCACCGCGCAGTTGTAGTTCTGGTAGGCGTTGCGCGGGTTGTGCAGGACGGCCTCGTTGAGCGTGGCGAGGTTGATCCACGTGTCGAGCTGCTTGCGGGGATAGCAGTCGGTCCCGTACGCGATGGCCCTGAGCCGCACGTCCTTGCCCGCCACTAGGTCCTCGATGACGTGCCCGCCGCCGTAGGCGAAGTCGCCGGGGAACACGCTGTTCAGCGGGTCGTGGTCCGGCACCTCGGTCACCCCGATGTACAGGTCCACCGCCGCCAGCCCCGCGTAGGCGTTCACGCCGTTCAGCCACGCCTTCTGCACCTTGATCCTCGGCTTGGAGTGCCCGAAGTTCAGGAACGCCCCCGAGGAACACATCGGCCCGAAGGTCCCCGTCGTGACGACATCCACCTTCTCGGCCGCCTTCTCCGCCCCGTCCTCCTCCACGATGTCGATGATCTCCTCAGCCGTCACCACCACCACCTTGCCGCTGGCGATTCTCGCGTTGATCTCTGCAATCGTCTTAGCCATGGGTCTCTCCCCTTCTTGGTTTCTGATGCGTCACCCGTTCACTTTGGGGAAAACCCACGCATGCCCCATACGAACACGCGAACCACCTCCGTCCCTTGTGGCATCGGCGGCCTCGCCGATGTGGGTGCTTACGGGCGAGCCGCCCGTGTCACTACCGTGGAAAACGGAAACTCGCCCCCCATGTCGAGGGGCGAGCTGATGAGTCAGTCCCGCGTTACCACCCGCGTTTGCCGATGCCTCACGGCAGCGGCCTCTGAGGGTGCCGGGCCTCCTTGCCCGCTGCCCTCTCCGGAAGGGAGAGGGGTCGGGGGTGAGGCTCCGAGACCCCGGCTCTGTAACGGGAGCCTTCCCGGCCGAGCCTACTTGCGGGTTCAGCTCGGCGGTTCAGGAGCCATGTTCAGCGTGCGGTTCGAGCCCGGTTCTCAGCTGCCCCGGTTCTCTGTAGCTCCTACTGGGCACGCCTACTCTTTCCGTCGCAACCGTTGCGTTATGCAGGCCCCGAAGGCCGTTGTGGGCGCGAGTATAGCAACCCGTCGGACGTGTGTCAATGAGCACAACAGACCGATTGTGGATTTGGTTTCCCAATTTGCCTGAATTCCCCTTCGGTTGCGGTTCCATAAAGAAGGACGCGCCGCCCCCTTCAGCGAAACTGTACGTCAGCATCGGCGTCCGTCCTGCCGAGGCAGGGGAGGTCGGCCTCCGTGTCCAAGCGATCGAAGGCCCCCGACAAGGTGACCATCAAGATCCCGCGCCCGCTCTATGAGAAGATCGGCCAGGTCATCGACGGCGCCGGCTACAACTCGGTGACCGACTTCGTGGTCTATCTGCTGCGGGACATCGTCTCCACACATCGCATCAGCGAGGCCGAGCCCTACTCGGAGGAGGAACTCAAGCTCGTCAAAGACCGCCTGCGCAGCCTGGGCTACCTCCCCGAGGAGTAGGGGCGCAGCGTGCTGCGCCCGCCGTTGCCGCTGTCGCCGTAGTCATCCACGCGAGTATTGGAGAGCTTGGGCAATGGAGCACGAGGAGGCCATTCGCACCGTCGTAGAGCGCATCCGCGACGTATCACGCCTTCTACAGCCTCGCCCGTTGGCGCTCGACATCCTCGTGAAGACCCCGGAGGAGCTCCGACAGCGTCTGGACGTCGGCGATCCCTTCATCCGGAGGATCGTCGAGCACGGCAGGGCGGCCTATGAGCGCGCGGCGGTCTGACGGATAGATCGGGAGGTCCTCATCAACCTCCGCACCCGCCTGCGGGCGTTTCTGGGTCCACACTCGCCGACCTGAGGGCCGGTTGTCGTCACGCTCCGGAGGTCTCTCCTCTCATCCAGCGAAGTGCTCCCCGCTACCGATCCTACCCCGAGGTGCTCCGATGCTTCGCGCACTGCTCTGCCTGACCGTCGTGCTGCTGCCTGCCGCCAGCCAGGCTCTGACGCTCACGAAGGATGGCAAGTCCGACTACGCCATCGTCCTCGCCGCCAATGCCTCGCCCTCGGAGAAGCACGCGGCGAACGAGCTGCAGAGCTTCCTCCGCGAGATCTCCGGTGCGGAACTGCCGATCGTCGGCGACGATCAGCCGCTCAAGCCTCACGAGATCATCCTCGGTCTCACCAATGCTCACGTCGGGCAACTGGACGTCAAGCCGGACCTCCCGGACTTCGGCAATGAAGGCTTCGCGATCCTCACGGTCGGCGAGCGCCTCCTCATCGTGGGCGCGCCTCAGCGCGGCACGATGTACGGCGTCTACACGTTCCTCGAGGATCACCTCGGCTGCCGCTGGTTCAGCTCGAAGGTCAGTCGCATCCCAAAGCAGCCAACCATCGAGTTCGGCGAGATCAACGATACGCAAGTCCCGGTGCTTGAGTATCGTGAGCCTTTCTACTACGACGCCTTCGATGCTGACTGGGCGGCCCGCAACAAGGCCAACAGCCAGTCCGCGCGCCTCGACGAGGAACACGGCGGGAAGGTCACGTACTACCCCTTCGTCCACACGTTCTACAATCTCATCCCGCCTGACCAGTACTTCGACCAGCACCCCGAGTACTTCTCGGAGATCAACGGCAAGCGCGTGCGGGACGGCGCGCAGCTTTGCCTGACGAATCCCGACGTGGTGCGCCTGACCATCGCGAAGGTGCGGGAGTGGATCGACTCCCATCCGGGCGTCAACATCATCTCCGTCTCGCAGAACGACTGCGGGGGTTACTGCGAGTGCCCCAACTGCAAGGCCCTCGCCGAGGCCGAGGGCAGCCAGTCCGGGCCGATCGTGGCGTTCGTCAACCAGGTGGCCGAGGCGATCGAGAAGGACTACCCCAACGTCGCCATCGACACCCTCGCCTACTCCTACAGCCGCAAGCCGCCGAAGACGATCCGGCCTCGCCCCAACGTCATCATCCGGTTGTGCAGCATCGAGTGCTGCTTCAGCCATCCCCTGGCGACCTGCGACTACCCGCAGAACGTCTCCTTCCGCGATGACATCGTCGGCTGGTCGAAGCGCTGCGACCGGCTCTACATCTGGGACTACGTGACCAGCTTCGCCAACTACCTCACGCCCTTCCCGAACTGGGACGTGCTGCAGCCGAACATCAAGTTCTTCGTCCAGAACGGCGTCAAGGGCATCTTCGAGGAGGGCAACTACAACAGCCCCGGCGGCGAAATGGCCGAGCTACGCGCCTATATCATGGCGAAGTGCCTCTGGAACCCGGACTACGACGCGAATAAGGCGATGGCCGAGTTCCTCGAGGGCTACTACGGCCCGGCGGCGCCCGCCATTCACCAGTATATCGACCTCTTGACCGCGAAGGTGCGCGACGAGAACCTCCACATGCACATCTGGGAGGGGCCGTGGGCGGCGTTTCTGACACCCGACGTCCTGACGCACGCGAATGAGCTGTTCGACGAGGCGGAGAACCTGGCCAAGGGCGATCCCGAGACGCTGCAGCGGGTCGAGACGGCCCGGGTGCCACTGCTGTACGTGGCGACGACTCAGTGGCAAGCGCCGCCGGAGGATCAGTGGACGATCCGCGACGGCCGCTGGGCGCCCCCGCCGGACCCCGTCTTCGGCGCCCAGGTGGACCGGTTCTTTGCCATCGCCGACCGCGAGGGCATCACCTGCCATCACGAGGGCAGCAACACCATTCCTGCGCTGCGCGAGGCAATGCTCGAGAAGCGCGACGGCTTCCCGGCGCTTGAGTTGGCGGGCGACCGGACCGAGGCGGCAGTGGTGCCGGCGAAGGGCGCCCGCGTAGTGCGCCTGCGCCGGACCGGCGGAGTCGAGTTGGCCGCCGCCGGCGCGGCGTACCGACTGTCGCTGAGCCGCTCGCCGGAAGGACCGGGGGCTGTGGAGGCGTTCACCCCAACGGAGGCACCGCCCGTGCCGGGCAGGAGCGAACTGGCGGCCGAGCTGAAGGACGGCTTGCGGCTGACGCGGCGCCTGGAGGTGACGGAAGGCCCGTTGAGCCTGTGGTCAACCATTGAGAACACCGGCGACCAATCCAGGGACTTGCTGGCTCACGCCAGCGTCAACCTGAACCTCGGCCCCGCGGACGCGGTGGTCATGACGGGACCGGCGGGGCCGATCAGCCTGGCCATCCCCGAGGACCAGACGACGCGGACGCTCATGGTGCCCGCGGAGGTGGTTGCTTCGGGCCAGATCGCGCTCGCCAACGGCGAAACGCTCGACGCCGTCACCGTCGGGTTCCGGCCGGGAGCAGTGGACTGGGCCGTCGTTACCGCCTCAACGGGGCGCGTTCCGCTGCGAGTCGATCTCTACCGGCAAGTGAGGGCGCTGGCCCCCGGGCAGACGCAGGCGCTCGTCCACTGGCTGGACCCCCTGCACCTGGCGGAGGTGATCGGTGCCGAGAAGCCTCGCGAGCACCATGCCGAGGTCATCGAGGTCCAGGACGATCAGTTCAGCCTCTACAAGGAAGGCGAGTTGAGCGAGTTCGCGATGGACGCGACCGCCTCCGACGGCTGGGCCGCGCGGCAGCTTGGCTCCGACAAGGAATGGAGCATCCAGTGGCCCATCGACGTCGCCCTCTTTGAGCCCGGCGTGAAGTACAAACTCTCCGCCGTCGCCCGAATCGACAAGAAGGGCGATGCCGGCGCCGCCCTGAGCTTCGGTGTGTATGACAGCGCGAATAGGGTAGGCGTGCTGAATGGGGGCCGCAGCGTCGCCGACATGCCGGAGGGCTGGCAAACGATCGAGATCGGCTCTTTCGTCCCCGCCAAGGGCATGTACGTCTGGACCGCGCCGCCGACCAACGGTGACAACGTCGCCTGGGTCTACGTGGATAAGCTGATCTTCGAAAAGGTGAAGGAATGACGCTTGCGGCCCTGGTTTTCGCGGCCGCCCTCACCCCTTCACCCGTCTCGTCGCAGGCCGGGACTGCCGTCTTGAACGATCCCGCCTTTCCCTACTTCGGCACGGCATGTGGCCTCACGCCGCCGGATGTGGTCGCGCACCTCCGCGAGATCGGGCTCGAAGCCGAACTCCTCGATGCGCAGCAGCTCGCCGACCCAGCCGTCCTCACCGCCGAGCGTTTCTGTGCCCTCGTACACCTGTACGGGAACACCTTCCCGGTCGAGGCTGCCGAGAACCTTCGCCGCTTCCACCAGCAGGGCGGTGGGCTGGTCTCAACCGGCGTGCCTTACTGCCACCCGTGTCGGCAGGTGGGCGCCGAGAGCTGGACCCTCGTGGCCGCGGCTAGCGATTGCGTGGAACGCGTGAAGGAGGGCGCCCATGGGGGCGCCGCCTGCCTTCGCTTGCGTAAGGACAGTACGCCCGGCTGGACGGGCGCTTACTCCGCTCGCCTGCCAGCCGCGCCGGGGGTAGCGTTCCGCGTCGGCGGTTGGGTGAGAACCGAGGGCGCGCCGGGCTCCAAGGACATCGACGTTCTGTACCTGCGCTTCTTCGGGAAAAGCGGCGAATTCCTCGGCCAGTGGGGCCCGCGGCTGCCGCAGAATGCGCCTGACTGGCGGTCGCTGTCGCATGAGGTCACTGCTCCCAACCGCGCCGCGACGATGGACGTGTGCCTGGCCTTCTGGGGTTCGCCCGGCGCCGTGTGGCTCGACGACGTCAGTCTGTCTGGGGCGGACCAGCCTGAGGCCAATCTCGTTGCCAACGGCGCCTTCGAGCAGCCCGGCGGCGAATGGGTGGATCTCGGCCACGAGCAGCAGTGGATGCGCCACGACCGGATCGGCTCGGGGGAGTTCCATACACCCGCTGCCGACCGCGGTCCCCTCACGTACCATGCCGAGGCCGATCCGCTGCGCCTCGGCCTCATCGACTGGCCGCGCTGGGCGAAGGCCTGGGATGACCGTTCCGTGAGCAGCCAGAGCCTCGATCCCGGTTCGCTCCCGCCGCAGGACGAGGTGGTCAGCCTTCTGGACTTCCATGAGGGCGACCGGACTTGGCCGGTGATCGCCCTCATCCGTCACCGATGCGCGGAGTTCAAGGGTGCAGTGGATGCCTGGGTGGGCGGGCACCTCTTCGCGGCGATCGGCCTCTACGGCCCGGTCGTTCAGCGGGAGGTCATCGCACGAGCCGCCATCGCGGTGGCCGCCGAGTCGGGTCGCGTGTCGGCGGAGCGGCGCCGGGGGCTCCTCAGGCGGGCCGATGCCATCTACCGGCGTGACAGGCCGCCGACCGACATCGACGCTGCCATCGAGCCGAAGCCCTTCGACGGCCTCTTCCCGAAGAACCCGCCGCCGGCCCGCGAACTCATCGTGGCTGATCTGCGGCACGCTCCGCCGGATGAGCAGTTCCTGTTGGCCTCCCTGCAGGGCCTCGTCAACCGCACGCAGCCGCGCCTGTACCTCATCCTGAGCACTTTGCCCGGCGAGCCCAACCCCGACGAGCGCTGGCTAAGCTGGCTGCAAGAGCGCGGCGATGTCACAAGCGTGCGCCGCGTCGATGATCCCCTTTCCCTCCTGCAGGACTTCCGGGACGCCTATCGCGGCCTGGTGGTCGCCGACCCGCAAGTGCCTGCCACGGTCGATGTGGCGATCATGCTCGCCGCGACCGACGACCTGCTGATCGCCTCACCTGTGCTGGCAGGCCAGCTTGGCGTGCCGGTCCGACACGACCTCCGCGGGCGCTGGAAGACGAACGCCGAAACCTTGCGGTGGGCCGTCGATCGCTTGTGGCCCAAGCTGAACCATCATCTCCTCGCCTACAACGCGCCCGACTGGCCCTACCTGGTCGATTACCTCGTCGCACACAAGGTGTTCAGCTTCTGGATCACCGGCCCGGTGGATGGCGCGCCGCCGGCCGGCGCAACGCTGGAGGAGCAGCTCGCGATCGAGCGTCTCCTCGCCAAGGCGCCCGCGAACATCGGCTGCCTCGGCGCGCCGTACAACGGTGTCGGCGTGGGTATCGGCGAGGGCCCCGGCGTGTCGCTACTTACGCGCTACGGCAAGTTCCTGTCCTGGTCGGCCCAGAACCCGAACCTCACGGTACATTCGGGCACGCAGCCGCGCGCGCCGTTCCGGCAGCAAGCGTCGGTGTGCCCGCCGCTTCGGCGCGACAAGGTCTACCTCACGATGCTGATCTCCGACGGCGATGCGCCCATCAACTGGTACTCGCTCTTCCCCTCGCGGTACTGGGATGATCCGCAGCGCGGCGCCTTCCCGCTCACCTGGTCGGTCGGCCCCTCCGTCTATGACCTCGTGCCCGATCTCATGGACTACTACTACTCGCGGGCCAATGCGAATGACTGCTTCGTGGCCGCGTGCTCGGGAGCCGGCTACTGCTACCCGGATGCCTTCGCCTCGCAGTATGCGGCCTCACCGGCCCTCTTCGATGCGTACGTGCAGCTCACCGACACCTCCATGCGGCGCCTCGACCTGCATGGCGTCTGGACGCACACGGCGACCGGCCCGCACCTCTCCGCGTTCGCAGAGCAGGCGCCGGCCGTCTCCTTCCTGCTGCCGGACTACTCGCGTCTGCCGGGAACCACCGCCGAGAACGCGAACGAGATCGTTGCCGGCCGCGTGCCTGTCTTCCACGCCCTTACCAGCTTCAACCCGGACCTCGGCGAAGAGGCCACCATGAAGC
>Ga0136653_10001622_pt1 | contig 12204 bp, 12 predicted proteins | sample LakKivw275mmetaG_FD_94866 | JGI IMG/M metagenome (GOLD analysis project Ga0136653, IMG submission 94866) | Anoxic lake water microbial communities from Lake Kivu, Rwanda to study Microbial Dark Matter (Phase II) - Lake Kivu water 275m metaG... | ecosystem: Environmental > Aquatic > Freshwater >... | reverse complement strand
GACCGTTCCCTCCGCAATATCCTCAACGTACGTGAAATCTCTCTTCTGTGTCCCGTCGCCGTAAACGGTTATGGTTTTGCCCTCGTCTATCAGTTTGATGAACTTGAATATGCTCATATCGGGCCTTCCTGCGGGACCATATACGGTGAAATAGCGAAAAACTGTGACGTTTATGTTGTACAGGTAATGGTAGGTGTAACAGACCGCCTCCGCGGATTTCTTTGACGCTGCGTACGGGGATATGGGCCTGTTGACCGCGAGGGATTCGCAAAACGGCATCTCCTCGCCCGCATAGACCGAGGATGTTGACGAAAGAATGAATTTTCTCACACCGAGTTCTTTTGCCGCCTCAAGAAGGTTAAGCGTGCCTGTGAGGTTCGCCCTGAAGTATATGAACGGGTCGGTTATGCTCGCCCGGACGCCCGCCCTTGCCGCAAGATTGATTATCGCATCCGGCAGGAATTTTTTTACGATTCCCGACATTTCCGGGGAAGCGATATCCTGTTTTATGAACGTGAAATTCCTGTTTTTCTTCAACTGCGCAAGACGCCACTCTTTCAGCCGCACGTCGTAATAGTCATTGAGCTCATCAACGCCCAGGACCTCGCAGTTCTTCTCCTTGAGAAGCTTCTCACCGATCCTGCTTGCAATGAACCCGCAGCAGCCGGTCAGCAGTATCTTTTTCATGAACGTTCTCCCCGTTACCCCCCTCACCTGTCCTCTCCCCGAGGGGAGAGGGAAATAAGGAGGAAAAAACTTATTCAGTTAAGTTGTGGTCCGCAAAACTGTAGTACCTGTTATCACCTATTATTATATGGTCAAGCACCTTCACGTTCAACAGTTCCCCTGCCTTAACCAGCGTTTTGGTAAACTCCCTGTCCTCCCTGCTGGGTTCAGGGTCGCCGGAAGGATGGTTGTGAACGCATATAACGGCAGCAGCAAAGTTCTCAACCGCCTTTCTGAAAACCTCCTGCACAATGGGATTTGCCTGGTTAACAGTACCCTGCTCGGTCTCCCACTTATCAGTAATTCTGTTTTTTGAATCCAAGAAAAACACGTGGAAAACTTCCCATTTCAAGTCCCGCAGGCGCGGCATTACGTAGCACACCAGGTCTTCGGGTTTTGAAACCTTGGGTTTCTCCTCGCGCATCTCGGCTTCCCTGAACCGCCTGCCTATCTCAATCGCCGCCTTTATCTGGCAGAGCTTGGCTTCTCCAAGCCCCTTGATGTCCTTCCACTTGTTAATGCTGGTATGGCTCATGTTGCGGAATGTGCCGAATTTCTGGATTATCTTTCTTGCAAGGTCAACCGCACTCGTGCCCTTTACCCCGGTTCGCAGGAGAATTGCAAGGAGTTCCGTATCGGTAAGGGTATGCTCGCCGAATCTCAAGAGTCTCTCGCGCGGTTTCTCGTCATCAGGCCAGTTCTTTATTGCGTTTTCATAGTTTTTCATGGTTTCCATGGAGGGCTGCTACCTCTTATGCCAACAATGCCGATATTATTCCGACAAGAAAAATGCCGTCGTAAACGCCTGCGCCGCCTATGCTCATCACTCCGGGATAACTGCCGAGGTTGGGCAGGTTGAGAATGTCAGCCCCAATGAGCACGCCCAGCACCCCCGAGATATACGCAACGGGTATCTTGTTCCCCGGTGAAAAGACAAAAGCCAGTGCAACCGCTATCAGCGGCGGAAGCAGGGAAGGAATTACGATACCCGTACCCGGCACCACCCTTGATATCTTGAAGCAAATAATAACGGTTATGACGGTCGCAAACACAGTCGGAAGCATGGGCGCCCTGGTAATAAGGTACGCACACAGCAGGAGAGGAATTATGCAGCCTCCCAGATTTATTGCGATTATCTGTTTTGTAGGATCTGCGGGTACGCCGAAAGGGTTGAGGCTGAAAAACGGGAAAATCTTCTGCGGCGGTATGATGGTCGCCTCGCGGGTATATATGGGTATGTTGACCAGGCTGCCGGCGAGAGACAGGAAGAATATCAGGAGAGCCATCTGCGGTGAAAGCCCTATCTTGCTCAACGCTATCCGTATTATCTCAATCTGGACGATAAGGAAAAAGAACGGCAGAAGGAGAATCAACAGAAAAAGAATCAGTATTGATATCGGCAGGAATATCATACGCTTGCCCCCGTGTCCTTATAGACCCCCACGGGGAAATACGCAGCCATGTTCGTGCGCACCCATTCCATTGACCGGGCAGGAGTCATTTTCCAGTTCGTCGGGCAGATTGAAAGAACTTCAACGAGTGAAAACCCCCGTTTCTCAATCTGGTATCTGAAGGCCTTCTTTATCGCCTGCTTTGTCTTTATTATGTCCTGCACGGTATCAATTTTGGTCCTTTCAAGGTATGCGGTACCGTCAAGCGTTGCAAGCATTTCACAAACCCTTATGGGGAACCCGTGATACGAGGTGTCCCTTCCTTTCTGCGTCGTGGTGGTTTTCTGCCCGGGAAGCGTCGTCGGTGCCATCTGTCCCTTGGTCATGCCGTATGTTCCGTTGTTGACAAAGATGACCGTGATGTTCTCGCCCCTCGCGGCGGCGTGCACAATCTCCGCGGTTCCTATGGCGGCGAGGTCGCCGTCTCCCTGGTATGTAAAAACAATCCTGTCCGGCAGAGAGCGCTTTATGCCGGTCGCCACAGCAGGGGGCCTTCCGTGCGCCGCCTCCGTGACGTCAAAGTTGAAATAATCGTATGCAAGCACCGCGCAGCCCACAGGAGCAATCCCTATGGTTTTCTCGCGGATACCGAGGCTGTCAATGACCTCCGCCACGAGCCTGTGTATGATTCCGTGCCCGCAACCGGGGCAGTAAATTGTAACCTCGTCCGTCAGGCTCTCCGGCTTCTTATAGACCGCCTTCATATCTTTTTCATCTCCTTCAGAAGCTCTTCCGGCGTCGGAACGCCGCCGCCCGGCCTTCCGTAGAAGAATATCCTGGAACTGTTTTTCACCGCAATCTTCACGTCGTCCAGCATCTGCCCGCGGTTCATCTCCACGACGAAAATCTTCTTGACCTTCTCCGCCATTGTTCTCAACGTATCCATGGGATACGGCCACAGCGTAACCGGACGGAAGAGCCCTGCCCTGATGCCCTGCTCTCTCGCCATCCTGATTGCCTCAAGACTTATTCTCGCGCAGGTCCCGAAACTCACCACCAGCATATCCATGTCCGTGCACATGTGGGTATCGTAAATCTGCTCCTTCTCCGTAATCCTCTGGTATTTCCGGGCGAGTTTCCAGTTATGCGTCTCAAGAACTCCGGGAGTGAGGTAAAGAGATTTTATTGAATGGGGCTTTCTTCCCCTGCAACCGTTAAGCGCCCACTTTTTTTTCGGAGGCTTTTTCTTGCCCTTGAGAAGTTCCACCGGCTCCATCATCTGCGCCAGCATGCCGTCGGCAAGCACCAGAACAGGGTTGCGGTACCTGTCGGCAAGATCAAACGCAAAGAAGGTCATGTCATACAGCTCCTGTACGGTCCACGGAGCAAGTGTTATTGTCCTGTAATCGCCGTGTCCACCCCCCCTTGTTGACTGGAAGTAGTCCGACTGGCTTGGGGTAACGTCACCGAGCCCGGGACCGCCCCTGTTCATATTTATTATCACGGCAGGCAGTTCACAACCTGCAAGATATGAGATACCTTCCTGTTTCAGGGATATACCCGGGGAAGAGGAGGATGTCATTGCGCGCATACCGGCCACCGACGCCCCGAAGACCATGTTGATGGCTGATACCTCGCTCTCCGCCTGGATGAATACTCCCCCGGATTCCGGCATCCGCTCGCTCATATACTCCGGGTACCTGTTCTGGGGAGTTATGGGATAGCCGGCATAGAAGACGCATCCTGCCCTTATTGCGCCTTCCGCGGAAGCTTCACAGCCGCTTAAAAGAACTTTGCGCATTATTTCTTGCTCCACTCTCCGGTTTCAGACTGGATCCACGTGCCTGCCGGGGAATATTTCTGCATGACGTCGGCAAATATTCTCTTGAAGTCCGTCACTTGGCCGGGCGCCACGTTGTTTATCTTGAGCAGCTCATCCATCATTGCCTTTCTTTCCCTGTTTTCGTCGCTGACTATCTTCTTAACATCTCTCGCAGCGGAACTGTCCGTGGGAAGGTTTTTCACCACGACCGCAAAATCATTCGTCTCGCCTATGAACCCGTCTTTCTTGAAGCCGTCCAGGGCAGCCCTCCATCCATTCATGTTCTGTTTTGCGGTTCTTATCGCGGGAGAATCCGTCTGTATATCCTTTTTGACCTGAACAGATTCCTGTGCGTAGGCAGTCCTTGTAAAACTGAACCTCGGCAGGCTGCTTGTAGGTGCAGTTGAAGACGGCGGTGCAAGAAGGTCCTCTGCGGCTTTTTCTATCTTTTCTTCAGGAAACGTCACATAAATATTCACCACCGCACATCCCACCATAAACACTGCCGCCAGTAATGCAATCCCGAGAGCTCTCTTCATTTTCTTTCTCCTTTCGCCCTGTTTTCTGTTCCCCTCTCCCTTGAGGGGAGAGGGGTGCCGGTGCGATGAATAAAGAGCACCGTTCGGCACGCCCGCCGAGTTAGTGAGGCGGGTGACCGAAGCCCGTCTTTCAGGGCAAGACAGGTGAGGGTGTTCTCATTCTTCTTCACCCCCACCGCATTCAGCTTCCGCTGAATACTGCCTCCCCCCTCGAGGGGGAGGCGAACACGGTTAAACTCATTATTCCCTATTTTACCCTATTTCATGATACTCAACAACCCCTTGAGCGGACGATATCAACCCACCTGCGCAAGCGGGACACATCCCCTTCAAGAGTCTCAACATCCTTCAGGTGGATGTGATAACAAGTACCTGCAAGGTCATCAATCCCCTTGCCGATTATCCTGCGGATTTTATCCTCGTCAAAACCGCAGCAGATAACGTCCGCAGGGTTCGGTCTCCAGGAAATTACGTAATCAGTCCCTATCCGTTCGGCGCACTTGCGAACGTCCGCAACCGGGGTCACCGCGATGCTACGCAGGTTCTTCCAGTTCTTGAACAACCCGATTTTATTTATCAGGTCTTCGCAGCACCCGTAATGAACGAGCCCGTAATTCTCGTATATGGGCAGCTGGTAACGCAGAAGAAATTCCTCGTGAAACTCCGGGGAAATAAGGGTGAATTCCTGTGCGGCGCAGAATCCCCAGAGCTGACTGCGCTTGACAGGTTCGGAGTTGGGACGCGGGGCAGGCAGCTCGGGGGCATACGGCATGGCCTGGTTAACGCCGGATGTAAGCGAGTAATGTCCCATCCGCTCGCCATCATCGTTATTCTTCAGAATCCCATCGCGCATGAAAGCGAGCAGTCTGTGCAGTTCGGCCGGACTCTCGTACATGTCAATCATCAGTTGCTCCAGCCCCCGCAGTCTGGCAATACTTGTTGAAATATCCGAACCGAATCCGTGAAAGGCCGGGGTCCTGTCCACGTTTATCGTAATGATGTCGCCTACCGCATCGGCAAGGCGACTGTAATTCCTCCGCGTTTCTCCCTCGTCAACGTGGTGCGCAAGGGGATGCAGTTTTAGCGTGTCATCCCATGACTTTATCGGCGGGTTGAACCTGCCGGAACCGCCTTTTCCGTCGGCACCCACAAGGCTCTCGTCCACACCCCAGCCCGTATCCCCGGGCCTGGCTCGCACAGCACCCAGGGTTATCCATGGCTCCTGTATGAAATCATCTCCTACCATCTGGTGGTGAAAGATCTGTATCTTCAACGATCTTTCGTATTCGCGGTAAAATTCATCTTTGCATTGCATTTCGCTGTCAGCAAATACCTCTCTGCACCATATGTTCCACATACCGTAGGTTGCCAGCACAAGCATACGGGTCTTCTGCATACCGAAGTGCGCGGTCCACAGCCGCCGCTTTTCTTCCTGTATCGGAAGCGCGGCTATCTCCGCATATCTTTTCACCAGTTCACGCAGAACATCTCTGTCTTTCATCGCATAATTGTACCCCAACAGTGCAGGATGTCAACCAATGGATACTCGCTCGTAACGGTTCATTATCCAACCATTACTTCTTATCGTCCGCAGAGGTCTGTTCCGGTACGCGGCCGGTCAACATGAATTCCATGGCGGCAAGCGCATCTTCCAGGCTTGTGGCGTGGCCGCCGGCAGGACGGTTGATGACGAATACTTTCCGGTTCAGTTTTTTCAGAATATCGGCAAGACGCAGACAGCTTCCCGGCGGAACCTGCGTATCATTTGCGCCGACGGTCATGGCAACCGGCATGGTAAAGACCTCTGGACGGTACTCGGCGCTGCGCTTCTTGTATTCCTCCGGTATCTCGCTTTTCTTCCCGCCGAACGATTCCGCAATCGCATCCTGGTAATTCTCGTACTCAAGGTGATTGGCGTGCCCGTTCATGGACATGACGCCGGCAACCAGATCTGGATGCAGCGCGGTGAAGGTGAGCGCGGAAGCGCCGCCCATGGAACCGCCGACAATGAATACCCGCTTAATCCTGTACTGTTTCTTGAGCTCCGTGATTATCTGCACCACGTCGGATTCGGCCTTTGGCCCCATCCAGGATTTTGAGGCGCGATAGTCCGGAGTGACGGCTACCATCCCGTGCTTCGCCGCAAACTGCCTGAATGCCACGGTTTCCGGCCGCACGGCTTCCGCAAGCTGGTGCCGGTCGGAACCGTGTCCGTGCAATCCGATAACAAGGTCATATTCCCTGTTCCGGTCAAAGTCAGCAGGCAGTATCTCCATGTACCGCTGTTCGGTACCGTCCGCGTCCGACCTGAACGCCACATCCCGCGGCTCTGCAGATGCCCGGCGGACAGGGATTGCCGCCATTACTGCCATTATCACAAAAAATGCTATATCAGTTCTCATTTTTACCACCGTCCTTCCCCTCCATTTCTGAGGCACATATCCGGATTGAGCAGGTTATGCGAGTGTTTTCTTCGCTTTTTCAATCACCTTTGCCAGCTCTTTTTCCGTTTTATCGTCAATACCGTAAACGGCGGGTTCCTTCATTACCTGCTTGCATATTTCCTTTGCAATATCAACGTCTGTCTTCTTTTCTCCCGCGAGCCAGGCATTTATCCCTTCCCTTGAGAACACCTTCGGCTGCCAGTGCTCCTTCCTGTAATGCTCCACCGTGTGGTCGGTGCCGCCGAAGAATCCCCCGTGTCCTGTCTCCCTTATGACATCAAAAGCAAGTGTCTCCTCGTTCACCTCAAACCCGCGGGAAAAACGCTTCAGCGCGCCCGCGTATTCGTTGTCTATCGCCAGCTGCACAGCAGAATTCATCTCCGCACCCGAAAGAATTCCGAAACACTCTATTCCGGCGGAGCCGGCAAGAATCGCCGGGATGACGTTGAATGCGCTCTGCATGCCTGCTTCCATGGACGGGGTCTTTGCATCGCAGTAGACAGCGCTTGCCCACAGCCCCGCTCTGTACTGGCGAGCTATCTGCCCCATCGCCAGCGTCATCAGGCCCCGCTCGGGCCTGCCGAAAGGAAACATACCGTTTTTCATGTCAAGAATGGAGGAGTTTATCTGGAACCATAGCTTCTTAAAACCGTAGCAGTACCGGTAGAGTGCATTGATGAACAGGGATTCCGCAACCGCAAGCGAAACCGTTGCCGCAAGCGTCGCCGGAGCGGAGCCGCCCGCGGAATGCATGAAGCCGATGCCCGCAAGCAATCCCTTCTTCCAGAACTGCACGAATATCTCCGCTTCCACCCGGGTGAATTTAAGAGGAGAGATAAGTTCAACCTCCGCAAAGGTGTGCATTCGCAACGGCTCCCTCTTATAATCCGCCATGATACCGCCCATCTCTATTACATAGGGGATAAGGTCAAGATTGCGCACCTCCCCGCAGCCGCTCAACTTGTTCACCGCATGCTTCCAGGCTATCAGACGCATGTGCAGCGGGGAGATGGCGGAAGGAACGTCTGACGGGATACCCATGACGCCAAGACGATCTATGTTTTCCATTCTGTCAGCCAGGCGGGTCATGAACGCAACGGTCTCATACGTGTGGGGAGAGATCTTGCCGTCAGGACTCATGTAGAACTGGGGGTAGGTGCCGGCGGTCACCTCCAGTCCGTTGGCGTAGCTCCTGCGTTTCCCGTAAGGCAGCAGGCACGATACCTCAAGCCCTTCCGTCTCATCGTATTCTTCCGAAGAATCTGCCAGCAGGCGGTCAATGAACGCAGGAGGGAATGTCACACGCTCTTTCCCGGCATCCACCTTCGCACCGTGCGACGCAAGCAGTTCAAGCAGCTCCGCATTCTCCAGGATGAATCCGACTTCCGAAAGAATCCTTACGGCGTTGCCAAATATATTTTCCACTTCCTTCCTGCCCAACACTTCAGCACTCCCGAATACGTTCATAGTCCCCCCTTTGTCTCCAGGAAAGCAACCTGACCTCTCAAGATATTCCCCGGGCAGTTATAACATCTCTCCATATTATCTCTCAAACGGAAAATTTATCAAGTTCTTTCTGATTTGCAATGTTTCGGGAAAAAAATTACCATATAATCATGCTAAAACGCAGCAATAAGATACTGTTAATCACGGAAATTTCAATTTTTGCGGTGGTAACGTTCCTGATGCTTTTTGCGATTGCATGGATACAATCCGCCATCCCGGTGAAAGAGACTTTCAAAACAGTATTCCCTTTTCTGCTCATCGCCTATTTTTTCATCTTCGTTATTTTCAGAATTCTGAATTTCTATTATCTTCAGCTCCTGCACCAGAAAAACATCATAGAGAAACTGAACGGTTCTTTCATGGACCTGCGCTCAAAGATTAAGATGGACGATTTGCTGAAACAGAGTCTGGAAAGCCTTATGAGCTTCTGCAGTTGCCCGCTGGGCATTCTTCTGGTCGTTGACGAAAGGGTGAAGAAATATGCATCTGGCGAGGTTATAACCATTAACATTAACACTCTCTCCGGGAACGAGGGGAACAAGGAGACCGCCGATAATAACCACCGAATGCTCACGTTCTTCCCCACGAATATTCCGGTGAGCATTGACAAGAGGATACGGGAATTGATGAAAGAATATGATTTTGAAGGATGCAGAACCATAGTTACCATCCCTTTCGTCGGCGGCGGACAGGTGAAAACCGTGGCAATTGTCGGGGTTACCTCCATGTCCGGCAAGGAAGTGAAAAAGACGTTCAACGACATAAAAAGCATTATTGATATTTTTATAAGAAAGATTGACATGGAGATTGAAAACTCCATACTGCACGAGGAAGTCAACAAGGCATCAATAACCGACCCTCTTACCCAGCTCTACAACAGGAGGTACTTCAACAAACGCGTTAAGGAAAAATTCGTGAAGGCGAAGAGAATGGGCTTCCCGGTTTCAATCATGATTTCAGACCTGGATAATTTCAAGAATTACGTGGACACCTACGGACACCCGAAGGGAGACGTTATACTTTCAGAGGTCGCGTCACTGATCAGCGGCACAATAAGAGAGAGCGACATGGTATGCCGGTTCGGCGGAGACGAATTCGCATACCTTCTGCCATTCGCCTCAAGCGTTGAGGCGAACACCCTCGCAGAAAGAATAAAGAAGGTCGTGTCCCATCATGTTTTCCTTGAAAACAACGTTGAACAATCCGTGCATCTGACCTTGAGCATGGGAATCGCAAGTTTCCCGGAACACGGGCAAAGCGAACATGACATCCTCAGCAAAGCCGACAGTGCGTTGTTCTCATCAAAAAATGACGGAAAGAACAGAATAACCATATACAAGGAAAAGGAGGGGTGAGTGAGATGTTCCAGATTGACAGAATTCTTACACTATTCGTGGCCGGAATGGCGCTGCTTATGTTCGTTCTTTCAACAATCATTGCGGGCATAAACAGAAAAAGACTTTTTTCCGCCCTCACGCTTTCAATAGTCTATTCCCTTTTTGCGGCATATTACCTTTATCTCGGTTTCCTTTTTAAGGCGCCCGTTTCCATAATGGAGGCTGAAGTGATAAAACCGGAAAACCCCATAACCAATATATTTCCGGAGGCTCCCGCGGAAGAAGTCAAAACTCCGGATTTCCTTGTTGTCATACAGGTGGGAAACGACACATTTGACGTTGCTCCTGATGATGAGATAGATATAAAGAAAAACGGAAGATTTCAGATAAAAGAGGTTAAGTATCCGCAGGGCGACGGGTCTGAAGACATCAGGGCAGACCTGAAGGGTTTTGCAGGCAATGCCCGGTTTAACGACGGACAGGATATCGGCTACTGGATAACATATAAAGACATGATGCAGCACTGGTCCATTGAGGGGGAGAAAGACAAGTTTGAGATTGTTGTGAAAAACCGTAAGGAACCCATGGGAAGCATCTATGTGAGATTTGTTGATTAACCCTGTCTGATTTCAAATGAGAAAAAAAGGGCTGATAATAAGTTTTGAGGGCATTGACGGCTGCGGAAAGACGACGCAGGCAAGACTTTTCTGCAGGCACCTGCGGGAGAAAGGCGTGAACGCGGTCCTGTTGAATGAGCCAGGCGGAACGTATACGGGTGACAAGATACGGAACATCCTGCTTGATAAAGAAAACAGCATATGCCCGTTGAGCGAACTTCTGCTTTACCTTGCCAGCAGAATGCAGCTGGTTGAAGAGGTCATAAAACCCGCCGTGGAGGAGGGAAAGACCGTCGTACTGGACAGGTACGTTGATTCAACCACCGCATACCAGGGATACGGCAGAGGTCTTTCCGAAAAGCTCATACGGTACCTCCATCGCATATCCATAGGCACGTTGATGCCGGACCTGACGTTCGTTATAGACGCACCTGCGGAAGAACTGCTGGACGTTCTGGACAGAAAGGACCGCGACCGGATGGAAATAGAGTCCATTGAATTCCAGAAACGTGTGCGGAAGGGCTACCTTGCAATTGCGGCCCGGCAGCCGTCAAGAGTGAAGGTCGTCAGGAGAAAAGCACTGCAGATGACGCACGCAGATGTGGTGAAGAAATGGGAGAGCTTTCTGAATGGACGCAAAAACAATAGAAAAGTTTCTCACAAGAACCAAAGAGAAAAATAAGGTCGCCGGAGCGTACATAATCTACGGCGGAGATAAAAAGCAGCGGAACGAAATCGCTCTTTTTCTTTCCATGCTTCTCAACTGCAAGGACTCTCCGCCCTGCGGTAAATGCGGATCCTGCGAGCGGATAGGGAAAGGCACCCACCCGGACATCAAGCGGATTCTGCCGTCAAAAAGCGTACTGTCCATAGACGACGTACGGTGGGTGAAAGACGACATATACCTCACTCCTTATTACGGGGAAAAGAAGGTTTACATATTTGACATAGAGTACATGAAGGAAGAGTCGGCAAACGCCCTGCTGAAAATCCTGGAGGAACCGCCTCCATACGGAGTTCTCGTGATACAGAGCAGCAGCACCAATTTTTTCCTTCCCACGATACTCTCAAGATGCCAGAAGATCCGTCTCAACTACAGTCTTACCGGGGAGAACGGGGGAGATGCCGCCGTGCAGAACGAGTTCGCAGAACTCCTGAAACTGTCAATGAAACATGATTTCTACGAGTTTTTCAGGGAAATTGATGCGTTCCTGAAAGACCGGGAAAGAGAAGACGTTGAAGCGTGGCTGGGAAAAATTGTCACGCTATATCGCGACGCCTATTTCAGGAGGGCCGGAATGCCGGAGGGACTTCTCGTCAACAAGGATGCCGGAGACAGGTTTGTACCGGAGGACGGAGGAAAGTTCCTTGATGCCGTGGAAGGAATACTGGAATTGAAAAAACAGGTGAGGTATAATATAAACCTGAAACTGGGATTGGACACCCTGTTTCTCTCAATATCCTAAATCAATTGCCGAAGTGGCGGAATTGGCAGACGCGCAAGGTTCAGGACCTTGTGGTGGCAACACCGTTGGGGTTCGACTCCCCACTTCGGCACCAGACTTCTGTGAGAGGGGAGTCGAAGGGGAGTGAAGTCAGGGATTGCGACGAACAGGCAGCAATCCCAACGGGTGGCCGACCCGAAGCGTATCGAAAGCTGAGGGCGCCGACTCCCCACTTCGGCACAGAATTTCATATAAGAACCACAACGGTGCAAAGGGTAAGAGGGAAAAGAATTTTCCCTCGGGTTTCCGTCCTGGGGGGAGAATATTAGGAAGGGGGAAACTCCCCCTCCTAAAGAGCGGAGCGAACCGTTGGGGTT
>Ga0136653_10001621_pt1 | contig 12217 bp, 5 predicted proteins | sample LakKivw275mmetaG_FD_94866 | JGI IMG/M metagenome (GOLD analysis project Ga0136653, IMG submission 94866) | Anoxic lake water microbial communities from Lake Kivu, Rwanda to study Microbial Dark Matter (Phase II) - Lake Kivu water 275m metaG... | ecosystem: Environmental > Aquatic > Freshwater >... | reverse complement strand
TGATGATCGACAAGTCACGCGCTCCCATCATACTGAACTGCAGAGTTCGCGGTATCGGGGTGGCGGTCAGCGTCAGGGTGTCGACATTGGTTTTAAGATGCCGGAGTTTCTCCTTCACGGCCACTCCGAATTTCTGTTCCTCGTCAATGATCAGCAGCCCCATGTCCTTGAATTTCAGGTTCCTTCCGACGAGCTTGTGGGTTCCTATCAGGATATCGACCTTGCCTTCTTCGAGCTCCCTGAGGATCCGGGACTGGTCCCTCGCCTGGCGCAGACGGCTGATATGCTCGACCGTCACCGGGAAATCCCGGAGCCGTTCGCGGAAGGTCTTGTAGTGCTGCAGGGCCAGGATGGTGGTCGGGACCAGCACCGCCACCTGCTTGGAGTCGGCGACTGCCTTGAAGGCGGCCCGGATGGCCACTTCGGTCTTGCCGAACCCCACATCGCCGCAAACCAGCCGGTCCATCGGATTGACGGATTCCATGTCGGCCTTGACATCCTGCGTGCTCTTTAGCTGATCGGGAGTATCCTCATAAATAAATGAAGCCTCGAGTTCCTGCTGCAGGTAGGTGTCGGCCGAAAAAGCAAATCCCTCGGCCTGCTTACGCTTCGCATACAACACGATAAGCTCCCTGGCAATGTCCTTGATCTTCGACTTGGCGCGGGCCTTGAGGGCCTGCCAGGCTCCTGAGCCCAGCTTGTAAACCCTGGGGGTCTCTCCCTCTCTCCCTTTGTATTTTGATATGCGATGGAGCGAATGGATGCTCACGTACAGTTCGTCCTGGTCCTTGTAAACCAACCGAACCGCCTCCTGCCTGCGCCCGTTGATCTCAACCGTCTCCAGTCCGCCGAACTGCCCGATCCCGTGATCCACGTGAACCACGTAATCGCCCGGGTGCAGATCGGTCAGTTCCCGGATGTTCAGGGCTTCCTTCTTCCCGAACGACGACCGCACCCTGAACTTGTGATACCGCTCGAAGATCTGGTGGTCGGTCAGGAGGGCCACCCGGAGATCGTGATCGTAAAAGCCCTCGTGCAGGGCCATCTCCAGACGCTCGGTCCGTGACTCGTGACTCGTGACTCGTGACTCGTGATTCGTTGATTGGTGGGCGGCTTCTTCACCGAAAAGGATGGTTTCCAGCCGGTCCAGCTGCTTCGGGCTGTCCGACAGGAGTATGGTAGTGTATCCCTCCGCCCGGTTGCCGTTGATCTTTTCCCTGAGCAGATCAAAATTTTTGTTGAAGGCCGGCTGGGGTGACGTGGAGAAAAAGAAGCTCTGGCCGGAGGGGAAGAAATGCTTCAGGCCGAATTCGACCGCCTGGAGGCTGCCGATCCGGTCGAGGAGCCGGCCTGGATCGACCAGCTTTTTCCGGAACTCAGCCGGCGCAAGCATGCCTTCCTCCTCGTCCAGGGTGACTGCCTCGCTCAGCCGGTGCAGCTCATCGGAAGCCGAGATCTCGATGCCCTGCAGGATCTGTTCCATCCGGCTGATGCAATAGGCCAGGTCGCGCGACCATACCTGGCTCTGGTCCGGAAGGAACTCAAACAGGGTCTGGACGGCATCGCCGGTGAGGCGTTCATTCAGGTTGGGGACGATGGATGTCCGGTCGAGCTTACCCGTCGTCAGCTGGGTTTCCACGTCAAAGGCCCGTATCGATTCCACTTCATTGCCTAGAAAATCGATCCGGCAGGGGTGTTCGGATGAATAGGAAAATACGTCTATGATCCCTCCGCGAAAGGCATACTGGCCGGGCTCCCAAACGTAATCAGAGCGCTGGAAACCATACTCCTGGAGTAGTTCGGTCACGAATTCCATGTCGACCTTCTCGCCCGCCTTCAGGCTCAGGGTATGCGACTGGAGCTCCTGGCGCGAAACCACCCTTTCAAGGAGGGCCTCCGGATAAGTGACGATGAGCGGCCTGGCATTGCGGGTGACCAGCTTGTTCAGCACTTCGGTCCGGAGGAGCACATTGTCCTTGTCGGTCTGCTGCATGCGGATGGCCCGTTTATACGACGACGGGAAAAAGTACACATGCTCTTCCCCGATGAGGTTGGCGAGGTCGTTGTGGAAATAGGCCGCTTCCTCGCGTTCGGCCAGGATCACCAGCCTCGTCTGGCGGATCTTCCGGTTTAGGGCTGCCAACAGCAGCGCCGCGCTTGATCCGGTTAAACCATTCAGGTGCAGCGTTTTATCATGTTCCTTCTGAAAGAACTCCACAATCCCCGCCAGGTTCGGATGGGCTGAATAAAGGCCGGTAAGGTCACTGATTTTCATCTGCGCGGCAAAGATAATTGAAATGTACCTTCACACCCACACCCACACCGACACCCACACCCGCTTCACCCCAGACTGAAGTCTGGGGATAGACAGGAAGTCGTGTGGTGGAATGTGGAATGTGGAATGTGGAAAAGTGACTAATATCTTTAATCTTACCTTTTTCCTTTTTCCTTTTACCTTTTTCCTTTTTCCTTATCTTTACTCGTCCCCGGATCTAACACTACGGCACATGCGATTCCGGTTCCTGCCTGCTTTTTTCCTTCTTCCCCTGGTGTTCTCCTGCGAGCCTGACAATCAGGCCCCTGTCGCTGTGATCCGGTGCATCCCGGAGGAGGGGAATATCCATACCCTTTTCGATTTGGATGCCGGGCAATCGTCCGATCCCGACGGGTTGGATCACCTGCTCGAGTACCGGTGGGACACCGACGGCAACGGCACCTGGGAAACCGGATTCGGGGCTCAGAAGCTGATAGCGGTCAGGTACCCCGCCCCGGGTACGTACGAGATCAGGCTTGAAGTTAAGGACTCCTATGGCGCCGTTTCGCAGGCCGTACTCCCTGTTTTTGTGGATTCGCTGCATTACCTGACGGACAGCCGCGACGGGCAGGTCTATCCCATCATGAAATCAGGGGCTAACTGGTGGATGGGCAGGAACCTCGACTATGGGACAGCCATCCCCCTGGAACAGGACATGAAAAATGACCAGATAGTGGAAAAATATGCCCATCCGGCGGGTGAAGCCGACAGTTTGGCCGGTGGTCTTTATACCTGGGTGGAGATGATGGCCTACACCTACCAGGAAGGGGGCCGGGGGATCTGCCCTCCGGGATGGCACGTCCCGTCCGATGGCGATTGGAAAGCCCTGATGGCCCGGTTTACGGATGTTGCGATCCATCAATATCCGGGATACCAGATATCGGGAGAGAAATTCATCCCCGACCGGTTCGTGGCGCACGACAATTACCAGGCTTCGCGAGCCATCTGGATGCTTCTCAGGGAGACCGGAAACACCGGTTTCGATGCGGTCCTGGCCGGTTACCGGGATCCTGAAGGGAATTATGGCGACCGGGATTATCATTTCCCGGGGCATACGGCAACATTTTGGACATCAACAATTTCCAGCGATTATGCCATCCGTGTGAGATTTTATGTGACGGAAGATCACCAGGGTGAGGTTTTCCGCCTGGCCGACAACCGCCGTTTTGCATTCTCCGTGCGCTGTGTAAAACCGGTAGATTGACGAAGATGAAAAAAAATGCCTGCCGGCTTCCGGCCTTGCTTTTGATGACCGCCTTCCTGCTGGTTTCCTGCGAGAATGATATCGACCTGTTCAGGAAGGATCAGCAGAAGACCTATGTCGTTTACGGCCTTCTGAATTCCTCCGGCTCCCTGCAGCAGGTGAAGGTGAGGCTGACGTCCGTCACCGATGCCCCCGCAGATGAGCTGGCTGCCGACTCGTCGGAGTTCTCGGCCCCTCCCGGACTGGAGGTATCTGTACAGGAATGGTACCGGCAGGATTATGCCCTGTTCCGGTTTGAGCCGGTGGACTATGACAAGCAACCGGGAATGTTTTACCATACACGCAACACCGTGTATGAAGCCCGGTTCCACCCCGACATGGACCGGGAGTACAAGCTGATCATCAGCAATCCGGACAGCGGAGACCTGGTCACCTCGAAGATCGTCCCGGTCCCGGCTCCCAGGCTGGGCTCGCCGACCTGGCCCTGGATACGTTATAATTTCAGCGACGACAAGAACCCTTTCAATATCCGGTTCCGGGAGGTGCCCCGCGTTTACGTGTACCTGGTCAAGTTCACCATCCGCTACCTGGAGGTGGGTTTTGGCAATGATTCAGCCATCCGGGAAAGCTCCTACGTGTTCAAGCCGCGTTACAGTGACAACCCTCCCGCATACGATGCCTTGCGTGAAAGCCTCGGGACGGAGCATAACCGGTTCATGACCCGGCCCTATACTTACAGCATCATGAGCCAGGTGATTCCCGACCGCGACAGTCTCCTCTACCGGAAGCTGATCTGTTTCAAGGTCTCCGTCTGGGGAGGGGACCAGAACCTCAGGAACTATACGGAGCTCAGCGACAAGTTCAGCGATAACCGGAGGTACATCTTCAACAACATCAACAACGGCATCGGGGTATTCGGCGCCTGTGGCTTTTCGTCCTGCGACGGGGTGCTCCCGGATGTGGAATTCATGGATTCCCTTCCCCTGCATGCCTTGACCGAAAGGCTCAGGTTCCGTTCCGATCTGCACAGGGACGGTGAATTCACGATCCCGTCCCGGCCGGATGATTTCATCACAGTGATCAGGGAGATCAGGAATGAATAATAAAGGCCTGATACGGATCTTTTTACTGATAGTGATGCTGGTGTCGCCGGCTGCCGGCCTGGCTCAGATCATGGCCGTCGGAGCGGTCGGCGAGGTAAAGGGATATGTTTTTGACCGGGAAACGGGTGCTTCCATACCCCTGGCTTCAGTGGCCGTGGTGGGAACCGCTCTCGGCTCGATCACGGATGATTACGGTTTTTTCAGCATCCGGAGGGTGCCGTCGGGATACCGCACACTGGCCATACGGTGTATCGGGTATGAGGAAGAGCAGAAACCGGTAACCGTAATTTCGGGTCAGACAACCAATGTAGCCGTCACGCTGAAAAAAAAGAGCTTCGAGCTGGAAGCGGCCACCATCACGGGTGCCCGCCAGCGCTGGGAAAGGATGACGCCCATAGCTTCCCAGCGGATGACCGCGGAGACCATGGCCCGAACGCCTTCGCTGGGCATTCAGACGGATATGGCGCAGGTGCTCCAGACCCTTCCCGGGGTCATATTCACCGGCGACCGGGGCGGGCAGTTCTATGTCAGGGGCGGTGCGCCCTATCATAACAAGGTCCTGCTCGACGGCATGACCATCATCAACCCGTTCCATTCCATCGGGTTCATGTCGGTGTTCGACACGGAGATCCTGCAGAGCATCGATGTTTTCTCGGCGGCCTATAATGCGCAGTACGGCGGCCGGGTGTCGTCGATCATGGACATCCGGACCCGGCCGGGCAACCGGACTGATTTCAAGGCCACAACCAGCCTGTCCAACATCGGTTACGGAGTGCTCCTGGAAGGGCCCCTGAAACCCATGACCGATTCAACCATCGGATCCATCTCCTATATCCTGTCAACCAAGGGCTCGCTGCTCAGGATGACTTCGCCGGTTGTCTATCCCTGGCTGGATTCCATCGGGCTCCCTTACCGGTTCAATGATTTCTACGGCAAGATATCGTTCATGGAGAAGAACGGCAATCAATTTGACATCTATGGAATCCATTATTCCGATGGGGTCAGCCACGCCAACTCCATCAGCAACCGGTGGACCACCACCGGCGGGGGATTCGGATTTGTGGTCTCACCGACGCAAAGCAATTTCCTCTTCATCAATCGCCTGGCTATGAGCCGGTATGCCGCGGATTACGAGGATCCCTCATCAACCCCCAAGAGCACCCTCTATGACAACCTCGACATGACCATCAAGGGGATCCATGTCCTCGACCGGTTCGAGCTGGTTTGGGCTGCCGAATTCTCCTCCGTCCACACGCAATATCAATACGTCAAGTACGATGAGATGCATATCCGGGACGATGTGTACACCAGCGATGCCATCATCCTGTTCCAGACCAAGTTCCTGATGCCGAAATGGATCATTGAGCCCGGGCTTCACCTCAGGGTCTATTCCGGGATCTTTACCCTCTATCCCGAACCCCGGATCAAGGTACGCTACAACATCACCGAGAACCTGAGCCTGAACCTGGCCGGGGGCCTGTTCTCCCAGAACCTCTCCTCGACCACCTCGGAACAGGATGTGGTCTCGATCTTTCAGGGATACTACACCGGCATAGACAAGCTTCAGGATTATTACCGCGGGAAGAGGATATTCAAGCCCACCCAGCAGGCCTGGCATGCGGTGGCCGGGCTCAGCTGGTTCGACCGGCATAACCTGAAACTCTCGGCGGAAGCTTATGTCAAGGACTTTTACCGGCTGATCAACAGCAATCCTCATCAGATTTATGACTATACAGGATATGATCCGGATGTTCCGGAGTACCTCTCCTGCGGTTTCATTTATGAGCAGGGCTGGGCTTACGGAATTGATTTTCTGCTGGATTATTCCACTTCGGCGTATAATATCTGGTGTGCCTATTCTTTTGCCTATGTGACCCGGGAGGATGAGTATACGAGATATGTCCCTCATTTTGACCGGCGGCATAACCTGAACCTGCTGGCCGGGTACCGTTTTGGCAAACACGGCGACTGGTCAGCCAGGGCCCGGTGGCAGCTCGGGTCGGGCTTTCCCTTTACCCAGACGGCGGGTTATTATGAGGAGATTGAATGCAAGGACGGCACCTTCATCCTGGATCCGGGGATGAACGGAGAACTGGCCGTTCTGTACGGACCGGTCAACGAAGGCCGGTTACCGGCCTACCACCGCCTCGACCTGTCGGTTAACAGGACCTGGAAACTCAGCAACGGCCGGTCGTTTGAGTTCGGGGCGAGCATCATGAACGTCTATGGCCGGAAGAATGTCTTCTATTTCGACCGTGTGACCCAGGTCCGGGTCAACCAGCTTCCTTTTATGCCGACTGCGGGGATGATCTATAAATTTTAAAGGCCGGAAGGTTACCCCCCCGGCCTTTATTATCTAATCGAAACAGTCACGCTATTGAACGACCACTTTCCTGACCGTCACTTCATTTCCGTTGTTGAGGCGGAGGAAGTAAACGCCTTTGGCAAGCGGGTCGTTAATGGTTTCCGTATGCGAGGTGACATCAGCGACAGTATGGTTGTAAACCACCTGTCCCTGCATGTTGAGCAGCGAGATCTCGGCATTGACCGGAACCACGCTCGAGAAGGAAACCGTGAAGGAACCGGTGGTGGGATTCGGGTAAACGTTGAATGAATCCGTCAGCTCCCGGTTTCCGATACCGGTGGTCACGCCATTGTTGAACCTGCTGTTGATCTCGTTCCAATAAGTGATGGGTGAATAATTCCGGTGAAGGTTCCCGGTCGTCGGATAGGCTTCCTCAACACCGTTGACGCGATACTTGAACTCGATGGCCTGACCGATGGGGAACCCGTCAACCGTTACCGAATAGATCCCATCGCTGTCCGGGTCCGTCATGGCAGCCGGTCCCATCCAAACGGAAGTAAAGCCGACCACATCGACCAGGTCAGTTCCGGGATGGAATTCATTATTGGCTATATGCGCGTTCAGGTCCACATTAAAGGTTACGGGTGCTGTTTTGGGCCCGCCCGACTCGCTGATGACGATGCCGATCATGTTCAGCTTGTCAATGGACCACCACTCGCCTGCGCTAATCCTGTAGAGGAATGAATAGGAACCGCTCCATTTGGTATCCTTGTCCCAGCCGACACCCATCCCGTTCACCCCATTGTCATCACCCTCGACATATCCCCACATGGTGACGCAGGCAATGTAAAATCCGGGAGTCAGGAATTCCGATTCACCGTCCTTCATGACCGGAAGGCATTGCCACGTCCAGGCCATATCAGCCGTTGCGTCAATGACGTCCGTATTGATGATCTCTGCGTAGCCCTCTTCGCCCAGGTCCTTGTAAAGGTTGAACTGGAACTGGGGGGTTTGGGACATGTTGATGCCGCCGAGGTAAGCGTAGAGATAATTGATCTCGCAGTTTGCAGGGATATCATATCCCACACCTACCATGTCGCCTGCATTGTCACCGCCAACCCAGCCGCCGCCGCCCGATGAGGCCTCGGCCGACCTGTCGCACCTGAAAAAGAGCGAATCGGTGACCGTAAAGAACATGCTGGCCGTATTGTTGACCGGCACTTCCTCTTCATTTTCGGAGGTCGCCGTGTAGTTGAACTTATGGACGCCATAATTATCAGCGAGGAAAGGATTGGATATCTGTTGCGTATCCCTTTCCAGCGACCACAGGTCGGTGGCCACCGCGTCCTGGTTCCAGATTTCTGCATTATTGCGAAGGACCTGAAGGTTGAGCTTGTGGCCTTCCTGGTCGGCCATGCCCATGTTCAGCATGGCTCCCCTGAACGTATAGGAACCGATTGTCCCGCCTGCTCCGTCGTCCATGCCCATTTGCGACAGGGGCCAGTAATTGATATTCCCGATATTGCCTTTGTCGCCATAGCTGAAATCAGCCCAGTAATCCTCGAGAACGAGGTTGTTCTGGTATGCTTCGCAAAGCTTCAGGTCGTCGAGCATCCAGTAATAGTACATCGGCCCCCTCATCAGGAACCGGATCTGGACAGCAGGAAGACCGGCAGCGACATCGGAAATGTTGACTTCGACAGCCCGGTATTTCACGGGTACCACGTTGTTGGCCCCGACGCCATGTCTCAGGTCATATTGAGCCCAGTGTACCCCGCCATCGTTGGTAACCTGAAGCAACAGCTCGAAGTTCTCGTTGCAGCAAAGGCGGAAAGCCTGCCAGACCTTGACGACCACCGATGATTTTGATGAGCAGTCAATCGGTGGGGTAGTAAAATGCGTATTCATTGAAACCGCTGTCGTCACGCCGTCCCGGCTGTTGTATTCGTCTGCCGGGACCACCATATACCCGTCCAGCGGGGTTTCAAAGTAACTGGCCGGACCGTTCCAGGTGCAGCAACCCCCGATGGTATCATACGGGGATCTCCACATCCAGAAATTGCCCAGGTCGGCCTCATCCACAACCGACCACCCGGTCGGAGGGACCCATTCTCCGGTCTCAACATTGCCCCAGTTAAAGGACGTGGACCAGAAAACGTCACCGCTACCCTTGATCGGGTTAATGGTCGTAAGAACATTGACAGATTGATCCTTGTCAGGAGCAGAAACACCCTGTTTGGCAACCTGCCCGAAAGAACCTAATGCCAGGCACACGCCGGCAAGAATCAGCGTAAATTTCTTCATAGTTATCCTTTCTCCATTGATTGATTGCTTTGTAAAGCTAAAATATTTTTTTTCGAAAAAAAAAGGCCGGGAGAATTCTCCCGGCCTTGCAATCAATAAATAAAGATCAACTTATTGGATAACCACTTTCCTGACCAGGACTTCATTTCCGCTGTTGATGCGGAGGAAGTAAATGCCTTGCGGCAGCCGGCTGTCAATGGTTTCCGTATGCGAAGTAACGTTTGCTACAGTATGCTGGTAAACAGGGTGTCCCTGCATGTCGATCAGCGCGATCTGTGCAGTGACGGGAGCCACGCTGGTGAAGGAGACCGTGAACGAACCGTTGGCCGGGTTCGGGTAAACGTCGAATGATTCCATCAGTTCGGGGGTCCCGATGCCTGCAGTCACGCCATTATTGAAACGGTTGTTAATGACGTTCCAGTACCGTATGGTGTAATTGCGGTGCAGGTTTCCGGTTGTCGGGAAGGCTTCTTCAACACCGTTCACACGGTATTTGTATTCAATGCCCTGGCCAACCGGAAGTCCGGCCACGGTAACGGTGTAAATGCCGTCAGCATCGGCATCGGTCATGGCAGCCGGTCCCATCCATACGGAAGTAAAACCGACCACGTCGACATTGTCCGTTCCGGGATGGAATTCATTGTTGGCTATGTGCGCGTTCAGGTCCACGTTAAAAGTGACATCTGCACTGGTCGGCCCACCGGTTTCATTGATGTTGTAACCGATCATCCAGAGCGGGGCACCTGCCAGGCTATGCCATGAGCCGTCAGGGCCATAGTATTGGCCGCAGCCCGCATACTTGGTCGACAGGTCGCGGCCAACTCTAATTCCCGATGTTCCGTCGGCATCACCCTCAAGTGTTCCCCACATCCTGACGCAGACAGAGTATTTGCCTGCTTCCAGGAATTCAGTTTCGCCGTCTTTTACGACAGGAAGGGTTACCCACCTGTTCATATAGGATGAATCCATGTCGATGACATCCGATGCAATCCATTCCTCCTGGACTTCGTCGATCAGTTTAAGCAGCACGAACTGGAACTGGGGAGTCTCTGCAGCAGTAAATCCGGCGATGTAAGCGGTTATTGAATTGATTTCAGCCGGTGCATACAGATCGTAATCCACAACGAGCATGTCTCCGGCATTGCCTCCGCCGACCCATCCGCCCGTATTGCCCGAAGTTTCATTCGAAAAGTCTGCCCGGTGGCTCAACGTATCGTTGACGGTGAAGAACATCGAAGTTAAATTGTTCGCGGTAACTTCATCTTCATTGTCAAAAACCGCTTTGAAATCGAAACGGTAATCTCCGTAGTCATTGGCCAGATAGGGATTGGCAATTGACTGGGTATCACGATCAAGGGTCCAGATGGTCCGGACAGGGGACTTTTCATTGAGAACCTGGGTGCCGTTTTTCAGCACGGTCAGGTCCAGATAGGCATCTTCCGCATCTTGATTGCCGTTGTTTAAAAAAGCGGCCTTGAAGTAATAATTGCCAATGGTTCCCGAATTGGCGCCGGCCATCCCCATCTGGCTCAGGGGCCAGTAATTGATCTGGTTAGTAGTGACGCCGTCACCTATGTCAAAATCCATCCAGGTGTCTTCCAGAACCACGTCATACTGATAGGCTTCAGCCAGTTTCAGGTCGTCTATCATCCAGAAATACATTGCCATGCCATGCATGTAGAACTGGATCTGGACATTCGGCAGACCTGCTGCGACATCCGAGATATTGATCTCGACATTCCGGAATTTTACCGTTGTGACGTTGTTGCCGGACACTCCAAACCGCACGTCATAGGAGGCCCAGTGAACCCCTCCGTCGTTGGTCACCAGCATATCCAGATTATAGTTGCTGCAGCACAGCCGGAAATACTGGGAGAACTTGACAACGACCGAAGAAACAGCCGAGCAGTCGATCGGAGCGGTAATGATATAAGTATCAGACACATTGGAAGTTCCAACACCATCACGGAAATTGTACTCATCCATGGGAACAGCAATGAATCCATCCGATCCCGTGACAAAATGAGCGGGGGCCGCCTGGTTGGTAAACCTTCCGCCGAGGGTATCATTTCTCCACACCCAGACGTTGCCCAGGTCGGCATTGTCAGCGATTATCCATCCTTCGGGCAGCGTCCAGCCTCTCTCGTCAGCCGGATTGGCCCAATTAAATGAGGTTTCCCAAAAAACATCCCCGCTTGCCTTGTCAGGAACACCGAAGGTAGATTGGCCAACGGCAGCCTGCTGTTGAAAGGGGGCGTCCAGCGATGTCTTGGCGACCTGCCCGAAGGACAAGCCGGCAAGGCTCAAGACACAAAGTAACAGTGTAAATCTTTTCATTATCAACAGTTTTTGTTAAACATAAGATTGTATCCAAAATTACTGGTTTTGAACACAATAAGTATTTCCCATGATCCTGCCGGGACGAAAATGCGGATAAGAATTGGCAAACGGGTTGTCCTGCTCAATTACCGCCCTGATTGTTTTGGTAAGTATACTGCGGGCCCTGTTTCATGATTTTGCCTGAACAGCCGGGATATCACCGGATCCAGTACCCGAAGTTGATGAAGAGGATCGGAACCCAGCTTCCGGAAGCAGCCATCAGGGTGATTTCCAGTGGGCCAACCGGGCTGCTGTATCCATAGGTCAGTCCCGTTCCGAACAGGGTGGTCGAAGGATCGGTGACCTCGCTGAAACGGTCAAAAGCTTTTCCGATATTGGTTTTCCAGATAGCATAATGATTGCCTTTAATCCGGTACTGGAGATCAGCCCGCAAGACCACCGCATGATTGGCTGCCCTGTCCATGTAATTGCTACCCACGAAAGGAATGACACTTTTATGGTAGTATCCCAGTCCGCCGATGTAAGAGCGGTACGGGTAGGGTATCGAATCCCCGAACGATAGGGAGGCCAGCAATTGAGGCTGCAGGCTGAAGCGGGGCGAAAGCTCCAGGGCTTGCCGGTAGCGCAAGTCAACGATCAGTGCGGGG
>Ga0136653_10001619_pt1 | contig 12222 bp, 11 predicted proteins | sample LakKivw275mmetaG_FD_94866 | JGI IMG/M metagenome (GOLD analysis project Ga0136653, IMG submission 94866) | Anoxic lake water microbial communities from Lake Kivu, Rwanda to study Microbial Dark Matter (Phase II) - Lake Kivu water 275m metaG... | ecosystem: Environmental > Aquatic > Freshwater >... | reverse complement strand
GTATTATGATTGCGCTTTCGAATGTAACGGCAACTTTTTCGCATGGCTCGGACCTAACCAAGGTATGGGACGAATAGATTTCACCGGAGCCACAGCCAGAAGAGTCAGCTTTGCTTATAGTTCCAGACAAACAACATATCTGGAAGCCTATGATAAAAATGGAAACCTTATAGATAGTGACAGTGGATACGGAAATCTTTTTACAGGAAGATTGGACAGACTATCTGTAAATGGAACTAATATTTCTTATGTTTTATTTCACGATGCAGGGAATCTCTGGCTTGTTGATGACCTTATAGTTGAAGATTTACTCAGAGACACAGCAGCGAAATATCTGCCTAGCGATTTTGAGCGTGTCTTAGAAATGCTAAATACTATAAATATCGGTTCATCTAGCCAAACTCAATTTGTCAATAGAGTAATTCAATTATTGAAGATCATTCTGAACTGGGGTGGCAGTGAAATGAAGTTAGAGGTGTATAAGCCAGATGGAACGCTCTATGGTCAATACCAATCTTCAGCTCCGCCTATAATTGTTGACATTCCTAATGCTGTAATAGGAGAGTGGGAATTTAAAGTTACAGCCATAGACATTCCGTATAACAATTATCCCTATGCTCTAGTAATCGGTAAAAAATCTTTGTCAACTCCAGAACCTTTTTCACTACCATTAGCTACTGGTTGGAATATGATCTCATTCCCGGGAACGTTGGACGATTCATCAGTAGATACATTAATACCGCAAAGCTCAAATATTATTAAACCTTTCTATACTTATGACCCGACAAACTTCAGCTATAAGGAAGTGTCTGAAGTGAAACCCGGAGAGGGGTACTGGGCTCTTTCAATGGCTGATGAAACTCTATCAGCAAACGTCACACCAGTCACTAGCCTTGTTTTGAACCTTATGGCAGGATGGAACATGATAGGTGGCGTAAATGGCACAGTGGATTTCACTGACCCGCAGGATAATCCCGATGGTTCAGTTATACCACCACTATATACATATAACCCCACCAGCTTCAGCTATGAAGAAAAAACAAGCATAGAGCAAGATAAGGGATACTGGACACTTGCACTTCAGGACTGCACGCTTACTTTAACAGCAAACGCCGCTCCTGCTAGAAACAGCAAGGTTAAAGCAGTCCGCACAGTCAAGCCAGACTGGACTATGCCGATCCAGATTAATACAGGCAGCGGTATCAAAGAGCTAACATTAGGCATCCAGTCAGGTGCAAGTGAAGGATTTGATCCATATATAGATAAAGCCATGCCACCCATGCTTGGAATGGACGCGAAACAACCAGAAATATCGTTTCTGATAGAAGACCGACTTTTTAGTCGTCTCAGCAGAGATGTAAGGAAGAATGAAACTAATGTCATTTGGAACATGGAAGTAGAGAGCAACGCAGGAACAGAATTAAAATGGGATATATCATCATTGCCCATAGACAAAGATATGTCATTACAGTTTGCTGGTACAAATACAGACATGCGAGTCCGGAACAGGATAGAGGTTCCGTCAGGTAAGCAAGTTGTAATGATCATGCTGAAGGATAGGATACCAACTAAGCCGGAATTGCTTCAGAACTATCCCAACCCGTTTAATCCCGACACATGGATACCATACCAGTTATCTGAGGCAGGAAAGGTGGTCATCAGCATATATGATGTAAGCGGTCGTCTAGTGAGGAGATTGGATCTAGGGAATAAGGAGGCAGGGATTTATGTGAGCAGAGAGAAGGCGGCACACTGGGATGGTCGTAATGAAGCTGGTGAAAAAGTGGTAAGCGGAGTATATTTCTATACATTTACTGCCGGTGATTTCGTTACCACAAAGAAGATGGTTACCACAAGATAATCAAATGATCCTATGATGATCTGGTGCTCTCTCTATGGCAGTTTAAGGTCTGCCTTTACGGAGAATTGGAATACCAAAATCGATTTAGAGTGCAAAGGGGTCATAATGAATCTATTATGCCCCTTTTGCTTTATAAATATTATTCTCATATTTTTCAGAGAAAATAAATCCTGGAAACATCAGTTATTCATGAAGGCAAAAGTGTAGTTTATTCACCAATCATACAACGATAAGAAAACCTTCTTTAAGAATTGATAGTTTCGAAGCTTTTCCATTGACAGTTTTATTCCATAAATGTTATCTTATAACGAGGTGATGTTATGGAAGCGGAATGGATACCAGTTAAAGAAGCGGCAAAATTTCTTGAATTTTTTGAACGCAAATCATGACCTAGCAGACAACTGCTGAGTTTTTAGTTATATTTACTTGATGTTCTCTTTTTTCCTGCGCCATTTTCTATACCAAGGCTCTTTAGCAACCTCCAACATCCTTTGTGTTTGCTCTACTTGCCTTGTTATTTGCAGAACAATGGTATCATGACGTTCAGACATCTCTTGTATTTGCGTTTGGAGCAAGTTTATTTGCCTATCTTCGGAAATGATAGTAGAATTTAGTTCCGAAGTTTTTCGTTGACAGTTCTTTTAGAAAAATGTTATCCTTTAGCGAGGTGATTATATGGATGAATGGATAACAGTAAAAGAAGCTGCCAAAATTCGGAATTGCACGGAACGTAATATTCTCCGTTTAATCAATAATAACAGCATAGAAGCTAAGAAAGACGGGCATAAATGGGTCATACTTAAAGCATCACTAGAAGTTGATTCCGAAGAAAGTCCGAATATGTCCGACTTTGTTTCGGTGCTTAAAGCGCAACTTGAGGAGAAGGATAAGCAGATAGAAAGGCTTCAAAAACAGGTTGAAGAAAAAGACAAGATGCTGGAAGAATCCAGCGAACGAAACGATACCATTATTATGCAGCTCACCCGGCAGTTAGAGCAAAGCCAGAGAATGTTAGTAGCACACCAAGAGCCATGGTATAAGAGATGGTTTAGTAAGAATCGCCAATCAAGAGATTAAGCAATACGGAACTGAAGCAGAATAGCTTCGGTTTTTTATTCCTCCCACAATCTTTATAAACTACCAATTTTCCTTGACAGTCAAACCTTAATTTTGATATATTATCGTGATTTTGATTGTGGATCAATGCCGTGATTTCGGTTGTGGCAATACCGTGATTCTGATTGTGCAAAATACCGTGAAAGTGATTGTGAAAATACCGTGATTCTGATTGTGGTGCTACCGTGAAAGTAATTGTGTTTTACCGTGATTCTGATTGTGCAAGCATTTTTATAAACCGTTGTCTTTATTAAGTTTTTTGCAAATTTTTTCGCGCTCTGATCTTTTAAAATATATATATAATAGAGAGTCACTTTATGAAATCAAAGATATTCAGCAATAAATTTTGGAATGATTTTAGAAAAAAACAATATCCAGAAAGTATAAAAGCAACCGTAGAATTAGAGCAAAATCATCCAGAGCCCAACACCATAATAGCAGCACCAGAAGACCCAGAACCAATAAACGAAGAAAAAGAAGAACAGCTTCTTTTACCAGTAATAGTTCAAAGCGAACTAAACCTTGAGAAAAACCTTATTTTCACTGTTCCTGCCTACAGAGGCAAATCCAGAGAGATAACTCAGACTGATAAACTATCTGATGGCTCAATAGTTCAAAGAACTGTTGTTATCGGCAAAACAAAAAGCGGAATTGAAACTGGCACTCTAACTACCTATCACTTCAAGATCTATCTTACCCTGGTGGAGCTTTGGGAAAAAGCTGGAAAACCCATCAATGAACCAGTCCATTTCACCACATACAAGCTCATAAAACGTCTGGACTTATCAGACGATGGCAGAACCTATGAGAAAGTCAGAACAGCCCTCTATGATCTGAGGCAGACCCCAATAGAATTCATCCATTCATTCTATATGCCTCAAGAGGGAAGCTTCTCATCATTAGAACCCCTTTCTATACTAAACCACCTGAGAATCTACGAAAGAAAAAAAGCTGATAAAGAGCAAACTATACGTGGATATGGTGAATTTCAGTTTGACAGATACATAGTGGAAAATATCCTTAATGACTATACTCACCCGTTAAGGCTGGACATTATTAAATCGTTTAAAAAGCATAAGGACTTGTCAATTCTGCTTTATACCTATCTAGACCGTCAATTAGCTTACCAAAACAAATTTGAGATTGGGCTTGAAACCTTGTTTAACAACCTTGACCTCTCACAAAGCTATGTCCGCTACCCAGCAGAAAGAAAGAGAGTAATTGAGCCAGTGCTAAGAGAGGTGCGCGGTAAAGCCCTATCAACAGGAATTTTAACTCATTTAGAGGTAAACAAGACAAAAATCGGAGATGATTACAAGTTAGTAGCGCGAAAGTTTCCATTTAAGGCAACAGCGATACAGGAATTTAATAAATCCATTGAAAAAGCAATTCCTAAAGCGCAAGAAGATGATCATGAAGCTTTAAGAGACGAAGTTGAAGATTATAAAAATAATCTAAACCCAGAAGAAAGGAAAAATCTAAAGGAAAAAGCAACTGAAGAGCTAAGAAATACCCCTGGTATCTTAGAGTTGTTCATTACCGATACCTTAATTGAGATAAAAGAAAACGAAATAGTAAGAAATACGATAACAGAAAGAGGTAAAGACGAATCATAAAACATATACAAGCCAATATACAAATATGTTGTATATGCAGTAAATCACTATAATCCAACTCAGAATTGCAATAATCCCAATAATAACAATATTTTAGATATAACTCGCAGGCTGTGTAATCGTCGGTCGGACTAAATCCTATATTGGTGATGTATTCATTCCCATACCAAATAGTGACAACAGGACATTCACGCAAATGGACAGCAGTTCGTCCAGTCGTAGCTCCTCATCAAGCAGCAGCAGGACATCAGGCACAAGTGTAACTCATACAAGAGTTTTGGCAATGGATAAAAATTCAATATTTTAGCGGTTTTACAGAGTCGATACACAAAGAGAATGAGTAATAACGCGGATTTACATGATCATATTTGTATAAATTTGGGCATAAATTTTTATCTAAAACATATTTTTGGAGAATTTTGATGTTTTCAACAAAAATTTTGATCAAAATTTCATATATTTGAACTTCGTAAACGATTATTATTACTCATTTTCTGCTCATATAGACTCAGGTAACTTAGTTTTCATGGGAGTATAGCTCCTTTGCCAAAAGTTTTGTCATAGTGAAAGCACCTCAGAAAGTAAAGTTCCCTGGTATGAGTTTGATGAATTCAAGGAGGTATCCAGTATACAAGATTTCGGCATAGAGGAGATTATGGAGAAATATATAGCTTGGATCAAGGCTCAGCCGTCCAGAAGGGCGCAGGTCAAGATTAAGGAGAAGCCTACAATGCCAATTATCACGCCATCTGTTAAGGATTTACCTGTTAGAACAAGGGATGTTCAGGTATTCAAGGAAAAAATATATCATCAATACGCGTTGCCAGCCAGTGATGTAGATCAGATGATCGAACAGAGAAGAACCATGTTTTTAGCAGAAGCCGAGAATTTAGGCATTGTGGAGCCGAAAAAGCAGATAGAGCTTACACCTGAGACCATGAGGCATAAGAAATAATGGAATCTGACAACAATACCCGAAGTGAGTATATTTATATTACGACCGAAAATTTGTAATGAAGACGACTAATGGTGTAAATTTAAAAATAATCCCCCATATCGTATATCGGTATAAGGAACTTTAAACTTTAGCAAAAAATGAATATTTTGTAATTACACGAATATTTTTTTGACAATTCAGTATTTATGATGTATATTACGTTATAGGAAATTTACTTTTTAAATATAAGCATTTAGATTTAATTAATGGAGAGAAATAATAGAAAAAAAAGAATTTTCACTATCTTTATTATTTTGGCTATTATTTGCATAGCTGGATATTTTATGTATAGCTATTACACAAGCTTAACAACATCCTGGCTTACTTATGAAAGTGAGCAATCAGGTTATAGCGTCAAGTATCCAAAAGGTTTTACAAGGAAAAGCATAGGTCTAACTGACACTGATTGGCAATATAACCCTGAAATTGCGGATATTTACAAGGAAGGAGTTGTGATATCAAAGCTAACTCGGGATGTAAAATTTTTAATTTCAGTTTACAAAAATTCAAGCAATCTTAACCTGCGTGATTGGATTAACCATTATATAGCCAATGATTCTGAGGAAATAATAAAAGAGCTGGACAACGATTTTGAAGACAAGGAAATAAATGGGATGCCTGCTTTGCAGGATGAGTTGCGCACCAAGAATCAAATAATTATTGAAGTTTTTACAGCAAAGAATGATTTAATATTTAATATCTCGTATCTAGCGACGGCATCACAAGATAATAATTTAGATGATAAAATCTTCCAGCGATTTCTCAGCACTTTGCGATTTGAATGATATATTTGAATTTTATTTTGCACCTTAAAAATAACTTGCTGAGATGAAGGGAATGAAAAGAAATGAAAAGAGTGGTTATTTTTAGCTTATTTGTTGTTGCACTATTAAACGTTGTGAGTATGGCTTTCCCTCAAAAAATAAGGTTAGTTTCAAATTCTGCTAATAATTGTTTTAATATTGAAAGCGAGAATATTAGAGATGCCAAGGAAAATTCCATTGTCGCTGACTTGAATTTGAAAAACCTAACAAGTACTTGGTTCTTGGGGATTTTTGAAAAGCGAGCGGGTTTTAATAATGCTTTTGTAGAAGAAGGAAAAATTCCTCCTGCTTTCTTAATTGGCCCCAAGCAAACAATGAAATTCAATAACATTGAATTTTTTGACGAGCAATGTTTATTTTTCAGCTTCAGTCGAGATGCTACTAGTGCTCCTTCTGCAGTTGCAATCTTGGCTATTGATGTAATTTGCCGAGGATTATTCACCGAACCATTAAGTCTAGATAATTTTTTCAAATTACATAGCGTCATAACCGTGGAAGGTTTTGAAGCTCTGGGTAAATCTCTTGGCAGAGAAAGTGTGGGTTTATTATTTGCTTCAATTTCAAGCTTTGCCTATGGAAATACTAAAAATGGCGTTGAAGAATTGGCTCAGTTTATTATTTCTACAAAGGATTTTAAGAAAGAGTTGTGGGATTTGATAAGGTTTTTATTTGGAGAAAAAAATTCTGTCCTGAGGACTATATTGACAGGCAAAGCCCTAGGGGCAATAATTGAAATGATTGATGTGCCTCAAAAAATTACACTTCTTACCGAAATCGCCAAGGATTCTGCAGATCCTAATCGTGTTGTCGACGACCTTCGCCTAGTTGCTTTAGCTCAACCCTGTTTACAGCTTGCTTCTTCAATCCAAATTAAACCTTCCTCTCCGGTTTGCTATGTTGGTAGTGAATTGGTAGGTGCTTTCACTATCAAAAACATTGGTTTGGAGCCAATTAATATCAAACAACTAACAATTGGTGGAAGAGGACCTGATGGAGTGCATGATTTTCAAGATTTTACTGTCGTTCCGAACATTCTGTTACAGCTTAACCAAACCTATTCTTATTTAGGAACCTTAATTCTTAAAAAACCAGGCAAGCATTATTTCAAATGGGTTTACCAAACCCAAGATGGACAATGGAAGAATCGCCTTGGGTTTGAATCATGGCTTTGGCCGTTTTCGGATGAGATCATAACGATAGATGTTCTGCCGGAAAGCAAACCAATTATGGTAATACCATTAGGTAAACCAGGTAAGCCAATGCATGTTGATGGTCAATAAGATCAATTATTGATATTGAAGAGATTTAAGGTACAGCAATCTTAAAAATTATTAAGGTAAGGGAAAACAAAAGGCCATCGCATAGATGGCTTTTTTTATTTCCCACCGCCCCCGATCCGAAAAAATTCATTTCTCACTTTTTCCATTTTAGCCAGCGGACCCTAATTTGTCAAGGTCACTCCAGCCAAATCAAACGTTCCATCAAAGGCTCGTTCCACCTGTGACAAATTAGGGCTCCGCTGGCTCTTTTCTCTTTTAAGTGAGAAAAATTAAAGGTCGCTCACTGAAAAGTAAAAAAATAATAACCAAATGTATGGGACAATATTTTAGAGCCGTCAATTTAGACAAAAAAGAGTATGTCTGCCCCTGGAAAATTGGCGGAGCGGCCAAGCTCTGGGAGTGGTGTTGCAATAACCAAGCAGGCATATTCCCTTTTTTGTTAAGGAAAAGCAATGAGGGAGGGGGCGGAGACATCAATGATGATTACGAGACAGCAGGCAGATGGGCAGGCGACAGAATTGTCTTAATCGGCGATTATGATGAGAGCAAGCTCTGGGACATATTAGAGACCGAGTATGTTGACATTAGCGAGCAGTTGGTAAGCGATTACAACGATTTTATTGAAGTTGACAGCTTAAAGCTTCAATATCAAAGGTCGTAGCAAATTAAAACCTATAAAACTTATGGATAATAATTTAATGAAATTCTGGCTCACCTGCCCATTCTGCCAAAAGAAATTCGGCATTGACCCCTATATTGTGATGAAATATATTGACCGACTTTTCAGTTCGCTAGGCAGAGAGATAAAGAGAAAAGCAGATGAGAAAATGAATAAGAAAGAGCCCTCATAGGGCTCTTTTTTTTCGGCTCCCCCACCCACCCTACCTGGGTTAAATCAAACGTTCCATTTAAGTCGTTCCACATTGACAAATTAAGGCATCCGCTGGTCTTTCAGCGAGGGCAGTTCTTTTTTTATGAGCTCTTTTATAGAGCTAGCTCTTTGTTTTCTTGATTTTACACCAGCACCTTAATTTGTCAATGTCGAGGAGAGGATTAATTTGAACATCTTGACAAAGTAGAAAATTACTTTAATCTGAAATCAGAGCATTAACAATTGGGCGGATATGATGAAGGCATAAAGCTTTTCATCTACCCGCCTTTATTTTTGCCTTTTTTAAGATTCTATGCAGTTGAAAGGAGATCGCTATGCTTATAGAGATAGATCCTGATAGATCGATTGTTGTTATATTGAGAGAGCAGAAAAGGGCTGAGGAAGCTGCGGATCAGAGGATGCAGGAATGGCAGGAACGGATAAAGACGGGAGGTTGTTTCCGAAGGATGGCTGACGGCCTGGAAATCTACGGCGAAGTGATAGGAGACGGCTGGAAGGAGAATTGGCGAAGATGCCGTTGCTACTCATTTATCTGTCCTGAAGGAGAAGCAGGATTCGTCCATGTTTCACAGATGGATGAGCTGATAAGCAGGGAACGTTTTGAAGCGATAAGAAAGAAGCTTGGAATGGCTTATAAAATTGCCATGAGTAGAGTTAAAGAAGAAAGTTTGGCTTTGGTATAGGTCTATAACAAGAGGCAAAAAATTATGGCGTCAGTGGAATATCTGACGCCTTTTACTTTCGGAAAAAACCATCATAGCTTGATGGTTTTTTTGTTTTTGTCGCAAACAAAAACCGCCGGGTCCGTGCTTGTTTGTGACCAGACGGTTTAGCTTAAGAATAAGCCATTTTTCAATCTTGTCAATAACCTGTATCTGACGGGCACATAGGTACTACTTTATTGAATTTTAAGGGTGTTTCAAAGTTAGGGATTTCATGAAGCCTTTTGAAGTTGCATTCAATAAGCCACTTAATATTCGGTATCACCTTGCGTCCACTTCATTTAGCCCATAGGACATTGCTAGGACAATATTTTGCAAAATTCTTGACAAGTTGGCAAATTTTTTGTATAATTTAGGTAACTTGTAAGCTTTCAGTGAGAGAACACCTTAATATTGCTGATGGTAAGGGGGAGGATTTGGTAAACAAACCCTAACTTGGCATGATGCTAGAAGGAGTTCTTGATGCCCACATTTAATGTCACATCAAAATATCTTATCTAAATATACAAATCTGCATAAAATTTCTGTTCGTATTCTAAGCGTTCTTATTATGCCTTTTTCTACAAATTTGAGCTGATATAATATAACTATTTGTATTTATTTTCAGGTGTACCAGGGTGTTATTGAGTCATTACTATTTTCTGATTTGTCAAAAGGAGGAATAAGATAATGGATGCTGGAGCAAAACCCAGATATGCCTGTATATGATAAAAGTTATGACAGTTGGCTTGGATTTTCTAAAAAAGTTCGTTTTACGTGGGAGGAGGTGGGATAGAAAAAGAGGCCCGCATTACCTTAGTTGCGGACCTATCAAAAACATCATTCAAACCCTTGATTTCGTTAAAAGATTAGCGGTCTAGATAGCGAAATCATAACCTACGGTAGGGGTCGAGACAAATAATAGGAGTTCGGCCCTGCGGAGGGGGTTATGAAACAACGTGAAAAAAACATAAAAATAGCCTCCCAAAAAGGATTTACGACCTTTTCGTTGGCCCTTTTTATGATCAAACTGCTTGTAGTATATCAAAAATCCTATCAAAAGTCAAGAAGTTTTTCCACAGTTGTTTTTTCTAATCTCCTCCGCTATACTTGGAGGAGAGAAAAGATGGACTTCGATGATGATACATCGGTAAAAGCACTGTATGATATAGTGCGTAGAATATCAATATCAAAAATTCCCTTTTATGAATTGGATGACTTCGTTCAAGAAACGGTCATCAAGATTTGGCTTTCGATAAAGCGTTTTCGGGGTGAATGTAGTCTCTTTTCTTGGATATATAGGATTACAAAAGATGAGATTTTCCGCTTCTATGAAAAACATGAGGATCGCATTCAAGAATCTATTAAGGATTCAAATCAATCAAGTGAGTCATCTATGGAGATAGAATCAGTAGAACTGGATACAAGCATCAGGCAAATTCTGGGCAAAGACTATTCATTTTTCTCATTACGCTGGAATGATAACCTTTCGGATAAAGGAATTTCCGATCATTCTGGATTGCCGCTGGGAACAGTAAAAACAAAGTTGAGCAATATAAGGAGAAAGCTTAGGATGAATGTAAATCACCTAATCTAACAGTGTCATTGCGTCCTCATAGTAGGGCAATGTTAGAATTTATAAAGAAACAGGGTAGCAATTTAGCGTTGAGTTTGATGCTCAACGCTTTTTTATTGCCTTTTGAAAAAATTTAAAACCGATCATCATACTTTGGGATGCTAATCGGCTGAGAAAAAGGAGGTGATTTAAATAAAGCGATAGCTTTAATAGACACCATGGTATGAGATATTTTATTATAACAAAGTGCTGTGTATTTATTTTATGGCATAGATGCCAAGGAGGTTTACGATGAATCGTCAGATTGCCCTTTGCTTAGCTGTTATATCGATGCTTTTTATTTCATCAATAGCAAGTGCCATAGGTCCAAGCGATAAGTCAGTAGCTACTTGGGCTAAAATTAAAGCTGGAGGAGCCTTCAATATCATTCAGTCTGAAAATACCCGAGTGGATGTGCTGCTTTTAGCAAAAAATTCAGACGGCAAAATAATAATCAGCTCTCCTGATGGTAAGATATATGATTATGGGATTTTGCAAAAGGCTCACGATGGCAAAATAATGGTTAAAAAGATTATCGCCCTTCCATCTATAACCGAAAGCATTGGACAACATCGGGCGGGACCGCCAAATAATCCAATCGTATGGAAATATATTACGGATGTGAATCCAGTCCATGATGGAGTCTGCGTTACTTTAGGTCCTGACGCATTATTAATTGGTGGTAATTGGTATTGGGCAAAATTGTTTGCTGAGTGGACAATAAGCGAATATGAGCGCCAATCCGGCAAGAGATGGCCTTACTATATGCGATCTCTGAACTCGGTAGCAATTGAGATAATGTTTCACTGCTGGAACTGTTTCACGCCCTTATATGGGAGAACTTTTCCCATCAATATAGGGTTTAATGAACAGTTCTGGAATTGGCTTGTTAATTGATGGCGTGATAAATCTAAAAAGCCGTTTTGCGTGTTATCGTAAAACGGCTTTTTTTGTTTTAACCTTTATTACCAAACGAGTCTACAATTATAAGAAACATTTCTATCATGGATAAAACAAGAACTACAATTGTCGTAAGAAAATTTTGTAAAACAATCTCGGCAAACACAGTTTCTTGTATTTTTATAATCACATTCTTTTTGCAATAGAGAATATTTGCTCGGTCTCTGATTGCATGATAACCCATAGAAAAGTCCATCCTGAATTAGCTCAATAGTTGCTGAAGTGCTATAAAATACAAAAACTAAATGCAAAGGCAGTATAAGGTATATAAGCAGTAAAATAGCAACAACTCGATGTTTCGTCTTCATTATTAGATAGCAAGCTACACCAAATATAAGAAGCCATTCAAGCCAAATAATG
>Ga0136653_10001615_pt1 | contig 12236 bp, 8 predicted proteins | sample LakKivw275mmetaG_FD_94866 | JGI IMG/M metagenome (GOLD analysis project Ga0136653, IMG submission 94866) | Anoxic lake water microbial communities from Lake Kivu, Rwanda to study Microbial Dark Matter (Phase II) - Lake Kivu water 275m metaG... | ecosystem: Environmental > Aquatic > Freshwater >... | reverse complement strand
TCCAAGGACTTGGCCTCGTACAGGTCAATCAAGTCTGATGCGGCGAGTTGGAGAGACCTGTCGGCGTATTTGCGGGAGAGGCAGCCGAGCTGCTGGGCGAAGTTGAAGTAGGGAATGATGCCGCGGCCAGTGATGCCTCTCTCTGCAAGTAGCGGCTTCAGCCGGCGGGCGATGGCGGCGGCGCGGGCGGAACCTACTTGCTGGAGTTCGGCCTGCTCTTCGAGCGTGTTGCCGCCGCGAAGCGCGGCGCGACCTTTCCTGAGCGCTTCTGCGTAGGTGCCATGCCGGCGACTGGCAACGGGGTGGGCATGGGCACCTCTTCTTGGACGGGTACAGCCACCGTTTTCCTCGGCGGAAAGCGGTGGCAGTCCCCTCTTGGGCAGGGCGTATCCCTGCTGCTCGAAACGGAGAAAGCAGTCGCCGAGCAGGTCCTCAAGTAAAGGCACGTCAAGCCCGAGATTCGACCATTTGCGTATGGCCAGCGGAATGGCTCGCGCGAGTTCCTCGCCGGTCCTGGTCCTGAACGTCTTGACCAGCTCGAGCACGTACCGGCGGTAGATGTTGTTGTAGGGCGGGGTTATCCCGGCCTTGTTGAGGCGGGTATCGGTGCGGGCTTTAACCAGTCTGGCGGCCCGGCTCTGGCTCATACCGTAGACGTTCAGCGTCCATGGGTAACTCCTGATGCGGTCGAGAATTGCCTGAGTTGAGGTCGAGAGAGGCAACGCGCGCATGCCGTATGCCTAGGTTACAGAAGGCCAATACACAAGGACGCCACTCGCCAAACGGCCCAAATTGACCATAATCCCTGTATTATCCGCCGGTTGAGGAAATCTGCAAGTGCTGAAAAACGAGGGTAGGGGTCGCACCCTTTGGCGCGGACGGGACATGGGTTACACTTTATTATCAGGACATGGGTTACAGTCTTTGTTGCCGGGCAACGGGCTTTCTGCCGCCGGGCAACGCCTGATTCTACCGTTCTTCGACTCTAACCCGCCCACCACAAGGTCACAGAACCACACCCGCCAGCGGTTCTCGCCGACCGGCTCGATTCCGACCTCCATCCCGCCCAATGCTCCGCTCAAGTTTACATGTTGGCCGTGCAGATGTATACACCCGCTCTGGTGTACCGGTCGCCGCTCGAAGCCTCTTGGATAGACGTAAGGCTTCACCTCGGACAGCCGGCGCGGTGAGCAACGGTAGATATCGCCAGGTGTCTGCATGCCCAGCGCCTCATGTGGTCGCTCGGTGTTGAAACCCACCCGCCAGTGCTCAAGCCGCACTGTCTCAAGCGCCAGGGTTGCCGCGGGCTTGGCCTCGATCACTCGGGCGATGTCGCCGTGCATACGTTCGTGACCGCCGTTCTGCTCCGGATGGCCGGGCGCTGTCCGCTCGGGCCTGATACCGAGACTTACCCACCAGGCGCTGAGTCGGGTCAATCCCGCCGGACCGGTGACGGAGGCAAACGGACTGCCGTTGTCGCTCCGGATTACATCCGGCAGGCCGTAGCGCTCGAAGGTCTCGACGAAAGCCGCTCGGACTGCCTCAGTACTGCGCCAGGCCATCGGTCGCAGGCAGAGAATGTAGCGGCTGTAGAAGTCCCGGATCGTCAGCGGCTCGCAACGGCGGCCATCCCCGGTCCGCCACCAGCCTTTGAAGTCTGCGGTCCAGACACGATTGGGACGCTCACCCGTACTCAGAGGCTTAGTTGGTAGAGCTCGCGGCAACTGCGGTCGACCGCGACCCTTGGTTTCAGTCCAGCCCATCCGTCGCGCCAGCCGGGCGACTGTCGCCAGACTGGGAACTCCGCCGTCAGGACACGAGCCATCTCTTCTCAGCCGTGCGCGCAGCTTCTTCGGTCCCCAGTCCTCATGACCATCATGCAGCTTCACCAATTCGACCACGACATCGCCACTCAACTGCAGCGGGTTGGATTTGGGCCGGCGGCTTCGTTCTACCAGTCCATCCAATCCCGACGTCTCGTAGCGATCCAGCCACTTGTAGCCGGTCTTCCGGCTGATGCCGAACCGCCGGCACGCCTCGCTCACGTTGACGTCAGCCTCTTGTGCAATCATCACAAACTCAACTCGGGCATGTTGCAGCCCGCGAGCCATCCAGGACATATAAACACCTCCACGTGTTACCTATGTCCTGATAATAACCTGTTACCTATGTCCTGACACCTTTCAGGAAACCTTCGAACAGGCCATGGAAGCAGCTTTGAGACGAGCCTGGGAAGGACCTTTCAGAGGAGCTTTGTACCGAGCTTTCGGAGGAGCTTTGCCGCGAGTGACGTAGGAAGCAATGTGAGGAACTATGCCGTGAGTGATGCGAGGAGCGATGGGCAGAGCTTTGTCCGGAGCTTTCGAGTAAGCCCTTGAATACGCCCTTCGAGAAGCTTCGTGAGGAGCTTTGCTCGGAGCTTCCCGACGAGCTTTCCCGTGAGCTTCTTGACTAGCTTTCAGATCAGGTTCTGGTACTCGGCGTCGGCACGGCACTAAGTTAGACATGCGTTCATCTGCGTAATCTGTTGTGATACTTTCCGAGTCTGTGCGCTGGACAGTACGCGGGCTGTCTTCTACACTTTAAGGCCATGGGTCGAATCCTCTGCATCGACTACGGCGAGCGGCGTACCGGAATCGCGGTGTCGGATATAACAAAGACGATCGCCCAGGGTCTTCCGACTATCGAGCATAAGGACGAGCAGCACCTGCTCAGGGCGTTGCGTCAAGTCATCAGCGAGCAGCAGGTGGACGAAGTCGTTTTTGGGCTGCCGCTGGGTCAGTCCGGCAAACCGAGCAGACGGTCCGAACAGATACGGTCTTTTGCCGGGCGACTGAGAAAGGCGACCGGTCTTGCGGTGGCGTTTCAAGACGAGCGCTTCTCCACGGTGCGCGCCACCGGCGTGCTCGAATGCACATATTTCGATACCGAGCGGAAGGTGCATCACCGGCCGCGAGTCAGCCACGGCGCGCCGAAGCATAAACGAGCGGTGGACCGGATAGCGGCCACCATCATCCTTGAAGACTACCTTGCGGGGAAGTCCAAAAGACAAAGTCGTAAGGACTAAGCAAGTGGAGAGTGACAAGATAAGCGTGGGTCGCTTATCCTTTGTCCTTGTCACTTTGTCCTTTGTCGTACTAGGTTCGCTCTCCTGCTCCTCACGGTCGCGGACGAATGGCAGCCGGGTCGAGGTAGAAGTTCACCCGGGCATGGGCATCCGCGCGCTTGCCGACACGCTGGCCGCGAAGCACGTCATCGGTTCCAGGCCGCTGTTCCTGTTCTACGCCTGGTACTACAATTACTCCAATCGCATCCGTCCCAACCGCTACCACCTTTCGGTCAACACCGGGGAGCGGCGCGTGCTCAAGCTGCTATCCGGCGAGGAGCCGGCGGTCGTCACGGTTACGATTCCCGACGGCTATACCATGAACCAGGTGGCAGCGGCGCTGGGCGAACGCGAAGTGTGCCCGGCCGATAGCTTCCTGAGCGCCTGTATGGATACCAGTCTGCTCCGGGAATTCGGCGTGACCGCGCCGGCGGCCGAGGGGTATCTGTTTCCCGAGACCTACGAGTTCCTGACCGGCTCGGCGCCGGCCGATGTCGCGCGCCGGCTGATGCGGCAGTTCTTCTCCGTCTTCACGCCGCTCCGCGATTCATCCTTCATCCCTCATCCTTCATCCCTTAGCCCTTTCCAAATCGTCATCCTCGCGTCCGTTGTCGAACGCGAGGCCAAGATGCCGGACGAATTCCCGCGCATCGCCGGCGTGTTTGTGAACCGCCTGCGCAGACACCTGCCGCTCCAGTCATGCGCGACGGTCGAGTACCTGCTGCCCGAACGCAGGGGCCGGCTGTCCGAGGCGGACACGAAGCTCGAATCGCCGTACAACACGTACCTGCACCCGGGCCTCCCGCCCGGTCCCATCTGCAGTCCGGGACGCCGCGCGCTTGCCGCCGCGCTGAATCCCGAACGGAACGACTTTCTCTTCTTCGTCGCTCAGGGCGACGGCACTCACGAGTTCTCACGCACGCTCACCGAGCACGCCGCCGCTATGCGCGCGGCCCTAGGCAACCACTGACGCCGGCCGCGTCAGTCAGCTTGACGTCCGGCTTCTCCGGAGCTAGGATATTACGTTGACTGACCGTAGCAACATAGACTGACAAGGCTCGCAGACAGCTTGTAGTCCGTCGAGTTCGGCCGCGCTCGAGAATCCGGTCCTGCCGGTCAGTAGACTCTCCGCCGATCTGTACGCACGACAAGCTAAGGAGTACGCTATGAGAATACAGAGGCACTGCTTGTCTTTCGCGGCCCTGCTTGCCGGGGTCGCGCTTATCGCCGGCCTGGCCGGCGCTCAACCCGAACCGTGGGTCCATCCGGACGGGAGCATTCACTACTATGATGCCATAAGCGCGCCGAACGGCATCAATTGGAACGCTGCCTTCGACTCGGCCGAAGGCTATGGCGGCTATCTCGCCACGATGACTTCTCAGGCTGAGAACAATTTCGTCTTCAGTCTCATCGACCCAAGCCGCTGCTGGTACCAGCGACCTGGCACCGGCAAGCTGGCCGGCCCGTGGATTGGCGGCTCCCAGCTATTCGGCGCGGAGGAACCCGACAGCGGCTGGCACTGGGGCACCAGCGAGTCGATGAACTATGTCAGCTGGTCGCCGGGCCAGCCGGACAACAACGGCAACGAGAACGCGCTCCACTTCGGCGAATCGACCATGGTACGGGTACCGACGTGGGATGATGCCAGCGCGCTGGACGATTCCATCCGCGGCTTCGTCCGCGAGCTCTCGGCCGACTCGACCACAGTTGGTCTTCAGTGCTTGGATTCCACGGCGTGGCAAGGGTACACGCTTTTCGCCAACATCTACAACGGCATAGTCTACTTGATAGACGAGAAGGGCCGCGCTGTTCACCAGTGGAGTGTGCCTCTTGGGTGCGTAGGTGGCGGACCTTACCTGCTTGAGAACGGGCTGCTATCCCAGCTCGGCAACCTGGCCCTGCCCCCCTTCTATTTCGGGGGCCGCGTTACGCTTTTTGACTGGGATGGCAACCCGAAGTGGACTTTCACCTATTGTGACAGCACCCGCTCCCTGCACCACGACGCCATCTGGCTGCCCAACGGCCACATGCTGGCGATAGCCTACGAATTGAAGACCAAGGACCAGGCGATCGCGGCCGGCCGCGACACGACCAGGCTGACCGATGGTTTTCTGGGGCCCGATGAGCTCATCGAGGTTGACACGGCGACCAAGAACATCGTCTGGGAGTGGCACGTCTGGGACCATCTCATCCAGGACTACGACTCGACCAAGGAGAACTACGGCGTAGTTGCGGACCATCCGGAACTAGTCGACCTGAACGTCGCGTACAGCGGCAACCCGTCGAATGACTGGCTCCACTCCAACGGGCTGGATTACAACGCCAGCTTCGACCAGATCATGGTCAGCGTCCACGGCTTCAGCGAGGTCTGGGTCATCGACCACTCGACCACGACCGCGCAGGCAGCCGGTCATACCGGCGGTCGCTACGGCCACGGCGGCGACCTGCTCTACCGGTGGGGCAATCCCCAGACCTACCGTCGGGGTGACAGCACCAACCAGCAACTCTTCACTTGCCACGACGCCGAGTGGATAAAGGCTGGTCTCAGGGGCGCGGGAGATATCATGGTGTTCGACAACGGCGAGAGCCGCACAGGCGGTCCAAGCGCACGCTATTCAACCGTCCAGGAAATCACTCCGCCGGTTGACAGCACTGGCCACTACCAACAGCCGGCGCCCGGCCAGCCGTACGGCCCTTCGAGTGCGACCTGGAAGTACAGCGGCACTCCACCTACGTCTTTCTATGGTGAGAGGTTGAGCATGGCGCAACGCCTGCCCAATGGACACACCCTGATTTGCGAAGGAACAAGAGGTCGGTTCTTTGAAGTCGGCCCGGACAGCGCCGTCGTCTGGAGCTACATCAACCCGTTCCAGGGTCAGCATCTGCTCGACACGATGCTCCACCAGGGCGACACGGTTCCTCACAGAAGCCCTTACAAACTGCAGAACAGTGTCTTCCGATCCCCGCACTATGCGCCGGACTACCCCGGACTACAGGGCCACGACCTTACTCCGGGATACCCCCTCGAACTCTACGTGACCAGGCAGACTGCGGGCGTTGAACAACGGCCGCCCGCAGGCAGTGTCCGGGTCGGGCTGTCCGCGAGCCCGAATCCGTTCGGGGAACACGCCACTATCAGGTTCAACCTGTCGCACGCAGTTTCGGCTCAACTGGGCATCTACTCTGTTGATGGCCGACTGGTACGAACGCTCAAGGCAACCAATAGGGTTGTGTGGAACGGCAGGGACAACGCGGGCAACCGCGTGGGCCGCGGCGTCTACTACTGCCGGCTGCATGGTCGCGGTTTCAGCACGTCGGCGAAGTTGGTCAAGATGGAATAGCCGCTGCGTGTAGAAGCTCAGATGGTCGCTGCCGCCCGAGTCGCCAGAGGCTTGCTGGTATTGGTGCTGCCTGCGCTGGCAGCGACCACCTTTCACCGCCAGTGGCGTTGGTACACGCATGATATCGGCCGCTCGGCAAGCCAGCTTGCGGACAGCGGCTATGTCGTCAGCGGCGGATTCCAGATGTCGGCAAACGTGTTTGGAGTGGTGCTGGCCCGCACCGACTCTCTCGGCGATACCACCTGGGTGAGGAGACTCGTCGGTCTGGACATGAACGGCGGCTTCTCCTGCCGACTGGCGGACGGTGGCTACGCGGTGTTGGCCGAGTCCGGAGCGAAAATCCTGGTGCGCAAGTACAGCGCAGCCGGTGACTCAGTCTGGGAGTACCGGTCCACGTGGGGCGGGCCGATTTCGGCATTCATACCGACCCTCGACGGCGGGTGCTTGGTCGCGGGCCGGATTCCGGATACTGCGTACGCCATGGGCGCGATAAAACTGGCCGCGGATGGTCACGAGGAATGGGCGCGCTACTACTACGAGCCGTCGATGGACGAGTCATGGGCCCGCGGAGCTTCCCAGACCAGCGATTCTGGTTATATCCTCTGCGGTCACGCTAGCAGCTATGCCTCGTCCAACCTGCGCATGGTCCGTCTCACGCCGGGCGGCGACACGGTCTGGACCAAGCTATACCGTGGTCCGCTTGGCCCGGAACTCAATGACGTACAGGAATTGTCCGACAGCGGGTTCCTTGCGGTCGGCGTGAGGTTCGACACCTTGAACCAGCGCGATGCCCTCTACATGATACGCACGACCGCAAAGGGCGACACAGTGTGGACCCACTACCTCGCGCCGCCCTACGCCGCGTCTCAAGCCTCAGCTATGTGCGCGACCAGCGATGGAGGTTTCGCCATGGTCGGCCAGATTGACTGGGGCGACTCCGCTCGTGCCTGGCTGATCAAGGCTAACGCCCAGGGCGATACGGTCTGGACCGCAATTCTGCCCGGATGGGGGCGCGAAGTCGGGACCGATGTGGAGCAGACTGCAGACGGGGGCTACGTAATCGCCGGCACGTCCGAATCGGCCGGCATGCCCGACAGCCTCCTGCTGATTAAGGCCGATTCTCTAGGGCACGTGATGGCCGGAGTAGCCGATACAAACCTGCATGTGACCGACCCGGTCACTCTGTCAATGGAACCCAACCCGGCGAAAGGGGTCGTGAGTTTTCAATTCTCGCTGCCGGAAGGAGCAGCGGTCGACTTGAGGATGTACGATGCCCTCGGCCGGAAGGTGTTCTCGTCATACGGACTTCGTGCTTCGTCATTCGGGCTTCGGACTTCGTCATTTTCTCCAGGCCTCTACCTGCTCAGACTCGAATCCGGGGAGTACCACGCCACGAGGAAGTTAATACTGGAGTAGCAGGTGAAACAGACGAATTCGACAGAAGGCCGGCTCGGGGGGCTCGCGATGCTGCTGGCGTTCCCGGTGCTGGCGCTGGCGGCGGTCACGTTCGAGCGCCGCTGGCACTGGTTTCGTCAGGACGTCGGCCGCTCGGTCGCGCTCGCTGCGGACGGCGGGTATCTCGTATCGGGCGAGACCTGGGTGGATTCGACCGAGTACGGCATCGTTCTGGCGCGGACCGACTCCCTGGGAGATACGATCTCGGTCCATCACCGGTTGGGCGTCGCTCACGGGAGCGGCTATGTGTGTGCCCTCTTTGGGGGCGATTTCGTCGCTGCCGGTATCCAAAACGGCGCCCACTTTTTCGCGCAGGGTTTCGACTCTTCGGGCGACTCGCTCTGGTCCTACGATTCACCGCACCGTGGTCTCGTGTACGCACTTATCGCCACGAGCAATGGCGGATGCCTCATCGCCGGCCGGGATTCGATGCAGGACATGGGGCTCGTGCGACTCGATTCCGCCGGCAACGAGGAGTGGTTTCATGCCTACGATGAACCCCGCGTGCAGGGCTCTTACGTCAATGGCGCGGCCGAGGCCCGGGACAGCGGTCTCATCCTGTGCGGCGACGTGACCGACTATATAGGGTCGTACGTACGGATGGTGCGTACCAGTTCTGCGGGCGATACGCTCTGGACGCGTCTCCTATCAGGCCCGGTCGGCCCGTCTCTACAGGCGGTCTGCGAGACACCGGACCGCGGGTTTCTGGCGGTTGGCGACGAACTCGACACGCTGCAGGGCCGCAACGTGGTCTATCTCGTTCATACCGATTCGACCGGCGCGACCGTCTGGACCCGCGACGTCGCGCCCTCGGACACAAACGCAGGCAGCGAAGCTAAGGCCCTGTGTGTCACCCGTGACAGCGGCTACGCGATTGCCGGTACGATTGACTGGGGCGACTCGGCCCGAGCCTGGCTGGTCAAGCTCAACGCCGGCTTTGACACGGTCTGGACCAGCGTGTTGCCCGGCAAAGGCAGGGAGCAGGCCTCGGCTGTCTGGCAGACCCCTGACGGCGGCTATGTGCTCGCCGGCACGTCCGACTCACCCAGCGACAGCATATTGCTTTTCAAGACCGATTCGCTGGGACACATAGAGGTCGGCATAGCCGAGGAACGGCCAACGCCGTGTAAGCGTATCGCCCTATCAGTCGAGCCGAACCCGACCTGCGGTGATGTCAGGGTCGAGTGGTCGATGCCCGCCAAGTCCGCGGCCAACCTTGACCTGTACGATGCTCTTGGCCGGCAGGTATTCTCATCATCCGGACTCCGGATTTCGCCCTTCGGAATTCGCACTTCGTCATTTCCTCAGGGCGTCTACGTGCTCAGACTGGAATCTGCCGGTGGCACGGCCACGGAGAAGCTGGTTATCGAGTAGCCGGACGCGCCACCAGGACTACGAAGCTCGCCCCGCGCACGAAGCCGGGGCGCGCCTCTTCAACCGCGACTGCCTCGCCTGGCCCTTGGAATAAGGTCGACACCGTCCTCGTGACCTCGAACCCGGCCTCGCGGGTCAGGCGTTCCACGTCCTCGTACCGGTCGAAGTGGGCGTGGCTGAACAGCGGATGCCCCAGCCGACCCCGCTCCGCGTAACTCGCGCCCCATTTCCCATCGCGGTCCAGATAGCCATTCACCAGCCGTCCGTCAGTCTCAAGCACCCGCCTGCATTCACGCAGCACCTTGGGCGGGTCAGAGAGGAACTCCCACGTCGTAAGCAGGAACACCGTGCCGAAGCTGCCGGCGCGGAAGACGAGTTCCTCGCCCTCGCCGTATAGGACCTCTATGCCTCTTGCCCGCGCTCTCTCAAGCAGTGCGGCAGACGGGTCCACGCCCTGCGGGATTCCGAGGGCCTGCGCGAACCGGCCGGTGCCCACGCCGACCTCGAGCCAGGGCCTGGGTAACTCCGCGAGCAGCGGGCGCAAAGCCGCCAGCTCGGTTTCGAATGGTATTCGGCCCTTGCCGTCGTACCAGGAGTCGTACTTATCGGCCAGCGCCTCGAACGGACCTGCATCGAGCGCCATTTCTATAGCGTCACGACCTCGTAGCCCTGCTCCAAGTACGAGGCCATTGACGGATGCCCGCTCATGTCATCGCCGAACCTCAGGTTCTGCTCGATGATAACCGGCACGACGCCGTTCTTAGTGGCGCAAGCCCGACATACGCAGTCGATGAGACCGCAATTCCGGAACCGACGGTAGACGTCGGCAAAGGGTTTGGTCTCGTTGCGGAGCAAGGACAGCAGCTTGGTCGCGTCGCCCTCGACGACCACCTTCGCTTCCCAGCCGCGGTCCTTCATGTCCATCGCATTAAGCATGGCGTGGGCGAAGGACGCGGGGTCGCCGCTGAAAGCGAAGAGCGCTACCTTTCTCATGCTTCTCCTTTCTTCGGGTCTACCGTACCAGTATGCACCGCCGGCACCGGCAGTCAAGCCGTCATCGATAAGTGTGGAATCGACCGGCGGGGTTTGGTCCGTCCGTCCTTCTGCCTTCTGATTTTGTCTGCCTCTCCGCTCACCCCTCTTGACCACGTTGGCCCTGTCGCTATATTAGCCCGTGCATTCTGCGGGAGCCGCCGGCCGCGCGTCGGGCCTCATAGGTCCGAGCCGCGTTGCCCTGCTGCTGGTAGCAGTGGCCGCAGTCCTGAGCTGTTACCCGTTCATTGTCCCGGGTCATCCTTCGACGGTTGACGTCTGGCCCCATCTTGCTCGTCAGAGCCTGGTCTATCACGCCTTGAAAGAGGGGTTCTCGCCTTCCTATACCTTCATGTACTACTGCGGGTTCCCGGCCCTTCGGTTCTATTCGCCTCTGTTCTACTTCCTCGGCGGGCCACTGACCCTGCTCACGAGCGGGAATCTGCTCCTGGCCCTGCGGATTCTTTTGGTCCTCTTGCACCTGACGAGCGCGCTGGCCATGTATCTGTATCTGCTTAGGAGGGGAGCAGGATTCGGCCCGGCGCTCGGAGCCATCGTATATCTTGTCATCCCCTGGCGCACCATGTATCTCACCGGGGTCGCCAACTACCCGCTGGCGCTCGTCTACGTGCTGCTGCCGCTCGCCTTCCTTGCGCTGGAGGACATTCTGGAAGACCGGGACACAGGGCACAAATCAGGAGTATCGCGGCCGGGCCTGCTGCTTGGTCTGTGGGTCGCCTTGCTGTTCCTTGCTCACCTTGTTTACGCCATCTTTACGCTCCTATTGCTTTTGGTGTGGTGGGTGGCGAGGAAGCCGGGGCGGGTGATAGACGAATGGCGGAGTCTCGTCGCCGCCGTGCTTGCGTGCACCGGCGTCTCGGCCTTCTTTCTCATCCCGTTCGCGGCCGAACAGGCATCGCACCGGTTCCCAATTACTCATCTGAACCTGAGCGTGCCGGATTGGAGGGTTCTGCTCGGGCTCAAGGAGCGCGTTGGCGGTTACGCCGGCTTGTACCTCGGACTGAGCGTCGTCCTATTGCTGCTGCTCGCCATCGGGGCAGTGATGTTCCGGCGGCGCGCCCGGTCTCAAATTCCTGCTCTCGTCGGGCTGACAGTCAGTCTCTTTCTGACGTTCGGCCCGGCGCTACTGAAGGAGAAGCAGTACCTGATTACGACCGGCCTGCCTCCTGAGCGTTTCCTTGTGTTTGTCGTCTTCTTCACGGCCCTCCTGGTGCCAAGCGCATATGAGGTTGCGCGCAACGCCCTGGCCGGACACAGGGTCCGGCCCGGCGTCCTCTTTACGTGTCTCGCGGTGGTGGTCATGATTGACTGCCTCTTGCCATTGCGTCAATTCCGTCTTGCCGACCGCAGCGAGTTCCTGGCCGTGCGCGAGGAGATTTATCCGCTTGTCCGCGGCGAACCTCACGCCCGGCTCCTTGACCTGAACATCCCCAGATCGAAGGTCGATGACCCGCGCCGCACGCTCAGGCTGCCGACGGTCGGCGTCATCTACGGCGGGCTCGCGACTCCCCTCGGACTGCCGTACCACCAGTACGCTCCGCGTTCGATGCTCTATGTCTATCCCTGGGTTGACTACATGGCCGGAGACATCGGGGATGCGTCGGTGCCGACCATGTCCGACGACACTCCCAAGGCCCTCGCGCTCTTGGGCGTGAGCCACCTCGTCACGCTCCCGACCCTGGTGAACGTCACTGACACCGGACCATCATTCCTGGCGCTTAAGCAGGGACTGGAATGGGATGACAGGTTTGTCGCGGCGCAACGCGAGCCACCGCTGGCCCTTGGTCTCGCCGGTCAGGGCCTGGTTCTGGCCGCGAACCGAACCGCGCCGATGGCTCCTGACACACTGGTTGAGGACCTGAGCTTCATCGTGGCGCGCAACTGGCGCCAGCTCCTTGATGCGGTAC
>Ga0136653_10001614_pt1 | contig 12237 bp, 10 predicted proteins | sample LakKivw275mmetaG_FD_94866 | JGI IMG/M metagenome (GOLD analysis project Ga0136653, IMG submission 94866) | Anoxic lake water microbial communities from Lake Kivu, Rwanda to study Microbial Dark Matter (Phase II) - Lake Kivu water 275m metaG... | ecosystem: Environmental > Aquatic > Freshwater >... | reverse complement strand
TGACATAACGCCTATCGACGGATTGGCGGCTATACCGCTCGTTGTATCGGAGCCTCCGCACTTGACGCCGACGACAAGCCGGCCGATGTCGACCGGGACGCGGTGCTCCTTCGCGGCGTCGCTTACCATCGCCTGGACCGCGGCGCGCCCGCGGGCGATGGCCTCGCGCGTGCTGCCGATCTCCTGGATGTTGATGATGCTGACCGGCTTGCCGGTACTCGCTATCTGCTCGGCCATTGGCTCCGGCCGCTGCCCCTCGCAGCCCATTACCACCAGGACGACGCCGTGGATATTCGGGTTAGTGCAGACGCCGACGATGGTCGGGACGACCTCGATAGCGATGCAACCGTGGTAGTGGGTCACCGCCACGGCGCCCGGGATGCCCTCGGCCATCTGCCGCGCCGCCGGCTCGCCGCAGTCGCATACCGCGAGCACCAGCACCGTATTGCGCACGCCTGCGCGCCCGTCCTTTCTCACGTATCCCTGGAACTGCATGGTTGCTCTCCTTCCGTGACGCTACGCGGCCGGCTTGTGGCCGAGCATGTTCTCGGTCAGGGGCATCCGGTCGCTTGTCACGTTGTGAATGTGGACGTAGTCGCCGGCGTGGATGAACACCGATGCCCGGCCTATCTTTGCGCCGTACTTGGTGATGTCGTGTCCCGAAGGGATGTCCGCAAGAGCTACCTTGTGGCCCAGCGGAAGGGCGTCGTTCACGTGCAGACGCTGAACGACGGCACGGCTGGTGGACAGTACCTCGACCTCGTCTCCCGCGCGCAACTCGGTAAGCGCGGTGGCGACGTTGTCGCGCGGGTCCATGGTGATTGCCTTCTTCATCGGCGCGTCCTCCTTGCGGTCGGTTGTCGCCAATCGTATCGCACTCCGGTTGCGGCCGCACGTCCGGCCGCCCGGCCCCCGGACGGGGAGCCGGAGCAGGGGGAGAACCCTGCTCCGGGATGTTCTCGATTGCGGCGGACCGGGGCGTGAAGCCGCCGGTCATTGCGACGTGATGGCCTTGAGCTGTGCGTCGGAGACGAGCCCCTCCGCGAGCGCTACTTCGGCCGCCCAGCGCGCGGCATTGCCGCAGACTCCCGGACACACCGTCGTGTGGCCGCCGGCATCGTCGAACTTCTTCATCTCGTCCGGATCCGGCATGAAGAAGGGGCGACCGAACAGCTTCGAGTGCAGTTCGCGGCAGACGACGGTACCGTACTCAGCGATGAATCGGTCGTGCACCTTGCGTGCGTTGGCGAAGCTGACGAAGCGGAGGCGCTCAGGGTCAGCGAACTTGTCCCGCTCGCGTCCGCGCAGGCTGCTCAGGAAGGCAATGGCGCCGGAGTAGGCGCCGCACCCGGCATCGCCCATCAGTGCGCTGCCGCCCGCGAAGCCGCTCATCGCCTTGAAGACCGCCTCGTTGGGCATATTGAACGTGTCCTGCAACGCCGCGAGGACGCACTGCGCGCAGCCGCGGTAGGTCTGCTCATACTGGTATCCCAGGTCGTACGCCTTCTTCAGAAGCTTCTCTCTGGTCTTTCCGTCCATCTCCCTCCTCCTGCGCCGGGCTAGTGGACGACGTCTCTGGTCCAGATGTCGACGTACATGCCGATCTTGAGCGACTCGGCCTTGGTCATCTTGCCCGAGGCGACCTCGAGGATCTCCCGGTAGAGCCGTGCGCCGCGCTCCTCGCGCGTCTCTTCTCCGGCCGGGTCCATACAGAAGTCCATGAGGTCGGAGAGGCAGCCGCAGGTAGTCGGGTTGCCCGTCACCTTGATCATGGGCACGAACGGGAAGCCCCACGGCGCGCCTTTGCCGGTGGAAAACATCATGACGGTGGCGCCGGCGGCTGCGAGGCCGGTTATGGCTCTCGGCGCCTGGCCCGCCGTGTCAACGACGTAGAGGCCCTTGCCGCTCGGGCGTTCGCCGAGCTCGAGCACGCCCTGCAGCGTGCTCGTGCCGGCCTTGATGATGGCGCCGAGGGACTTCTCCTCGAGGGTCGTCAGCCCGCCGGCGATATTCGCCTGCGCGATGTTCGCCCCCGGGATGTTGGTGTCCATCTTCTTCTCCAGCCGTGTCACTATCTCAATGAGCTTGGCGCGCACCTCAGGCGTGGCGGCGCGCCGCGCAAGCACGTGCTCGGCACCCGTTATCTCCGTGGTTTCGCCGAAGACGCAGGTGCCGCCGTGGGCGACCAGCGTATCGCACGCCGCGCCGAGCGTGGGGTTGGAGGCGAGGCCGGAAGTCGTGTCCGAACAGCCGCACTTGGCTCCCAGCACGAGGTTGGAGTCGTCCACCTCTTGCCTTCTGACCCTGGAGATGTCCATGGCCATGAGCCGCGCAAGCCGCATGCCCTCGGCAAAGGTGTTATTCACGCCGCCCAGCTTGTGGACGACGACCTTCTCGACCTGCTTTCCCGTCTTTGCTATCTCCTGCTGGATGTCGTCCACGGAGCCCTCGCCACCGAGGCTGACGAGCAGCACCGCGCCAAGGTTCGGGTTGCTGCCGAGCGCGGCCAGTGTGCGGTGCACGACCATGGTGTCCGACTCAGAGTTGCCGCACCCCTGCTCGTGCGTGAAGGTGGCGCAGCCCGGCACCTGGTTCGCTACCCAGGTGGCGATGTCGTTGGCGCAGACTACAGTCGAGACGATGCCGACGTAGTTACGCGTGCCGACCGCGCCGTTCGGCCTGACATATCCAAGGAAACTCATGCTCTCTTGTCCTCCAGTTCTTTCCTGCTGTCTGGCATTGAGTATTGCCTGCACTCCGAATCGGCAAACCGTTCGGCTAGAACACCGGTCCCACGCGCCACATCTCCAGCACCTCGCGGTAGCGCGGCGCGAGTTCCACCTTCGATGGCTTTCCGGAGGCAACCGCGACGATCTCTTCGAGGAGCCGCTGACCGACCTGCTCCACCGACTCGACGCCCTCGATGATGGTGCCGGCGTAGACGTCGAAGTAGTCCAGTTCGCTCTTCACGTGTGGGCTGCTCACTATCTTGATGACCGGCAGCACCGGCAGGTGGCCGAGTGATGATGCCGGCATCCCCCTGAACCTGGACGGCAAGCCGCCGCCGTAGCCGAAGGTCATCATCTGCGCGCCCGCCGCCGCGAGGCCGAGCGCCATCTGCGGCGTGTTGGCCGAGCTGTCCATGAAGTACAGACCCTTGCCTGGCAGCCGCTCTCCCCACTCCAGCACGTCAGTCAACGGCCGCGTGCCGCTCTTCGCGATGGCGCCGAGGGACTTCTCCTCGATGGAAGTGAGGCCTCCCTTGATGTTCCCCGGCGTTGGCTCGGAGCCGAGTATGTCGACTCCGGCCTCGAAGATGCGCTTGTCCGTTCGTCCGACGGCTTCGAGCAGCTTCTTGCCCACCTCAGGTGTCGCTCCCCTGCGCGCCACGATGTGCTCGGCGCCGATGAGCTCGGCCGTCTCGCCGAAGACTGCTGTGCCGTTCGCGTCAATGATGCGGTCGACCGCCCAGCCGGCAACCGGATTGCAGCCGAGCGCCGACGTGGTGTCTGAGCCGCCGCACTTCACGGCGAGCCGGATCTCCTCCAGCCCGAATGGCTCACGCTGCGTTAGCAGCGCATCCGCCTTCATCTGCCTGGCGAAGCGCGTGCCTTTTGTCACGACGGTGTCGTAGCTGCCCTCGCGCTCTATGGTGAGCGCTTCCACCGGCTTGCCTGACTTCGCGATGTCGGCGGCCATGTCGACCGCCGGGATGGAGTCGCAGCCGATGCCCAGCACGATGACTGCCGACACGTTCGGATTGCAGCCGATGCCCGTGAGGACGCGTCGCGCGGCCGCGTTGTCCGGCCCGACGTGAACGCACGGCTGGTTGTGCAGCACGGGATGGACGCCCGTGCCGGCCTCATCGGCGATGCGACAGGCCATCTCGTTGGCGCACCTGCCGGCGGGGATGAGCGCGACAAGATTCCGTACGCCGACCGAACCGTCCGGCCGGCGATAGCCGAGAAACTGCATAGTCCCCCCTTGAGCCCGTGGTCTGCGTTGACGTCTACCGGTCCGATACCCTGCCCATGTAGGCGCCCTTCATGGCCGACACGGCGAGCTGCGTGTAGGCTCCCAGGATGCCAGCCGTATGGGTCGGCTTCCAGGCGGGCTTGCGGCTCTTGCGGTCGGCCAGTATCTTCTGTATCTCCTCCGGTGACTTCTTCTCCCGCTTCACGCCCACGATGTTGAGCGCGCGGCGCGACAGGCTTATCTCGATGAGGTCGTCGTCTTCCACGAGCCCGATGGGCCCGCCGGCAACCGCCTCCGGCGAGACGTGCCCGATGACCGGCCCGGCGGTGGCGCCGGAGAAGCGGCCGTCAGTCACGAGAGCGATAGACTTGCGGTACTTCTCGATGCCCACGATGGCTGACGAGGTCAGGAACAGCTCGGGCATGCCGCAGCTCTTCGGTCCCTCGTTGCGCACGATGGCGACGTCGCCCGGCTCGAGCTTCAGACCGGTGACGGCCGCGAAGCACTCCTCTTCCGAGTCGAATACCACCGCCTTGCCGACGTGCTCGTACATTGCCGGGTCGCAGGCGCTGTACTTGAACACGGAACCTTCGGGCGCGAGGCTGCCCTTCATGATGGCCATCGAGCCCTTCTTGCTCTTCGGGTCGTCCGGGTTGCGGACGACGTCCGCGCGCTGCAGCCGGCGCGTGCCGTCAACGGTGGCGTAGTTGCCAAGGTAGCCCTCACCCATGCGGAAGAAGTCGGACTTCTTCACGTTCTCCAGGTTCTCGCGGACGCTGAGGCCGGTAACGGTCATCGCGTTCATGTCGAGCAGGCCGGAGTCGGCCAGAAGCTCGATGATGCGCTGCACGCCGCCGGCGAACCAGAACTGCCGCGAGGCGTACTGCCCCGCGGTGTGGATGTTCGTGAGGTAGGGCGTCTGCTGACCGAGCTTGTCGAACATCGTGACGTCGAACGGCACGCCGGCCGCGTGTGCGATGGCGGGCAGGTGCAGCAGGCCGTTGGAGGAACCGCCCGTCGCCTGGTGGATGACGACGGCGTTGCGCAACGCTCCCTCGGTCAGGATGTCCTTCACCTTGATACCGCGCTTGAGCAGGTTCATGATCAGGTTGCCGGCGTTGCGCGCATTGTTCAGCACGTAGCGCTGCGTCGCGGGCGCCAGCGCCGCCGTCGGGGGCGCCATGCCCAGCGCCTCGGTCATGACCTGCATGGTGGAGGCGGTGCCCATGAACTGGCACGCGCCGTTACACGGCAGGGTGTGGTCCACGATGAACTCGAAGTCGTGCGGGTCGAGCATCTTCGCCTGCACCTGACCGAAGCCTTTGCCGACGTCGCCTTCCATCATGTAGCACGGGCCCGGCTCGTTCGAGCCGCCGGGGATGATGACTACCGGCATCTCGTCCTTGAGCCTCGCCGCGGCGATGATGGTCGCCGGCTGACCCTTGTCACAACTGCACATGAGGATTGCGCCGTCGAACATGTGCGTGTTGGCGTAGATCTCTATCATGCCCGCGATGAACTCGCGCGAGGCCAGCGGGTAGTTCATCCCGTCATGTCCCTGAGCGACACCGTCGCAGACGTCCGAAGTGGTGTACTTGAACCCCGTGCCGCCGGCGATGCCGACTCCGAGGCGCGCCTCATCGATGAGCCTGTCGAGGTGGAAGCTGCCCGGATGCGCCTCGCTGGCGGTCGAGAACAATAGTATGTGTGGCTTCGCCAGGTCTTCCCGCGTGAAGCCTGCCGGGGCGTAGAGCGAAGGTACCTGCGGAGAGCACCGCTGCAGGAACTCGCTTCTTCTCTCCATCTGCGTCACCTCCCTGACACTGAGAATCGTTCCCGTCCACCCGGGTGCGCCGGGTGTCAGACGATCATGCGGAAGTGGATGTCGAACTCACGGTGGCCCAGCGCCTCCGCCTTCGTCAGTTCACCGTTGGCCGTGGCCATGACCCTGTCGAAGACCTGCTGACCGACGCTCTCCAGCGTGCCCTCGCCGTCAACGATGACGCCGGCGTTGACGTCGATGTTCGGGGTCATCTTCTTGTAGAGCACGCTGTTGGTCGACACCTTGATGACTGGTGCGATGTTGGCGCCCACGGGCGTGCCGCGGCCGGTAGTGAAGACGATGAGCTGGCAGCCGGCAGCCAGGAGGCCCGTGTTGTTCATCACATCCGCCGCAGTCGCGTCCATGATGACGAGGCCCTTCTTGACCGGCCGCTCGCCGTACTTCACAACCTGCACGATTTTGGAGCTGCCGCCCTTGCGGATGCAGCCGAGGGACTTTTCTTCGATGCTGCTGAGGCCGCCCTTGATGTTGCCCGGAGCGGGCTGCGTGCCGCGGATGTCCACGCCGCCTGACATGGCGGTGGTTTCGGCATCGGCGATCACGCGGTAGATGTCCTTGGAGACCTTGTCGTCCGCCGCGCGCTGCGCCAGGACGTTCTCACAGCCGAGCATCTCGGTGGTCTCGGAGAAGATGGCTGTGCCGCCCAGGGCGACCAGTTTGTCGGCCATGACGCCGAGGGACGGGTTCGCTGTGAGACCGGAGAACGCGTCTGAACCGCCGCACTCGAGGCCGACCATCAGCTCGGAGACGGGGATGGCCTCCTTCTTCAGCTTGGCGGCGTCAGCCACCATCTTGGTCGCCAGTTTGACGCCCTTCTCGACGCAGCCCGGCGTGCCTCCATCCTCCTGGACGCTGACGACTGCATAGGGCTGGCCGATCTTGTCCAGCTCCGGGGTCAGTACGTCCGGCGTGATGACCTCGCAGCCATTGGCGACGAGCAGCACGCTCGCGACGTTGCCGTGTCCGCAGATGCCGAGCATGGTCCTGATGACCTGCTCCTTATCTTCGCCGACGTGGCCGCAGCCGCCGCCGTGCCGGGCGTAGACGGTGCCGGGGACCTTCTCACTAATCATCCGGGCGACCTCGGACGAGCAGACGACAGTCGGGAACACCAGTACATGGTTGCGTATGCCGACCCTGCCGGTCTTCCTGCGATAGCCCTGAAACTCCATCTACTTGTCCCCCCTTCCTTTCTGACTCTCCATGTTGTGCACGTGCACGTGCTGTCCGGCCTTGATGGCGGCGGTCGCCAGGCCGATTGACGCCCCGTATTTCATCACCGGCGCGTGCAATGCGATGTCGGCCAGAGCGAACTTGTGGCCGAACGGGATGTCCTGGACGAGTGCCGTCGTGACCTGCTTCCCTCCCAGGGCGACGGTCACCTTGTCTCCCGCCTTGAGGTCCTGGAAGGCGGTCGCCACGTTGTCCTTGGTGTCGATGAGTATCGCCTTTGGTTTCATCTGTGCTGCAATCCTCCCGTCATCAGTATTCTCTGTGCGGCGCGAGTCTGCGCGCCGTCTGCAAGGAGACCTTGGAGAAGCGTGCCGGACGAGGCATGACGCGGGGGGCCGGCAGGCGTGCTGCGCGGTACGAGTCCCCGAGTCCTGTTCGAAGTTCAGTCAAGAGTGAACGTCCGAGCGGCTGAGTGGACCGTGGTGCGGGTGCGCTATTGTAGCCCTTCCGAATCGCACTGTGTCAACCGAAGGCCCGACCACCGTCCGCCTCGTCGCCGCTACTGGGCGGTGTGTGCCTTGAGGAAGTCCTTGTCCACGGTCACTCCAAGCCCCGGCCGCTTCGGGATGTCGATGTAGCTGTCGACCGCCACAAACTTCTCGTGAGTTGCCCCTTCCCGCAGCGGGTTGGGCGAGCGGTCGAACTCGAAGAACGGCTCGGGAGGATTGATCTTGCCCGGGATGTGGGGTATGGCCGCGTAGCAGTGCAGGGCTGCGGCTATGGCGATGTTCGTGCCCCAGACGTGGGGGACGATCTGCGTGTTCCAGGCGCTCGCCATGGCCGTTATCTTCTGGAACTCAGTGATGCCGCCGCAGATGCCCGCGTCGGGCTGCAGAATGTCCACACAGCGCCGGCTGATGAGCTCCTTGAAACCGAACCTCGTCATCTCGCACTCGCCGGCGGCGATGCGCACGGTCGTGCTGTTCTTCAGCTCGACGTAGCCGTCCAGGTCCTCCGGCGGCAGCGGCTCTTCGAACCAGTAGACCTCGAGGTCCTCGAGCTCCCTCGCCAGCCAGACCGCCTCCGCCGAATCGTAGGCGCAGTTGGCATCCACCATGAGGGTCGTATCCCAGCCGAGGGCGTCGCGGATGGCGCCGAGCATCTCCAGGTCCTCGTCCATGGAGACCGTGCCTATCTTGTACTTCATTGCGAAGAAGCCTGCGTCCTTGTAGCCGAGCGCCTCGTCGACCAGCGCCGCCTTCGGGTCCTCCGCCATCGGGCGGTACAGCCCCGTGGCATAGGCGTGGGCGCGGTCGCGAAAGGCGCCGCCCAGGAGGTTGTACACCGGCTGTTCGGTGGCCTTGCCTTTGATGTCCCAGAGGGCAATGTCGACCGCGCTGAGGGCCTCGCACAGGAGCCCCTTCTGCGAGTTGTGGCGGTACGGGCGGTAGATGCTGTCCCAGATGGCCTCCGTGCTGAACGGGTCCTGGCCGAGGACTTTCGGAGCGCAGAACGTCTCGATGGTGCGGGCCAGCGCCTGGGCCGGACCGAAGGCCTCACCGCAACCTTCGATGCCCTCGTCGGTCGAAATGACGACGATGGTGACCTGCCGGCCGGTGACCCAGGTCTGGGAGAATGCGAACGACTTTATCTCCAGCGGTTGTACGAGCGGGTAGACCTTCACGTCGGTGACCTTCATCTCGGCACACTCCTTTCGGCGGTTTCAAGCCGGCTTCGCCCGTGCGGGCGTGGCAACGGGCATCGAGGCCGCGGCGCGCGGGCTCGCCGGCGCAACGCATTCGCGGTTGTCCCGTGCCCTGAGGGATGCGCAGTCTACCGCCGCGCCTCAACGGAGTCAATCGGCGTGTCGTCGCGTCGGCGTCTCTTATCCCTCTCCGTGCCACCACCTCCGTTGTTCGTAGTGGAACGGCGTCCTCACGCGGGGCTGCCGACCGGATTCCTCGTTCTTGGGCGGTAAGCTGTCGTGCAGTCGAGTTACACTATGCTCCTGCCCGGCGGACTCAGGGATGCAATGGGCCGCGGGCGGAAGAGAGGTTGTCCTCGGCTATGAGACTGAGCAGAAGGTTCACGCCGGCCGTTGCGGTCATCATCATGTTCGGCCTCATCAGCATGCTGGGGGACATGGTCTATGAGGGCGCCCGCAGTGCGAACGCCCAGTACTTCAACTTGCTCAGCGTGAGTGCGACCCAGGTCGGTCTCGCTTTTGGCGTCGGAGAGTTCCTGGGCTACTGCCTCCGTCTCGTTTCCGGAATCCTCTCCGACAGGAGCGGCCGGCACTGGCTGTTCATGTCTCTGGGCTACGGCATGCTGGTGGTTGTGCCGCTGATAGGTTTCACGACGGCCTGGAGTGCGCTGGTCGCATTGATTCTCATGGAGAGAATCGGGAAGGCACTGCGCAGCCCCGCCAAAGACACGGTGCTGTCCGCCGTGGCTGAGAACCAGATGGGCATCGGCTTCGCCTTCGGTCTCCAGGAATTCCTGGATCAGTTCGGCGCGTTCGTCGGGCCGCTCGTGTTCACGCTGGTGTTCTACCTGACGGGGCTCAACGGCGTCGCCCAGTACCAGCTTGGCTACCGCCTGCTTGTCGTTCCCTTTGTTGTCCTGATGCTGTTCGTGGCCCTTGCCTACCGCAGAGTCACCCGGAACGGACTGATTCCGTCCGCGGGGCGTGATGAGTCCCGTTCGGAGAAGCTTGGGCCGCTCTTCTGGGTCTATACGGCTTTCACGTTCTTCTGCACCCTGGGCTTCGTCAATTTCAGTGTTGTCGGATACCATCTGAAGGCGGGAGCGCTGCTGTCCGACGGACATATCACGCTGCTCTATGCGGGCGCCATGGCGGTCGATGCGGTGGTCGCCCTCATTGCGGGAAAGGCATACGACCGCGCCAAGGCTCACACGGGAGTCAGGACCGGTGGACTGCTCGTCCTGCTGGCCATTCCGTTGCTCACCCTCCTTCTGCCCTTCTTGACGCTCAGCAACTCCACGGCTCTCGTGGTCATCGGCATGGCCGTTTTCGGCGTCGTTATGGGGACCCACGAGACTGTCATGCGTTCTGCTATTGCAGATATCGCACCGTTCCGCAAGCGGGGTACGGGGTACGGAGTGTTCAATGCGAGCTACGGGCTGGCCCTGCTCGGAGGAGCGGCGGTCATGGGCCTTCTGTACGACAGGAACAGTATCGGCGCCATCGCGGCTCTTACCTGCGTAGCCGAGGCTGTTGCACTCATCCTGTTCGTCAGGATGCGCCGTCTGGCCGGGACTGCACAGCGGTAGCGAAGGAACCACCGCCGCAGGCCGGGTTCAGTCGCGGTCTGCACTTGCATCCCTGGTGCACCTGACCGGAGCCGGGGCCGGATGACCGGTGCTCCCATGTCGCATCTTCAACGTGAGTCGCTGCCGTACGACGGAACCTGTTACAATGGTCGGTCCGTCTTCATCGAGAGGCACATGGCGAACACCATAACTCAACCGCGCAGACCGCGCGTCTTCTACGGCTACTGGTTGATCGTCGTCACGTTCATATTCCTTGTCCTCTGCATCGGTTGCGGCTCCTTCGCCTTCAGCCTGTTCGTCAGGCCGCTGGAGGCCTCGTTCGGCTGGGGTCGGGGACAGGTGATGGCGGGTTTCACCATCTTCTTCGTGACGATGGGCGTCGCATCGCCGCTCATCGGCCGGTTCGTCGACCGCTATGGCGCCCGGCCGGTCATTCCTGTGGGTGCTGTCATAATGGGGCTGGGCTTCGTGCTCGTCAGCCGGATGAGCCACCTCTGGCTCTTCTACCTCTCCTACGCCATCATAGGCATCGGCGGGGCCGGCATCGGCCAGGTGCCCTGCAGCGCCATCATCTCCAACTGGTTCAAGAAGCGCCGCGGCACGGCCATCGGGCTCATGTCGGCGGGTGTCGGCGCCGGCGGCTTCGCGATTGCGCCGGTCGTCGGCTGGCTGATCCCCGAGTTCGGCTGGCGCACGGCCTACCTCTCGATGGCCTTCATGGTCTGGGCAGTGGCCATCCCTCTGTCGCTCCTGGTCGTCCGAACTCGGCCGGCTGAGATAGGGCTCTATCCGGATGGCGACAGCAAGCCGCCTGAGTTGCGGGCGGGTGCTGCCGGACGCGCGTCTGAGGCGCCGAGCTTCACGCTGAAAGAGGCCGCCCGCACCTCGACGTTCTGGCTTGTCGCCGTATCCTACTTCTTCGGCTGCTTCAGCAGCATGGGGCTGACGCAGGCGCCGGTGCCCTTCCTGGAGGACATCGGCTATCCGACGCAGATGGCGGCCGCGGCCATCGGCATGATGGGGGTGGGCAGCGCGGTCGGCAAGGCAGTTTTTGGCTGGCTGTGTGACCGGATGCAGCCGAAGAAGGCGTGGCCGTTGGACAGGCGATGCAGGCTGGCGCCGCGCTCATCCTCATCAACATCAACGCGGACTCGCCCGTCGTCCTCATCTGGGTTTTCGCACTGCTGCTCGGCCTGGGGATGGGAGCGTGGCTGCCGACGCTGTCGATGCTCGCCAGCACGAACTTCGGACTCCTCGCCTATGGGGCTGTCTTCGGCGCCCTGAACATGGCGCAGAGCTCCGGCACGGCCACGGGACCGTTCTTCGCCGGGCTGATGTACGACGCGACCGGCACGTACTACTGGGTCTTCGTGATATTCGCCTCACTCTTCGCGGTGGGCATCCCCACGATTCTGTTCGTGAAGCGACCGAAGGCGCCGGCGGGGCAGCGTGCGCCGCACTGAGGCGTCGCGACGTGCCGTCGGGGGTTGCTTGCCAGGGGCGTGCCGAGCTCAGTCGGCTACTTCATCCCCTCCATCGCGTGCCGGATCACCTGTTCCACGGCACCGGTGGGTATGGGCTCGCCGGCGATGAAGTTGATGCTGGCCTTGCCCGTCTTGGCGCTCGGGTGTGCCGCCTTGAAGGCGACGAGGTTGTGCGGTCCATTGGTGTAGAGCGATGCGCCACCCTTCCAGTAGCCGAGGGCAACCCAACCGGACTTAGTGCGATACGTCGGCACGTGGTACCAGAGCACGACGTCTGCCTCCGGATAGAGGTGCAGTATGAGCGCCTGCAGTTCGTCGAACTGCGGCCTCCGATCCGCGGGAATTGACTCGATGAAGCGGGTCACGTCCTCGTTCGTCACGTTCACCTTCTCGCCATCCGGATTGGTATAGACTGTGGGTGAGGATTCGATGGAGTTCAACCCGGAGAATATCACAGCGCTGGCGCTG
>Ga0136653_10001611_pt1 | contig 12248 bp, 4 predicted proteins | sample LakKivw275mmetaG_FD_94866 | JGI IMG/M metagenome (GOLD analysis project Ga0136653, IMG submission 94866) | Anoxic lake water microbial communities from Lake Kivu, Rwanda to study Microbial Dark Matter (Phase II) - Lake Kivu water 275m metaG... | ecosystem: Environmental > Aquatic > Freshwater >... | reverse complement strand
GATCCCTACTATGCCGAACTCGCCCGCAGCCGCATCGCTCTGCATCTCGCCCCCCACGATCCCGAGCGCGCGCTGTCGATCGCCCAGTCCATCGAGCGTAGCGCCCTACAGGCCGAGCCGCTCTGCGCCGCTCTGCCCGGCCTCGCCGCCAAGGACCCGGCGCGGGCCTATGAGTTGGCCTCCCAGATCCTCTCCCGCCGCCAACGCGCGGCCTCTCTCCTGGCCATTGCCTCCCAACTGCCCGAGGTGAAGCCCGGGGGGGGTGAGTGAGTGCGGGCCCTCGACTTCACCGGCCTGGGCGGCTTGCTCCTCCTGGTGCTTCCGTTCCTGGCGATTGCCTGCGTCCTGCTCTCGGCACCGGTCGCCCTACTGATCGGCCGCCGCCAGCACGAGGAAGAGCGCGTGGCTCGCGCCCCTCTCCTGGTCGCCGCCATTGCCGTCCTTCTGGAGGCGCTGCTGGCCCTGGCGCTCCTCCGGCAGAGCGGCGTCCGGGAGGGCTTCCCGCTGCCCGTCAGCCGGTTGTACTTCGAGCTGACCCCTTACGCTGTCGGCGGCGTTCTCGCCCTATCGTTCGTGACGCTCGTCCTCTTTGCGTCCGCCGAGCTTTCCCAGGCCGGACCGGGCGTCGTGACCGCCGGCTCGGCGGCAGCCATCCTCTTCGCCTTCGCCAGTCAGGTCGTCGTCGCGTTGGCGGGGAGCTTGCCCACTGCCGTCACCGGCCTGGGCCTCTGCAGCGTGGCCGTCAGCCTGCTTCTGCTGATCGAGGCTTTCAAGCACGCACGCCCCGCCCGCCTGTGGCTGGCCGGTTGGGCGCTGGCGATCCCCATCGGGGCCTTCGCGTTCCTCTGGCCGTATCGCGCCCTGCGGGTCGGCTCCGACATGCTCGACGCGCGGATGCTCCTGCGGCTTGCCGATCCGGCCCTCGTTCACTCCGCCCTCGCTCGGTTGTGGCTCGCCGGCGCGTTGACGACTGCAGCCGGCCTGGTCGCATTCGCGGCTCTCCCGCGAGTGCGGCTGATCGCCCCGGTTGCCCCGGCGACCTGCGCTGGTCTGGGGGCGGTCGGCGTGCTGCCTTCCCTCCTCCGCCTCACCGCCACCGCCTTCCCTGCCGGGCCGCCGCCTCTCGCGCACCACTGGCTCTCCTCCCGCCTGGCCGCCCTGGCGGTGGGCTGCGGAATCATGGCCGCGGCAGTCGCGCTGGCGCCCCTCAGCCACTTCCGCCGCCTATACCTGCTGAGTGTCGGTTGCCTCGGTGGCCTGGCCTGGGTGATGGCCGTCTTCGACCGTAGCTGCGCCACGGTCGCCCTCCTCCAGGCCCTACTGGTCGCTCTGGCGCTCTCGATCTGCTTCGGTGCCGTCGCCGCCCTCGACGCGACCCGTACCTCCCCACCCGTCTCGCCCTCCTGGCTGCCCTTCACCAGCGCCGTGGCCCTGCCGATCGTGGCCGGTATCCTCTGGGGTTGGCCCTGGGCGGCGGCGCGCGGCGCGGGTACTGCCCTCGCCGGCCTGCTGCTGGCCGGCGTGCTCCTGACCTCCGCAATCCGCCTCGCCGTTCAGCTCGCCCGCGACCGCCGGGCCGCGCTCCATCACGGCTTCTTCCCCCTCTCGACGCGCCTTCCCCAGCTCAAGGCCGTTCTCTTCGAGGGCGTCTTTGCCTTGAGCTGGTGCCTGATGGTCCTCCTCCTCGCCGCCCTCTGGCTTCCCACCCTCGCGCATCTCGTGCCTCCGCTGCCCTGATCCCTGAGGAGGCCGCCAATGTGAGAGCGGCCGCCCGCCGGTGGGAGGTGGGTCGGCACATGAGCGACCTTGGGGTCCTCGATGGTAAGTGGTAGCTCTTGGACGGCCTCTTCGTCGGGCTTGGGGTGTTGTGTGAGCTGTAGCGAAAACCACCGCCGAGCACGACGGCGGCGCTCCGGGGAAGTCGGGAGCGCCGCCTTGCTGACCGTCTGCCGCCTCGTCTACTGTTGCCGCTTGCCGCCGAAGCTGGACTGGGCAGGGGCAGCGGCGGGGGTACCCAGGCCCCCGCCATAGCCGCCGCGCATCTGGCCGAGGCCCTGGTAGTTGGTGTTAGCCGCGAGGCCGCCGTAGGAGATGCTCTGCGCGTTCAGGCGGGCGTAGCGGAGCTGCTCGGGGTCGGTGCCCTGCTTGATGAGGGCGATCAGGCCGTCGAGGATGTTACACTGCACCTGGCTGCGCAGATCGAGGGTCAACAGGCTCGTGCCCGCGAGTTCCAGGATGCGCGCCTGCAGGAGTGCGATCGCGCCCTCCCTGTCATTGGCATCGAGGCGCTTGACGACTTCGTCCATGGTGTCGGTCGTGGCCAGCTCCTCGGCATCGAGTTGCACGTCCCAGTTCACCGCATCGGCGCCCGGCGAGCCGCCGGCCTCGATCTTCAGGGCGGTCTCGACCTTCGCCGGCTTACCCTCATGCAGCGCGTCCTGGTAGTCGATCCATGCCTGGAGGATGTCGTGAGAGCCGGCCGCGAGAGCCGGAACGCGGAGCTTCGCGATGAGGAACTTGCGGTCGTTGCTGCGAAGCGTCGGCACATCCACGCTCTGCGCGCCGTCCTTCTGCTGCACCTCGAAGCCGACCACCTTCTCCAGCTTCGCGCCCTCGGCCGGCCGGATGCTCAGCCGCGAGCCCTCGGCGACCGTCGCGAACAGCGAGGAGAACTCTCGCGCGATGATGTCGTTGATGCTGTCCGGCGACTCGACGTAGTAGTAGCCGCCGTTGCCGGCCACCGCGATCTTCTCCATCAGGTTCGCATCGTAGTCCGTCCCGATCCCGACCGTGCTCGTCGGTAGGTCGCGGACGTACTGATCGCGCGCCCACTTCGCGAGGACCTCCGGGTGCGTCTCGCCTCGATTCGCCAGGCCGTCGGAGATGAGGATCGTGCGGTTCACGTAGTCCTGCTTCGGGGCCTTCTGCGCCAGCTCGTACCCTTGCTGCAGGCCGCCGCCCAGGTTCGTGTAGCCATCGGCCTCGATCTTCTTGATGAGGTCGATGATCCGCTCGCGCTCGGCGGCGGAGCGGTTGGGGATGGGAGCCTCAACCTCGTGGTTGTAGATCACGAAGCTGATGCGGTCATCCTTCTGCAGCCCCTCAACCACGCGGATCGCCGCCTGCTTGGCCTGCTCGATCTTCTCGCCCTGCATCGAGCCGCTGCGGTCCAGGACGAGGGCCACGTTGAGGGGGCTGCGGTTGGCGACCTCGAACTTGCCCGCCGCGAACTCGAAGCGCACGAACAGCGTCGTCGGCTGATCGGCGGGAATGCGAGACAGGTTCGGCCGGGCCTCGAAGCGCAGCTTGCCCTCATCGGGCGCCTTCCACGTATCGGCGAGCTGCTTCTGGAGGTCTTCGGCCTTCAGGAAGGACTGCATCGCGCGGCAGATCATCTCTGTCACCGCGTCCACCGCGTTGGGGTCGGTGAAGTACACGTTCAGGGGGGGATAGAAGGCGAACTGGTCCAGCTCCGCGACCACCAACCGCACGCGCGTCGCGTCCCCCACCAGCGAGACATCGCCGCAGATCATCGCGTCGGCCTTCGTCTCCTCGGCGAACTTCGTGACATCGTCGCGGGAGTCGAACTTCGGCAGACCCAGCTCCTCCAGCTCGAACGTGCGATCCCGCCGGAGCGTCTCCTTCGCGAGGTCGTGCTTAGTCAGGTGGGCCGCCAGTGCATCGGGGATGCGCGTTGCCAGCGCGGCATGGTCCGCCCGCGTCTTGTCACACGCGAGGTTAACCAGTACGACCTTCGAGATGTCCGGCTGCACCTGGATGCCGGCCATGAACATCGCCTTGTCGGCCCAGGCTTCCTGGGCGTCCTTCGCTGCGAACTGCGCCGAGACTGAGGCGGCCAACGCCGCCGCCAGCACGGCGGCCAGCAAGAGTGTCGTGCGCTTCATCTGTCTTCCTCTCCCTTCGTGCGTGGCCCGTCCTACTACCGGACGCCGGAGGTGAGGGGGTGGTTTAGCCTGGGGTGCGGCCGCTGTCGTCCTCAGCCCTCGGTCTGGATGGCGAGGATGGCCTGTCGGGCGGCCTCGTAGAGACCATCATCTCGGCAGTACCGCACCGCGTCGAGGGCAGGAACGGCCGCCTCTGCCGGCGGGCCGATCTTGCCCAGGAGCTTCGCTGCCGCAGTTGCATCGCGTGGCCTCCCTTGTAACTCGGCGACAAGGGAGGGGACGACGCGGTCGGGGTCGCCCGTCATGGCCCACAGAGCGCGGGCCGCGGCCAGGCGGGTGCTCGGGTCGGGGCGGTCGAGGAAGGGTCGTACCTCCGGGGCCGCAGGCTGCGCCGCGGCCCCCATCCCCTCCAGTACGTGCAGGGCCACCGGGACGCGCCACGGCTTCTCGTCGCGCAGGGCCCGGGTGAGGGTCTCCAGGGCCGTCTCGGTCTCGCCCGTGGCCGCCCACAGAGCTTCCGCTGCGTAGGCGCGCCAATCGAGGCTGGCGTCGAACAGCACCTCCCGCAGAGCAGGCGCCAGCGGCGCAGCCTTAGGGCCGAGCTTGCGGCAACAGCGGAGGGCGGCGGAAATGCTGAAGCGGTCCGGGTCGTCGAGGAGAGTGACCACCGGGGTCAGATCGTCGGGATGCCACTGGAGCAGCGCCTGCAGGGCGCGCTCGCGGATCTCCCACTGTGAGTCATCTAGCGCCTCCCGTACGTAGGGCTCGGCCTCGGCGCCCGCCTGCCCCAGACCGCCCAGCGTGGACATGGCGGCGGTGCGGACCGTCCACTCGGGGTCTGTGCGCATGATCTCGATGAGCCTGGGGACCGCCGGCGCCGCGTCGGCGCCGAGGTTCGCCAACCCCTCGATGGCAGCGAACCGCCGGTCGGGGTCGTTCAGCCCATCCATCAAGAGCGGCAGGTCCTCCGGCTGAGCGCACGTCTCCGCCAAGGCACTGAAGGCCGCCGCCCGGACGTCCTGCTCCGTGTCGTTCAGAGCCACCAGGAGGTCTGGTCGGGCCGGCGCGGCGGACTCCCCGGCGTAACCCAACGCCCGGGCCGCGCCGCGCCTCCGCACGCGGTCTGCGCTGCGCAGTTGCTCGATCAGGGCCGGAACGGCTGCCGCGCCCATGCGGCCCAGTTCTCGCGCTGCCTGCTGGCGGGTGGCCTGGTCCACGTGCCCCAGGTCGTACAGGGCGTCGTTGAGCTGGTGCTCGGCGCTGCGAGCCTCGGCCCCCGGCCCGCTGGCCGACGCGATCACCTGCAGGGCTCGCGAGGCAGCCTTCCGAACCGCCTCCTCAGGGTCCTGTGCGGCAAGCGTCAGGGGCTCCGTGGCCGAGGCCGCATCCTTGGCCAGGGCGAGCAGTCCGCTGCAGGCGGAGGCTCGGATGTCCGGCTCGGCATCACCGAGGGCGGTGACCAACGCGGGAACCGCCCGAGCGGGGTCGGCAGGCGCGTTCGCCAGATGGGTGACGGCGAACCGACGGAGGCCTACGTCCGGGTCCTGAACCAGTTCGGCCAGCGCGGCCTTGGCGCCGAGGGTGTCGGCCCACTTGGCCCGCCACGGCATGCCCCAGTAGTCATCCTCATGGCGCACGAGCAGGCGCACCACCTCCGGCGTATAGGGCCCGGCATGTGCGAGGACCCCCAGAGCCCGGCGGGTGAGCGATGGATCGTCGGAGCGGACGAGGTCAAGCAGAATGGCCGTGGCCTCATCCCCGCCCGCGGCTCCGACGGCCACCGCGTCGGGCCCATAGATCGACTCCGGAGCGATGGAGGGGCTCAGCCGCAGGAGCGCCGGAATCGCCGCGTGGGTGCCCTCCATCTTGGCGAGCGCCTGGGTCAGCCTGAACTGCGCTCTGGGGTCGCTGTTCCCCAGGAGTCCCGCGATGGCCCCCATGTGAGGCGCCACCTCCGGGCCCATCGCGACAAGCGCGTCCTGAGCACGCTCGCAGTCTTTCCAGTTCTCGGAACCAAGCATCTCGATCAGACGGGGTATCGCCTCTGCGCCGGGCGACCCGATGTACGTCAGGGCCGAGGCAGCGCCCTGCCGGCGAGAGGCATCGTCGCTGCGCAGCGCGTCCACCAGGAACGGAACCGTCTTTTCCGGAGAGAGCATGGCGATGGCAGGGGGCGCGGTGCCCAGGGAGAGGTTGGCGAGCAGGGCCGGCAGCGCCTCTTCGGGCACGCCCAGGACGGTGAGCGCCTCCGCAGCCTGGAGACGAACGGCGGAGGCGGGGTCGTCGAGGCAGGCCAGCAGCCGAGGTGCCGCCGGGGCGGAGTGCAGACCAATCCGGCCGAGGGCGTCAGCGGCCTGAGCCCGCACCTCGGGCTGGGTGTCGTCCAACCGGACGGTCAGGGCCTGCACGGCGGGAGCCGCAACACGCCCGGCACGACCCAGAGCCTCGGCTGCGCCCTCGCGGACATGCCAGTCCGGGTCATCGAGAGCGCGCGTGGCCGCGGCCAGCACCTCAGGGGAGACGGGCGCGATCTCGCCGAGCGCCCGTAGTGCGCCCGACCGCAAGAGCGGGTCGTCAGAGGCTACGACCTGCTGAAGAGCCTCAACCGCCGAACGGCTGGGACGCCCGATCTCGCCCAGCGTGTCGATGGCGACCCAGCGCACCGCGCAGCTCGCATCCTCCAGTCCCCTGGCAATATCCGGCACCGCGGCCCAGGCCCCGGACTTAGCCCAGGCGAGAACGGCCGTCGCCGCGAGGCGGCGGGCCGGGTCTGGGTCAGCCGTGAACTGGCGTAACGCCGTGAGAGCATCTTGCGTCGGTTGGTCCAGAGCGTCATCGGCGGCGTTAGGGCTGGCATTCACCCGCTCGACGTGCTTCTGGAGAGCACTGCCGTACGCTTTGATATCGCCAAACGCCCCGGAGCTTCCTCGGCGCAACTGCGCCAAGGCCTCCCACCGCAACGGCTCATCCCGACGCTCGACCAGGCTCATCAGCCGTCGTAACCCGGCCTCACCCATGAGGGCCAGGGCACTGACGGCCGCCCGTGCCTGGTTGCCGTCCTGGCCGGCCAGCATGGTGTCGAGCACCGCTAGCGCCCTCTCCGGGCCGATCCGGTGGAGGGTCTCACTTGCCTTGAACCCCACCATTCCCTGCTCGTCGCCAAGCAGCTCGGCCAGGATCGGCACCGCGACCTCCGGCGCGACACCCCGGAGCGCCTCGATGGTGCGAAGATCCTCCTGTTCCGTTGCGCCCATGCCCTGAGGCCGGCCCGTACGGAGGGGAATGGCACAGATGAGGACACCCAGGAACGCCCCCACCTTCACGAGACGGACGCAACGCACGTGTCTACCCCTCCCCTCGCCTCAGACGTCTGCTTCTGCAAACGCTCACGGAGTTCGGCGGTTACGCTTCGTCCCGCCGAAGGCGAGGCGAGAGTCGAGCGGGAAGCTCCCTACCGGAGGTGTTCGCCATGACTCGGAGTGCGCTCCTGGCGCCGTTGGCCGTGGCGACCGCGGCGCTCTCGGCCCAGCCTGTCGAGGCGCCCAACCTCGCCCCCAGCCCTGGCTTCGAGCAGGGCGCCGGCGAACAGCCGCAAGCCTGGCGCTTCTATAGTTGGCAGGATGCTGAGGGGTGGTGGGAGGGCACGGTCGCGCGGTCAGGCACACACAGCCTCGGGCTCAAGGGGCTCAACGGCGGCTGGTTCGCACAGCTTCCCGTCACGCAGGGCCTGATCTACAGCGTGCGCTTCCATTACCGCTCCGAGGGTGCGCCGACGAACGTGGTGCTGTTCGTACGCGAGATCGTGGAGGGCAAGGTCACCGAGACGATCCTGTATAAGCCCGAGGCTTCCGTCCCTCCCGACCGGCGCGGGACGCTCGTGGATGGCGACTACCTCGGCGGCGCGGACGAGGGGGGGTGGGTGCTCTTCGAGGGCGGCGACTTCGTACCGCACGAGGGCGTGACGCGGGTCGATCTGCTCATCAAGATCGAGGGGAACAGCGCCGACGCGAAGGTGTTCCTCGACGATCTCGTCATCACGAGCCGTGAAACGGAGGCGCCCCCGAACACGGCCCGCCGCCTCGCGGACGTCTCGGGCGGCGTGGTCTGGGCCGACGATGTGAACCAGAAGATCCTGCCCGACGAGCCGCCGCCTGCGGGCCCTGCCGACTCGGCGATCCCCATCGCTGCAGCCGGCGGTGAGTACGAGTGCTTCCAGGTCGCGATCACGCCAACGCAGCAGTGGAAGCGGGTGAGCTGGGACTGGTCCGCGTTTGCGGGTCCCGGCGAGCTGCCAAAGGAAGCGATGACTTGCCGCCTGATCGAGTGCATCCCGATCACCCGCCCGCGCGGACCGCATGGGCTCACCGGTCCGCAGCCGGACGCGTTGACGAACCGACTGCCCGCCGACTTGCCCGCGAACGTGACGCAGGGCTTCTGGTTCGCGGTGAAGGTCCCGGCGCAGCAGCCGGCGGGAGAGTGCCGAACGGACCTTCGCCTCCTCTCGGGAGAGACCGAGGTCGCGCGGTTCCCGCTGACACTGAAGGTCCGCGGCTTCTCGATCCCGCGACGGCCGACCCTCGGCACGTACTCCTCGTTCCGGTACTACCTGGTGTTGCCGCGCGAATCAGGCGAACCGGGCGAGGTCATCAAGCGGTACTACCGTAGCTTCTTCGAGCATCGCACGAGTTGTCCGCCCGCGGCTCCGACGAACGTGCGGGTACCGGGCGAGCAGGTTGAGGTGGACCTCGCCGAGTACCTGACGCACCTGCGCCACTTGGTCACCGACTACGGGCTGTCGCGTGTCGATGTGCCCTCGCTGTGGATCGACCATCGCGGCACACACCGCATGCCGGCCGACGCCGCCTGGCAGGGCATCCCGATCTTCGCAGAGGCGAACCTCACGACGTTGAACCCGGCCTTCGAGCGCCCCTTCCGCGCGTACTTCGGGCAGGTCTGCGAGACACTACGCCGCGAAGGCCTCTTCCTGCGGCCGACGGTGCGCTTCTTCGATGAGCCGATTCTCGACGATCCCGCCACGCGCAATGGCCTACGAACGCTGTCGAAGCTGATCCTGGACATTTGCCCGGAGGTTACCGTCTCGATCGCGGCCAGCGATCCGCACCCGGACCTGACCGACGTCATCCGCCTCTGGGTGATCCACACCGACGCCTGGTATCGCTTCCTGCCGCACATTGAGGCGGCGGGCAAAGCCGGCTGCGAGGTGCACGTCTACAACAACGGGGTGAACTTCCCCGAGCACCGCCGGCTGCGGGTCCGCCTGTGGCCGTGGCTGCTGTGGAAGTACCGCGTGGATGGCACCTACTCGTGGTGGGGGACGGTCTGCTGGCGCGGCGACCTGGAAAACCCGTGGACCGCGGGCGGCGGCGAGTTCTCCGGCGTGCTCCTGTACCCGCCTCGCTCGCCTGAGGAGCACGGCCCCATCGAGTCTGTCCGCTGGGAACTCTACCGCGAGGGTCTCGAGGACTACGAGTACCTCGCCCTCGCCGATCGCCTCGCCACCGGACTCGAAGCGGCCGGCAAGCCCGGGGCCGCAAAGCCCCTCCGTGATGCCCTCGCGCAGGCCATGTCTCTCGTCCAGCGCTGGCCCAACGTCCGCACCTGCGCGGACGAGCCGTACAGCCTCGACCCCGCGAAGGTTGCGGAGGCGAGAGAAGCGCTGGCGAAAGCAATCGAAGGGGCCCCGAAGTAGGACAGGCGACCTCGCCTGTCACCGCCTCAGCACGCTGCAGTCGTCGTACGTCACGTGCCCCTCGTTGTAGGGGCCGCCGATGACGGTGTCGAGGATGAAGCGGAGACGGAAGGTCTTCTCGCTGGTCGTGAACTCTTTCGCCAGCTCCGTGTAGGCGCAGGCCTTAGTCACCGCGAGTCTCTCGTGGTCGAGGAGGAGCTTGCCATCAGGGGCGAGTTCCTGGAGCCTCAGGCCGGCGGAATCGCCTGGGTGCGTGCCGAAGCCCTTGCCGCGTAGATCCACCGCATGGAGCCAGACGGAGGCGCGGTAGGGCGTGTTGGGCGACACGTCCACCTCCTGCCAGACAACCGTGTGCCCGTCGCCCTCGGTGTGCGTGCGGAGGGCTTCCTTGCCGGTGCGGACCTCGGGGAGGCCCCAGTTGGGGTGGATCGAGTAGGCCGATTCGGGGAAGATGTAGCTCTGCGTGGCGCCGGCGAAGAGGTAGGTCCAGTCGTGGCCGCCGCCCCGCTTGCCCAACGCGCCGAGGTCGCCCACGGCGCCGTCCTCGAAGCCCGGGTTGCGCAGGAGGTTACCCTCAGCCGCCGGAGCGATCGCGACGCACACGGGCTTCGCGCCCTCGCCGCCATCGCCGGGGCCGACCTCGATGGCCTGCACAATCGCCTCGCCGCCGTAGGCGCCGGTGAGACGGAGCGCGATTGCGCCGGACTTGGGCTCGATGCCGTTGAGCACGAGATCGGTCGCGCGGCAGTAGCCGCCGGCGGTCGCCGCGATGTCCAGGCCCTCGACGAAGGGCTGACCGTTGATGGTGACGGTCAGGGCGCGCTGGCGAGGTTCTGCGTGGCGGGTCTCGGCGAACTTCAGGCGCGCGTGGTAGGTGCCCGGGCCGACCGTGAAGTACACAGTGAAGTCCCGCGCATGGACGCCGTAACGGTACAGCTCCGGGTCAGGCGTGCCGGCGATGGCGAGCTGCCGCCGCTCGGTCCACCAGGCCTGCTTCACCACGTCTGCCATCGCGCCGAGGCGAGCGATCAACTCGGTGCATGGTCGCCAGGCGTGATCCTCGCTATCAACGTAGTCGGTTCGGCCCGCGTAACCGAGGATGACCCGCTGAGCGCCGGTCGGCCCGCCACCGGAGCCGAAGCCGCTGCTTCCCGTCGCATCCGACCACTGCACGGCTTCGATGGTGACCAGGCTGCCGTTCGACGCCGGGTTGCCCTCGCCGCGAGCGACGATCTTCACGGTATGCGGCCCCTGGAGGAGGCCGTTGCGGTAGTAGAGAACCTGGTGGGACCTCGCCTGGGGGCACCAGCAGTCGATCGGCACCAGTTGCTTCTCTCCGTCGAAGTACACGTCGCCCAGACCGCCTTGCGGGCCGACGCTCCCAATGACTCGCACCTGGTTGCCCACGAAGTCATGCAGGACGGCGGCACCCGCCGAGGAGTCAGCCAGCGATAGAGCCGCCTCGTGCTGCGGGTCGTCACCCTCGATCACGACGCGCCTCCGGCCGTCATGGCGGATGGTGACGAGGTAGTCGCCGCCGCGCAGACGCTGCGAGGAGAGCGTCCCGCCGTTGGTTGCCAGCGGCCGGAAGGCGAGGCGCAGGACGGTGACGCAGGGCCGCTTCGCGTCGAAGGTCTCGAACTCGATGCGCCCGTCGCCGTAGGTCACGCGCTTCACGACCGACGTGCTGCGGACGATGTGGTTCTCGCGGCTTGCGCCGAAGACGTCCGGCATCCAGGCGATCGCGCCGAGGCAGTGCTTGAGCGCCATCGGATGGGCGATCTTGAACCAGGAGCCTGCCACGATGGCGCCGCCGTCGATGTTGTCCTCCACGACGCCGGTCTCGTGGCAGTCGTAGGTAGCCAGGATCATCTGCCGACGGGCCTGCTCGCGCGCCCACTCGTCACCCGTGAGGGCGGCATACTGCGCGTAGACCATCGCGAGTTCCATCGGCCCATACCACAACGACCGACCGCAGCAACCGGAGGACTCAGGATAGGCCCAGGCGCCCGCGAACACGTCGCCACCGGACTCCGGCGCGACGCTCGTGCGGTTCAGGAAGAGCGACAACCCGTTGCGGCAGTCCGTGCGCCAGTTCGGGAAGGCGTCCGGGTGATCCATCATGTAGCGCACGACGAACTCGGTCACGTTCTCGGCCTGCACGTAGTCCGGCCAGTCCCAGTAGTTCCGGCCCCACGTGTCATCCACCGTCCAGCGGTTGAGCAGCTCGCGCAAGTACGCCCGCCCGGCGTTCCGGGCCTCGACGAGGCTGCCGTTCGTACCGCGATAGCCCATGTCGATGAGTTCGTCGAGGAACTCCAGGATGAAGGCCACGCCGCCGGTCTGCAGGTCCTCCCAGTTCGCGTCTTCGGGGTTCGCGTAGCGGCTCCAGGGAGGCACGCCAGGCTCGCGGCGGCGCTTCTCGGCGAAGAGGTCGCCCCAGTGCTTGGCGGTGTCGAGGTAGCGCCGGTTGCCGGTGAGCTTGTAGGCTCTCACTAGGCCGGTGCCGACTTCGGCCACGATGTCGAGCTGGATGAACCCGTGCGGGTCGGCCCTGCCATAGGGCTTGCCCTTGACCGGAACGCTGACCAGGATGCCCGGCCAGGGATGGTCCGGCGGAGTGAGCATGTGGT
>Ga0136653_10001608_pt1 | contig 12253 bp, 8 predicted proteins | sample LakKivw275mmetaG_FD_94866 | JGI IMG/M metagenome (GOLD analysis project Ga0136653, IMG submission 94866) | Anoxic lake water microbial communities from Lake Kivu, Rwanda to study Microbial Dark Matter (Phase II) - Lake Kivu water 275m metaG... | ecosystem: Environmental > Aquatic > Freshwater >... | reverse complement strand
GGAAGCTTCCCTTCCAAGGGGAGCATGACCAGGCGGTCATACATTCGATTCTCCACAAGGAACCTGAATCCCTGATCAAGGCCCGCCCTGGCTTGGCCCCCGAACTGGACCATGTCATAGGCCAAGCCCTGACCAAAAACCCTACAGACCGCTATCAAACGATGGAAGAGCTCCGGAGCGACCTCGCGGCCGTCGTCGAAGGCATCAAGCCTCTCAAAGCCAAGCCCCGGCCGGCCGCCATCAAGCTGGCCGTGCTGCCGTTCGCCAATCTGACCGGCGACCCAGATCAGGAATTTTTCTCGGATGGCCTGACCCAGGAGATGATCACGCTCCTGGGGCGGCTCCATCCCCAGGACCTCGGAGTGATTGCCCGCACGTCGGTCATGCGCTACAAGAGAAGCGACACGCCCATCGACCAGATTGGCCGGGAGCTCAGCGTGGACTACGTCCTCGAAGGGAGCGCCCGCCGGGAGGGGAGCCGGGTGCGGGTCTCGGCCGACCTCATCCAAGTGCGGGACCAGACCCAACTCTGGGGCGACGTCTTCGAACGGGAGATGTCCGGCATCCTGGCCCTGCAGAATGACGTTGCGGAGAAAGTGGCCAAGGCCCTGGCCTTGAAGCTCCTCCCGGCCGAGCAGGCGCGTCTGGCGAAGGCGAGACCTGTCAATCCCGAGGCGTACGAAGCCTACCTCATAGGCCTTCAGCACAGCTATAAACTCCTCCCTGCCGAGATAGATACCGCGCTTCAGTATTTTGAACTGGCCCTTAAGAAAGATCCGGGCTACGCACTGGCCTATGCGGGGATCTCCTTTGTCTGGACCTGCCGGCAACAAATGGGCCTTACACCGCCGAATGAGGCCACGCCCAAAGCGAAGGCGGCGGCGCAAAAATCCTTGGCCTTGGATGATACCGTCGCGGAAGCGCATTACGCGCTGGCGAATATCATGGCTTGGGGCGATTGGGATTGGACCGGTGCCGAGATGGAGTTCAAGCGTGCCATTGAGCTCAATCCGAACTTTCCGGACGCGCGGATCTACTACTCGCACTTGTTGAGCATCACGGGGCGGCCGGATAAAGCGATGGCGGAGGTGGAGCGAGTGCTGGAGCTGGACCCCTACAATTCTCTCTTTCAGAGTCTTGCCGCTGCCGTTTTTCTATTGGCGCACCGTTATGACGACGCCATCGCGCATGCCCGTAGCGCGCAGCGAACGAACGTGGATGACCCTGTCGCTCATACCCTTCTGCAGGTATGTTTTTTCATGAAAGGGATGTACGAAGAAGCGTTCGCCGAATGGAAAGCCTGGTGGAACGTTCCCTTATACGGCAACCACGACATCGCGGAAGCCCTGGAACGGGGGTACTCGGAATCAGGCTTTACGGGCGCCATGAGGCAAGCAACGGAGGCGTGGTCCAAGGTGGTCTATGAGCGGAGTGAGCCATGGTACCTCGCGCTGGCTTATGTCATGGCCGGCGACAACGAGCGTGCCCTGGAGTGGCTTGAGAAAGGCTTCGAGCTCCACGACCCGAACATGTCTTATCTGGGTTTTCCCAGCTTTGACCGCTTGCGCACGGACCCGCGCTTCCAGGACCTGCTGCGCCGGATGAACCTTCCGGTGGGCGATAAAACATAGGGGGAATCTGTCCTGGGGAAGCCTACGGGTAGGTGGCGTCTCCGAACAGACCGAAAAGACTCCAAGTCTCTTTTCTTTGATCCCCTTTGGGTAATCAAGGGGGGGATTAATAATTACGGACAGAGTCTTGGGTGTGGCGCCGTGCCCCTGCACCATTGTCTCTATCACACGAAAAGATGCTTCCGCCTCAACTTGAGCTCTTGACAAAGCTGTGGATTCTATATATGAATATATGTTCATATATCAATAGGAGAGCGAAATGAAAGACATCCTTAAGGTATTTAAAGCCCTTTCGGACGCGACGCGGCTGAGGATTGTCCTGCTCCTCAAGGAGCGGGACTTGTGCGTTTGCGAACTCGTTTTCATCCTGAATATGGAACAGTCCCGAATCTCCCACCAGCTTCGGATCCTCAGGGACGCCCGCTTAGTTGAGGATATCCGGCAGGGTCGTTGGATGATCTATCGGGTCCCTGGGGATGCGCGCGGTTTCTTGATGGCGATTTTCGAAGGAGAGTTGAAGTCCCGGTTCGGGGATTCTTCCGAGATCCAAAACGATTCCCAAAGGCTGGCTGTTTGCATCAAGGAAAATATCCGGGCTAAGACCTGCCTGGCCGTAGGTTCCGATGCCCGGCGCTGACGAGATTACCCCGGGCAAGGAATACGGATAAGGGGTCAAAGAATGGAGAAAACGAGGATCCTTTTCATTTGCACCCACAATTCAGCCCGCTCACAGATGGCCGAAGGCCTTATGAACGGCCTGCATGGCGACCGTTTCCAGGCGTTCTCAGCGGGCACCAAAGCCACCGCAGTCCGGCCTGAGGCGATCAAGGTCATGGCCGAAATCGGCATCGATATCAGCCAGCAGCGGTCGAAAAGCCTCGATGAATTCCTGGACCAGAGCTTCGATCATGTCGTAATGGTCTGCGATGATGCGGCACGGGATTGTCCGTTCTTCCCCGGCGGCAGAAATTACATCCACCACGCCTTCAAAGATCCGGCCGGGTGTAATGGCACGGAAGAGGAAATTCTAGATTGTTTCCGCCTCTCGAGGGACGAAATCCGTCGGTGGATCGAAGAGATCTTTATCAAAAAGGAGAAGCAGCCCGAACGTTAAGGCGACCATGGGGAAATCAAGATGGACATCCTGGGTGCTCTGTTGAAGCTCTTACAGGGCGGCTTGGGGAATCTTGCCGCCTATTTGGCGGCCCACGTACTTTTGTGTCTTCTCCCTGCGTTCTTTATTGCCGGAGCCATGACGGCGTTGATTCCCAAAGAATCCGTCACCCGTTTTCTGGGCCGGAATGCTCCGAAATACGTCTCCTATCCGGCGGCCGCACTGGCCGGCTCCGTCCTTTCGGTCTGTTCGTGCACGATCGTGCCTCTGTTCGCAGGCATTTACAGGAAAGGAGCGGGGCTGGGGCCGGCGATCACGTTCCTGTTCTTCGCGCCCGCGGCCAATATCCTAGCCTTGGTCTATACCGGCGGGTTGATCGGTGCGGACCTAGCCTTTGCCCGTCTCTTCCTATCGTTGATATTCGGCATCAGCATCGGAATGATCATGGCCCTCATCTTTCGCCGTTCGGATATGGCTCATGACAAAAACACAGATACTCTTTTTGCGGGAAACGTCGTTATGCGCCGGGCCGCGCTTGGATTTCTCCTCATCCTGGTGGCTCTCTTATTGTCCGGTACCCTCAAGATCCCCCTCTTGACCAATTCTTATGCTCGGGTAACATTGCCCCTGTCAGGCCTGGATCGTTTTCAGGGGTTTTTAAACCGGATCATTCCTTTCGACAGCAGCAGGGGCCAGGAGGGCGTCACGGTCCAGGGCGCGATCCTGATAGGCCTGCTTTTCTTAGTTGGGCTTATATCCTGGCGTGGACTGGGGAGAATTTCAGAAGGTTTCACTGGCTTGACCTGGGCCTCCCTCGGCCTGATCGTCCTCACTCTCTTCGTCGCGGCGGCCGGGATGAGGGCGCATGCCGAAGGGTTGGACATCCTTTTCACAGGCAAGTTGTTCGGGGTGATCTTGTCCATAGTCTTCCTGGCGTGTATGGGGCTTAAACGGCTTCCTCAAGATGACATGCGCGATTTTCTGTGGGAATCCTGGCGCTTCATCAAGCAGATTTTCCCCTTGCTCGTTATCGGCGTATTTTTCGTCGGCATTATCCGGGTGATCATCCATACGGAATGGATCAAAGCTCTGGCCGGACGGAATACACTCCTGGGAAACTTGGCGGGCGTGCTGTTCGGGGTGTTCATGTACTTCCCAACCCTCGTCGAAGTCCCGGTTGCCAAAATGTTCCTGAGTCTGGGGATGCATCGCGGCCCGCTTCTGGCCTATCTGATGGCGGATCCCGAGCTAAGCCTTCAGAGCATCCTCATGATCTCGGCCATCATAGGAAGAGCTCGGGCATGGGTTTATGTCTTCTGGGTCGCCCTGTTCAGCACTGTGGCCGGCTTGATCTATGGTGCCCTTGAGGACGGAGCGAACGTCTGGTCGATCGCCCTGTATCTCTTGATATTCTTAGCCTTGCTGGCGGGAGGACTTTGGTGGATGAGCAAACCTCCAGCTGCCCGGTCCACGGCTTCGCCGGAAGCGCCGGGGGAAAGATAAGGTGGAGATCAAAGGGATTATAGAAAGGAAATCTCAAAGGAGGATTTAGATGGAAATCAGAATCTTAGGGCCGGGTTGCCAGCGCTGCCATGAGGTGGAGAGGAGGACGTTCAATGTTTTAGCCGAGCTCAATCTCGCCGCCGACGTCCGGAGAATTACCGATATCAAAAAGATTATGGAATACAACATCATCGGCACTCCCGGATTAGTAATCAATGGAAAGGTAAGGTGCTCGGGCCGCATCCCGCGGCCGGAGGAGATCAAGGCCTGGATCCAGGAGGAAAAATGAGGAGTCTTCGGTGACCGAAGGCCCTAGCTCAAGAACGAGAGGAGAGAGTTCATGACACCCGGAAATGCGAGGCTAAAGTTCCTAGATCGATACCTGACGCTTTGGATCTTCCTGGCCATGGCCTTTGGCGTCGGGCTTGGCTATCTCGTCCCGGCGGTGGTCGGCTTCATCAACAGGTTCCAATCGGGGACGACCAACGTCCCCATCGCCATCGGGCTCATCCTGATGATGTACCCTCCCTTGGCCAAGGTGAAATACGAAGAACTTGGGGATGTCTTCAAGAACGTTAGAGTCCTCTCCCTCTCTCTCGTTCAAAACTGGGTCATCGGGCCGCTCCTGATGTTCGCCCTGGCCGTCCTTTTTCTCCGTGACAAGCCTGAATACATGTACGGCCTGATCATGATCGGTTTGGCCCGCTGCATCGCCATGGTCATCGTCTGGAACGACCTGGCCGACGGGGATAGGGAGTACGCTGCAGGTCTCGTCGCTTTCAACTCGATCTTCCAGGTTCTATTCTTTTCCATCTACGCCTATATCTTCATCACCGTCTTTCCGACCTGGTTCGGCCTCAAGGGAACCGCTGTCAATGTCACTATCCGCCAGATCGCCGAGAGCGTCTTCATCTATCTCGGGATTCCGTTCCTGGCCGGCCTCCTGACCCGTTTCAGCCTGCTCAAACTCAAGGGGCGGACGTGGTACGAGACGAAGTTTATCCCGCGGATAAGCCCGGTGACCCTCGTCGCGCTTCTCTTCACGATCGTGGTCATGTTCTCGCTCAAGGGCGAATTCATCGTCAAGATCCCACTTGATGTCCTGCGCATCGCCGTCCCGCTGCTCGTTTATTTCGTGGTCATGTTTCTCGTTTCGTTCTATTTGAGCCGCAAAGCCGGGGCGGATTATCCGAAGGCGGCAACCTTGTCGTTCACGGCCGCCAGCAATAATTTCGAGCTGGCTATCGCCGTTGCGGTGGCTGTCTTCGGTATCAATTCAGGGGAGGCCTTTGCGGCCGTCATAGGGCCGCTGGTCGAGGTTCCGGTCATGATTGGCTTGGTCAACGTGGCCCTCCGTTTCAGGAATAGGCTAAAATGGGGACACAATACCAATTTCCGAATTTCCTAAAACTCCCCTGGATTTTGGGTCAAAAAAATAATTCGGAAATTGGTATTGTGTCCCCAAAATAACTTGACAAGAGCACAGAAACAGATATAACGTAATTTGTAAGTTTGATAAACTTACAAAACTATATAGAGGCAATAATCTCCATATGAAGAAGGTAAATTCTCAAGAGGCAAAAGCTCATAATAGGCTGTTGATTCTCAAGACGATTTACAACAATACTAAGATCAGCCGGGCAGATATTGCTCGCGTCACCGGTCTAAACCGGGCGACGGTTTCGGATGCGGTGAGCAAGTTGATGAAAGACGGGGTGGTCGCCGAGGTGGGGATAGGCTCTTCAGTGGGGGGCAAGCCTCCTATCCTTCTGAGCATGGAGGATAATGCCCGTTATCTCATTGGAGTTGACCTCGCGGAAAGTGAGTTTCGGGGCGCGGTCATTAACCTCAGGGGGAAGATCGTCCACCGTCTCAATTTGGCGGTTAACGGAAGGGACGGCGATGCGGCTCTGGCATCGGTTTATGGTTTGCTCGATAAGCTGATCCCGCTTGCCGAGGGGCCTGTTTTGGGCATTGGCATTGGAACACCGGGGCTGATCAATACTCGGGAAAGAGTCGTGCGGAACGCCGTCAATCTCGATTGGCATGACCTTCCATTGGGAGATTTACTGGATGAACGGTACAAGATGCCCGTCCATATCGCCAACGATAGCCAAGCCGCGGCACTCGCCGAGTATACGTTCGGAGACAGCAAGAATATCTCCAACTTGATTGTGATCAACATCGGCCGTGGGACTGGTGCGGGCATAGTTCTGAACCGCCAACTCTACCACGGGGATAGCTCCGGTGCCGGCGAATTCGGTCACGTCATTTATGTCGAAGACGGAGAGCTTTGTCGGTGCGGACACTATGGCTGCCTGGAGACGGTTGCCAGCAGCCAAGCCATCGTGAGGGGCGCCCGGGCCATCGCCAAAAACGACCCTCAATCTAAGTTACATCGGTTCGTAGCTTCTCCGGAAGACATCAATATCGACATTGTCTCTCAGACGTTAGAAGCCGGCGACGACGCCGTCCAGGCCCTCATAACGGAGGTCGGCCGTTATTTGGGTTTTGCCGCCGCCAACATGGTGGGCATTTTGAACGTTAACCGCATTGTGATCGCCGGAAGCGTTGCTCGCTTTGGTCAGGTCCTGCTTGAACCGATCAGGGAAGAAATTAAACGACGTTCCCTGCCGGGGCTTGCCGATGAGACGGTTGTTGAAATTACCTCTCTGGGAGATGACATCGTGATTTTAGGAGCCGCGGCCTTGCTCCTGAACCACGAGCTTGGATTACCCTGATTGAGAAGGAGGTGGAAACGAGAGAAGAAACTGATATCGGCTCAGGCCTAGGGGTGTTTCTGCCGGCCAAACCGGGAGAAACAGGGTTATTTTAGGAAGAACAGGAAATTTGAGGAGGAATGTAACATGCTAAGAACGAAACGATTCCTGTTTATGAGTTGGCTTTTTGCAATTCTTATCGTTTTTGTCAGTATGACCCCGGTCCGGGCCCAGTCCATCCTTGAAGGGAAGATAATGGGAACGATCACCGACGATAGCGGGGAGCCACTTCCGGGAGCGACCGTGGACCTGACGAGTCCCGCGTTGATGGGAAAACGTGCTGTCGCCACCTCGGCAAAAGGGACATATGTTTTCCTCAATCTGCCGATCGGGGACTATAGGCTCGCGGCTTCTTTGGCCAGTTTCAAGACCGTCGTCGAGGAAAATATCGCCGTGACGGCGGGAAGTACGATGGTGGTCAACCTGACACTGCCGATAGGGGCGATCGAGGAGACGGTGACCGTGACCGGTGCGGCGCCGGTCGTCGATGTCAAAACCTCATCTCTCGACTCCAAGATCAGCAAGGAGATGCTGGACAAGATGCCCACCAGCCGCGATTCGTTTTATGACCTGTCCCTCTCGACGCCGGGCATGTTCGACGTGGGCAAGAACGTCATGGGGAGCCCCACGGCCTACGGGGGTTCCACTCAGGAGAATATCTTTCTAGTGAACGGGGTTGACACGACCAATCCTCGCGGCGCGGCCTGGGGTTCCATGATCAATGTCAACTACAATACGGTCCAGGAGGTCCGGGTCATCTCTCTCGGCAGTAAGGCGGAATATGGCAATTTTTCGGGTGCGGCCATCGATGTTGTGACCAAGTCCGGCACCAACGAATTTAGAGGAAGTGTAGGTCTCTACAGCCAACTCGGAACCCCGAAGGCCGGAGCTCCCAATGCCGATAAGTTGGGACGCGATTGGCTGTTTCTCGAGCCGGGAGACGATTACAGGGCTTTCTCCAAGTCGGAGCTGGAACTGGCTGTTACCGTCGGCGGTCCGTTCATTTCTAAAAAATTGTGGTTCTATGCGGCCGGGAACATCTTGAATAAGCAGGATAAAGTCCTCAACTGGGACCCCATCACAAAGTCCATTGGGCGGTATGCTGACGTCAAGATCACCGGCACGCCCATGAAAAACCACTATGCCTGGGTGTCCTATCACTTCGAGAAAAACCGCGATGAGGGCTATACCGACGGATCTTTGAACTGGGATCCCTCCATGGCCTACAAGAGCTATACGCAGAGCCAATCCGTCTCCTCCCAGTGGCAATGGTTCCCCACCTCTACGACGTTCTTTTCTCTGAAGTTTCTGGGTTTCCTGGTCGATAATCGATCCGACCTGCCCGACAGCGCTCCGAACCACCCCGGATATATCAATTGGTGGAAAGCCATTCCCTTTGACATGGGAGTCGGCGGCGCTTTCGAGGGTTGGAATCACGAGAAGACCAGCCGCATGACCATCCAGGCAGACATATCGCACTACGCCGAGAACTTCCTTGGTGAGCATGACATCAAATTCGGCGTCCAATACACCCGTGGCCGCCTCAACGGCACAGGCGGGGATTTCTTCGGAAAGGAGCTAATAAATCCAGAGACCGGAGAAGACCTCGGCTTTTTCGGATATTACAATACCGCCTATCCGTATCGCTGGACCTATGTTCAACAATATATGGAAAGCTGGTATGGAGATACTGGCCTGATCATGTATGTGGATCGGGGTTACTCAAGGCCTCGTCTTACGGTCCGACAGGCGGACGCCCTGGGCTTCTTTTTCGACGACCAGTGGACTCTAGGAAAACGGCTGACCTTCAACCTGGGTGTGCGCTATGATTCGATGACCGCTAAATTCGGGAAGGGGAAGATGTTCGAGCAGCCAACCACGCTCCAAGGCTTCCGTGAGGACCTCAAATTTGTCCGCGACCGCAGAGGTTCGGACAACCTTTTCGACTTCAAGAACTGGTCTCCACGCGTCGGCTTGACTTACCAATTAACCAACGACCAAAAAACCGCCCTGAAAGCCAGTTTCGGAAGGTATTATACGCCGCTCGGCGTCGAGAGCTTCGGGTCCGGCGGTCCTGATCAAGACAGAAGCTATAGCGAGACCCTCTTTTACCTCATTCCGTTCGAGGGGCTTGATCAAAACGGCGATGGAGTCCTTTTTGGCGACGATATCGGTGAAGCTACGCGGAGGATATACGGGCTGGATCCCATCAACAGCGGCGATTTGGCCAACGTATTCAGGAGTCGAAATCCTTCCTGGGGCTTGAAAATCCATCCTGGCCTGAAAAACCAGCACACCGACCAATACACCATCGGCCTGGAACGCGAGATCTTCAAGGACTTTTCCGTAGCCCTTACTTATATCCACCGCAACACCAGGAACATGATCGTGCAATGGCCCCTGAATCAGGTGACCCAGGAGCCCTGGGAGTACGAGCGCAAAACGCAGATCATCAACGGCAGGGAAACGTCGCTCTATAGCATCGTCTTAAAAGATTACGACGGCAACGGGGTCGTCGACGGTGACGATATTCAGTGGATGGGAGACAACTCGGACTACGAGTGGCGCAATATGCCCGATATGGACGGCAAAAAGGCTCAGCGCCTTTTCCACGGTTTGCAGATGACGTTTACCAAGCGCTACTCCAACCGCTGGCAGTTGATGGGCTCCCTGCTCTATAACCACTCATCCGGCATGGCAGCCCGCAACAAGCGTCAGGACCAGGATTACAACATGGAAGGCATGAACATCTGGAGTGATGCCTGGTTGGGCGGAATGAACCAGACGATTAACAACATGGAGGGCCCCCTGCCCTTTACCCCGCGCTTTGAATTCAAGCTCGGCGGCAACTACACCATCCCCAAGATCGAGGTCGACCTGGGCTTGCGCTTCCGCTTCCATACCGGTCGTCCGAGCTGGATTCTTACAGAAGTCCAAACCCTCAATCAGTGGAACTACGATCCAGAGAATGTCGATCTGATGGAACACGGTGTCATCCTCGAATCCAGCGGGGGAATGCCGGGCCAAATCGTGGCCCAGGATCCAACCAAACCTCTCTACCTTCCGGTCCAGAAGATCCTTGACCTGCGTCTTGAAAAGACCTTCAACCTGGGTCGCGGCAGACTGCGCCTTATGCTGGACGGCTTCAATATCTTGAATACGAAGGATGTGACCAACGCCATGGTCAAGAGAGTGGAAATCGCAGGAGTTCTGGCCAGGGACGTCGGCCGCGTCGTGGGCTTGGTTTCGCCCCGCCGCTTCCGGCTGGGGATCATGTACGAGTTTTAGTTTATTCTCTTGGATTCGAATTAGCTTTTTTGGAGTCAAAAAGAGGAGATTTTTAGGAAAATCGGAAATTGGTATTGTGTCCCCGATTAGAACCGGAAGGCAAGGCTGAGACCGCTCGGTGACACGGCGATCTCCCATTGACGTTGCGGGGGCTCGGAGAAAGAAGCTTCCCGCCTTTTAAAGGACCCGGCTTCGTAATCCTCCAGATCACGGATCGCTCGGCGAGGCTGGGTGAAGATGTTAGAGAGAGAAACGGTCTCTCCAACGGCGAAGGTAACCAATCCATCATACCATTTCCTGTGAAAAGCGAGCGTGGTCACCAGGCCCGCAGCGGCGTTGGCCCCGATATTCAGAAGATGGGTTTTCCACCCACGCCCATCCTTCTCCCGCCTGGCGCATCTTCGGAGGAGTTCCTCGGCCTGAAGCAGCTTCAACCGGCGTTCTTCCGGGGTGGCCTCCGGAATGAGCCGCAGCTTCTTGGCGCTGGTTGCCGGGAGGAAGGGGTCGATGAGCAGTCCGCCGACTCCCAAGGCGAGGGTTCCGCTTCCGACGAGCATGTCCTCGGCGAAATCCCTGTCCCGGACCTTGGGACCGTTCGGGGAGTTCGGGTCTGACTTGACATCGTTCCAGTGAGCGATGGCCAGGCTTCCCTGGACGATAGCCCCAGCCGAATAGCCGGCGATCCAGCCGTACCACCAGGTCCTGGCTCGCGGCTGGGCTGAACGCAGGGCGTTCTCGATAAAACCGAGCCGCTCCTTGACTTCGTCATCGGAAAGCGCCGCGGTCTCCTGGGCATAAGCGGTGCTTAGTGAGAAGAGTGCCAGGCAAAAAGCCAAACACACGGGAACGGGATTCTTTAGTTGGCTGAACAACGGACCTCCTTCTGCCGACCGAAAATTGTCCTGTTCAATGCGAAAAAACTATATGACCTCCCCAGGACTATGTCAATAGACGATGCTGCCCGGCCGGGATTTACGGTTCGGGATCAAATCTCGGGCAACATTCGTTTTCGTCCAGGCTTAAACCGCTTTCAATGTCCGCCAATACGGGATAGCCAGTTTAAAACACAAGCCGTTCGTCCGGCGGGGGGTGAAACCAGGATAGACGTAAGTTTCTTTGACGGCGGTCCGATTGCCTTGACAAATCCAGGGGCTATGGTCTATTCTTTTTTGAAGGATAAGCCGGGAAGATTGATAGGGCTAGGAGGCAGGATGTTTTCTTGCCCAGGGGAAAAAACGATATAGTGCGCCCGGTATTTTCCCCGTGGAGGAAAAATGTTCAGAGGTCATCAAATCCAAAAAATTGGAATTTTTGGCGTTCTTATCGGTGTTCTTGTTTTTCTCCCGCCGCCGACGGCCGGGAGTGAAAACAGAGCAATTTTCTCATTGTGGCCAAATTTAGCGAATCCCTTTATGTCGACCGGACCGACGGGGCTCCCCTTCGCTCCCCTCAAGCTTAACCTGCTCGGAAACGGCAGCTTCCGAAGTTCCCAAATACCGGAGATGGAGCCGATAGAATCGTACGGTTCTTTTTTTGGCTTAAAGATCACGGTCAGGCTTGAAGGGGGGTGGAACACCTTTGCCGGCGGGGACGTCGAAAAGGGCATCGGCGGGCTGTTTGACAATGCCGTTGCCGTCATCTCCGCCTACGACGTGCCGATCATGCGGAACAAGAGAGAATCCAGTCGTGCGGGGCTCGAGGCCGGAATGGATCTCATCTATTCTCTCACTCCCAGATTCGGGATCGGGATCGGAGCGGCGAAAGTCAAAGCGGGAAAGGATAGCCACTTCGCATTCCAGTATTCGAGCGAAGAATATGCCGACGATCTGCGACTTTGGCCGGAGATCAAGGTTTTTACGTTCCGGACGGGTTTATTCTACACGTTCCCATTCGCCGGCCGGCTGGCGATCTCGGTTCGCGGAGGTCCAGCCTTCTAT
>Ga0136653_10001607_pt1 | contig 12257 bp, 12 predicted proteins | sample LakKivw275mmetaG_FD_94866 | JGI IMG/M metagenome (GOLD analysis project Ga0136653, IMG submission 94866) | Anoxic lake water microbial communities from Lake Kivu, Rwanda to study Microbial Dark Matter (Phase II) - Lake Kivu water 275m metaG... | ecosystem: Environmental > Aquatic > Freshwater >... | reverse complement strand
GGTAGTGCTCGTGGGCTTTCTCCTCTGGCTAAGCGTCGCTGGCGTGGTAGGGCCTCTCATCTCCGGGACGCTAGGCCTTTTCTTCTGGGTAGGGGTGGTCCTATTGGGGCTGCTTATTCCCCTGGGGTTAGAGTTTAGCGCCTTGAGGGGAAGGGCGGTGCTGGCTTCTCCAGCGCTGGTGCTGCTCGGCGGGCTGGTACTGCGCGCAGTGGTGGTGATCGGGGGACAGATGTAGTCACGAAGAGCTCGAAAGGACGCGAAGAACGCAAAAGTCGAGCGAAAGGGCAAGGGCTTGCTCAGGCCCTTGCCCTTTGTTGTGTTATGAGGTATAACGAGAAATCCCCAAGAACCTCAGCGATCCGTGCGGGCTCAGCGGTTTAAAGGCAAAATATCAACACCAAAGGAGTCGACGCGTGCTAGCCACTATGGAGGGAACGGCAAAACAAATCAAACGGTGTGGATATTTCCTCTTCTACTACCTTCGCAGTCTCAGGGGGGAGAAAAAGCCGCTTTTGGGTGGAATAAAGCTCACCCATGACTGTAACCTCTCCTGCATTCATTGTCCCTTCCGGAAGAGAAAGGCCAGTTCTCTGTCTTTCCCACAGGTGCTTTCATCCCTGACAACTCTTTACGACTGGGGGGTGAGGATCATCATTATTGAGGGAGGGGAACCTTTCTTGTGGCGAGACGGAGAGCACGATATCAGAAACGTCGTTGCCGAGGCCAAGAAGCTTTTTTTCAGCGTGGGAGTAACCACTAATGGAACCTTCCCCCTCGAGATTGATTCCGATATTGTCTGGGTAAGCATTGATGGACTCAAGGAAACGCACGATCGGATCCGGGGCAAGAGTTTCGAAAGAATCATGGCCAACATGGAATCCTCTTCTCATCCCAGACTCTACGCTCATATAACCATTAACTCCCTTAACTGGAAAGAGGTACCTGCACTGGTAGAGTTTCTTTCGCCTAAGGTGAAGGGAATAACCGTACAATTTCATTATCCTTATCAGGAAGTAGAAAAAGAACTATTTCTTCCTTCCAGTGAACGCCGGAAGGTTCTGGACGATCTCATCGAGATGAAGAGACAGGGATTGCCCGTAGCCGACTCTTACGCCTGTCTGGAAGCTCTGAAGAATAACCAATGGAGGTGTCGTCCGTGGATGATTGCCAGCGTCGATCCAAACGGTAAACTTACTCACGGCTGCTATGTTAAAGATCGCGGGGAAATTTCCTGCGAAAGATGCGGATTCTCGGCTCACACGGAGCTCTCCCTAGCTTATAGCGGGGTGATCGAATCGATCCTGGTGGGAAGCAGAATATTCTTTCTGAAGTAACCGTATGGTCGGGAGACCAAAAGGGTGGCTGAGAATGCACCTAGTTGCCTGCGGAGAGAGGTGACCATGCGAGAGAAGGATCAGCAAGTTCTGGTGGCCCTGGCCCAAGCCAGGGACGAGCATGAGGAACTGGCTGGATGGCTTGATTTCTATCGAGCTCTGGCTGCCGTGCAGTCGGAGGCCAAGGCTCAAATCGCTACCACTGTAGAGGTGCACGATGAGATAGCCATGCGCCAGCGATTGGAAGGCGGCGTGCCCCAACTGACCTTTGATCCCTGGACTGCCGAGGGCAGGCAACTCACGATAGAGCCAACCACTTTCGCCCATCTGGTCAAGGACATCATGGGCATCTTGATGCACCATAACCCGGACTGGGCCGAGATGTCTGAGGCGATAGAGGAGCCGACGGCTGAGGAGTTGGTGAAACTGGCAAAAGAAGCCTTCGACAGAAAGGCCCAGTCAGCGCAGACTGAGCTTTCGGCTTCAGGTTTGATGACCTTGGCCGTGGAGTTTGCCCTGGTCCCCTATCTGGAGCGGGCGGCCGAGACCCTCATGCCGCGCCTGGACCAGAGCCTTTGGCAACGAGGTTACTGCCCCCTCTGCGGTGCTACTCCCGATTTTGCCCTCTTGGATGAGGAGAGTGGAGCACGCTATCTGATGTGTTCTCGCTGCAACAGCCAGTGGCGCTTTGTGCGGCTGAGGTGTCCCTTCTGTGACACTACTGACCACACCAAGCTACAATACTACCTCAGCGATGACGAAGTCTATCGGCTATACGTGTGTGAGCGCTGCAAGCATTACCTCAAAACTATAGACCTGCGCAAGGTGCGGAAAAAGGTGCTTCTGCCTGTAGAGCGCATAGTTACGGTCGCTATGGATGTGGCAGCCCAGGAAAAGGGATATGTAGTATAGTATGTAGTAGAGAAGGAGCCTGTCTCGATCCATGCCCCAAGAGTACTGATGGCACAGGGTGTTGAGTCTACACACATGTTGATGTCCCTCAGGCGGCGTCCACGGTAGTGGGTTCCGTCCATACAACCAAGGCTCTGGCCTTCTGCGCCGTGAGGGACATGATCTCCATAGGCAGGTCGCAGTACGATTCCCCCCAGTGTGGGTCAGCAGCCATCGGCTCGAGGCCCGGAATACCTGCTGACCCCCGGATGGTCATGGCCCGACCGGCATAGTGCGAGACAGGGGTCTGCCACCCCCGGGCCGAGTGCCGACGATAGTTGTTGTAGTAGGTCAGGTAGCGATCCAAGGCGGCCTGCAGTTCCTCCAGCGTGTCGAAGGACCGCCCACTCAGCAACTCCCGATCCAAGGTCTTGATGAAGGCTTCTGCCTTGCCATTGCCCTGGGGATAGTAAGGAGCACTCTTCAGATGCTCAATGCCGTGCTCAGCCAGCAGTTGCCCGAACTTGGTCAGGCTGTCTTCCACACGGAGACGAATTCACAGCCGTTGTCACTGGCCATCTCCTCTGGCTGGGCACAGCGCAGGAGGGTTTCCTGAGCAACCTGGGCGACCCAGTCGGTGGTGGCCGATGTGCCCGCTACAGCCGCCAGGGCATAGCGAGAGTAGTCATCTATGATAATGCAGATATAGACCTGGGTCCCATTGCTCAAGGTGGTATGCTGGAGATCAATGTGCTACTGAGCATTGGGCCGGTCCTTTTCGTATTCGTACCGCTGGTAGGCAATGCCGTCCGAGTGTCCCTAGCGGGCTGTAGTCCAAATTTTGCAAGCAATTGGCTTCTGTGATAGAACTCATGCCGCCCATCACTCACGAAGGAGGACACCCATGCGAGGACGGAGGCCACGCGGTGTGGAGTTGAAGCCGGATCATATTCCCCAGCTGGAGGCGTTGCTGCGCAGCGGAAAGACGGAGCAACGCACAGCCCGTCGCACGCGCGTCCTGCTGGGGATACACCAAGGTGAAGGGGTGAAGCCGTTGAGCGAAAAGGTAGAGCTAGACCCCTCCACCCTCTGGCGTGTCTGTCGGCGTTACGAGGAACGGGGGATCGAGGCCGTATATGATGCCCCTCGCTCAGGCCGACCGCCTGAGATTTCCCCCCCTGGAGCGGGCAGGATTGAGAATGTGGCCTGCACCCCACCGGCAGAGCACGGATTGGAGTTGACGCATTGGTCGGTGCGTTCTTTGCAAATCGTAGTGACACGATTGCCCATTGTGCCTACCATTCACTACACGACCATTGCCGAGATCCTGCGCACGGCGACGTTGCAGCCCCACTGCTGGCGGTATTGGAAGACCACCTTGTGGGATGCAGCTGCTGTTCGACGGGCAGCCAAGGTGCTATGAGCGGGTCACCTGGCTGCTGGAACGGGGCATTCTGGTCGTCTGTGTGGATGAAAAGCCCAATCTCCAAGTACTGGAGCGGGCGGGGCCGATTCGCCCCATGATCCCGGGCCACATCGAGCAGCAAGAGTTCGAGTACATTCGCCACGGTACGGTCAACCTCCTGGCAGAGATGACAGTGCACGATGGTCACATGTGGGCTGAGTGCCTGGAGGCCAATGATGGAGCTCACTTCCGCCCGGCGCTGCTGCGTTACCTGAACTGCTTTGGAGAATACGTAGGTATCTACCTGGTGATGGACAATGGGTCGAGTCACATCGCTGCGGATACCAGAACCCTCCTGCAGGGGTTGAAAGGGCCGTGGGTGCGGGTATGCTACACCCCATCCCATGCCTCGTGGCTCAATCAGGCCGAGTTGCTGCTGGGTGCCTTCTCCGAGCGATACATCAAGCGGGGCAGTTGGGACAGCCGTCAGGCGATGATCGATCATCTGGAAGCTAGTGGGTTGGAGTGCAATGAGCTTTTCGCTCATCCTTTCGAGTGGTCTTGGACGCGCCTCGACTTCCGCCAGTGGGTGGAAAAGAGGAGGAGCGTAATTCCTTGCAATACTTCGGCTACAGACCACTAGAGATACGCCTCTATGATAGCAGGGGGCGCTTGATTCAATAGACGATAAGCTGAAAGGCCCTTGCCTGGCCTTTAATATCCTGTTCGATGCCGCTCGACTGCTATAGAAGTGCTATCACATAGGGAAAGGCGTCTGGAAGCTCTTGACTTCTCAGATGCCCTTCTTTGTGCCGGGGCCACGGAGGGCTATCGCTCTTGGAGCTTTGCCACTCCTGGCAAAACTTTACCCTCCAGAAACTCCAGCGACGCACCACCGCCGGTGGAGATATGGGTCATCTTCTCCGCCAGGCCCGCTTGCTCGATGGCGGCCACCGAATCGCCGCCACCGATGATGGTTGTGGCCTGGATGTCCGCCAGCGCCTGAGCGATAGCCCGGGTCCCCGCAGCAAAAGGCTCGAACTCGAAGACCCCCATGGGGCCATTCCACACCACGGTCCTGGCCCCTGCCAGCTTGGCCTTGAAGCACTCAACGGTTTGAGGTCCGACGTCCAGGATACGCCAGCCAGTTGGGACCTGGTTGACCTCCACCACCCGCGAGTTGGCCTCGGCGGAGAAGGCATCGGCGATCACCACGTCCACCGGCAGCACCAGCCGGTCGCCCCCTTCTTTCAGGAGCCGCTCCGCAGTGGCCACGCTGCCCTCCTCGACCAGCGAGTCCCCCATCTCGTAGCCTTGGGCCAGCAGGAAGGTGTTGGCCATCCCTCCGCCGATGAGCAGGGCCTCCACCCTGTCCAGCAGGTTCTCGATGACCCCGATCTTGTCTGATATCTTGGCCCCGCCCAGGATGGCCACGAAGGGATGTTCGGGCGATTCCAGCGCTCGGCCCAGGAAGTTGATCTCCTTCTCCATGAGCAGGCCGGCCACCGCGGGCAGGACGTCGGCGATGCCGCTGGTAGAGGCGTGGGCCCGGTGCGCGGCCCCGAAGGCATCGTTGACGTACATATCGGCCAACTCCGCCAGTTGTTGGGCGAAAGTGAGGTCGTTGGCCTCCTCCTCGGGGTGGAAGCGCAGGTTTTCCAGCAGGAGCGCCTCGCCGGGCTGCAGTGCTTTGGCTGCGGCTTCCACCTCCGGCCCGATGCAGTCATCCAGCTTCCTGACCGGCTTGCCCAGCAGTTCGCTGAGCCGGGCTGCTACAGGATCCAGCCGCAGCCCCTCGACTACCTTCCCCTTGGGGCGTCCCAGGTGGCTCATGAGGATCACCGCCGCGCCGTGGTCTAGCAGGTACTGGATGGTGGGCAGTGCCGCGCGGATGCGGGTGTCATCGGTCACCTTTCCCGCTTCCAGTGGCACATTGAAATCCACGCGGACGAGGGCCTTTTTGCCCTGCACGTCAATGTCTCGGATGGTCTTCTTGTTCATGCTTTGTCTCCTCTTAGGTAATAGGGCAACAAGGCAACAGGGTAACGAGGAAGCAGCCCCGTTGACCCATTACTCGTTGACCTGTTGACTCTGTGCGAATCTGCGAATGGGCGAAAAGCGAATTCCGCGCTCGGCCCGAGATGACTTGTAACTGTAACTTGCAACTTGCAACTGGCCTACGGTGCGCCCACCACCTGGACCTTCATGATATTCGTCGTGCCCGGCGCGCTGCCTGCGGAACCGGCGGTGAGCACCACCATATCACCTGCCTTTACCACTCCGAAGCTCTGCGCCGCGCGGATGGCGCGGGCGATGGTTTGATCGGTGTCTTCCGCCCGCTTGGCCCACAGGGGACAGACCCCCCATTGGAGCATGAGTTGGCGCTGCACCCGTGGGTTGGGCGTGACAGCTACGACGGGCACAGCAGGCCGGTGTTTGGCCACCATCCGCGCCGTATAGCCCGAGGAAGTGGGGGTGATGATGGCCGCCGCTCCCAGCTCATGAGCGGTCTGGCAGGCGGCGTGGCTGACCGCGTTGGCGACAGCGCGCTGGCTCTGAAGGCTCCCGTCGGCCGATACAGGCGGCCGAGACGCCGGGAAATAAAGGTGTGGACTCCGCTCCACCTGCTGGGCGATGCGCACCATGGTGCGCACACTAACCGTAGGATACCTGCCCACCGCCGTCTCACCGGAGAGCATGAGGGCATCTGTGCCGTCCAGAATGGCGTTGGCCACGTCGCTGGCCTCGGCGCGGGTGGGGCGAGGATTGTGGATCATGGAGTCCAGCATCTGAGTGGCGGTGATCACCGGTTTGCCCAGGGCCTTACACTTGGCGATGATCATCTTCTGCACCATCGGCACCTCCTCGGGCGAGGTCTCGATGGCCAGGTCACCACGGGCGATCATGATCCCGTCGGCGGTGGCAATGATCTCGTCAATGTGGGCTACCGCCTCCGGCTTCTCGATCTTGGCGATGGCCCCGGCCTTGACGGGTTGGGAGTCGTGCTCGGCGATGAGAGCCTTCAGCTCTTCCACATCCTGCCCACTGCGCACGAAGGAGAGGGCTACCCAATCCACCGCCTGCCCCAGCACGAAGCGCAGGTCATCCCTGTCCTTGGCGGTGATGGTGGGCATGGAGAGGGGAGTACGGGGCAGGTTCATGCCCTTGTTGGATTCCAGCCGTCCCCCCACGATCACCCGGCAGGCAATCTCTGTCCCCTCGCTGCGCAGCACCTCCAGATCCAGCAGCCCATCGTCGAGCAGGATGCGATCGTAGGGCTCCACGTCCCGTGGCAGGTCCTCGTATTGTACCGGGATTTCCCCTTGACATCCGACGATGGGGCGCGTGGTGAGGGTCACTTCCTGGCCCTCTTCGAGGAGCACACCTCCTTCTTGGATGGGGCCCACCCGCAGCTTGGGCCCCTGTAGGTCGCAGAGGATGGCCACCGGCTGGCCCAGTTCGGCGGCCGCGTCGCGGATCCGGGCCATGTTCTCCCTGTGGTATTCCTGATCGCCGTGGGAGAAGTTCAGGCGGGCCACATCCATCCCCGCCAGGATGAGCCCCCGCAATGTGGCCGGGTCGCGGCTGGCTGGCCCGATGGTGCAGACGATTTTGGTGCGAAGCATACCTGAATCCATGGCTATCCCTGATCTGGCACACCGCTTAAGACGGCTTGCAATCCCTCTCGAAACACCTTGAAGCTGTGCGAGCGGTTGCGGGCGGGGTCCATATGCTTCGAGATATTCCACGCCACTGTGATTTTGGGAAGGCCCTCCGGGTGATAACCAAATCTCTGTAAGAGCCTCTCCAAAGCCTCCCAGGTGCCCCCGCGGATGGCGTCAGGGTCCTTGTATCTGTCACGGCGGCCGAGCGTCGAGGGGACACGTGGGTAGGCAGTGTGAAGGGCTGCCACGTCGCCGAAGAACCAGGCCTCCAGTTCCTCGATCGCCAGCCTGTTCAGCACCTGAAAGGGCATGCCGGGGAGGGTGCCTGACTTGGTGGCCAAGCCTGCACTCTGAGCTGCGCCTTCGAGTTGGGCCTTGAGTTCACGGCAATCTTCGTTATCCGCATCCACGAGGATCACAATGCGCCAGTCCTCCGGCAGCCACCGGCTATACCCCCTGAGATGGTCTGGCAACTTGTTCAGCAGGTCGCGCTTGCCTTGAAAGGGATGGATGGCGAAGGTGGCTGCCTCGCTGATGATCTTGGGCAGTAACTCTTGCAAGGCGGCCTCTGCTGAGGGCTCTTCGACCAACAGCTCGAGGTGCATGACGTGGCTCCCCCTCCCCGGCTCACGTCCTTAGGCGTGTAGGCCCGCCAGCGGCCGTCAGCGGGTCACCGACATCGAAGTATCCCTCGACCCAAGGTGGCCTAGCAGCGCACCCCTCTCGACGAACTCGTTGATTCCCCGCATGTCGGCCGCGCGGCATGCCTGGGTGTAGCCCGCTTCATCTCGGTACAGCACCCAGGTTTCCTCAGGGCGCAGCCCATTTACGAAGAAGGGTGAGTGAGTGGTCACCATCAACTGGCTGCGTGCAGTGGCGGTCCGACACTCCTCGGCCAGCTCGGGCAGCAGGCGCGGATGGAGGTGGTTCTCAGGCTCCTCGATGCCGATCAGGGGTGGCGGCTCCGGATCGCACAGCACGGTGAGATAGGCCAGCAGCTTCAGCGTGCCGTCGGAGGCGAATCGGGCCAGCACCGGCTGCTCAAAGGGCGCGTCCTTGATCTGTAGCAGTAGCCGTCCGTCGAGCATGATCTCAGACTGCACCTTCTCTAGCCGGGGCACCCGGCGCCGGAGCGTGTCCAGGATCTGCTCCAATCGTTCTTCGTGTTGCTCCATCAGGTACTGCATCACATTGGGCAGGCTATCACCTGTGGCCGATAGATGCTCCTGCGGTCCGGCCTCGGGGACCGAGCGGGTGTGATCGGCGGTGAGGTAGGAGAGGTGCCAGCCGGTGATAAAGCGCCGCAGGGCACTCACGCGCGGGTGTCTGGCGAACTGGCCCAGGATATTGACGGCCAGCATCTCCGATGAATCCAGCTCTTCCTCGATCCGAACATCCTGTTCATCGGGCATCTCGCCGCTGATCACGCGCCCGGCGCCCTCTCTAAAGTCCAGAAAGCGAAACGGTCTGCCATACCTCTGACGCCACCAGTGGAGCCATTCCTCGGCTACGTAGGGCCCCCTGGATCGTTCATCAATGGTGAGGTGGTAAGTGATGAGGGGTGACCGTGGCTGCTCGCGGTACTTGAGTTCGGTCTCGATCGGCCCCTCCGCACCTCGGCTGCGCAACTCCTTGAACCTGCCACGCCGGTCCCAGGCCTGGCGCAACCCCACGGAGAAGCACTCGGAGAGGAAGGCGAAGATGTCGAACACAGTAGACTTGCCGCTTCCGTTAGGGCCGACCAGGACAGTCAGGGGGACGAGCGGGCTGAGTCGTAGATCCTGTAGTGCCCGATAGTTTCTCACCACCAGTGCCTCAAGGCGCGGGATGGTCAGTCTGTCGAGTTGACTCATGCCATCTTTCTCCTCTGATCGTGCTCTTTGCGGTCCAAGTCTCTTCAACTCTACTCTACCGTATGATCCAACTCCATACCCAGTCTCTCGTAAAGCCTTCTTCTCGCCACTTTGTCCTTTTCCAGCTCTTGACACGCGCACTGGGCTACATCGAAGGCCAGCTCTCTCGGAACGACTATGATACCATCGCCATCCGCCACGACGACATCTCCGGGATGAACGAGGACGCCGCCGACCATGACGGGAATATCCTGAGCGTGGAATTGCAGCCTGCCCTGAACCATGCTCTGCGAAATGAATTTCGACCAGAAAGGGATCTGCTGGATGATCAACTCATCCGTATCCCGTACGCCACCATTGGTGACATAACCCCGCACCCCCTTTTCGAAGCCGGCCAGCGAGTTGTTCGATCCCATGAGCCCCGAATCCACCCCGCTCTGGTCAATCACGCAGAGGTCCCCCTCTTGGACCTCGTCCAACCAGGGATAGGGGCATATCTCCTGGTAGTACCACCCCACCCATTCGCTGTACTCCTCGGGCGACATCTGGGGAATTGTCCCCTCGTAGGGCACGTAGCGGATGGTCTTGGCGATGCCCACCGCTCTGGTGCGAAATAAGGGGCGGATATCAGGCGACATGGAGCCCTGGTGGTGCCTCATCATCCAGTCCATGCCGTCGCGGACATCCGCCACTCGAAGGTCCTTGTAGAGGTCAAGCAGCCTCTGTCTCTTGTCTTTCGAGTTGTCCATCCTCATGTCAAGTGACGAACACGAAGGTTAAATCATTGACATTAGTATTCGTCGGGCCGGTCAAAAGCAGATCCCCCAGGGCCTCGAAGAAATGATAGGCGTCGTTATCCGCCAGGTGTTTCTGTGCCGAAAGGCCCAGTGCTTCGGCGCGGGCCACGGTCGTACCATCGGCCAGGGCACCGGCCGCGTCGGTGGGGCCATCGGTGCCATCGGTGGCCAGGCCGATGACCATTGCATCTTTCAGACCAGCGATGGGGATGGCCGCTGCAAGCGCCAGTTCCTGATTGCGCCCCCCCTTCCCCTTGCCCCGCAGCGTGACCGTCGTCTCGCCTCCGGCGACGACACAGGCTGCAGGGGGGATAGGCTGCCCACTGTGGCGAATCTCCCGGGCAATGGCTCCAAAGACCATGGCTACCTCCCGCGCCTCGCCCTCGACGAAGGTAGACAACAGCAGGGTGTTGAATCCCTGCCTCCTTGCCTCCTCGATGGCCGCCTGGGCTGCGATCTCGTTGGAGGCGATGATCTGGGTGTGCACCCTCTCCAAGGTCCGGTCGCCGGCCTTCGGCGTTTCCGCTATCTTCCCCTCTTTCCCCCGCTTCAGTCGCTCCACAATCGAGGTCGGAAGCTGCCCTTCGATCCCATACTTCTCCACAATCCCCCAGGCGTCGGAGAAGGTGGAGGTATCAGCCACCGTAGGGCCGGAGGCGATCACATCCAAGGGGTTCCCCACCACGTCGGAGAGGAGCAGGGCGATGAGGTCGGCGGGATAGGCCAGTCGCGCCATCTGTCCGCCCTTAATGCGCGAGCAGTGCTTGCGGATGGCGTTGATCTCGTTGATCGTTGCGCCACAGCTCAGCATCACATGAGTGAAGGCCTCCATGTCGGCCAGGGTGATCCCCTCCGCAGGGGCCACCATCAGCGCTGAGCCGCCGCCGGAGATGAGGCAGATCACTAGGTCGCCCTTGGTAGCCCACTTGAGGAACTGAATGATGGCTTCAGTCCCTCTCATCCCCTCCTCGTCGGGCAGGGGATGGCCTGCTTCGTGAAGCTGAATGATGTTGGTGGGAAGAGTGTAGCCGTATTTGACGTTGACCAATCCGGCGGTGATGCGATCTCCCAGGAGTTGTTCCACGGCCAGAGCCATAGAGCCCCCGGCCTTTCCCCCGCCGATGACGTAAATGTGTTGATAGCGAGTTAGGTCGTAGGCCCTTCCGCCGACGGTGAGGATGCTGTCATCTAGCCGCACCTGGCGACGGATGGCCTCGGCCGGATCCACGGCCTCTAGTGCGGCGCTCATGATAGCCACGGCTTTCTGGCGCTGTGAGCAGGTAGTGGGACCTTGCAGCAGCCTGGGATCAAAGCGGGCCACGTGTCCTCCTTGAAAGAAGTCAATGAGTAACAAGTTGATGAAGTCAATAGGGCAATGCCAAGCCTTGTCGCCTCGATGCTTCATTCACTTGTTACTTGTTACTCGTTACCTGTTACTTGTCACCCACCCCCAGGATCCGCGCTGCTGTCCCTCCCAACACCTTCCACTTCAGCTCCTCGCTCAGGCCCAGCGTGCTCATGGTGCAGTGGTAGTCGTGCAGTACATCGTGGATCTCGTAGTAGGGCACGTCGGAGCCAAAGACAATCTTCTCCCAGGCGTGGCGCCCCTCCGGGTCACGATAGCGGGTGAAGGGGGTCCACCACAACAGCTCGTCCAGGAACCGTGGCTTCTTAGCCTTCAGAGTCGAACCTGAGAGGTCGAAGTAGAGATTGGGGTTCCAGCGGCAGGCCATCGCTGCTTCCTCGTACCAGGGGTTGCCCAGGTGGGCGCCAATGATCTGAAGCCGTGGAAAGCGGCGAGCGATGGTATCCAGGTAGATAGGGCGCATGTAGTCGTTGCGCACCAGCATGTGGCCCGGCTCATCGCTTCGAGCGACGATCCCCAGGTGGAAAAGACAGGGCATCCCCAAATCTTGGGCCTTCTCGTACAGAAGGAACCATCGCTCGTCGTCATAGGGTGCGGGGGGAATGATGAACTTCAGCCCAGTGAAGCCCTGGTCGTGGTAGCGGACGATGTCGTCAGGAGTGTCCTCGGCCCATCGGACGAGGGCGAAACCGAGAATTGTATTGCCATACTGGGGGAGCAACGCAGCCAGCCGGTCATTTCCTTCCTCGCCGAAGGGGGCGATGGTACACACCTTGGCGATGCTCAGCCGTGCGCATTCATCCACCAGTCTGGCTGCGTAATTGGGATCGCGGCCCAGATGGTGATGGCAGTCAATGATCAGCCTGTGAGTCATCAGGAATCCTCCTGTTCTCTGGGGCGATAGTACTACAGGGCGGCCAACTGTCAAGCATGGCTTCAGATAGTC